>Ga0308163_10000801_pt1 | contig 43751 bp, 34 predicted proteins | sample PhyTR1_FD_201037 | JGI IMG/M metagenome (GOLD analysis project Ga0308163, IMG submission 201037) | Phyllosphere microbial communities from UC Gill Tract Community Farm, Albany, California, United States - DLSLT.R1 | ecosystem: Host-associated > Plants > Phyllosphere > Unclassified | place: USA... | reverse complement strand
GCTCGACGTGTTCGAGAAGGTCAATCGCGACATTCCATTCAACGGTCTGCCGTGGTTCTTCGACCACGCCGAAACCATCACCCCGCAGAACATCGAACGGGTGAGGGCGCTGGGCGGCGGCATCGCGATTCAGGACCGCATGGCGTTCCAGGGTGAGTACTTTGTCGATCGTTACGGCAAGCAGGCGGCCGAGGCCACGCCGCCGATCAAACGCATGCTCGCCGAGGGCGTGCCGGTAGGCGCCGGCACCGACGCCACGCGGGTGTCCAGCTACAACCCGTGGACTTCGCTGTACTGGATGGTCAGCGGTCGCACCGTCGGCGGTCTGGCCTTATACGAAGAAGGTCTGCCGCGCAGCACGGCGCTGGAACTGTTCACCCACGGCAGCGCCTGGTTCTCATCCGAGCAGGGCAAAAAGGGCCAGATCAAGGTCGGGCAACTGGCGGATCTGGCGGCGCTGAGCGCGGACTTCTTCAATGTCGAGGAAGAAGCGATCAAGTGGATCGAGTCGGTGCTGACCGTGGTCGGCGGCAAGATTGTCTACGCCGCTGGCGATTTCGAAGACCTCGGCCCACGCTCGATTCCCGTGCTGCCGGACTGGTCGCCGGTGGTCAAGGTGCCGGGCCACTGGCGGCCGAATTCGCCGCTGCAGGCGCAAGTGCACCAGTGCGTCGGTGCCTGCGCGGTGCATTCGCACAGCCATGAAAAAGCGCGCCTGTCGAACGCGCCGGTCAGCGATTTCGCCGGGTTCTGGGGCGCGTTCGGCTGTTCCTGTTTCGCTTTCTGATCTTTCCATATAAAGCGCCGGCCAACCGGTACGGCGCTTCCTGCAACATCCATCCCAAGGAGTTTCCCATGAGCGTTCCCTACAAGCGTCTGAACAAAGATGATGCGGTCGTGCTGCTGGTCGATCACCAGACCGGTCTGATCTCGCTGGTGCAGGACTTCACCCCCAACGAGTTCAAGAACAACGTGCTGGCGCTGGGCGACATCGCCAAGTTCTTCAAGCTGCCGACCATCCTCACCACCAGCTTCGACGCCGGTCCCAACGGCCCGATCGTGCCTGAGCTGCGCGAGCAATTCCCGGACGCGCCGTTCATTCAGCGTCCAGGCCAGATCAATGCCTGGGACAACGAAGACTTCGTCAAGGCGATCAAGGCCACCGGCCGCAAGCAACTGATCATCGCCGGTGTGGTGACTGACGTCTGCGTGGCGTTCCCGACCCTGTCGGCCATCGCCGAAGGTTTCGAAGTGTTCGTGGTGACCGATTCTTCCGGCACCTTCAACACCACCGTGCAACAAGCGGCGTGGGCGCGGATGTCGGCTGCCGGTGCACACCTGCTGAACTGGTTCGCCGTGGCCTGCGAGCTGCAGGGCGACTGGCGCAACGACATGGAAGGCCTGGCGCATCTGCTGTCCGAACGCCTGCCGAACTATCGCAACCTGATCAACAGCTACACCAAGTTCACCGCCAAGTAAGAAGATCAAAAGATCGCAGCCTGCGGCAGCTCCTACATTGGAACGCGTTCCTCTGTAGGAGCTGCCGCAGGCTGCGATCTTTTGCTTTTAACGTTTCTGCAACCAACCCAGAAAACCACCCTTGCGCATCGGCGCCGGTTTCGTCATCAGTGCGAGGCGGCTGTTCTGCTGTCGCACGGCCTGCAGTTTGTTCAGCGCCTGGCCGACTTCGCTGCGCTGCGCCACGCATTGGCGGGTCAGGGCTTTGTCGAGGCGATAGATGATGCTCGACGTCAGCGCGGTAAACGTGGCTTGCGATGGCGTATCGGCGAGGATGCTCTGTTCGCCCATGACCTCGCTCGGTCCCATGCGTCCGGCTTCGGTCTGGCCGCTGCCATCGGGCACGGTCGCACTGACCACGCCGGTGGCGATGACAAACAGACTGTCGGGGACTTCATCCAGCCCCAGCACCACCTGACCAGCCGCGTACTGCTGCGCGACCATCGATTCGGCGAGGCGATCGCGTTCCTCATGGCTCAACGAGCGGAAGACTTTCACTTCATCGAGCAACGCCCGGGCGCGGGTCGACGGCTCGATCACGCCATCCGGATGCCGGGAAATACCCGCGGCTTCGAGATGCCGGTGGGCGAGGTCGAACAGTTGATTGCGCACCTCGCTTTTCTTGCCCAGTTCACTGATAAAGCCGCTGGCGACGTACTCCGACATTTCTTCACCGGCCTCTTTCAGCACGGCTTTGGGCGGCGGATTCAACAGCAGACTGCTGCTGCCTTGCAGGGTGCGGTCGAGGGCGTCGAGCACCCGCCGTGGACGGATATGATTCGGCACCTTGATGCTGATCGAGACACCGTGCAGGTTGGTCGGGCGACTGAGATTGACGATCTTCGCCTTGGCCGCCACCGAGTTCGGCACCACGGCCAGGGTGCCGACGCTGGTCAGCAGGTGCGTGGCGCGCCAGTCGATGTCGAGCACCTTGCCCTCGACGCCGTCGATCACCACGAAATCATCCACCTGATACGGCTTGGTGGTGTTGAGCACGATCCCGGAGAACACGTCGCTCAGGGTACTTTGCAACGCCAGACCGACGACGATCGCCACCACCCCGGAAGTCGCCAGCAAGCCTTTGACCGGCAGCTCCAGCACATAACCGGCGGCCGCGACGATTGCTGCCAGAAACACCAGCGCGCCGATCACGTCCTGCAACAGCCGACCGCTGTGACCGATGCGCCGCATCAGCACCAAGCCGATCACTTCGGTCAAGACGCGCGCGGCGTACAGCCACCAGACAATCCCCAGCGCTGTCGCGCCCAATTGCGCCACGCGGTCATCGGCAAACACCGGCGCCAGCAACGGGCTGACGCCGGCATTGATGATCAGTGCGCTGAAGCCGAGAAACAGCACCAGGCGAATACCGACCCGTGGGGCGCGATGCGTGAAGGGCGCGAAGTGCCAGAACATTGCGTCGAGCACCAGCAAGGCGGCGCTCCAGGACAGCAGGTGGGCATAAAAAAGGGTCATGATCGGGACTCTGCGATGCGGCTGAGAAAAAAGATCGCAGCCTGCGGCAGCTCCTACAGGGAAATGCATTCCAAGGTAGGAGCTGCCGCAGGCTGCGATCTTTTGCTTTTAAGGGTTCAGATGCGTTTTCAACTCAGCCGCCGCCTGCCGCACGGCCGCTTTCACTTCCGGAATCTGACTCAGCGGATTGAGCAAGCCAAAGTCATGAATCATCCCGTTGTAACGCACCGACGTCACCGGCACGCCGGCCGCATCCAGATGCCGTGCGTAGCCTTCGCCTTCATCGCGCAACACGTCGAACTCGGCGGTCTGCACCAGCGCTGCGGGCAAGCCCTTGAGCTGTTCGGCGCTGGCGTTCAACGGCGAGGCGTGGATCTGGCTACGCTCGGCCGGGTTGGTGGTGTAGCTGTCCCAGAACCACTGCATCATGCCCTTGGTGAGGAAATGGCCCTCGGCAAACTGCTGGTACGAGCCGTCGTCGAACTGCGCATTGGTCACCGGCCACATCAGCAACTGGAAGCGCAGCGCCGGGGTGTTCTGTTCCTTGGCCATCAACGCCACGACCGCCGCCATGTTGCCGCCGACACTGTTACCGGCCACCGCCAGTCGCTTGCCATCGACACCAATCTGCTTGCCGTTTTCGGCCACCCATTTTGTCGCGGCGTAGGCCTGATTGATCGCCGTCGGGTACTGCGCTTCCGGCGACGGCGTGTAATCGACGTACACCGCGACAGCACCGGAGCCCACCACCAGATCACGAATCAGGCGCTGGTGCGTCGGGTAATCGCCCAACACCCAACCGCCGCCGTGGAAAAACATGAACACTGGCAACTCACCTTTGACCTTGGCCGGGCGCACCACTTTGAGGTTGATCGTCTGGCCATCGACCTTGATCGCCTTGTCGCTGACTTCAACCCCGGACAGGTCGACTTTCACCGAGGCCTGAGCACCGGTCAGCACCGCACGGGCCTCTTTCGGGCTCAGTTGCTCCAGCGGTTTGCCACCGCCGGCGGCGAGCGCTTCGAGGAAGGCCTGGGTATTGTGTTCGACACCCGGGCTGCCGGCGGCGAAGGCGTTGCCGATGGACAGGGCGAGGAGGGACGCGGTCAGGGTTTGTTTGATGTTCATGCGCAATTCCTTTTTCGAGAGTTTGTTGTGTGTTGTTGGGTTGTGTTCAAACCGTGAGCACAGATTAATGAGCTGTCGAAAAGTGAAAAAGCGGCTATAAAGCGTTTAACTGTCCACCAGGGAGTGACAATGAACCCGTTCGAAGACATGCGTATTTTTTGTCAGGTCATGGACTCCGGCAGCTTTACGGCGGCGGCTGATCAGTTGGGCCTGTCCAAGCAATTCGTCAGCCGTCGGTTGATGCAACTCGAAGAGCGCCTCGGGGTGCGGTTGTTGAACCGCTCGACCCGGCGCCTCGACGTCACGCCACTGGGCCAGAGTTATTACGAATCGGCGCTGCGTCTGCTGGGTGAAGTCGAACAGGTCGAGCAAGGCATCGCAGGGCAGACCGCCGAGCCGCGCGGCACCATTCGCGTCAGTGCACCGCTGTCGTTTGCGGTGGCGCATCTGGGCTGCCTGCTGCCGCTGTTCCTGCAGCGCTATCGTGAGGTCACGGTGGAAGTGGACTTGAGCGACCGCCCGGTGGACCTGCTCGGCGAAGGCTACGACCTGGCGTTGCGCATCGGTGTGCTGGAAGACTCGACGCTGATCGCCCGGCGCCTTGCCTCCATCGAACGCGTTTACTGCGCCAGCCCGGCGTACCTGGCCGAACGCGGTACGCCGCTCAAACCCGAAGACCTGCACGGCCACGACTGCCTGCCGTATGGCCATGGTCGATCGGTGCAATGGCGCTTCGATGCGGGGCAGGGCAAACCGCTGCTGGTGAACGTCACCGGACGCATGCGCGTGAACAACGGCGAGTTGCTCAGGGACGCGGCGGTGCAGGGGATGGGGATTACCTATCTGCCGACGTTCATCGTTGGCGCGGCGCTGAACGACGGGCGACTGGTGCCGGTGCTCGACGACTACCGCCCTGAACCGCTGACCCTGTCGGCGGTGTATCCGCAGCATCGCCAGGCCTCACGCCCGGTGCAGGCGCTGGTGGAGTTTTTGCGCGAACGCCTCAATTCGACAACCACCAACTCTCTGTAGGAGCTGCCGCAGGCTGCGATCTTTTGATTCTGGTTAAAAGCAAGATCAAAAGATCGCAGCCTGCGGCAGCTCCTACAGGGGGTGTATTTCAATTCGGGATGTTTAAAGGTTGTGAAGGAAAAGCGGAAGCTTCCCACGCTGTTTTCAGGTTGTCCGTCGGACGTCCGGTCTCTAGCCTGTGTTGGTCGCTGCCAAATCAGCGACCGGGCCTGGAAATCCGATGGTTTTGAGAGCGCAAAGTGGTCATGCTCGGTGAGCTGGCGGTGAACAAGGCGCTGGATAACGTCGAGCCCGCCGCATAACCCCCTGTGGCAGCGAGCCTGCTCGCGAAAGCGCAGATTGGCTGTACCGACGCCTTCGCGAGCAGGCTCGCACAATGGATCCACGGTGCGGCTTACAAAGTCGCAACAACCGTATCGATCGGGCTGTTCTAGACTCGGCACCGCTCAATCACGAGCAGTACCGGAGTGCGCCATGGAAGTGCCCAACAATAAAACCGCCATCGACAGCAATCGACAGGCGTGGAACGATTCCGCTCGCCATCACCGTGAATCGGCGGAATGGCAAACGCTCTTGAGCGACGTGTCACAGGCTGAATTCTCTTGCCTCGACGACACCCTGCGCGGCCTGCTGGAGCAGGTTGGCGTGGATGGTCAAGAGGTGATTCAACTCGGTTGCAACAACGGTCGTGAAAGCCTGTCGCTGTTTGCCCTTGGTGCGCGGACGGTGGTGGGCGTCGATCAGTCGAGCGCCTTCCTCGAACAGGCTCGCGAATTGAGCCAGCGTTCGCCACACAACGCCGAGTTCATCGAAACCGATATCCATCACCTGCCGACCTCGTTGCACAGCCGTTTCGACGTGGCGTTGATCACCATCGGCGTCCTCAACTGGATGCCCGACATCGGCGAATTCTTCCGTCATGTCGCCTTGACCCTGAAGCCGGGCGGCAAACTGGTGATCTACGAAACCCATCCGTTTCTGGAAATGGTCGACCCCGACGGCGAAGACCCGTATCGCCTCGTCAGCTCTTACTTTCGCGCCGAGCCATTCGTGCAGGAAGAGCCGATTGTCTATGTCGGTAAGGTCGAGCAGCAGGCGGCCAAGTCCTACTGGTTTGTGCACACCCTCGGCGCAATCTTCAGCGGCGCCATCGCGGCCGGTCTGAACATCGCGCACTTCAAGGAATACCCGCATTCGAATCGGGAAGAAGTGTATGACCAGTACCTGAATCAGCCAGCGCAGATGCCGCTGTGCTTCACCCTGGTCGCCAGCAAGGCCTGAGATTTTTGTTGCCCCGACTGGACTCATCGCGAGCAGGCTCACTCCTACCATTGATTGGCGTCGTCCACAAAACCACTGTAGGAGTGAGCCTGCTCGCGATGAGGCATCACTGCCGCCGTAGATTCCCAAGTTGAATCAAGCTCAATCGAGTGCCGCAGCACCCCGTGGAAAATCCTTGTTCAGATCGGCATAGGAAACCCGTGGCACACCCGTCAGCCGTTGTTCCAGCACGCGGCTCAGGGACTCGCCGGGGTTGAGGTAGGCATCACCGAAATCGCTCCCGAGCTGATTCGGGTGGGCGACGATTTCCAGCACGCCGTCGGTCGGTGCGGGGGTGTTGCGCAGGTCCACTGGCGTGCACACATAGTCCGCCGTGGCCCCGGCCAGACTTTGCAAACGCCAGTTGAGCAAGCCTTTGAATACGCGTTTGGGCAAGCTGAGGTTTTGTCCCAGATTGCGCGCCAGGCGAATCGGCACGCCTTGTCGGGCGGCAAACCGGGCGACGATTTCGCCGATCGGCCAGATGTTGTGCACGTGCTGATGCGAGTCGATATGGCTCGGCCGCACGCCGTGCTCGACACAGCGTTGCCACTGCGCCTGCAGCTCTTCGCGCACCGCGTCGCGATCTTCACGGTTCAGCCACAGGCTGTGACGCGGCAGACTCAGATCAAACACGCCGTGGCCGTCGCAGAAAGTGCGACGGCGCAGAATCGAAGCACTCAGCGGCCGGCCGTACGTCAGGTTGAAATGCAACCCGACCCGACCTTGCAGCGAAGCATGCCGGGCCATGGCGCAGGCCGCTTCGAATGCAGGCATGTTGGCCATGGCGGTGGCGCTGCTGATGACCCCGGCCTGAAACGCCGCGAAGATCACCGCGTTTTCGTTCGGGCTCAAACCGAAATCGTCAGCGTTGACTATGACTTGGCGCGGCATGATCGCCCTCCGTGGTGATGACGACAGGTGTGGGCGCCGCTGCGGGTGTGGCCGCACGCCGTGCCCGCCATTGCTGCACAGTCGGTTTCAAGTGATGCCAGAGGCGCAACCCCAGCCCCAGCAGCAGGCCGCTGGGGCGCCAGGAATAGAAGCTCCAGCGCCAGTGTTCCAGTTGTCCGGTCATGCGTTCATGCAGTTGATGGCTGGAGTTTTCCAGGCTGACCCGCGAGGCATCGATCCAGCGCCAGTGCTCGTCCAGCCCCCAGCGAATCCATTCCTCCAGCAGCACCCGACCGCTGCCCAGGTCGGCGTATTGCGGCAGGAACGCGAGGTTGTAGTCGTACAGTCGGTCCTGTTCGAGCAGGCCGAGGCGGTAGCTGATGCAGCGCCCGTCGAGTTCCAGCGTAACCACGCGGACCAGTCCTTGGGCGGCGAGGGCGGTGAAGGCATTTTCGATCCATTGCCGGCTGCGTTTGCTGGCAAAAATCCCCACACCTTCATCACCTTTCCAGCTCACTGCTTCGACTTCGCGGATCACTTTCAGCAATGGCGGCATGCTCAGCGCGTCAGGGGTGATGCGCCGCACCTCGGCGCCACATGCGGCAATCCGTTTGCGCGCGCGGCGCAGCTTGTAGCGCGGGTCGCCGGAGACTTCCTGATGATCCGCCTCGCTGATCAGGTGCACCGGCACCCGACAGCTCAGGCGTCGTTCACCGGTGGAACTGGCGGCCATCCATGGGGTGAGGGCGCTTTCTTCCCCCGCCGGTTCGGACAATTCGTTGAGTTGCAGCAGCGCGTGAGGTAACCGTTGGCGGATCAGCCGCAAGGCCTGGCGCATCGCTGCGCCGTCGAGCAACGACAGCAGCGCCAGACGGTCGGCCAACGGATAGCCCAGATGATGCAGGACCCGGAACGGCACCCCGGCAAAGCGCTCGCGCCCCGTTATCAGCGGCAGGCACAGGCGCAATTCGTCAGCTTCCCAACCCAGCAGAATGTGCAGGCACTCACCCTGGGCCAGGGTCAGCTCTGCTGCACGCAACCAGCCGAGGTTGTTGAACGGTGTGTGGTCCGCCACGCTCAGGCGCAGCGCTTCGTAGGCTGCTGCCGGGAAGTCGGCGGCGCACAGTGAAGTGCGCCATTCGAATCGCGCCGCCATGGGGTCAGGCCGCCGTTGCTGGGACAGATGGACGGGATGGTTTGCGTAGCGCATCGAGCCGCGAGCCGCTGTAGCGGGTTTCGCGGTAGAAGCGCCAGCGACCGAACAGGGTGTAGATGTTCATGATCCGGCCTTGCTCGGTGTAACCCATGCGCAGGTGCAGTTTGAGCGCCGGGATGTTGTGGAACTCGCAGACGTCCACCACCTTGTCGCAGCCCTGGTCAGCCATGGCTTTCCACAGTTCCAGTTGCACGTCTACCGACAGTTCGGTGCCCCAGAAGGGACGCGTCAGCTCGCCGCCGAATTCGAAGAATTCGCCAGGTTTCACCGGGAACAGGCACCCGTAGTAATGCCGGTCGAAATAGTCGCGCTTGCTGCCCCAAATGAACCCTATGGCATCGCCCTGATCGTCCAGATACATGAGGCCGGTGTGGCCTTCATTGGCCAGCTCGGCCATGGTTGCGACGCGGTCGCCGAAATAGCGCGTGAAAGCACTGGCGTTGTCGGCAGTGATCCTCACCGACCGCACGGGGGGATAGGGCCTGAGGCTATGCGGCGGTACTGGACTGACCAGGTCGCGTTCCATCCACAGCAGTTCCTGATGGGAAAGCACGTAGTGCTTCCAGGCCTTGCCGAGGGTGGTGCGCAAGCCTTTTTGCTTAATGTGTTGACTGATTTTTTGCACAATGCTCATGGTCTTTGCTCCTGGTGACATGCATCGCGCGGCCAGCGGCCAGCGCGGTAGAACATGAATAAACGAGTCATGAGGCGCTCCAACCGAGAGCAAACAAGGTCTGCTCTGGCAGCTCGAAACGCACGCGCCCGTCCTGGCAGGCAAACGGCGCGTCGCGGCTGCGGTTGTCCGCGCCGAAGTAACGCAATGCACCCTGGTTCAGCGGGCACTTGGCGCCGTCCAGTTCGACACGCTGCAGACGCTTGCCCTTGTTCACGCCGAGCAGCTCACGCCGGCCGTTACCGGCCATTGCCAGCACGTCGACTTCAAACGCATCGTTCTCCAGCCACAACACCTGATGCAGCCAGTGCTGCGCGATGAACTGCTGGGCCAGCCCCACCGGTTTCAGCTCGAAGCGATCATCGCCCAACACCCGCAACATGCCCTTGGGGTACTGCGGCTCGTCGGCGGCCTGAAACCAGTTGAGCATGCTCAGCAAACCGTCCTGCGAAGCGTTGATCACCACCGAGGCCCACCACAGCGAGGCGTAGTGGGTTTCCTGATCGTAGGGGCTGAGGCTGGAGCCGCTGGACAGATTGGTCTGATCCAGCAGCAAGGCTTTGCGCGGTTGGCCGTGGGCGTCGAGGCCCACCAGTTCGGCTGCGCGGCGCACGCTGTCGCGGTAGACGCGGGTGGCGAGCAGGTCGCGGATCATCCATTCGTGCCACGCCAGCGCATCGACCTGATCGGCGGATTCGCTCAGCAAGCGCCGCGCCCAATCGATGCCGCGCTTGTTCGCCGCGTTGTCGGCGAACGGTCCGTTGACCAGTCGTGAGCTGGCCGGCATGGCGATGCGCACCCCGGCTTTGGCGTTCGCCGGATCGCTGCGCACCTGCCGGGCCATGTTGGCGAAAATCGCCCGGTATTGCTCGAAGCTCGAATAGTTGAGGTTCGGCTCGTCGGCAAACCCGATGTAGTGCGTGCCTTTACCGCCCAACGCGCGGGTGCCAGCAAGCCAGGCGTCGAGGCCATTATTGCTTTGCACGTCGGCGCGCAAATCAGCCTGGCGCTGACTGCCGGCAAGCAGGGTGATGTCCTGTTTGATGCCGAAGCGATCTTGATAAACCTCGCGGAACGCGTCTTCGAAATGCGGGTTCTTCGCTGTGACATCGACAAAGGTGTAGTAACTGGCCGCCGTCGGTTTCAGCGCATCCAGCGCGGCATGACTGGCGACGGGCGGCATCACGTAGGGCAAGGCGATACCCAGATCCGGTGTGCGGCCGAGGATTTTGTCGTGCAGGGTCAAACGGATCTGGCCGGGGTCCTCGCGCAGGGTTTGCAGCTGCTGCGGATTCTGCGCAAACCGATTGGCCGTGCCGTCGAGCCAGAACGCCGCTTTGCCGCTGCCTTGCAGGCGCAGGCGCCAGATCTGTTCGCGCGCGCTGACCGGCAACGCCACTTGATCGAACTGCCAATAGGCGCGGTAGGGTTTGAGTGCCAGCGTCAGTGGCCGGTCATCGCCAACCCTTTGCGCCGATAGCGCGCTGACCCCGCCATGAAACTTGCCGGCCAGCACCGCGTGTTCCCCCGGCGCGACCTTGAAATACAGCTCGTCGCCATTCTGCGTCTGGACGCTGAAATGCACTTTGGCCGGTTCGAACAGCGCCACGGTGTGCTCGTCATGTTCCACCCGGTAATTGCGGAAGCTGTAGCCGGGGATTTCCAGGCGATAACTGGCGGCGCCCGGCAGCAACGGCCAGCTCTGGGTGCCACGGGTTTCGCTGGCCTTGATCAACCGTTCGCCTTGCAATTTGCCCTGGCCGTCGAGCAGGTACAGGCGCTCTTCGTTGGCGTCGGCTTGCCAGGCCGGCGTCCAGCGCACGGTCACAGTGTCCGGTCGATCGGTTTGCAGATACAGGCTGCCGTCGCGGATCTCGCCCCAGTGCATCGACGCGGCAAAGGCGTTCAGCGACAGGCCGAGACCGAGCAGCAGGACCAGGCTTTTCATACGGCCTTCCGGTGCAACATCTGCCACATCGGCGCGACGTCGCTGGGCAGGATGATCAGGGTTTGCCAGAACGGCACACCGCTCAAACGGCAGTACAACACCAGCATCGCGACCGTCACCGCCAGATAGGCAATCGACGATGCGGCGGCCGCGCCGACGATGCCGTAGGCCGGAATCAGCACCAGATTCAGCGCCAGATTGAGCAAGGCGCCGAGGCCCATCAGCAGCGACACCGTGCCGGGGCGGTTTTTGCCCAGCAGGTCCAGACGCAGGATGCTCGCATAGCACAGGCCGAGCAGCCCCGGCAGCAACGCCAGCAGTGCCGGATACGCCGGTTGATAGGCGGCGCCGAACAGGGTGACGATCAGCCAGTTGCCGATCACCGCCATGCACAGGCACGCGCCGAGCATCACCGTGGCGGTCAGACGCAAGGCCAGCGGAGTGACTTTGTCCATGCCTTCGTCCTGTTGCAGCAGGCGTTTCATCAGCGGCGTGGTCACCGCTTCCGGGACGATCAGCAGCAGTTCGGCGGCGGCGCTGGCCATCGCGTAATGACCCAGCGCGGTGCTGCCGAGCAGGGCGCCGATGAACAGGTAATCCGAGCGCAGAATCACTTGCTGGAACAGCAGATCCGGATGGCTGCGGGCGCTGTAGCGCAGCAGTTCGATCTGGCTGGCGCGGTCCCACTGCAACTGCAGTGGTTGTGCGCGTCTGAGCCAGACCCAACCGGCCAGCACCACCAGGCTGATCCCGGCCAGCCAGCTGATCAGCGCCGCTTCCAGAGCCGCGCTTTTCCACATCCAGAACAGCGCGAGAAACAGCAGCAGCGGGGCCAGCGATTCGATCAGGCGCAAGGCGTTGAACGCGACCACGCCGCCGGACGCATTGTGCAGGGTCAGCAGGCCGCTTTTGAGCACGGTCAGCGGCACCGCCAGCAGCAACAGCCAGGCCAGCAGCCCCAGTTGCATGGTCACATCCAGCTCGCCACCGAATTCGCGCACCAGCGCTACCACCAGCAGGGTCAGCAGAGCGGCGAGCAAACAACCGAACACCAGCACCTGACTCAGCAGCAGGCCCATTGGCCGCTGTTTGGCGGCCTGATAACCGACGGCCGAGTTCAGCCCGCCGCTGGTGGCCGCGCTGATCAAGTCCGGCAGGGTGCTGAGCAGGGCGAACAGTCCGCGCTCACTGGGCCCGAGGATTCGCGCCAGCAGCACATTGCGCAGCAGGCGCAGGGCGATCATCGCCAGTTTGGTGCCCATGCTCAGCGCCAGGTGCTTGAGGTAGCGGCTGCGGCTCATGGCCGTGCTCCGCGAAAGATGCGCCACGACAACAGCTCCGGATTACGCGCGGTGCGCTGACTGACGCCGAAACGTGGCAGGTTCAGCGGATCGCCTTCGCCGCGATAGATACCGGTGCCGGTGCCCAGGGCGAACGGGTAGTCGTGCGCGGCCATCTGTTTGCGCACGCGTTCGTCGTTGTTGCCGTTGGGGTAGCAGTACACCGACAGCGGCCGGTTGCAGCCATTGTTCAAGGCTTCACGGCTGCGGCTGATTTCTTCGTTCAGGCGCAGGTCGTCCAGTTCGGTGAGGATCGCGTGGCTGGCGCCGTGCGGGCCGAAACGCACCAGACCGGAAGCTTCCAGCGCCCGCACCTGATGCCAGTCCAGCGCTTGCGGCAATGACTCCGACGGACATTCGTCGGTCAGGCGTTCGAGCATCTGCGGTTCGACGGTCTTCAGGCTTTGCAGGTAATGCAGCAGCGACAGGCTGCGTCGATCGACGTCGATGTCATCGACCAGCACCGGCAACGGATGCCCGATGGAGTGCAGGCACTCGATCAAGTGCATGCGGGCCTTTTCACCGTGGCTGCCCCACAGGGTTTCGCCAAGGCTTTCCCACCAGAAGCGCTGGCGGCTGCCGATGAAATCGGTGGAGAGGAAGATGCTCGCCGGCACCTGATATTTTTGCAGCAAGGGGAAGGCGTTGACCGCGTTGTCGCGCCAGCCGTCGTCGAAGGTCAGCGCCACTCGCGGGCGTTCGCTGCGCAGTGAATTCGGCGCGAGGATGTCCATCAGCGGCACGCAATCGAAGTGCCGGCGCAGCCACACCAGCAGGTGTTCGAAGGCCTTGGGCCCGACGCACAGTTCATTGCGGTGCGGCAGGTCGGCGGCGCGGTCGTTGGCCAGCACCCGGTGCAACATCAGGATCACCCCGGCGCCCTGCAACTGATTTCGTCCCACGGGGGAGTTGAGGTAAAGCCAGCCACTGGTGCGTTTTATTAATTGTTTGATCGCCATGGCTTTGGTCCTTTCAGCGGTTTTGTTCAGGGTTCCACTGGGCGTAACGGTGGCCGCGCAGGAACTGCCACAGGCCGATGCTCATGCCGGCGAGCGTCACCAGCAGGAAGGCCGCCAGACGAAACGGTTTGGGTAATCGGTGTTGTGAGTCGAGCAGTCCGGCGATCGCCATGGTGTAGCCGAACAGCTGTGCGATCAGCGCCAGTCGATAGAAACCGTGGTCGTCCCACAGCCAGAAGCTGCTCAGCAGCAACGGCAGCAGGAGGATCGGCGCCAGGCGGCGGATCAGCTTGTGGCTGATCAGCGCAAGCGAATACAGGCCATGTTTGAGCGGGTTGAGCAGCTCACTGCGCTGGGCGAGGCTTTGCAGGCCACCGACGGTCACGCGTTGACGACGGCGAAACTGTTTGTCCGCCTCGTCCACACCGTGATCGATCACTTGCGCCTCGGGCACGTACACAATGCGTTTGAATGCGACGGGGGCGCAGGTACTGAGAAAGAAATCGTCATTGACCTCCGCCGGCACGTTCTGGAACAGCTCGCGGCGCAGGGCGAGCAGCGCGCCGTCGGCCGAGACCATGCAACCGGTACGGTTCTCGACCCGGCGCAGCCAGCCCTCGTAATGCCGGTACAGACTGTCGCCAATGCTCAAGCCGCCACCGGTCACCGGAATCACCATGTGCCCGGCACAGGCACCGACGGTGGGATCGTTCAGTGGCGCCAGCAGGTAACCGAGGGTTTCCCGCGACCATTGGTTGTCGGCGTCGGTGAACACCAGGATATCGCCGCGGGTCAGCGCCACGCCGGCATTCAGTGTCGCCGCTTTGCCCTGACGCGGCAGATCGAGCACGGTGATGCGCGGGTCAACTATCTTGCGTGCGCAGGCCACGGTGTCGTCGGTGGAGCCGTCGCTGGCGAGAATGATCTGCAACGTGGCCGGTTGATAGTCCTGCGCCAGCAGCGTGCGCAACTTGTGCTCGATGTGCCGCGCCTCGTTGTGTGCGGCGATCACGATGCTGATGTTCAGCGGCGGTGCCGGGGTATGGCGCCAGGCCGGAAACAGTGGCGCCAGCAGGCTCAGCAGCAGTGGATAGCCCAGATAGGCATACGCCGGCAGCAGCAGGCACAGCCAGAAAATGAATTCAGCCACGGGCAGGCCTCCTGGCGGTCCAATGACACAGACTGAGAATGAAGGCGGCACCGGCAAGATGCAGACGCAACCAGTGCAGGACCCACAGTTGCAGGGTCAGCGCGAGGTTGTGATGGCGCGCACTCTGGCGAATGCTCAGGACCAGTCCGGGCAGCAGGGTCAGCAGCACCATGATCGCGGCGTGCTGCGGAAAGCCGTCGAACAGGGCGGAGAGGGTCAGGAAATCCAGGATCCACACGCCAATCGACAGCATCGGAAAGCGCAGCAGGCGCAGGCTCAAACCATGCGTGCGCAGCAGTTGCAGATGACTGCCCTGACGCCACATTTCCTTGCCCATCCACTCGCGCCAGTTCATTTCGTAGCCCCAATGCAGGGCCACACGGCTGTTCACCGACAGCAGCCGCGCGCCGTGTTCGTGCAGGCGCAGGGTGAACTCCTTGTCTTCGCCGGTGCGCAGGTGTTCGTTGAAGCCGCCGACCTTGTCGAACCAGTGCCGACGCATCAGCAGGTTGCAACTGGGCAGCCAGTCCACCGTGTGCGACGTCTGACTCGCCGGCCGCAGCGTGCGCCGTTGCCAGGCGGCGGCGTACCACGGCGCGGCGGCGGGGGTGTGCAGATCGAGACCGAACACATCGGCCTGACCACTGGCTTGCAGCTCGAACAACGGCTTGAGCCAGTCTTCAGGCATTTCGACGTCGGCATCGATGAACGCGATCCATTCACCGGTCGCCAGCAGGGCGCCGCGATTGCGCAGGGCGCCGATCATCAAGCCCGGCAGCACCAGCACCTGCGCACCAAACTGGCGGGCGATGTGCGGGCCGTCGTCGCTGGAGCCGTTGTCGACCACAATCAACTCGCACTCGACATCGGCGGCATGCGCGGCCTTTTGCGCGGCCAGCAGCGTGCGCCCGATGTGCCGGGCCTCGTTGTACATCGGGATGATGATGCTGATCCGGCTCATGCTCGGGCCTCGGTCAGGGGGGCCTGTTCGGCTTTGAGGCGCAGGACGCTGGTCAGCGCGAGCATGATCCACACGTACTTCTGGTTCGGTGCACTGAGGAACATCAAGAACAGGGTCAGCGACAGGAAGCTCACGCCCAGGTGGGTCATCAGGTCCGCCTGCTGCCAGTCGCGCCGCAGCATCCAGGCGGCGCGTGCGCGAATCAGGTTGTACAGGCCCAGGCCGAGCATGCCGACGAACAGCAGGCCGGCGGGAATTCCCAGCTCACTGAAGATTTCCAGGTAGGTGTTGTGGGCACGGCGGTACAGGTCGCCGATCTTGCGGTTGGCGGAAAACGCCTTGGCGTAACCGGTGGTCGCGTAGTGCAGCGGGAAGGTGCCGGGGCCGGAGCCGAGCAGCGGGTTCTCGCGGATCATCTGCCCGCCGACCACGATGTACGAAGCGCGGCGGCCGAGGGATTCATCCTGTGCTTTGGAGCCGGCGCTGAGAATACTCAGCGACTGAATGCGCGCGATGTATCCGGCGGGCATGGCATAGATTGCCAGCGGAATCACGATCGCCGCGCCCAGCATGGCAAACCCCAGGTGCCGTGGACGGATCCGGGTGAGTTGGGCGCGGTAGTGCCAGCAGCCGATCAACAGACTTAAGGCCACCACCACCAGCCCGGAACGCGACTCGGTCTTGGTCATGCCGCCGAGCAGCAGCACGCAGCAAACGCCCCAGAACAAACGGTGCAACAGGTTCGGGCCGCGAATCACCAACAGCAGCGCCAACGGAATGGCGAAGGCGATCAGCAGGGCGAAGGCGTTGGGGTCTTCGAGCAGCCCTGCAGCGCGCCCCTGATCCTGGAATTTGGCCGAAAACATCGCCATGGCGCAGGTCGTGCTGACACTCAGGGTCACCAGCCTGGCGAACAGGTCGAGGTTCAGTTCGCGACCGATCAGCAGGGTGATGACAAACAGGATCAGGCCCACGCTCAGCTCGCGCAGGTGCCCCAACGACATGCCCAGGTCATCGGTATTGAGCAGGCTGAGGAAATACAGGACCAGAAACCACAGCAGAAACCGCCAGATATTGCTGCGCAGACGCTCGCCTGGAATCTGGTGCAGGGCCAGTTGCAGCATCAGGATCACCGCCAGCGAGGCGCCGATCAGTTTGCTTCCGGACACAGAGCTGTCCTTGAAGAACCCTTCGAACGGCACCAGCGCGGCAATACCCAGCAGGCCCCAGGCCGGCTTTCGATACAGCACCGAGAAACCCACCAGGCCAATGACGGCGCCCGGTGCCAGAAACGGATAAGGGCTGGCGAGCAAACCAATGCACACCAGGCCGAGCAGACTGACGATCGAGAGCGGGAAAATCATGCGCGTGCCTCCCGTGCCGTGCGGATGTACAGCTGCGACCAGCGTTCGGCCAAGGCCTTGAGGTCGTAGCGATCCTGTTGCGTACGCTTTGCGTTGTCGCACAATTGCCGGGCCAGGTTCGGCTCGTTCAGCAGGTTGTCGAGCTGGCGGGCGAGGGCATCGCTGTCGACGGGTGTCGCCAGCAGACCGTTGTGTCGATGCTCAAGCACATCCGGAATACCACCGACGGCGAACGCCACCACCGGCACACCGGCCTGCATCGCTTCGAGCAAAATCATCGGCGTGCCTTCGGTGCGCGAGCTGATCACCAGAGCATCCAGTCGCTGCCACCACGGTTGCATGGCGGTCTGGTAACCGGGCAGGCGAATCCGTTGCGACAGTCCGGCGGCGTCGATTCGCGCTCGCAGTGCTTCGCGTTCCGGCCCGTCGCCGAGCATCACGGCATCCAGTTGCGGATGCTGGTGACACAGCGGAATCAGCGCATCGAGAAAAAGGTCCGGGCCTTTCTCGCTGCTCAAGCGACCGACGTAACCGGCCAGCCAGCGCTGACGATCCACGTTGCTCACCAGCGCGGCGGCGGCCGGTAGACCGTTGGGAATCACCTGCAGTTTTTCCGCCTGCACACTGGCCTGACGATGCAGTAAGGCGATGCTCTCGGCCACGCACACCACACGATCCACCGACGCCGTGCGGCACAGCTGCAAACTCAGCCAGGTGTAGAACTTCTGCTTGCGGCTGCGTGGGGTGAAGCCGTGCTGGGTGATGACCAGCGGCAAACGCAACAGCGTCGCCCCGACCCAGCCGAGCAACAGCCCTTTGAAGTTGTGGGTGTTGATCAGCGGCTGTTCGCTGCGCCGGGCACGCAGGTGGCGCAACAGTTCACCCAGCCCGGCACAACCCCGGCAGTCCACCCCGGCCTCGCGAAAGCGCGCGATCAACGCCGGCGGTGCATCGAGAAACAGCACCTGATGCTGCCCCGGTGTCGCCAGACAGTGATCGAGCAACATGCGCTCGGCCCCATAGAAGCCGCCGCTGCTGAGCAAATGAATGATCGGCAGCGCGGCGTTCGGGGTGGACAGCGTGTTCAATTGCGCACCCAGTGCACGAAGCTTGGCACGGTCCAGTTCTTGTGCGGATTGCTTGGCAGCACGTTCTCGTCGTTGATCACCAGCAACACCGGCAGGCCCAGTTCGTGGGAGATTTGCGCAGGATGCTTGAAACGGTGATCGAAGAACTCACGCACATAGACCAGGGCGATCGCCAGCAGCAGACCGGTGAGCAGCCCGAACGGAATGATCAGCAGCGGTTTGGGGAAGGCCGGCTCGGTCGGTTCGAACGGCGGGCTGAGGACTTTGGCGTTCGACAGATCGTCGTTGAGCGAACCGGCGGTGCTGCTTTCGGCGAAGCGTTGCGCGTAGGTCGAGAACGCCGTGTGCAGCGCGTCGATTTCCGTGTCCATCTGCCGCAGCTTGCTTTGGGTTTGCTGCAAGGTGTGGATGCGGTTCTTGAACTCGGCGATGCGCGCGGTTTTCTGCTCGATCACCTGTTGCACCACCGCCAGATCGGTGGTGCGTTCCTGAATGCGGTTGCTCACCACTTTGAGAAATTGCTGACGGGTGCGGGCAATCTGCTCGCGGGTCAGCAGCATCGGCTCGCTGCCGGGCTGGAACACGGCCAGGTCATTCATGTAGCGGCTGACCTGGGAGGTCAGTTGTTCGCCCAGCTGTTTGATTTCCCGATCCTCGAACGCCACGTTATCGACGGTGGTGGTGAAGGTGAAGGGGAAGGTGTAGTCGTTGAGCTTGTTGCTGCTGGCGGCAGTCAGCGCGGTTTTCAGGTATTCGAGCCAGCGCTGGCTCTGCAACAGGCGATCCTGGTACAGGTTCAGGGCTTGCTCCTCGGTGTTGATCGCGTTCAGGCGGAAGGTGATTTCCTCCTTCGGATCAGACGAAGCAACACTTTCGAGCAACGCCTGGCGATTGCCTTCCAGCCCATCGAGACGCACCTGATACAAGTGCTTCTTGGTTTCGTAGAAGGACTGTGGCAGGTCGATCGATTGCAGCGCCTGACGGCTGACCAGATAGTTCTGCAGCAAGGAGGCGACAAACGTCGTGCCCTGATGCGGATCCGGGAAGCTGTAGATGATCGAGATCACGTTGGAGCCGGGCAGAGTCTCGATCTTCAGGCTGTCGATCGCGTCTTGAGTCAGGCCATCGAGTACGGTGTCACGCACCGGATCGGTTTGCAGCCCGAACATATTGCGCAGCGGGTTGATCACGTACTGGCGCAGCGGCGAGGAGACGTAGCGCTTGAACGGCCCACTCACCAGTTTGGCGAATACGCCCACTGGAGGGTCGTATTCGCCCTTGTCGCGCAGCTCGCTGATGGTCTGGCGGATCAGCGCCGGGGACCGCAGGATATTGCTTTCGGTTTCCATGTCCGCCAGCGAAGGCGGAATGAAGGTGGCGTTATCGACCGTCAGTGACGTGGTGGCGTCACCCTGGGAGAGTTTTTTCGACTGCACGATCACCTGCGCGGTGATATCGAAGCTCTGTTTGAGCACCAGCGGCAGTAGCAACGCGATGACTGCAAAGATCAGGAAGACCCGTTTCACCAATTGCTTGTTGGCGAAGAAGATCCTGAAGAACTCATGCAGGTAGTTTTCCTTTGGATTCATGATCGTTCACCTGAGAGTCAGTTGTTGTTACTGCCTTTGTTGTCGACGCGGTAGCCGAAGCTGAAGCCCACGCCCTGGAACAGCACCACGTCCGCCAGTTGTCGAGCCAGTTCGCCGGCACTCGCCAGTTTGGTTTTCGGCACGAACAGCATGTCGTCCGGTTGCAGGTAGGCGATCTGCGACGCGTCGCCCGCCAGGGCTTTTTCCACGTCGTAGTGCACGGCCTGCACCTGGTTGCCGTTGCGGCGCATGATCACCACCGAATCCAGACGCGCCTTGACGTTGGTGCCACGGGCCAGGGTCAGCGCTTCAAGCACCGACACCGGACGGCGGATCGGGTAGGAACCCGGCTGGCCGACTTCGCCGAGCACGTAGATCTCGTTGCCGGCGGTGGACTTGAGCATCACATCGACGCTCATCCGCCCCGGCAACTGTGCGTACTTCTGGTTGAGGAAGGTTTCCAGTTGATTGATGGTCATGCCTTGCAGCGGCACGGCGCCGATTTCCGGGAAGCTCGCATACCCGTCGTTGCCCACGGTGATCTCGCGGCTCATGCCGGTGGCCGGGTGATTGAGGGCGCTTTTGAGGTTTTGCTCATTGGTCAGCGGGCTGATGATCTGCACGGTCAGCTGATTGCGGTTGGGCTGGAACAGCTGCTTGCGCTGGTAGGCCCGCTGGATTTCATCGCGTGCTTCATCGCCGGTGAGCCCGGCGATTTTCACCGAGGTGTTGGCTCCCGGCAGGCTGATGGTGCCGTCGGGCAGCACCAGCTGGTTGCCGTTGAGCTGGCTCGCCGCCGTGAAGTTCAGGCCGATCTGGTCGCCCGACTGCACGCGGTAGGCGTCCGAGCCGCTGGTGCTGATGTGGAAGATCACATCCAGCACGTCTTGCGGGCGCAGGGTCTGTTCGACCTTGGGCATGTCGGTCGCCTGGGCGTTGGCCGGCGTGGCGGTGAGAATATTCACCGGCATGTTCTGGGTTTCGGAAGTGCTGGAGCAGCCTGCAAGCGGCAGCATCAGCAGAACAAGTATCTTGGCGTTCATGGCGTCATCCTTCGCGTTTGCTTACAGGTTTTTGTAAAGCCATTTGGGCATGTAGTACTTGCGCCGGTTGAACACGCTGCCGACCACTTTCGCCCCGGCCTGGGTCAGGCGTTGCACGGCAGCCTGGGCGACTTCCCAGCGGGTGTCTTCGGCGCGTACGACAAACACCACGCCATCGACCTGAGTCGCGAGCACCAGCGTGTCGGCCGCGGAATACACCGCGTCACCGTCGATCACCACGAAGCGGTACTGGGTGCCCAACCGATCGAGCAGAGGGCTCAGGCGTTCGGCGGTCAGGTGCTCCAGGGTGCGGATCGGCCGGCCGTTGGGCAGGACATGGAACGGCAGGCTCGAGACCTGCACCACGCAGTCCTGCAACAGCGGCGGGTTGTCCGGGTTGAACAGCAGGTCGCGCAGGCCGCGCTCCTTGCCGAGGTTCAGTTGTTGCGTGAGATTGCTCGCCGACTGGCTGGCATCGACCAGCAGCACCTGGCCGCTGCTCATCTGTGCCAGTTGGCTGGCCAGCGCCAGGGCACTGGTGGTAGTGCCGGCGCCGGGGTTGGCGGCGGTCAGAAAGAGGATCCGCAGATCCAGATCCAGCACGGTCGAGATCAGGTTCGATTCGCTGGGGTTGGCAATGCTCAGGCTTTTATTGGTTGAACCGTCCATTAGCTTGCTCCGTGGCCGCTGAATACTTTGAAGGGGGTTTTCAACAGGATCTTCAGATCAAGCAAAAGGCTTTGCTCGGCGATATAGCTGAGGTCCAACTCAACGCGCTGGTCGAAGTCGATGTTGCTGCGTCCGGAGATCTGCCACAGGCCGGTCATGCCGGGGTAGATGCTCAGGCGGGCGAGGTGATTGTCCTTGTAGCGGTAGGCATTGAACGAGGTCGGACGAGGCCCGACCAGGCGCATGTCACCGGTCACCACGTTGATCAGGTTGGGCAGTTCGTCGAGGCTGGTGCGCCGCAGGAAACCGCCGATCCCGGTGATACGTGGGTCCTTGTCGATCTTGAAATCGATGGCGTCGACCCCGTGCTTGTTGAGGTGGCGCAGCGATTCCTTCAGTTCTTCGGCGTTGCACACCATGGTGCGGAACTTGTACATGCCGAACGTGCGACCGCGATAACCGGTGCGTTTCTGCACGAACATCACCGGTCCCGGACTGGTGAATTTGATGGCCAGCGCAAGCCCCAGCAGCAGCGGCGAAAACACCACCAGGATCAGCAGCGCACCGAAGCAGGCCAGCACCCGGTTGGTGCGCGACAGCGTCCAGGGCCGGCCACCGTCGCGGCCGGTCAACCAGCCACGGCCCTGCATGTGGATGGCGGTATCGAGGCGCATTCGGTGCTCGGGGTCCATGCGCTTGTCGCGGCGCATTTGATTGATCGGTACACCTTGCTCATGTCCAGTCATGGGGTCCTCCGCTGATGTTCAGCCGCGAGCGGCGCGTGGGTGACAGGCAGTGGGGTAGTAGTCGCGAAACCAGGCGATGAAACGCCCCAGTCCTTCATCCAGCTCGATCCGGGGCTGGAACCCGGTGGCCTGGGCCAGATCATCGGTCTCGGCACAGGTGTTGAGCACATCGCCCGGTTGCAGGGGCAAGAGCTCGACAATGGCTTTCTGGCCGAGGTGTTTTTCCATCAGCGCCAGATAGGTTTTCAGCTCCACCGGGTGGTGGCCGCCGATATTGAACAGGCACCACGGCGCCATGCTGCTGCCCGCGTCGGGATGTTCGCGATCCCACTCCGGGTGGTTGTGCGGCGGATGGTCGGTGAGGCGGGCGATGCTTTCGACGATGTCGTCGATGTAGGTGAAGTCCCGTTGGTGCTCGCCGTAGTTGAACAGTTTCAGCGGCGTGCCTTCGGTGATCGCGCGGGCGAACTGGATCGGCGACATGTCGGGCCGACCCCAGGGGCCGTACACGGTGAAAAAGCGCAGGCCGGTGCTGGGAATACCGAACAGGTGGCTGTAACTGTGGGCCATCAGCTCGTTGGCTTTTTTGGTGGCGGCGTACAGCGACAGCGGGTGATTGACGCCGTCGCGCACCGAATACGGGGTGTGCTGGTTGGCGCCGTACACCGAGCTCGACGAGGCGTAGATCAGATGCTCGACCGGATGATGCCGGCAGCCTTCGAGAATGTTCAGGAAACCGCTGAGGTTGCTGTCCAGATAGGCCCGTGGATTTTCCAGCGAGTAGCGCACCCCGGCCTGCGCCGCGAGGTGGATCACCACTTGCGGTTGCTCGCGGACAAACAGCGCTTCGATCGCGGCGGCATCGGCCAGGTCAATCCGCGCCAGCGGAAAATGTCCGACCTGATCGCGCACCCATTGCACGCGGTCGTGTTTGAGCTGCGGGTCGTAATAGCCGTTGAAATTGTCCAGGCCGACCACCGCATGCCCGTCGCGCATCAGCCGCAACACGCAATGGGCGCCAATGAAGCCGGCTGCGCCGGTGACCAGGATTTTCATGGGCGCAGTCCTTCCGGAGCGATGTGGCGCAGACCGATGCCGCTGTAATGCAGGCCGGCGGCGGCTACGTGTTCCGGGTTGTAGAGGTTGCGACCGTCGACAATCACCTTCGAGCGCAGCTTGCTCGCCAGCAGCTCGAAATCCACCACGCGAAAGTTCTTCCACTCGGTGCAGATCACCAGTGCATCGGCATCTTCCAGGGTGTCGTCGCGGGTGGCGCACAGGTGCAGGTCGCTGCGATAACCATACAGGCGCCGGCACTCGGACATGGCTTCCGGATCGTAGGCCTGCACGCTGGCGCCTTCGGCCCACAGCGCGTCCATCAGATAGCGGCTGGGGGCTTCGCGCATGTCATCAGTATTGGGTTTGAACGCCAGGCCCCAGATCGCAATCGACTTGCCGGCCAGGCCTTGCGGAAACTGCGCCTTGAGTTTGCTGAACAGGATGTGCCGCTGGCTGTCGTTGACGTCGGTGACACTGCGCAGCAGTTTCAGCGGCATGCCGTTGTGTTCGGCGGTGTGCAGCAGGGCACGTAGATCCTTGGGGAAGCACGAACCGCCGAAGCCGCAACCGGGGTAGATGAAGTGGTAGCCGATGCGTGGGTCGGAGCCGATGCCTTTGCGCACGGCTTCGATGTCGGCGCCCAGCAGTTCGGTGAGGTTGGCCAGTTCGTTCATGAAGCTGATGCGCGTGGCGAGCATCGCGTTGGCGGCGTACTTGGTCAGCTCGGCGCTGCGGTTGTCCATGAACATCAGTTTTTCGTGGTTGCGGCAGAACGGCGCGTACAGCTCGCTCATCTGCTCGCGGGCCGCGTCGTCGCGGGTGCCGACGATGATCCGGTCCGGGCGCATGCAATCGGCGAGGGCGCTGCCTTCCTTGAGAAATTCCGGATTGGACACCACCCGCACCTTGAGGCTGCTACGGTCACGGCGCAGCAGTTCTTCGTTGGCCTTGGCGGCGACCTGGTCCGCCGTACCGACCGGTACCGTGGACTTGATGATCAGGGTGCGATCAGCCTCCATGTGCGAGGCGATTTGCCGGGCGACGTTGAGCACGTGGGTCAGGTCGGCGGAACCGTCCTCATCGGCGGGGGTGCCCACGGCGATGAAAATCAGCTCGGCATGCTCCACCGCGTCGCTGGCCTGGGTGCTGAACAGTAAACGGCCGGCCTTGATGTTTTCTTCCAGCGCTGCAGATAAACCCGGTTCGCTAATAGGCGGAACGCCCTGTTGCAGTTGTTTAATCTTGTTCGGGTCAATATCCACACATAAAACCCGATGTCCGACATCGGCAAGTGCGGCGGCTTGTATAAGGCCAACATAGCCCGTACCAAATACGCTCACGTCCATAGTTGGCGTGCCTCGTAAGACGGTGGAAGATAATAAAAATTGAACTGTCAAAAGGGGTATAGCGCAGGCATGGAAAAGCGTGTCAGCAAAATGACATGTTGCATGTGTATAACACCGGGCATTTTTCAGGCTATTGGCCATCAAGTGCTTGCTATTGCTGGATTTGTCGCGTTCTTGACGCTTTTTTCAAATCCCGAAGAAAACGATAAACGGTCGAAAGCCGTGAAATTAAAGACTTGTAGCGGCTGGAGTGTGTCAGGAATGAGTCAACGTTTTTTTGACGCTTCAGGGAAAAGTCAGGCTTTTCTTGCGCTTTGATAGCCGGGTGCTAGTGTCAGATTTTGACCGACAAACTATTGACCCAATGCCGTTTTGAATGACCGGAATTGCCATGTTTCGATATCTGAAAGAACTGCTTTTAATTATTTATCTGCTGCTTTATTCCGAATATTACATTGATCGGTTAAATGCTATCGGTGTCGGTTTTGCTGTACTTCTTTTTGGCGCGATGTTTTTGGCGCTCACTTTAGCATTATATCTAACGGCTTATATTCGTCAGGCATGGGTTCGGCACTTATTCGCGATAACGCTATTTGTCTCGGCGGTATTTTTTGATGTTTACACCCGGGTCACCGCCGATTACCTGAGCTACAGCAGCTTTGTCTCGCTGGTGTACTCCGGCGGCTTCATCCAGGAAGCCGCCTACCAATACCGCGACGCGATCATTCATGGCGCGCTCAGTGGCCTGCTGTTGCTGTTCGGCATCGGGCTCAAGCCGCGTCACGCTCTGGTGGTGCCCAACGTGTTGCGCGTGGCGGCGCCGGTGTGTGGCGTGTTGCTGTTGAGTGCGGTGTTGTTCCTGCGGGCGGGCGAGGGCGCGCGCGGCTTGCCGATCATGTACACGCCGCTGGCCTATCTGAACCTGTTCGCCTATGAAGCGCTGCACAACACAGTCGGCCCGCGTGAACCGGTGACGCTGGCGCGCAGTGCACCCGCGGTCAATCACGACATCGTGCTGATCATCGACGAAAGCATCTCCGGCAATTACCTGGACATCAACGCGCCATTCGGGGTGCACAGCAACCTCAAGCAGGCGCATCCGGGTGTCGACATCTTTAATTACGGCTACGCCGCGTCCATCGCCAACTGCAGCGCCGACACCAACGTCACCCTGCGCTACGGCGGCACACGCGCCGATTACATACGGATCAACAGCACGCTGCCGTCGATCTGGCAGTACGCGAAAAAGGCCGGGTTGCGCACGGTGTACATCGACGCCCAGCGCACGGGCGGCAATTTGCAGAACCTGATGACCGACACCGAAAAAAAGGACATCGACGCGTTCGTCCAGTTCGACCAGACCAGCGTGCGTGACCGCGACATGGCCGCCGCCGCGAAGCTGATCGAACTGCTCAACGACGATCAGCCCGAGTTGGTGGTGATCAACAAGGTCGGTGCGCATTTTCCAGTGCACGACAAATACCCCGACGCCTTCATGGCCTACCGTCCGACGCTGCCGCGCGGGCAGTTCACCGAGGTGGCCGACACCGGCAAGCGCGACGGTTTCAACGGCCAGCCGGACGATTGGGTGTTGTACCGCAACGCCTACAAGAACACGGTGCTGTGGAACGTCGGCGAGTTCTTCGCGCGGGTGTTCGCCCAGGCCAGGCTGAACAATGCGCTGCTGATCTACACCTCCGATCACGGTCAGGACCTGCATGAACGCGGCAACCCCGGGCTCAATACACACTGCGGCGGCGATCCGGTGGAGGAAGAAGGGCTGGTGCCACTGGTGGTGATTCAGGGCGATCAGTTGCACGGCCCGGACTGGGCGCAATCGTTGCCGACGAACAAGGACCGTTCCAGCCACTACAACATCTTCCCGACCCTGCTGCAGTTGATGGGTTACGACCTGGCGGGCGTCGAAGCGTTGTATGGCAAGTCGCTGGCCCAGCCGACGGCCGATGACTTCACCTTCAACTACCGCTTCAATGCGCGATTGGGGGCCAAGCCTGAGTGGAAGTACATTGATCTGAATACCATCGTCACGCCGGGGGAGGCGGCGACCAGTGTGGCAACCGGACAGTGAGTGCTGGGGTAGTCGTGCCAGCCGCTTCGCGAGCGAGCGCGCTCCCACCTTGAAATGCGATCCCCTGTGTGAGCGAGCTCGCTCGCGAAGAGTCCAGTGCGAACACCACTGATTTGATCAGCCCGCTATCCGCTATCCTTGCCCCACACTGACCCAGCGGATGGCGGCATGCTTCAGGTTCAAGGCGTTTTCAAAAGTTACCTCACCCCCCAAGGCCCGTTACCGGTGCTGCAAGGCGTCGACCTGACGCTCGAACCCGGCAGCAGTCTGGCGCTGATGGGCGAATCCGGCAGTGGCAAAAGCACCTTGCTGCACCTGATCGCCGGCCTCGACAAGGTCGATCGCGGCAGCATCCGCAGTGGCGAGCATCGGCTCGAGACCATGAACGAAGCGCAACTGGCCGACTGGCGCCGTACCGAAATCGGTCTGGTGTTCCAGCAGTTCAACCTGATCGGCAGCCTGCGGGTCGAGGACAATCTGGCGTTTCAGGCGCGCCTGGCCGGGCGTCATGACCCGCGCTGGCAGGCACATCTGGTGCAGCGACTGGGGCTGGGCGAGTTGCTCAAGCGTTATCCCGAACAACTTTCCGGCGGCCAGCAGCAGCGGGTTGCGTTGGCTCGGGCCTTGGCGTCGCGACCGAAATTGCTGCTGGCGGACGAGCCGACCGGCAGCCTCGACGAAGCCACCAGCGATGAAGTGTTGCGCCTGTTGCTGGAGTTGCTCGACGACACGCCGACCACGTTGCTGATGGTCACACACAGCCCGCGCGTTGCGGCGCGGCTGGCGCAGCGCGTGGTGTTGTCCAGCGGCCGTCTGACGTGAACGTTTTCTGGCAGACCCTGCGCGCGCTGCTCAGCCATTGGCGACGGCATCCGGTGCAGTTCTTCAGTGTGCTGACCGGGTTGTGGCTGGCCACCAGTCTGCTGACCGGGGTCGAGGCGCTGAACAGTCAGGCCCGCGACAGTTATGCCCGGGCCAGCCAGATGATCGGCGGCGAACCGCAGGCCAGCCTTGGCGCCCCCAATGGTGCGACATTTACGCAGCAGTGGTTTGTCGATCTGCGCCGCGAAGGCTGGCCGGTCTCGCCGCTGCTGCAGGGGCGATTGGTCCTCAAGGATCACGAAAACCAGCGTCTGCAACTGATGGGCATTGAGCCGGTGTCGCTGCCGGCGGACTCTGCGGTGGCCGGGCAGGCGATGCCGATCGAGCGCATCGTCGAGTTTTTCTCGCCGCCGGGCAGTACGTGGATTTCGCCTGAGACCTTGCAGGCCTTGAACCTTAGCGAAGGCGCCACGCCGCAAACCGCCAACGGCCAGACCCTGCCGCCACTGCACGCGCAAAAAGACATGGCCCCGGGCGTGTTGCTGGTGGACATCGGCGTTGCGCAAACCCTGCTCGAACAACCCGGGCAACTGTCGCGGCTGTTACTGCCGAAGGACTTTCATGCCGAGCTGCCGCCCGCGCTCAAAGGGCAGCTGCAACTCAAAAGCAGCGCCGAGGAAAACAATCTGGTGCGCCTGACCGAGAGCTTTCACCTGAATCTCGATGCCTTGGGATTTCTCTCGTTCGTGGTCGGGCTGTTCATCGTTCACGCGGCCATTGGCCTGGCGCTGGAGCAACGGCGTGGATTGCTGCGCACGCTGCGCGCCTGCGGGGTGAGTGCGCGGATGCTGATCGGCAGCCTGATCGTCGAACTGGGTATGCTGGCCTTGGTCGGCGGCGTGTTCGGGGTCATCAGCGGTTACTGGCTGGCGAGTGTGTTGTTGCCGGACGTCGCCGCCAGCCTGCGTGGTTTGTACGGTGCGGAAGTGGCGGGGCAGTTGCGCCTGAGTCCGTGGTGGTGGTTCAGCGGCATCGGCTTGAGCCTGTTCGGCGCGTTGCTGGCCGGCGCCAACAGTCTGTTGCGCGCGGCACGTTTGCCGCTGTTGGCGGTGGCGGACCCGCAGGCCTGGCATCAGCAGCATGCGCGCTGGCTGCGGCGCCAGGGTTGGCTGGCGGCGCTATTGGGCGCGATGGCGCTGCTGGCGTGGGTCTGGGGCGACAGCCTCGGCAGCGGTTTTGCGTTGATGGCCGGGCTGCTGCTCGGTGCCGCGCTGGCGCTACCGGTACTGCTGAGCGCGGTGCTCAATCAACTGCTCGGGCGCAGTCGCTCGGTGCTCGGCCAGTGGTTTCTGGCCGACTGTCGCCAGCAACTGCCGGCGCTGAGTCTGGCGCTGATGGCGCTCCTGCTGGCGTTGGCGGCCAACATCGGCGCCGGCAGCATGACCGCCGGTTTTCGCCAGACCTTCAACGACTGGCTCGAACAACGCCTGAGCGCCGAGCTGTACATCAACCCGGTCAATCCGGCGCAGTCCCGCGAACTCTACACCTGGCTCAAACAGCAGCCGAAGGTCAGCGCCGTGCTGCCCAACTGGCAAGTGGCGGTGACCCTGCAAGGCTGGCCGGCGGAGGTGTTCGGGGTGATCGATCATCCCCATTATCGGCAGCATTGGCCGTTGCTCGACGCGATTGCCGGGGACCCTTGGGCGCATCTGGCGAACGACGATGCGGTGATGCTCAGCGAGCAACTGGCGCGGCGCCTGAAGGTGCGTGCGGGGGATCATCTGACCTTGCCAACCCCGGGCGGATCGTGGTCGCCGCGGATCGTCGGGATCTACGCCGACTACGGCAATCCCAAGGGGCACGTGCTGGTCAACAGCAACCACCTGCTGCGTCTGTGGCCGGCACTGACGCCGAACCGGTTCAACCTGCGCATCGCGCCGCCAGACATCCCGCCGTTGTTGACGGCGCTGCAAACGCGCTTCCAGATCGATGACAGCCGCATCGTCGATCAGGCGCGGCTCAAGGGCTGGTCGGTGCAAGTGTTCGAACGCACCTTCGCCGCCACTGCGGCGCTCAACAGCCTGACGCTGGCGGTGGCCGGTGTGGCGCTGTTCATCAGCCTGCTGACCCAGAGCCAGAGCCGCCTCGGGCAACTCGCGCCGTTGTGGGCCTTGGGCGTGACGCGCCGCCAGTTGATGCTGCTCAACCTCGGCCAGACCTGGCTGCTGGCGGTGCTGACGCTGGTGTTGGCGCTGCCGCTGGGGATTGCGCTGGCGTGGTGTCTGGATGCAGTGATCAATGTGCAGGCGTTCGGCTGGCGTTTGCCGTTGCGGATCTTTCCGCTGCAATTGCTGCAATTGATGGGGCTGGCGCTGCTGGCGACCTTGTTCGCGTCAGCCTGGCCGCTGTATTCGTTGTACCGCACGCAACCGGCGGACCTGCTGAGGACGTTTGCCCATGAGGATTAACCGGGTCGCGCTGTGCCTGGCATTGCTGCTGGTCGGCTGTGATCAACCGGAGCCTGCGCAAAAGGGTTTTGCCGGGCTCGGCGACCAGGCAGCCCAATTCACTCCCGTGGTGCCGGGGCGGGTGTTCAGCTTCCCGGCCGATCACGGTGCTCATGAGGGTTTTCGTATCGAGTGGTGGTACGTCACCGCCAATCTCAAAGATCAGCAGGGCAATGATTTCGGTGTGCAATGGACGCTGTTTCGCAGCGCATTGAAACCGGTTCCGGAGCAGAGCGGGTGGAGCAACCAGACGATCTGGCTGGGGCATGCGGCAGTGACGTCCGGTTCGGTTCATCACGCCGCCGAGCGTTATGCCCGTGGCGGTGTCGGGCAAGCGGGTGTACGGCTGGCGCCGTTCGAAGCGTGGATCGATGATTGGCGCTTTGCCGGTCAAGCGCAGGAGCCGTTGAGCGACATGCAACTCAGTGCTCGCGATCAATCATTCGCCTATCAACTTCACCTCACGTCCAGCCGGCCGCTGGTGTTGCAGGGGGATCAAGGCTTCAGCCAGAAATCCGAACAGGGCCAAGCATCGTATTACTATAGCCAGCCGTTTTTTCAGGCCAGCGGCACCCTGCAGATCGACGGCCAGACCTACACCGTCAGCGGCCCGGCCTGGCTCGATCGCGAATGGAGCAGCCAACCGCTGACGGCCAGTCAAACCGGGTGGGACTGGTTCTCCCTGCACCTGGACAGCGGTGAACACATCATGCTCTACCGCATGCGCCAGAAGGACGGCGCGCCGTACCTCACCGGTACCTGGATCGCCGCCGACGGCCAGGTTCAAACCCTGCGTAGCGAACAAATCAAATTCGTCCCGCAAGACACCGCCAAAGTCGCCGGCCGCGCAATACCGGTGCGCTGGACCATCAGTATTCCCGACAAGCACCTCGACATCAGCCTGTCGGCGTTGAACCCCAACGCCTGGATGAACCTGCGCATTCCCTACTGGGAAGGGCCGGTGCGGATCAGCGGCAGCCATGGTGGGCGCGGTTATCTGGAAATGACCGGTTACTGACCGGTGCACTGCAACTGTAGGAGTTGCCGCGGGCTGCGATCTTTTGATCCTGTTTTTTACAAATCAAAGTCAAAAGATCGCAGCCTGCGGCAGCGCCTACATTGAGTTGAACTCCGTTTCGTCTCGCCGCCTCTACACAGTAAATACCAGCGGAGGATTGGCCATGAGCGACGACCTGCAACCCCCGGACCTCACCACCTGGCAGCGCCTGTTCGACGACCAGACCTACTGGCAGCAATCCCCCGACGCTCACTACTTCGACCTGCAACGCATCGCCGACGACTTGCTCAGCCGAGGTGCGATCGATCTTGAGCAGTGGCAGATCCTGCGCGCCAAGGCCGATGACCTGCACAAGGACTCGCCCGCCGTGAACGTCGCCCGTGAACTGGACGACCCCGAAGCCTGAGGAACCGCGCCATGAAACCCGTATCCACCAACGAACATCCTGACGAGCCCCGCCCACCGGGAGAAACCGAACGCGACAATGACGCCCTGCGCCCGACCGACCCCAAACAGCGCCAGGACAGCGGCAAGGGCACCGCCAGTGGCGAATCCACCGCGCAGGAGACCGCCGCGCCACAAATAAAAGCCAAGCCCTGAACAGCGTCTATGCTCAGTGGCACATTCGGCGCCGGCCACGTGCGGGCGCCGGTTGCTGCCACTCATTACAGGGAAAGTACCGTTTATGAAGCTCCACACTCTGGCCAAGGCCATCACTCTTGCAACCGTATTGTCCGCCACCAGCTTCGGCGCATTGGCGGCGGAAATCCCGCTGTCCGCCACCATTGAGGCCGATAAGGTCACCACCAAAGTACTGGCCGTGGATGCGGCCAACCATCAGGTCGTGCTCGAAGGCGCCGAAGGTCGCCAGGTGCATGTTCAGTTGAGTGACAAGGCGAAAAACCTCGCCAACCTCAAGGTCGGCGATCTGGTAAAACTCGAAGTTCAGCGTTCCGTCGCGGCTTACCTCGATACCGATGTGGATAAAGGTCTGCCTGGCACCGTCGAGCGCAGCGGCGAGCTGCGCAAGGCGCCGGGCAGTGAAAACCCGGGTGGCGAAGCGTACCGGCAGATTCAGGTGCAACTGAAAATCACCAAAATTGATTTGAAGAATAATCAGGTGACCCTGCAAAACCCCCAGGGCCAATCGAAAATCCTCGACGTGAAGAAGCCTGAAATTCAAGCCAAACTGAAGGATTTGAAAGAAGGGCAGAGCGTTATCGTCACTTACACCGATATATTAAAAGTGACCAGTCAGCATGAAAGCTGAGTATTAACTCTACAAGAGGGTTGTTCTTGTACAGAATGTTGTATGAGAACAATCATCTGAAATGAGTTGTGCAGTGCTTTGAAAGTTTCGCGAAAGGTTTTCGTCGATAAATATCTATTAACTTTTTCGTACATTAAATTTACTTTATGAAGGACGACATATCCGCCAACTTCTATTAAAATCCTTCCCGTTCGCCCAGTGTCAGGGCTCTTTACCGGTGCATGGATTGCCAGGCCATTACACTGGGCGAACACCTCTTCGGAGCGGATGTATACAATTTCAGATAAAAAAAAGGGCGACTTTTAAGTCGCCCTTTTTTGTTTTTGCGGTTAGGCCGATGTCTGGCCCTCAAAGCGTTTGAGGGTGGCCTGGTACATTTTGGTCCGCCGGTGATTTTTGCCGTAGGTGCCGGCAGCTGCGACGGTTCCTGCCTGGATGTGATCCAGATAGCGGAAAATCTTGCGCGGCGCCAGCAGCTTGATCCCGTAGCCCAACGCTGTCATTCGATCCTGCAGGGTATAACCGGGCACCCGGTCATCCATGCAAAAGTGCAGTCCCCGGGACTTCATCAACTTGGCGTTCCACAACGTACAGAAACTCTTGAGATGAGTTTCCCGATAAGGTTTCGGCTCTTTGCTGCGCAAGCCCAACGAGGTTTTGGCCCGGCGAACATAATGTTTGCAAAAGCGCGAAGTTAGTCGCCAGGTGTCTCTCACGACCCCACGATTAATTTGCTCGACACACCCGACCGCCGCGATGCCCGGAGTCTTTGTGCACTCACGCAGCATCATCGCGAAGACTTCCTTGTCATAGACAAAGGTGTCGGTGTGCAGCAAAAACAGATAGTCGGTTTCAACTTTCTCCAACGCCATGTCCAGCGCCTTGCCATGAGCAATATGCCCGGCTTCTTTGCCGGGGGAGGGACGTTCGATCAGATTGATCCAGTCCAGTGAGCGCAAGTAATCCAGGCTGGCATCCGCCGAATCATTGTCCACCACCCACACCGGAATGCGCTGCGCCTGAACGTGCTGGCGCAACAGCTCCAGGCACATCCGGGTGATGTCCGGGGTTTTGTAATTTACCAATACAAGACTGAAATTCGGCTGCGTAACGGCTGGTAAATCAAACTGGCTCATTCGGGAAGCTCATCCACGGTTGATCGACGGCAAGGGTCTGTCGGGCCGGAATGCTAGCGACGCAACCTTAGTTGAAGCTTAATTTGCCGCTCAGCAAGTGGGTCAAAGTGTGTCGAGCCAAGACATCTCACACACGACGGAAGCCGGCCCACAGGCTAAACTGCGCGCCCCTTTGCACGCTTCAAGGAACAAACGGCGCCCGCCGTAGACTCACGGATGAAACCACTCTCCCTCTACCACCCGGCCCTGTACTGGCTGCGCGTGTGGCAAAAAAGACTGTTCCGTCAGATCGCCTGGCACTGCTCCAGCAAACGCTACGCACGCCTGGTTGCCGGCGCTGACCGCCTGCCATTCCGCTACCTGAAACACACCTCGAAACTCATCCGCAAACTCGGCGACTCCGACCTCGCCCTGCAACACAACAAAGTCATCAACCTCAAACTCGCCGTCGCCGCCATCGACGGCGTCCTCATCGCCCCGGGCGAACACTTCTCCTTCTGCCGCCTCGTCGGCCGCCCAACCGCCAAACGCGGCTACGTCGAAGGCATGGAACTGTCCTTCGGCGAAGCACGACGCGGGGTAGGCGGCGGAATCTGCCAACTGAGCAATCTGATTCACTGGATGGCGATTCATTCGCCGCTGGTGGTGGTCGAGCGCTCCAACCACAGCTTCGACCCGTTTCCGGATGAGGGGCGGGTGCTGCCGTTCGGTTCCGGCGCGGCGATTTTCTATAACTACGTTGATCTGGTACTGCACAACCCGACGGATCGCAGTTTTCAGTTGAAGTTGAACGTGGGGGAGACGCAGTTGGAGGGGGAATTGTTGTGTGATCAGGTGCGAGAGTATCGGTATCACGTATTTCAGGAAGGACACCGGTTTGTGCGGGAGGGGGAGCGGGTGTATCGAGAGAATGAGATCTGGCGCGAAGTTCGGGAGAAGGGGCAGGTTGGGATGTTGGTGGAGAGGGAGAGGTTGTATCGGAATCGGGTGGTGGTTAAGTACGAGGTGATGGACGAGTTGATCGGGTAGGGCGCACAAACAGCTTCGCTGACGGTGGCGCCCATTGATCAGTTTCTGAAATAGAGCTCATCCAGCTGGCGTTTGCGTATCGACAGATACTCTTCCCAGATCTTGGGGAAGTCTTCATCTTTGGTCAGCGGGAAGGTCAGATAAATGTACCTTCCAACCACACTGATATATTGCCTCGCACGTTTGAAGGCCGGCTGCTCGTAAACCGCCACGCTTTCGTCGTAGGTGTCATGGTAGTGACGGATGCTCACTCGGTGTGGGGCGATCATGCACCGCGAAAAATCGATCACCCAGCAGCTATCAACGGCTGTGCTCAAATAACCGTAAACACCATCGCTGGATAGACGAATGCACGAATTTGCCTGGGTGCCGTCGTCATCGTTGACCAAAATGATCTGGTCCGCGAAATACTTGATATTTCTGCCGTCAGGCCCTTGCAGAAGCAAGCTCCAGCCTTCGGCTCCCATACGGAATTCACCGTTGTTTTCGAAGGTGGCGGTCCAGTTATTGGTGAGTGTGATTTGGTGTTTATTCATGGGTGCTCATGTAAACCGAAGGACCACAAAGCAATGGGTATTTTGTTTTGAGCTCTAATAAAGAGTTTTCATTTTCTGCGCGGATAAAAAAATACTCGTCAACCTTCTCTACTTTCATAGTGAGATTCTCTCGAGTGGGTATGTTTTTTAAGATTAATTCTTTGACTCCGTTGCAACTTAACCCAATGCGACAAGTATTGAATCCCATCTTTATCCACTTTTCAGGTGCGGAGTCGGGGATTTCTGGAATGTCGAATTCGAAGGTTATGTTAGGTCTGTTGTTGTCGATTGTTATTTGGAATAAACTTATCGTGCTGATTTTAATAGGTTTGGTGAATGCTCTATTGAATAGGGTGTTGTCATCAAATTCATTCCAGGTTTTCATTTTTTTCTTTCAGCTCAAGTGGTAACTGCTAAGTATATGCCATCCGGGACAGGTTTATTTTCAATGCCTTTTGGGCCATCTGCGGAAAAATAAATTTGTCCTATTTGATTGATGCGCCTGAGTTCGTCTCGTTCGTCTCGTTCGGCGGTGACTCGGCTATACGGGTTATAGGTGAAAGCGCGAGTGGCGCCGCCGGGCAGGGTGACTTGGGTCAGGCGATCAGCGGCGTCCCATTGATATTGAGTAATCGCACCGAATTCGTCCTGTCGGGTGATTTGCCGACCCAGCACATCGGAACGATACTTGAGCTGGTCTCCATCGGGCAGGCACTCCTCCCGCTACTGGCCGAGGTTGTTCTAACCGAGTTGATAGCGGTTGCCTATGTACGGTGATTAGTTTTTGCCCAGAACCAAGGAGCTCACGAGCCAGATTGATGTAAGCGTCTAGGTTGTAAGGGAGTCACATCTATATAATAAGAAACTGTGATCTTTTTCCGACATCGTCGGTAGTGCCTGAGTGCACTACTGTCTGTAAAGGTGTCAGTGAGCGCATTGCGCTACACTGCGCCGTCATTGTTGTATGCCTTAATGTTGGCTATAGTAATATTTTTTGCTTGGCATGTGGCTATACAATTATTTTCGAATTTAATTGTGACTTTATAGCTTGAGGTTTTTTTCTCGATTGTTAAGGTGGTGGTGCCGCTGAAGTTGAAATTTTCTACATTAAAGCTTTCTATGTCTATTATGTAGAGCTGAAATTCATACTCATTGTAATTATTTTCCAGCCATTTTTTAGGAGCTGTGTGCTCTATTTTGCTGGATAATTTTAAGCATATAGAGTTTCCGTCCAGCATGACGTATGACGTACGCATGCTTGAGGGGGAATATGTTTCTCCGAAAATAGATGTCCACTGTTTTTTGTTCGATATTGATGATGTCCACATTCTAAATTACTCAAAATACGTAATGATTGGCCACACTTCTAAGGTGGAATGTTTTAGTTCGATGAGCATTTCCAGTTTCGGGGTTGTATTCTCTAACATTGAAGTGTGGTTTGTGCGATGCATGTGTAGAAGGGTAATCTTCGTGCCCATGCGAGTGTTCCTGGATGACGACGCGTTCATTGTCAAGGTTTCTATAATGGTACTCTCTCGTCATCACGGTATTGCCTTGAGCATCACGTACGAACTCGGTACCACCATTAGGGGCTTCCTTGGTAAGAGGGATCCGTTTCACGTCAGTTGGTTCTGCTGTCGTTGGAATTCTCGCATCACGTTTTGCGTCTTGGAAGGCGGCTCTTCGGGATTCATAGAATTTATCACCCCTTTTGAATTTCTTTTGCTCGGTGCATCCAGTCAAACCCAGCGGGTCAATCCAACCCACAGGGTTAGGTACGTACTGGTAGCTATTCAACCCGCCGGCAAGGAGGATCGGATCCGGCGTTAAAAACCGTCCACTACTTGGATTGTAGTAGCGGTGACGATTGTAATGTAAGCCTGTCTCCGGATCGAAATACTGGCCCTGGAAGCGTAACGGGTTGTCTATTTCACTGACATCCAACGCTGCAAGGTTGCCATAGGCTTGGTATTTGGCTGACCACATAATCTCGCCGCTGTAGTCAGTCAGTTCCTGGGGGGTGCCGAGGTGGTCGAGTTGATAATAGAACGGGGTGGCAATACTCGGACCTTCGCCATCGAGCATAGCCAATGGGCGAAAGTTACCCGGCTCGTAGATGTAACTACGATAGAGATTTTCCGCGCTTTCAGCGATCAAACGGTCGCCTTGCCAGAGGAACTCAGTGCTGTGGCCGTCGACATTTTTTTCTATTCTGCGGCCAAAGGCGTCGTATTTGTACGATGCGTTCCTGCCACCGGGCATGCTCACACTGATCAGGCGATGCTGGCAGTCGTAACGATATTCGGTGACCAGTTTTTGGTCGGATCCACGGCGCTCACGGGTCAGGTTGCCATAGGCATCGTAGTCATAGTGCCGGTCGCCTTGCATGAGCAGACGATTACCCTTGACGTTTGCGAGGTTTGCCATGCCTTCGTTGTTCTGGCCTAGCAGATTGCCCGCCGGATCGTGAGCGAAGCTTTCCGGTGTAGTGCCACGGACGCTGATGAGACGGTCGAGTGGGTCGTAGTGATAGCTTTTGTTACCTTTGCGACTGTCGTCAATGCGTGCAAGGTTGCCATTAGCATCGTAGTTGTAGCGACGCTGGAATAGGTTTTTGTCCCGTTGGCCGACTGTGTGTGCTTGCAGGCGTCCTTGTTCGTCGTACTGGTATTGGCTGAGCAACAGGCCTTGTTGGCGCTGTTGTTCGCGACCGGCGTTGAATTGATGGCTGGTAAGGCGTGAACCATTGAGGTCGATGTTGTTCAGACGACCGCCGGACAAATAGCGATATTCAAGCGTGCTGCCGTCAGGCAGACGACAGTGTTTGAACTGGCCGACGGTATCGTATTCGTAACGGGTGGTGCCCCATCCTTGGTGTTCGGTGATCAGTCGATCTTGCATATCGTATTCGTAGGCGAGCGGCCAATGGCCGTCGTCAACGTTTACCAGACGACCCAGCGCGTCGTAGCTGTAGTGGATTTTCTCGCCATCGGCGAGGGTTTTCACGAGCAGACGGCCAGCGGCATCGCGCTGGTATTCGGTAACGAGTTCGCTGCCGTCGTCGCCGAATTCGGTTTTCTTCAGCAATTGACCGTTGAGGTCGTACTCGTAGGCAGTGCGGCGACCGTCGAAACCGGTTTCCTGCTGGATCAGGCCATTCGAGTAGTAGTCAAGCTGATAGCGTTCGCCGCGCTCGTTCTTAATCTCAGTGAGGTTGAGTTGCGAGTTATCGTAGCGGTAGTGCAGTTGGCTACCGTCCGGATTGATGCGGCGGCTGACCAGGTGCAGGTTGTCGGCATATTCGTAACGAGTGATGCGCCCGAGTTCGTCCCGTTCAGCGGTGACCCTGCCATACGGGTTATAGGTGAAAGCGCGTGTGGCGCCGCCGGGCAGGGTGACTTGGGTCAGACGATCAACGGCGTCCCATTGATATTGAGTAATCGCGCCAAATTCGTCCTGACGAGTGATTTGTCGGCCAAGTGCATCGTAACGGTACTTGCGTTGACCGCCGTCTGGCAGACGTTCTTCCAGCAACTGACCGAGGTTGTTCCAGCCCAGTTGATGGCGGCTGCCGTCGGGGTGACGAATTTCCAGCAATCGGCCCTGACGGTCATAGCTGTAGTGGGTCTCATTGCCGTCCGGGTCGGTTTGTTGGGTGATATCACCCTGACGGTTGCGCTCATATTTCCAGCGGGCCTTGCCACGCTGTACATCGATAAGTTGGCCGTTGAAATAGTTGTAACGGATTGGAACACCTTCTGGCGGGATCACCGCGATCAAGCGACCAGCGTCGTTGTACTGATATTCAGTAATGGCGCCCATAGGATCTTTGACGGCGACCAGACGACCTTGATCGTCATAGGCGTTCTGCGTTTCGCCGCCGTCCGAAGCCGTTTCGCTGAGCAAGCGTGCATTCTCGTCATGCACATAGATCTGCTGGCTTCCGTCCGAGTTGTAAGCGGTGACGGAACCTTTGTCATCCCATTCGTAGCGAGCTTCCAGCTGCGAGTAATTGGCCCAGTGACGAACGCAACGGGACAGCTTGCCCTCTCGCTCCCATTCCCAGAAGTAGCTGGCGCCGCCTGCCAGTTGCCGTTCGAGAATCACATGTTGTTCGTTGTATCGGTAATGCTCGTCCTCACCTATCGCATTGATTGCACATATAAGTTGATTGCGAGCGTTATAACGGTAGGTGACCAGCGTCTGGATGGTCAGCCATGGATCCTGACGCTCACCGCGGTCGTTGTACTCGGCGCGGCGTTGCTGTTGATCGACTGCCACGATGTGACGGTCGTCATAACGGAACAGCAAGGATCTACCAGCACCGTTGTCGACCCGCTGAATGCGGTCAACAAAGTCATAACTCAGATGCAGGCGGTTGTCATAGGCGTCGCTGATAGTTGTCAGTCGCCCGGCACGGAAATGGAAGTAGCGTGCTTTTGGCCCTGCTTGAGTCAGAATGAGTTCGCCAGGCGCATCACCGAGGAAAATCGCCGCTTGCGCAAGACTATTTGTGATAGCTGGTCGCTGCTCAGTAGGCATTGGGAACCGAGTTTGACGGTTTTCGTTGTCCGTCCAAAGGACGCCTTCATCGTCGAGTTGCAAGCGATGAGAAAGCGAGTGACTCCAGCCGTGACCGAGACGACTGTCAATTTCCACCGCACTGCTGCGATATAGACGCGTCCATTCCAGAGTGAGCGAGCCTTGGAGCTCCCCGTCAGTAAGGGTCAGCAATTCCTCGCCAGTCACCATTGAAATCGGGTCATCTTTTGTGCAGGTTTCGTTGCTGCATTTGGATGGTTGATCAGCAGGGTTTTTCGATTGATCGGGGGCGTTGTCGACGTGTTCTACCTGCTCGACACGCGAGGCCGGCTCATCTTTTTTACGTGTCTGAACCTGCGCATCAGATTCTACCTTCCCACCGCTCACCGGTGGCTTGTTCTTCGGCGCTGTGGCGGTTTCGGCAGGTTTAGGCGACGCAATCTGAACATCTGCCTTGCGTGCCGGATTGAACTTCGAATCACCATTAAGCAATAACGGCTTCGACGCCTCGGTATGCGGCGTTGCTTTGGACTTGCTCACCTTCATCAGCATGCCGGTGAAGTCTTCAATCAGTTTTATGACCTTACCGCTGCTTTGCACACCCTTGATTGCTTTCGTACCGATACGCACGGCCAGGCCCAGACCACCTGTCAGAACCACACCGACCAGAATGTTCAGCAAGAATTCTGTGCTCATTTGCGCTAGCACTTCTGTGCAGGTCTGTGGCGGGAGCATCTTTATCCACGCCACTATGGCAGCGACGTAGATCCACATCAGTGGTTCATCGCTGGCGATCAGCAGGGCAGTGTGGATAGCCTCTGACGAGGCGTCATAAATTTTCTTGATCTGTTCTTCTGTGAAGAATTTTTTCAGTTTTTCGTAGTTTTCGCGGGGGTGTGCAACGAGGTCATAAAGGCTCTTGATATCGCCCCACAAGCCCATGATCGCTTTTAGGAAACCTTCCCACGCGGCTTCCAGTTCCTGCAGGGCGCGGCCACCTAGCGAAGCATCGGTGTGCACTTGCCACAGCGGCAGGAAACTGGTGCTCCACTCGGTTTGCAGCCATCCGCCCAACTCACCAATCACGCCCTGATAGGAGTTGAACAGACTGTCGATCTGTGCAGGCGTGGGATTTGGGAAGAACGTGATTTTGTATTGCTGATTGGGGGTGAGCCCGGAAACTTCTAGAATCCCTGTCGAGTCGATGGTTTTGTTGATAGTCGGACCGACTTCGTTCTTGCCAATGAAGCGGCCATCCACCACCGGCGTCAGACGTACCGGCGTATTACCGATAGGGACAAAACGTGCGGATTCGAAGCTATGCACGAGTACGAGCTTGCCGTTCGCCGGGCAGTTGGCATAAAGGGTATTTTCCTTTTTGCTGTCCTTGTCCGCCGTGCCGACTTCGTCACCGACCTTGAACTGCTGCTCGGCATCCAGAATGCCGCCATACCAGGCTTCGGCGTGTTCGCGGTAATCCCTCAGGCACTTCTTGAAGTCGGCGATGATTGCCTGAGCATCAGGTTGTTTTGCCGTGAGGCCGCCAACGATCCCACCCATCAAAACGCTCATACAACCACCTCACTTTCCAGATGGGCTTTCAGTAGCCCGGCAAAATTTTCTTCCGTGAGCGGCGTGCGCTTTACAAAGCGCGCCACTTTTTGTTTTAGGTTCGATTCGGGGAACGAGAAGTAAAGATCGGCATGTTCATCCAGCAGCCACTGCATCATGTTGCCAATAATGGTTGATGGATTTTCGGCCATCAGACTATCCAGCAAATCCTTCGGCACTTCCCACCACGGCCAATCCCGCACCTTCGGCAACACCCGCGCCCCAACCTCCAGCGTCTGCCCATTAATCAGATACCGCTCAAACATCGGTATCACTTCCCCAGCCTTCTCCCCAAGTCCATGCAAAATCGGGTAAATATGCCGCCCATCCCAAAAACGGAAAAACACTTCAGTCCCGTCCGGCATTTTCACCTGTGTCAGGCTACGCAGATGCTCGAAGACATCGTTCGGTTCGGCGCGTGAGACGGCCAGCCAGCCCCAGTCGAGGGCGTCGGTTTCGGCGATCCATGGCAAGAATGACGAGTTGGGTGGCAGCTCGGTGACGTAGGGCATCACCGGTTGCCAGGTGGAGTAGGGCGTGCCGCCCCAGATCGGCAGGAGCTGGGCGGTGGGTTCGGTCAGGTACAGGGTTTTCAGCGCGTCGGCATCGCTGGCGGCGCTGATGATCAGGTACAGGCGCTCGCCAGTCTGCAATGGCTGTTGCGCCAGCCACTGTTGGGGTGTCAGTCGATCAGATGGCACAGGCACCTGCCTTGCATTTCTCGCATTCTTCGCAGAACGGCGCGTTACGTTTGAGGGTGTTGATCTGGGCCGGGGTCAGGACCTGGCCGGCCTTGTCAGCGTCGGCCTGTTTGAGGATGCCCGGCATCAGCGGCGCAGCCCCCGTGCCACTGCCCGGACTACCCCCGGAGTTCATGTTGATCACCGGCCCGCTCATCGTCACGCCGCCAGCATCAATCTTGATAAAGCTGCCGCCACCCACCAGCGTCAACTCGGCGCCGGCTTCGAGCACCACTTTCATGCCGCTGCTCAGGTGGATTTCCTGGCCGGCGTCGATGAATTGGCCGGTGCCGATCTTGATGTGTTGGTTGACGCCCACGGTCAGGTGGTCGTTGGCGCGGGCCTCGACTTTGCGGTCGGCGTAGACGGTGTGGTGTTCTTCGGCCTTGAACTCGCTGTAGCTGTTCTGCTCGACGGTGTCGTGGCGTTCGTTGCCGACGCGGATTTTCTGGTCGTGCTCGATGTTCTCGTCCCAGTCGCGCTGGGCGTGCAGGTAGATCTGTTCCTGACCTTTTTTGTCTTCGATGCGCAGTTCGTTGTAGCCGCCACCGCCCATCGAGCTGAGGGTCTTGAAGGTGCTGCGGGTCTTGTTCGCCGGCAGTTCGTAGGGGACGGTGTTTTCCTTGTGATACAGGCAGCCGCTGATCAGCGGTTGATCGGGGTCGCCTTCAAGGAAGGTGACCAGCACTTCCATGCCGATGCGCGGGATGGCGATGCCGCCGTACTGAGCGCCGGCCCAGGCGGATGAGACGCGCAGCCAGCAGCTGGTCTTGTCGTCGGCCTGGCCTTCGCGGTCCCAGTGGAATTGCACTTTGACGCGGCCGTACTGGTCGCAGTGAATCTCTTCACCTTTCGGGCCGGTGACCACGGCGCTCTGGCTGCCGAGGATGCGCGGTTTCGGATGGCGCAGTGGTGGGCGATTGGGCACGTCCCACGGGGTCGCCTGAAAGCGGTTGCGATAGCCTTGATGGAAGTCGTCTTTGAGTGCGGTGGTGTCACTGGTCACCGATTCTTCCAGCACTTGCGGCTGTTTGCCTTCGTGCAGGACTTCGGTGAGCAGCCACAGGTCGTTCCATTTGGCCTTCGGGTGCTCGGTCAGGGCGAGGAAATGGCCGCTGACCAGCAACGGCTGATCGCTTTTGCCTTCGGCGAGCTGGAAGTCACTGCGGTGGCGTTCGAGGGCGCGTTTGGCCAGGTGCTTGCCGCGCTCGCGGTCGATGAAGCGGCCCGGGTAGTCGTAGTCTTCGAGGTCGGGCAGGGCGTCGCCACGGTTTTCGCTTTCCAGCGTCAGGCGCGGTTTTTCGAAGTCGTAATCGCGGCGCGTGGTGCGGCTGGTGCGGGTTTCCAGGCGCAGGTCGAAACGCTTGATCACCGGGTTGCTGGCGACCATGCCGGAGTCTTGCTGGTAGGCCACCGGCTTGAGTTTCGGGAACACCGTCTGGTCATCGCCGAACACCAGCTTGTGCGCCGTGGCGCTGTGCTGGAAGTGGTAATGGATACCTTCTTCCTCGCACAGGCGCTGAATGAAATGCAGGTCCGATTCATCGTATTGCACGCAGTAGATGCGCTCGGGATAGATGGAACCGGTCTTGAATTCGTAGGCGTTGCTCTGGATGCCGTGCTCTTCGAGAACCATGCCGATGATTTTCGGCACCGTGAGGTTCTGGAAGATGCGTTGATTGACGCGATGCGCCAGGTACGACAATTGCGGGCGCAGGGTCACCGAATAGCGCGTCAGGCGCTTGCCGGAATCGCCCTGGGCGGCGCGGTAGATCTGGCCGTGAATGCCGCTGCCATCGGGCGACAGTTGCAGGAAGGCCGGTTTGTGCAGCAGGGTTTCGAGGTCCAGCGACGGCTGCTCACTGACCAGCTCCACCTCGAACACAAAAGGCTGGCTGATGGCTTCGCGGCCTTGCAGGGTGAATACCTGAA
>Ga0308163_10000800_pt1 | contig 43825 bp, 43 predicted proteins | sample PhyTR1_FD_201037 | JGI IMG/M metagenome (GOLD analysis project Ga0308163, IMG submission 201037) | Phyllosphere microbial communities from UC Gill Tract Community Farm, Albany, California, United States - DLSLT.R1 | ecosystem: Host-associated > Plants > Phyllosphere > Unclassified | place: USA... | reverse complement strand
AGGCCGTCAAGGGCCTCGTGCTGCTGTTCGCCGTTGCCTTCGACGTCTACAACAAGCGTCGCTCCGGAGGCCGCTGATCTCCGAAGAGTTCAGCCCGAGCCCGGGCGAGATCCACGTCGTACTCGGCGTGGACTCGCCCGGGCTCGACGCCGTTCTGGCGCGGGTCGCGGGGGCGGTTCCGTTCGCGCACGTGCGCCGGATGTCGTCGCTCACCGCCACCTTCGACCTGGCCGACAACGTCTTTCTCGGCATCGAGCCGCGTAGCCGGTTCTTCGGGCTGCCCGGCATCGTCGACCGCGCCGCGATGCGCACCCAGGCCACCGCGCTGCTGCGCAAGGTCGATGTCTACTCGCCGCTTCCCACGCTCGCGTCGCAGCTGGACGACGCGTCGCGCGTTCTCGTCGAGGCGGCCAGAGCGCTCGCACACGGTGCGAAGGTTCTCGCCTTCGCGGAGCCCACAGCGGGGCTGACCGAGGCCGGTGCAGACCGCGTCGTTCGGGTGTTGCGTCGTCTCGCCGACGAGGGCATAGCCGTGGTCGTCGCATCCCAACGGCCGAGCTTCGCCCTCGAGATAGGCGACACGGTGTCGGTGCTGTCGGGTGGGTCCGTGGCGCCGGTGCTCGTGCCAGGCGACAGCGGGTCGGATGCCCGTGGCCGGCTGCTCGAGGCTATGGCCGGCAGCGGCGTGGCTGGCGGCGCGGCCGACGTGGCTGGTGGCGCGGCCGACGCGGCCAGCGCGGCGGGCTCCGTGGTGCGCGACCGGGCGGCGGAGTCGCCATCCGGGGCCGTCTTCGACATCGTCGACTGGAGCACTAACGACGAGTTCGACCGGGAGACACCGGTGGTGATGGGCGCATCGCTGAGCGCCGCGGAGGGCGAGATCGTCGGGCTCGCCGGACTCGAGGGCTCTGGCCGCAACGAGCTGCTGTTGAGTGTGTTCGGGCGAACAGCAGGAACTCCGCCGTCTGGTGCCGTTCTGATCGACGGGCTGCCCGTCGACACGAGCACCACCATGGCTGCGATCGAGCACGGCATCTTCGCGATCGTCACGGTGCAGCCCAAGTATCGGGTGCGCATCGTCGGCGGAATCTCGGCTCCGGCGACGCCGTCGATGCTGCCCGCGCTCGTGAAGGCCGGAGTGGTGACGCGCGACGACGAGACGAGAACGACGCCCGGCACCCGCGCCCTCGACGCCGTGCGCATGCGTGGACGCGATGACGAGTGGGTGCGGATCCGAAGCCTGCTCGAACTGTTCCCGGAGTCGCAGCACCGGGTGCTGCTGCTCGTGGAGCCCACGCGCGAACTCGACGACGAGAAGCGCGCCGAGGTGTGGCGACTGCTGCGGGCAAGCGCCGATGCGGGCAAGGCTGTCGTCGTGGCATCGGCCGACCTCGACGAGCTGCTGACGATCAGCGACCGCGTCGTGGCAATGGCCGGAGGGCGTGTCGTGGGCGGCGTGGAGCGCGGAGCGTCAGCGCTCGAGCTGCTGACCCTGGTGGCGCCGCTCTAACTCAGGAGATGCGGGCCGAAACTGGCGTTTTCGTGCGTCGGTGCTCGGTTTTGCCTGAGTTGTGGCGCGCCGCTACGCACGAACCTCGGTGGCGGGGCTGCCGTTCACGCTCAGCACGCGCCAGGCGCCGTCTACCCACTCGATCTCGTTGATCGCTGCGTTGTGGATGTGCGGAATCTCCTCGCCGAGAATCTCGGAGAGCACGAAGCGGATGATCGTGCCGTGGCAGACCGCGGCGACCGTCGCATCCGGCCCGTCGAGCGGAAGTCGCGTGTCGCGGATCTCGGCGATGGCGCGCATGCCGCGGGCGGTGACCGCCTCGCGCGGTTCGATGTCGGGGAAAGCGGCGTCGGGCTCGTCGGGAATCTGCTCGGTCGGCACCGCGCCCTCGAGGCTGGCGTAGTCGCGCTCGATGAGGTCGTCGTAGCTCGCGCCCAGATCGATGTCGAGGATCTCGGCGATGATGCGGGCGGTCTCTCTGGCGCGCATGAGGGGAGACGACACGATGGCCGACAGGCCCTGATCGGCGAGCACGGCTGCGGTCTCGACTGCCTGCGCGCGCCCGGTGTCGTTCAAGGGGATGTCGCTGGAGCCCTGGAGACGGCCGTCGCGGTTCCAGTCGGTCTGACCGTGGCGGATGAGTTCGATGCGCATGGAGGAAGGGCTTTCGTCGAGAGAGTGGAGGGGCGCTTTCGAAGACAGGTCGATGCCCCAGTCTCAATGGTAGAACGCCGCCCGAGGTAGCGGTGCGGGGCGCGTGATTCTGCACATCTGTTCGCGGTGATGAGGCGGGGTTTTGGCCCGTGGGAGAGAGCGACTTGCGTGTTTACTTTCGCCTGGGACAATGCACTCATGACGAAGAAGATCACCACGGCGCTGGCCGAACTCATCAAGGCGTTGGGCAAGCACGCGGAGATCGCTGCGACCCCCGACGCGTCGGTCTCGAAGACCGAGCGGGCGACCGTTCGTGTTCAGAAAGCGGCCACGGCGTACCTGTCGGCATTGCCCGCGAAGAAGCGCATGGCGAACCCGTTCCTCGGCGTCGTCGACGACCGGATCGACGACGATCTTCGCGCGACTCTCGAAGCCGAGCGCGCCACCATGTCGAAGAGCGAGAAGAAGGGCAAGTAGCACCCACCGGCTCAGAAACCGCCTCGTTTCTGATCGTCAGAGTGCTGCGCGCGAGCCGCGTACTCTTAACGGCGAACTGAGGAGAAAACCGTGCTCGTCGCATCCATCGTCGTGTCTGCACTGCTCGCCTTCGCCGTGGGCGGCTCGGGCTTCAACAAGCTCATCAAGCACGAGACCGTCATGAAGGCCATGGACGTCGTGCGGGTTCCCCGCGACAGAGTCTGGATGCTCGGGGTCGTCGAGATCGCGGCCGCGCTCGGGCTGGTGGCCGGCATATTCTGGTGGCCCATCGGCGTCGCCGCGGCGATCGGAGTGATCGTCTACTTCGTGGGCGCGGTGGTTGCGCACCTGCGGGTGTCGGACACCCAGGGTCTCGGAGCGCCCGCGGTTCTGCTGCTGGCGGGTGTCGCGTCGCTCGTCTTGCGGCTGCTGAGCGTCTAGGTCTCGATACGGTCGCTGGGCGACCTACTCGACCAGCGCGCTCCAGCGCCAAGAGGTTCGCTGGGAGACCTACTCGACCAGCGCCAAGAGGTGCGCTGGGCGACCTACTCGACCAGCGGGCAGAGGTGCGCTGGTCGAGTAGCGAGGAACGAGCGTATCGAGACCGAGACCTTCGCGGTTACGCCGTGAAGAGCTTCTGCAGCCGCTCGATGCCCTCGGCGAGAGGCTCGTCGCCCAGCGCATACGACAGACGCAGGAACCCACTCGGGCCGAAGGCCTCACCGGGAACGGCGGCCACCTCGGCCTGATCGAGAATGAGGTCGGCGAGCTCCAGCGAGGTCGTCGGCGTGACGCCTCCCCAGGTGCGGCCGAGCAGACCCGTGACGTCGGGGTAGACGTAGAACGCGCCCTCGGGCGTGGGGCAGACGACGCCGTCGATGGCGTTGAGCCCCGCGACGATGGCCTTGCGTCGGCGATCGAACGCCAGACGCATCTCTTCGACCGCATCCTGCGGCCCGTTGAGCGCCTCGATGGCCGCCCGCTGCGAGATGTTCGACACGTTGCTCGACAGGTGCGACTGCAGGTTCGCGGCGCCCTTGATGGCGTCGGCGGGGCCGACCATCCACCCGACCCGCCATCCGGTCATGGCGTAGGTCTTGGCGACGCCGTTGACGAGGATCGTACGGTCGGCGAGCGCGGGCACGGCCTCGACGATCGAGACGGCGCGAACGCCGTCGTAGGTGAGGTTCTGGTAGATCTCGTCGGTGATGACCCACAGTCCGTTGGCCTCGGCCCACTCGCCGATGGCCCGGGTCTGCTCCTCCGAGTAGACCGCTCCGGTCGGGTTCGACGGCGACACGAACAGCAGCACCTTGGTGCGCTCGGTGCGCGCGGACTCGAGCTGCTCGACCGTGACCAGGTAGTTCTGCTCGCTGCCCGCGAAGACGTCGACGGGAACGCCGCCCGCGAGCCGGATGGCCTCGGGGTAGGTGGTCCAGTAGGGCGTGGGCAGCAGCACCTCGTCGCCCGGATCGAGCAGAGTGGCGAAGCTCTGGTACACGGCCTGCTTGCCGCCGTTGGTGACGATGACCTGCGACGCAGAGACCGACAAGCCGGAGTCGCGCAACGTCTTGGCCGCGATCGCCTCGCGCAGATCGGGCAGGCCGACCGCCGGCGTGTACCGGTAGTTCTTGGGATCGAGCACCGCGCGCGATGCCGCCTCGACGATGTGGGCAGGCGTCGCGAAGTCAGGTTCGCCCGCCGCATAGCTGATGACGGGGCGGCCCTGGGCCTGCAGCGCCTTCGCCTTGCTGTCGACCTTCAGAGTCGCCGATTCGGCGATGGATGCGATGCGGTGCGAGATGCGGGTGGATTCGGTCACAAGAGCCAAGCCTAGCGGGAGGGGCGTGCGAATCGAACGGAGAGTTTAGGGCTTCGGCGACGGTTTGCGCATCCGGTCGGCCACAGATGGACCGTATCCGAATGCCGCCCATACCCTTGACGGTATGAGCGAAAACCAGCCCGCCGCATCCGATAGCCAGAAGCCCGTCGCCGCGGTCGTCTACAACCCGATCAAGGTCGATGTCGAGGCCCTTCGCGCCTCCGTCGAACGGCACGAAGGCCCGAACGGATGGGGCGAGACGCTCTGGTTCGAGACGAGTGTCGAAGACCCGGGCCAGGGCGTGACGAAAGAGGCGCTGGATGCCGGCGCCACGATGGTTCTCGCGGCCGGCGGTGACGGAACGGTGCGGTCGGTCGCCGAGGCGGTGCACGGCAGCAAGGCATCGCTCGCTCTGCTTCCGAGCGGAACGGGAAACCTGCTCGCCCGCAACCTCGACCTGACGCTCAACGACCTCGATCACGCGGTCGAGACGGCGTTCTCGGGCGACGATCGCCCCATCGACGTGGGGCTCATCCAGGTGCGCCGAGAAGACAGCTCGGTCGAGAAGTTCGCCTTCGTCGTGATGGCGGGCCTCGGCATCGACGCCACCATGATCGCGAACACCGACGACGACCTCAAGAAGCGGCTCGGGTGGCTCGCATACGTGAGCGCAATCGCTAAGGCGCTTCGCGACAAGAACGAACTGCGCATGCGCTACAACCTCGACAGGCAGGGCAACCACTCGGTTCGCGCGCACACGATCATCATCGGCAACTGCGGATCGCTGCCGGCCAACATTTTGCTTCTGCCGGAGGCCGCCGTCGACGACGGACTCTTCGACATCGTGATGCTGCGGCCCAAGGGCTTCGTGGGCTGGGTGCAGATCATCGTGAAGATCGTGTGGGAGAACGGAGTGCTGCGCAGAACCGCCGTGGGTCGCCGCCTCGCCGGCCTCTCTAAAGAGGTGCGCGCGCTCAACTACGTGAAGGGCAAGGAGCTCGTCGTGAAGCTCGACCGTGCCCACGACATCGAGCTCGACGGCGATGGCTTCGGAACGGCGATCGCGTTCCGCACCTGGGTCGATGCCGGAGCGCTGCGGGTGCGCATCCCCGCCGAGGTCACCCTCGAAGAGCCGCAGCCCGAAGACGAGCCCGAAGAGACCAGGCTTCCCGGCGAGCGCATCGACGACGGCGCCGACGCCGAGTCGGATCTCTTCGCGGAGTCGGGTGACGACGCCAGCGTCGCATCGGGTGGAGAGTCGCCATCGAACTGAGCATCTCGGTCGTCATTCCCGTCAAAGACGACGGCGAGCTGCTGAGGCGCTGCCTTGGTGCGCTCGCCCAGCAGCGGCGCCGGCCCGACGAGATCGTGGTCGTCGACAACGGGTCGAGCGATCACAGTGCCCAGGTCGCGCGGGATGCCGGCGCCCGCGTGGTGTTCGTCGACGGCGGCGGAATCCCGGCGGCGAGCGCGGCCGGTTACGACGCCGCGAGCTACGACGTCATCGCGCGGTTGGATGCCGATTGCCTGCCCGGGCCCGCCTGGCTCGAGCGGATAGAGGCGGCGTTCGCGGCGCATCCGGATGCCGTGGCGGTGACCGGCGGGGCGCACTTCATCGACGGGCCCAAGCGACTGCGCCAGCCGCTGGCGGCGTTCTACCTCGGAGCGTACTTCGGCACGGTGTACCTGGCGCTCGCGCACATCCCGTTGTTCGGCTCGAACTTCGCCCTGCGCCGCGACGCCTGGGAGTCGGTGAGCGGTGCTGTGCATCGCGGCGACGCGTTCGTGCACGACGACATGGACCTGTCGCTGCACCTCGGGCCAAAGCGGCGCATCCGCTATATCAGGGGACTCGGCATGGGCATCTCGATGCGGCCGCTGTTCGATGCGAGCGGCTTCGCGACGCGCATCAGGCGGGGGTTCCACTCGCTGACGATCCACTGGCCGCACGAGTTTCCGTGGCTGCGCTGGGCGCGGCGGCTGCGGCGGTGATGGTCTCGATACGACGGCTCCTTCGTCGCGCGGCTACTCGACCGGCGCACAACCTGCGGTGGTCGAGTAGGCCGCCCGCGGCGATGATGGTCTCGGTACGCCGGCTCCTCCGTCGCGCGGCTACTCGACCGGCGCACAACCTGCGCTGGGCGCGGCGGCTGCGGCGGTGATGGTCTCGATACGACGGCTCCTTCGTCGCGCGGCTACTCGACCGGCGCACAACCTGCGGTGGTCGAGTAGGCCGCCCGCGGCCGTATCGAGACCCGACGTCTACAGGGTCGGGATGAGTTCGTCGAGGAACGCGGCGGTGTCGTGCCAGCCCTCGACCGCGTGGCATTCGACGCCGAGCGCCTTCACCGGGTAGTCGTTGCCGTCGGGGTCGAGGCGGTCTCCCACGAAGAGCATGTCGTCGAGCGGGATGCCCGTGAGTTCGGCCAGCCGCGTCATGCCGTAGGCCTTGTCGATTCCCTGCCGCGTGATGTCGACCGAGGTCGATCCGCCGCTGCGCACCTCGAGATCGGGCAGCAGGGCCTGGGCGGCCTCTCGAAGCGTGTTCTTCTTGACGCCGTCGGGATCCCACGCTGCCTTCGCCGGGACGGGCGCGCCCTGGCCCAGCGCCGAGAACGTGATCTGCGATCCGCGGTCCTCGAGAATCGGTCCCCAGGTCTCCGACTCCCAGTAGCCGAGGCGCCGGGCCTCGCCCTCGACGGCGGCCAGCGCACGGTGCTTTTCGTCGTCGGTGAGGTTCTGCGCGTAGACCTGGTTCCATGCCCCGCCCTCGAAGCGGTAGTACTGCGTGCCGCACGTGGGCATCAGGTGCAGTCTCATGAGCGCCTCGGGGCTCGCGGCCGTGAGGTTGTCGATGACCTGGGCGGTGAACTGCCCGTACTGGCCGCCCGAGATGATGCACACCTCGACCCTGTCGAGCAGTGTCACGAGAAGCTCCGCCATACGCGGGTCGATAGCCGTCTTCGAGGGCGCGAGAGTGTCGTCGAGGTCGAAGGCGACGAGACGGGGAGTCGAGGTCATGGCTGTCCGTTCTGCACCGATCGCGGAAGTCGCGGGGCGCGTCGATTCTAGAGGGGCAGAGCGATGGTGAAACTGGGCCTTGAGTCTGGGCCATCGGCTGCGGGCTCGTGCACGGTCACCGTGACATCGCGATAGTCCCGGATGCGCGGCAGGCCGCGCGTGGTCTCGCTCTCGTGCGACCCGACCACGACGGTGCGCATGCCCGCCGCGAGACCCGCCGCGATGCCGGCCTCGGCATCCTCGAAGACGATCGCGTCTGCCGGATCGACGCCGAGCAGCTGTGCGGCCAGGAGGTAGCAGTCGGGCGCGGGCTTGCCGCGCTCGACGTCGGCCGCCGTCACGACGACGCCCGGTGTCGGCACGTCGGCGATCTCGAGCCGGCGAAGGGCGAGCGCCCGCCTCGCCGAGGTGACGAGAGCGATGGATGCCGCGGGCAGGCTCTCGACGAAGGCGCGAGCACCCGGAACGGGCACGATGCCGTCGACCGCGGCGAGCTCGAGCTCGAAGAGTCGATCGGCGCCCGTCGCCACGTCGAAGCCGTCTGGACCGTGCCGCAGCATCGTGTCTTCGGCCCGCACGCCGTGGCCCGTGGCGATGATCGCCTGCGCATCCATGCCGTTCTCGGCCGCGAAGGCGGTCCAGACCTGCTCGACCACCGCGGTGGAGTCGACGAGAGTGCCGTCCATATCGAACAGCACTGCCCGGGCGACGAGGTTCATCGTGCCGGGTGTGCCGGTCGTGGCGACCGTCGTCACCTACTGGCCCTGGAGCTGGTACTTCGCCTCGGTCTCGGCTTTCTGCGGCTTCCACCAGTTCTCGTTGTCGCGGTACCAGGCCACGGTCGAGGCGAGGCCCGACTCGAAGTCGGAGTACTGCGGAACCCAGCCGAGCTGCGTGCGCAGTTTGGTGGAGTCGATCGCGTAGCGGAGGTCGTGCCCGGGGCGGTCGATGACGTGGTCGTAGGCGTCGGCGGGCTGGCCGAGGGTCTCGAGGATCAGCTCGACGACCTGCTTGTTGTTCTTCTCGCCGTCAGCACCGATGAGGTAGGTCTCGCCGATCTCGCCCTTGTCGATGATCGTGAGCACGGCGGAGGAGTGGTCGTTCGCGTGGATCCAGTCGCGCACGTTCTCGCCCGCACCGTAGAGCTTGGGGCGCTCGCCCGTGAGCACGTTCGTGATCTGGCGCGGAATGAACTTCTCTACGTGCTGGTAGGGGCCGTAGTTGTTCGAGCAGTTCGAGATCGTGGCGCGCAGTCCGAATGAGCGCACCCAGGCGCGCACCAGCAGGTCGCTGCCGGCCTTGGTGGAGGAGTACGGGCTCGACGGGTTGTACGGGGTCTGTTCGGTGAACCGCTCAGGGTCGTCGAGCTCGAGGTCGCCGTAGACCTCGTCGGTCGAGATGTGGTGGAAGCGCACGTCGTGCTTGCGGGCGGCCTCGATCAGCGTGAACGTGCCGATGATGTTCGTGTCGAGGAAGGGGCGGGGGTCGTGCAGCGAGTTGTCGTTGTGGCTCTCGGCCGCGTAGTGCACCACGACGTCGGCGTTCTCGACGAGGCTGTCGACGAGGGCAGCGTCGGCGATGTCGCCCTTGACGAAGGTGAAGCGCTCGGGGTCGAGCCCGTCGAGCGACGCGAGGTTGCCGGCATAGGTGAGCTTGTCGAGCACCGTGACGTGGTCATCGGTGTTCTCGAGCACGTAATGCACGAAGTTCGAACCGATGAAACCGGCCCCACCGGTAACGAGAAGCTTGCGCACTGAGATCTCCTGAAGTTGACGAAAAGATTTCCCCCATAGTAACCGGGGGCGCCCGCGCGCCCTCAGTGCATGAGCGACGGGAAGGCCACGCCCAGTGCCGCGAGGATGGATTGCAGGGCGATCGAGAGCAGCAACAGCCCGAAGATACGGGTCAGGATGCTCATGCCCGTCGGTCTGATCGCCTTGGCCAGGTAGGGGGCGAAGAAGAGGGCGGTGGCGACGACGACGCCCACGACGACGACGATCGCGGCCCCCGCGACGTAATCGATCGCATCCGTGTAGCCGTTCGCGAACGTGATCACCAGGCTGATCGCGCCCGGCCCCGCGATAAGCGGAATGGCGAGGGGGACGACCACGGGGGACTCGGTGGGGTCGGCGGTCAGCACGTTTTTCTTCGCGGTCAGCATGCCCCAGCCGATCGAGGCCACAAGAAGGTTGCCCGCGATGCGGAACGAGGTGATGTCGATTCCGAACGCCTCGAGGATGTAGCGGCCGACGACGAGCGAGAGCACGAGCACGGCCACGACCGCCGCCCCGACGAGCAGGGCGATGCGCTTCTGGCGCTTCTCGTCGAAGTCTTTCGTGAGGCCTAAGAAGATAGGAAGGCTGCCGATGGGATTCGTGATCGTGAGGAGCGCGATGGCGCTGGTCACGAGGGTGGGCCCTTCGATCGTGTGGCTCATGGTCACACTGTACTGATGGCGTGTCACCGCGCTGGCTTTACTCTCGTTCTGCTCTCGCCTACACTTGGTCGAGGTAGTTGAAGTCTGCCAAGCTTTTTTATGCCCTTTTTGGGTTGCGAAGGGTTTGGCGGGTGACGATTCCCGGGCTTTTCAGCCCGAAGGGTGGTGGCTCAATTGGTAGAGCAGCGGTCTCCAAAACCGCAGGTTGCAGGTTCGAGTCCTGTCCGCCCTGCTGATCGAATCCGGTCGTTCTCGCAGAGTCTGTGGGGGTGAGCAGAGGAGATTGGGCCGGATGGCCGAATTGTGAAGGGTAACTACTTACGTGGCACGCAAAGTAATCGACGAACCGAGTGAAGAAGTCGTCGAGAGCGCCAAAAAAGAACGGGCTGCTCGCCGCAATCCGTTCGCCCGTATCGTGCTCTTCGTCAAGCAGGTCTTCCAAGAGCTCAAGAAGGTCGTCACCCCGACGCGCAAAGAGCTGCTGAGCTACACCGCAGTCGTTCTTGTCTTCGTCATCATCATGATGGCGCTGGTGTCGGGTCTCGACGCAGTGTTCGCCTGGCTTGCACTGATCGTCTTCGGAAATCCCGTCTAACTGAATCGACGCGGGTACACAGGTTCTGTCAGAACGTGTGCGGCCTGAGTTGTAGTGCGGCTGGGTTCCGCAGAGCGGTGACCGAAGGCATCCTGCGCCAAGCGCAATAATCAACGAATTGGAACGGATTTACGTGGCAGAGTCACAGCGCGACGACGTCGAGAACGTCGCAGCCGAAGAGAAGTCAGCCGAGACCACGGCGGCGCGCGAAACGCCCGCCGACCTCGACGCTCTCCTCGAGGCGATCGACGCGAATCCAGACCCCGAGGCCGACGCCATCGTCGATGACGCCCTCGACATCAGCGACGCAGACGAGGCCGCCGCGGCGATCGACGTGCTCGATGACCCCGATGCCGCTACGGTGCTCGACGAAGACGGCGACGACATCGCCACCGCAGTCGCCGAAGCCGAGGCCGAGGCCGACGTGATCGATGCGGCCGAGCAGGCCGACGCATCCGACGCCGAGACCGCCGACGGCGAGCAGGCCGACGAGGCCGAGCCGGCCGACGTCGACCCCTACGAGGCGTTCCGCAAAGAACTCCGCACTCTGCCGGGCAAGTGGTACGTCATCCACTCCTACGCCGGCTTCGAGAAGCGCGTGAAGCAGAACATCGAGAGCCGCAAGACCTCGATGGGCATGGAGGACTTCGTCTTCCAGGTCGAGGTTCCGATGGAAGACGTCGTCGAGATCAAGAACGGCCAGCGCAAGCTCGTCACTCGCGTTCGCATCCCCGGCTACGTGCTCGTTCGTATGTTCCTCAACGAAGACAGCTGGTCTGTCGTGCGTCACACGCCCGGCGTCACCGGCTTCGTGGGCAACTCGCACAACCCCACGCCGCTGCGTTTCGAAGAGGCGTTCTCGATGCTGCAGTCGCTCGTCGTCGTCGCCGATGTTCCCGTCGCCAAGGCTGCGGGCGGCAAGGGCGGCAAGGCCGTCTCCCGCTCGATCCCGGCCGAGGTCGACTTCGAGATCGGCGAGACCATCACCATCAAGGAAGGCTCGTTCGCGGGTCTTCCCGGTTCGATCAGCGAGATCAAGCCCGAGAGCGGCAAGCTCACGGTTCTCGTCTCCCTGTTCGAGCGCGAGACTCCGGTCGAGCTCAGCTTCGACCAGGTCACCAAGCTCTAGAGCACCGCGTTGGTCGAGTAGCCGCTCGCGGCGTATCGAAACCACGTCGAGCCCACCGTTGATTCGGTGGGCTCGATGGCGTTAACGCGAGCTATCGCGTATGCTTGGAGGGTTGTCCTCATACCGGCGCGCCTTCTGGCGTGCTGACGAAGTCGGCCACAAACCGCGTTCACCGAACGGCGGGAGAGTTCGCCAATCAGGGCGCACTCGACACAGATAAGGAAGAGAAAAATGGCACCGAAGAAGAAGGTTACCGGTCTGATCAAGCTTCAGATCAAGGCCGGCGCCGCCAACCCCGCACCCCCCATCGGGCCTGCGCTGGGACAGCACGGCGTCAACATCATGGAGTTCTGCAAGCAGTACAACGCAGCAACCGAAGCTCAGCGTGGAAACGTCATCCCCGTCGAGATCACCGTGTACGAAGACCGTTCGTTCACGTTCATCCTGAAGACGCCCCCGGCAGCAGAGCTCATCAAGAAGGCCGCCGGAGTCGCCAAGGGTTCGGGAACGCCTCACACCGTCAAGGTCGCGAAGCTCACCCAGGCACAGGTCCGCGAGATCGCCGAGACCAAGATGGCCGACCTCAACGCGAACGACATCGCCGCCGCGTCGAAGATCATCGCCGGAACCGCCCGCTCCATGGGCATCACGGTCGAGGCGTAACTCCTCACCGCACCTCGTTGATCGAGTAGGCCCTCCGAAACGCTCGGGGAACTCCGCGAGATCAGCATCACTCAGCACGACGTGGGAGAGCCAGCCAGGCTCACGTAAACCACACTCCAAGATTCAGGAGAATCAGTTATGGCAAAGAACTCCAAGGCCTACAAGGCCGCGGCAGCAAAGATCGAAGAGGGCAAGGTCTACACGCCCACCGAAGCAATGGCTCTCGCCCGCGAGACCGGCTCGGCCAAGTTCGACAGCACCGTCGAGGTCGCGCTCAAGCTCGGCGTCGACCCCCGCAAGGCAGACCAGATGGTCCGCGGCACCGTGATTCTTCCTCACGGCACCGGTAAGACCGCCCGCGTCATCGTCTTCGCGACCGGTCCCGCCGCCGAAGCCGCCATCGCGGCCGGCGCCGACGAGGTCGGTGGCGACGAGCTGATCGAGAAGGTGGCCGCTGGCTACACGAACTTCGACTCGGCTGTCTCGACCCCCGAGCTCATGGGTAAGGTCGGACGCCTCGGTAAGGTGCTCGGTCCCCGTGGCCTCATGCCCAACCCGAAGACCGGAACGGTGACGCCCGACGTCGCCAAGGCCGTCAACGAGATCAAGGGTGGAAAGATCGAGTTCCGCGTCGACAAGCACTCCAACGTGCACTTCGTCGCCGGCAAGGCATCCTTCACCGAGGAGCAGCTCACCGAGAACGTCAAGGCCGCCCTCGAAGAGGTCGTCCGTTTGAAGCCGTCCTCCTCCAAGGGCCGCTACATCAACAAGGGCACGGTCTCCACGACGTTCGGCCCGGGCATCCCGCTCGACGTCAACGCCATCTAGGCTTAGCTTTTCTCCGAAAGGGCCGCTCTCGCATCGCGAGGGCGGCCCTTTCTGCGTGCTGCGCGTTCTGTCGCGAGGCTCGCTGCGCCGAGGTGGCAGTTCGGGCGGGGTCTGCCGGCCGAGGTGACAGTTGGCGTCAACGCAACTGGCAACTCGTAGCACTCCGGCACAACCGTCTCCGATGCGCTGCTCTGCACAGGTGCTCCTCTGCGCGGCGGACGCTCCCGCGAAACCTGCCACCGTCGTGACATGGCCACTCCATCGCCCCTCCCCGATGCGCTCGAATCGAAGATCTTCACCACTCGAGAGGCGTTGTCCAGCGGCGTCGGTCCGTCGAGATTGCGGGCTCGCGATATCGCTCATCCGTTTCGCGGAGTCAACCTCGTCTCGGATCGGCAGCCGACTTTCGTGCAGCGTTGCCGAGCGTTGATGGCGGTGCTCCCGCCCGGGTCGTTCATCAGCCACGAGTCGGCCGCGCGTCTCTTCGACTTTCCCGTTCGCCGAGGAGACGCGCGCAGCATCCACGTCACGGTGCCCGCGCCGTACCGGGCGCCACGCCGCCGTTACGTTGTGGGTCACCGTCGTCGTGTGCTCGGCGACGAATGGATGCGATCGGCCGGGTTCGCGCACAGCACCGCGTGCCGCGCGTGGCTGGAGCTCGCCGGTTCATCCTTGACTCTCGACGAAGCCATCATCGTGGGCGATTATCTGGTGAGGCCGAGGGAGACCCGTCGGGGATACCGACCGCTCGCCACTCTCGATGAGCTGCGAATGGCAGCGGAACGCTCGATCGATCGCCGAGGCGCCGGCCGCATAGCGCGCGCGCTCGACGGGATCCGGGAGCGAGTGGACTCACCGAAGGAGACCGAACTCCGTCTTCTCCTGCTCCGAGCAGGATGCCCCGAACTCATCGTGAACGAACCCTTCCTCGATCAGTGGGGTCGAGTGATCGTGCAACCCGACCTGCGCATTCGCGGCTTCAGAATCACGCTCGACTACGAAGGCGACCATCACCGCACGCAACGCAGACAGTGGATGCGCGACGTGCGGCGGTTCCGGCAGCTCGCGGGCGCTGAGATCGTCGGCCTTCGCGTGGTCGCCGATGACCTGGAGCCGCCAGGAGTGTACGAATTCCTCGCCGAAGTGCAGGGCGAACTCGACCGACAGGGCTGGACCGGACGGCTGCGCTACCGACCGAGTTGACGCTGCGGCGGAGTTCGCGCCCGCGATGTGACAGTTCAGGTCAACGGAAGTGGCAACTCGGACCTCTCGAGTGCACGGAAGTGGCAACTCGGGCCTCTCGTGTGCGCGGGAGCGGCGGGCACTCGGGCGGGCGGCGGTAGTCTGACCGGATGGTTCTTTCTGTGCGGCGTGCCGTCGCCTCCGATAGCGGCGCGCTCGCTGTGCTGGCCGCCGCGACTTTTCCGCTTGCGTGTCCTCCCCACACCACCGATGAGGCCAAGGCCGCGTTCATCGCGACCCACCTCAGCCAGGCGAACTTCGACACGTACCTCGCCGACCCTGCCCGAGACATCCTGTTCGCCGAGATCGAGGGCGAGGCGGTGGGCTACACGATGCTCGTGTTCGCTGAGCCGTCCGATCCGGATGTGGCGTCGGCGCTGACCGTGACGCCGTCGATCGAGCTGAGCAAGTTCTACGTGCTCGCGGGGCACCACGGCCAGGGCATCGCATCCGCGCTCATGACCGACACGATCGCCGCCGCGCAGAAGCGTGGCGCCGCCGCCGTGTGGCTCGGTGTGAACGAGGAGAACGCTCGCGCTAATCGCTTCTACGAGAAGAACGGCTTCGCCAAGGTCGGCACGAAGCGGTTCCTCGTGGGGGAGAGGTACGAAGACGACTTCGTGCGGGAGCGCGTGCTCTAGCCGCCCCTCGGCAGCCTCAGGCCACCGGCTCCAGCGTGGCCTCACGCACAACAGGGGCCTCGCCACGAACGTCTGAGCTGCGCCCCGCGGGCAAGAACATCGCGATGACGGCGGCGAGGGCCAGCGCGCCCGCACCGACGAACACGGCCGGAACCGCGGCATCCACGTAGCCCGTCGGTGTGAGCTGACCGCCCGCGCCGGTGAAGACGGCCGTGAGCACCGCGATGCCGAGTGCGACGCCGATCTCGCGCAGTGTCGAGTTGGTTCCCGAGGCCTTGGCGTGGTCGGCCGGCGCCATGTTCACAAGCACGGCCGTGGAGCTCGGCGCGAAGACGAGTCCCATGCCGAGCCCCGCGAAGATGAAGCCGGGCAGCATCGCCGGGTACGTCGCATCCGGGGCCATCGTGGCGGCCAGCCAGCCGATGCCGATGGCGAGCGACGCGAGACCGGCGACGATCAGGATGCGCGTGCCGACCCGGGGCGCGATCAGCCCGGCGAGCGGCGCCACGACCATGGGCGCCATGGTCCAGGGCATGGTGAGCACGCCCGCTTCGAGGGGCGAGTAGCTCTGCACGATCTGCAAGAACTGGATCAGGATGAACACCGCGCCGAACGCACCGAAGCTGAAGATGAGGCCCACGGCGTTCGCGATCGAGAAGCTGCGGTCGCGAAAGAGGCGGAGTGGGAGGAGGGGCGCGGACACTCGGGACTCCCGCACGAGGAACAGGGCCATCAGAACGCCGCCGCCGAGGAGGGCGACGAGCACCTCTGCGCTCGCCCAGCCCGCGTCGTTACCCCGAACGATCCCGTAGACGATGCCGAGAATGCCGACGCCGGCGAGCACCACTCCCCAGATGTCGGCGCGCACGCGGGCGCCGAAGGAGTTCGGCAACGCGGCGATGACCAGCGGAACAGAGAGGATGCCCAGGGGCACATTGAGCCAGAAGATGGCCTGCCAGTTCCACCCCTCGACGACCGCGCCGCCGATGAGCGGACCGAGGGCGACGCCGAGTCCGGAGATGCCTCCCCAGATGCCGATCGCGAGGGGCCGCATTCGAGTGGAGACGGAGCCGACGAGCAGGGTGAGCGACAGGGGCATGATGGCGGCGGATCCGGCACCCTGCACGGCTCGGGCGAGCACCAGCATCCAAGGCTCTGTGCTGAGCGCGGCTGCGGCACTCGAGAGCGTGAAGAGCACGATGCCGCCGACGAAGAAGTGTCGACGCCCGAAGCGGTCGCCCAGGCTCACGAAGAGGAGCATCAGGGCGGCGAAGGTCAGTGTGTAGGCGTTGGTGATCCACTGCAGCTCGGTGACGCCGGCTCCGAGATCTTGGTGGATGACAGGGAGGGCGCTGGTCACGACGAGGTTGTCGAGGGTCGCCATGAAGACCGGCACCGAGGCGGCGACGAGTGCAAGCCACACAGGGATGCGACGGGTGACGGACATGAATTCTCCCCAGGAAACGACAGTAGTAATCAATCAATTACTCGAGCGTAAGTTATCGGCTGATAGCATGTCAAGCGTGACCAACGACACTGCTCCTGACCATCCGACTCGCGAGCGGATGCCCGCTGCCGAGCGACGCGAGTTGATCCTCGGGCACGCCAGCGAGGTCTTCGGTCGCCGGGGGTACCCGGGCACCACCACCGAGCAGATCGCGCAGGCCGCCGGCATCAGTCAGCCCTACGTCGTGCGCATGTTCGGCACAAAAGAGAAGCTGTTCGTCGAGGTGATGGAGCGCGCCCTCGGCAAGCTCATCGTCGCCTTTCGCGAGGTCATCCGTCTGCGCGATTCGGGGGAGATCCCGGCCGACGAACTCGGCGCGCGACTGGGCCAGGCCTACGTCGACCTGATCGAAGACCGAGGCATTCTGATGTCTCTGATGCAGGGGTTCATCCAGGGCCACGACGATGTGATCGGCCGCCGCGCGCGTGCCGGATTCCTCGAGATCTACCGGCTGCTGCGCGACGAGGCGGGGATTCCCGCCGACGACGTTCGGAGCTTCCTCGCCGATGGAATGTTGATCAACACCCTCCTAGCTATCGGCATGCCCGACAACTTCGAGGGCGACGAGGCGGCCACCGAGCTGATGAATCTCTCGTTCGGAGCGAAACTCGACGCCGTGCTGTGCGTCGCGAGCGAGCAGTCGAGCCGGCAGGCCTAAGCGACGAGTTCGAACAGGACTCGGCCCGACTCGATATCTGCCTCGACGAGCCTGACCCGCACTCGGTCGCCGGCGGTCAAGCTCCCTGTGCATTCCGCGTCGACGGCCGGGTCGATGAGCTGAACGACACCGCGACTCTCTTTCGCTGAGATCACCGAGGCGTCGAAGAGCTCTCCGACACGGTCGGAGAGCAGCGCCGCCTCGACCGCTGCGATCGACCGGTTGTCGAGTTGCGAGGCGCGCGAATCGGATGCCGCCATGATCTTCGGCAGGGAGGCGAGGGCATCGCGGGCCCACTGCGGTGGCGCCTCACCCGCGCACAGCGCCTCGCAGACGACGAGCGTGAACCGATCGACGAGTCGCCGCAACGGAGCAGTCGTGTGCGCGTAGGGCGCGGCGACGGCGGCCTGGATGACCTGCTCGGGTACAGCGCCGTCGAAGGCCGTGTAGCCGGCGCCGCGGAAAAGGGACCCCGCGGCGTGAGTGATCGCGAGCTGAAGGGGGTCGCTCGAGTCGAGCGACGCGAGATATTCCCCATAGGGCATGGACTCGGGCCACGGATGGCCCAGCGCCTCCGTGCGGAGCCTGAACCGCTCGACCGTCTCGTCGTCGGGGGCGGGCATGGTTCTGAGAATGCCGACTCGACCGGCGATCATGATGCGCGCGCCCTCCATTCCGGTGAGGAGCGAGATCTGCGCGTTCCACTCTTCGACGGGCAGCGATGAGCGCCGCTCCAGCGTGTAGTGGCCGTCGCTCGAGGAGACGATCTGCTCGGGTCGCGAGAGGCTCGCGCCGCCCCGCAGCCGCTCGAGAACACGGCGGGCCGGCCCGACTTCGGCGAGCAGCATAAGCGTGATGTCGGCGGTCGAGCCGTCGGGACCACTGCCAGAGTCGATCTCGCGCTGTGCCTCGACGTACGAGAGCTGGCGAATGCTCCGGATGCGCGCGCGCGACAGCTCGGTCGACAGCACCGCGCCGTCGGCCCCGAGCGAAAACCGCCACACGAACGCGCCTCGCACCTGTTTCGCCAGCAGCGATGCAGCGCCCTCACTGATGCTCGCGGGGTGCAGCGGGATGCGGCCGTCGGGTGCATAGAACGTCTGCCCGCGGCGCCTCGCCTCGGTATCGATCTCACCGAGCGGCTCGACGAACGCGGGCACGTCGGCGATCGCGTAGCGCAGAAGGTACCCATCGCCCAGGCGCTCGATCTGCACGGCCTGGTCGAGATCGGTCGAGCCCTCGGGGTCGATCGTGATGAACGGAACGTCGGTGAGATCGGTGGTCGGCAGAGGGTTCGTCTCCACAACGCGCCGAGCTTCCGAGTCGACGGCCGCGGGAAAGGCGGTGGGCAACTCGAGGTCGGTGCGGATTGCCGCGATCGCCGCGGCGAGACGGTCATCGGTGGAGGTCGTCAGCCTGAGCGGAGATCGAGTCACGCGCCCCAGCGTACGCGGCGCTCGTGAACTGCGGCCGAGCGGCGCGGGCCGACGTTATGGAACCTCGAGAACGATCTTTCCGCGGGTGTGCCCGCGCTCGAGGAGCGCGTGGGCCTCGGCGGCCTCATCGAGCGGAAAGATCTCGGCGACGTGCACGTGCAGATCGCCGGAGTCGATGAGTCTCGAGATGATCGCGAGGCAGGCTGCGTCGGGTGAGACCGAGTACCCGCTCCACCGAACCCCGGCGTCCTCGGCCTCCGCCGCGAGTCCGGGCCAGCCGCCGGTCGGAACCGAGATGATGAGTCCTCCGTGACGGAGCACGGACAATGAGCGTGTTCCCGTGTGGTCGTGAACGTTGCCGACGAGATCGATCACCACGTCGACATCCGACACCCGCTCTTCGAAGCGCGTGGTCGTGTAGTCGATGACCTCCTCGGCGCCCAGCCCGCGCAGCCAGCTCACATTGTTGCCCGAGGTCGTAGCGATCACACGCGCACCGAAATAAACGGCGAGTTGCACGGCCAGATGACCCACGCCGCCAGCGCCCGCGTGGATGAGCATGCGCTGCCCCTCGTGCGCCTTCGCCAGGTCTACGACGACTCCCCATGCCGTGAGTGCCGCTGTCGGCACGGCGGCAGCCTCCACGGGAGTGAGCCGACGCGGTTTGCGGGCGACCTGGAGGCTCGGAACAGCGACGTACTGGGCGTACGAGCCGAAGGTGCGAGGCGCCGCGCTGACGCCGTAGACCTCGTCGCCCGGTTTGAGCGGATGTCCGTCGTACGGACTCTCGACGACGATTCCGCAGAAGTCGCGGCCGATGACGGTGGGGTAGAACGGGATGGCGATGGACACTCCGGCGCCCGAACGGGTCTTCGCGTCGATCGGGTTGATGCCAGCCGCCGAGACCTTCACGAGAACCTCCGAGCCGACCCTCGCGGGCGTGGCCACATCGGTCAGCCGCAGAACCGATGGATCTCCCGGTGTGTCGAACACGACCGCTTTCATCAGAGCCGGTGCCGTTGAGGGGGGAGCGCTGACGATGTGCGGGGTGATCGAATTGGTCTCGTGCGGCGTCATCGCTGGCCTTTCATCGGCGGGTTCTGGGCGTCCCGTGAGGGATTCTCAACAGGGAATATGCGGCCTGTCGAGCGTGTGGGTCGTTCGGGCTTCCCGCAGGCTCCAGTCAATCGGTCGAATGATTCACCGGTGTTACGGCGGTGTTCCTTGGAGGCAAACAAACTTCGCCGCCGCTAGCATTCGTAGATCGTGACTTTCCGCCTCTCTCGTGCAGTGTCGCCCCGGGTGGCCCGGCCTCTGCTCGCTGCAGCCGCCGCGGCCGTGCTCGTCGGTCTCGCGTTGCTGTGGGGCGCTCGCATCGCGGCGAACCGCTTCGTCTACGTGAGCGAGCTGGGGGCAGACGGCGAGCCGACCGCCTGGGCCTTCCGCTGGGCTCTCCTTCTCGTGGCCGTCGCCGCGCTGACCGTGGCCGCAGAAGCGACGCCCCTGCGCTCGCGGATGCGCATCCTCGCGCTCGCCACACCGTCTGTCTCTCTGCTCATCGCGGGTTCTGCGTTCGCGCTCGCGTCGCAGATCACGTGCACCAGCGGCTGCCCTCTGCCGGTGGGCGACTCGTTCACGTGGCAGGACTTCACGCACACCGTCATCGCCGTGATCGGCTTCGCCGCCGCGTGCATCGCCATGCTGCAGGTCGCGACGGCGCGCGATCACCCGAAGCTCGCCCGGCTCTCGATGGTGTCGGCCGTCGTGGTGGCCGTGGTCGCCGGGGCCGGGGGCATCCTGTCTCTCGCCCGATTCATGCAGCACCTGGGCGGTCTGCTCGAGTTCGCCGCGACCACGGTCGCTCTGCTCTGGCTGGCGATTCTCGCGGTCGCGCTGCTCGCCGCCGTGCCGAACCGGGCGGCCGTGCCGACCGGATACGCGAGCCCGGTCAGCGGCCGGGCTGGATGAGCGCGAGCAGCTTGTCGGCCAGATTCACGAGACGCGCGATCTCGTTCTCGTCTCTATCGACCCAGCGGCTCTGCGGCTCGGGGTCGACGGGCATGAAGTTGTCGTGCTGCTCCCACACCACGATGGTGCGCTCGGCCCCCAGCACGTACTGCTGCCACCAGACCTGCCGAAGGTAGTGCCGGGGAATCGAGCGCCACGCCTTGTTGGTGGTCTTGATCTCTGCCAGCTCGATCGTTCCGTTCTTGGTGACGGCCACGCCGTCGGGAGTAGCCAGGTGTCGCTTCTCGCCCTCGGCGTGAAACAGCGATGAGCTGGGAAGCACCCCGAACATGGCGCGCACGTAGCGCGCGATGTGCGGCTCGCGGTCTTTGCCGTGATCGGTGAAGATGTTGCCGCCGAAGCCCGTGCCGTTGATCTTGTCGTAGGCCACCGATTCGAGATTCTGCGGGCCGGTGAGGCGGGCGACGTCGGTGGCGGTGACGCCTCGGCTGCGTGCGCGAAGCCATTCGACCCGGTTCGTGCCGTCGGCGACGAGGCGGTCGAGATGGGCGGGCCGGGCCGGCTTCTGCTCCTCTTCCCAGGGGAACGAGAGCATAGGCTGCGGAGTCACCTGCCTATTCTCGCTCACGACCGGTGACAGACTGGAGTGACGCGCTCGTTTCGATCATCGATGCCGAGCGCTCGCCTCACAACACGGGAGTTTTGAATGCGTATTGCACTGACCGGCGGTTCTGGAAAGCTCGGCAGCGTTGTGCTGCCGTACCTGCGCGAGCAGGGCCACACCGTGACCAACTTCGATGTCGTCGGCGAACGCGGCCCCGGCTTCGTGCGTCTCGACCTGGCCAACTACGGCGACGTCGTGGACGCCTTCCACAGCGTCGACGACGGACCCGACGGCTTCGACGCCATCGTGCACCTCGCCGCGATCCCGGCCCCGGGCATCCGGAGCGACGTGGTGACGTTCGAGAACAACATGCTCGGCACGTACCACGTGTTCAAAGCGGCCGAGCGGGCCGGAATCACGAACATCGTCTACGCCTCGAGCGAGACCGTGCTGGGGCTGCCGTTCGACGTGCCGCCGCCCTACATCCCCGTCGACGAGGAGTACGCGGCGCGGCCCGAGAGCACCTACTCGCTCGTGAAGCACCTCGAGGAGACGATGGCGATCGAGCTCACCCGCTGGAACCCCGAGCTGAAGATCGTGGCGCTGCGCTTCTCGAACGTGATGCACGAGTCCGACTACGCCGAGTTCCCGTCGTTCGACGCCGATGCGCTGCTGCGCAAATGGAACCTCTGGGGCTACATCGACGCCCGCGACGGAGCTCAGGCCGTTCTCAAGGCGCTCGAGTGGCAGCACACGGGCTTCGATCGCTTCATCATCGCCTCGCCAGACACGGTCATGAGCCGCCCGAACTCCGAGCTGGTCGCCGAGGTCTTCCCCGGAGTGGAGACCCGCGGAGACCTCGACAACAACAACACGCTGCTGTCGATCGACAAGGCTCGACGCCTGCTCGGCTACGACCCGAAGCACAGCTGGCGCGACTGAGCTGCGCCCCGGCATGACCTTCCTGACTCTGCAGGCAGACCAGCGCGCCGAGGTGCGAGTCTTCGACGTCGACACGGGCGAGACGGCCGTCGTGTTCAGCTCGACGGAGCGTTTCGTCGAGGCGCCGAACTGGCATCCGGGCGGCGAGTGGCTCGTGCTCAACGTCGAGGGCGGCCTCGTGCGACTGCGCGCGGATGGGACATCGTCGCTCGAGCCGATCGCGGTGCCGGAGCCGCTCGTCCTGAACAACGACCACGTCATCTCGCCCGATGGCGAGCAGCTGCTGGTCTCGGCGAGGGACGGTCAGCTCTATCGGATCCCGTGGAGAGGAGGGGTCGCCAGCCGCATCACGGAGCCGAGCGACCCGGCGCTGCGCTTCAAGTACTACCTGCACGGCGTCTCGCCCGACGGCCAGACGCTGGCCGCCATCGGGGGCGGGCTCGATGCATCCGGCGACTGGGTGACCAACGTGTACACGCTGTCCGCGTCAGGCGGGCCGCACACGCAGCTCACCGATGACGCCTTCGCCGACGACGGGTGCGACTTCTCGGCCGACGGCGAGACCATCTGGTTCAACTCGGAGCGGGCGGGGGAGTACCCGGGCCACGCCCAGCTGTTCCGCATGGGCATCGACGGCACCGGGCTGCAGCGCGTCACGCACGACGACCGGGTCAACTGGTTTCCGCATCCGTCGCCCGACGGGCAGCACGTGCTCTACCTCAGCTATCCCGCGGGAACGACGGGCCATCCGCCGAATCTCGACGTCGAGCTGAGACTGATCGACCTCTCGTCGGGAGACGAGAGGGTGATCGATTCATTTCTGGGTGGGCAGGGCACGACGAACGTGCCGGGTTGGTCTCCGGATGGCCGCCGCGTCGCCTACGTCGCCTATCCGACGACACAGGCGGCGGTGCGGCCGTGACCGTCGATCATCGGTAGGAGCTCACGGCTCCGATGAAGCCGAGGAACAGTGTGCCGAAGAAGAGCAGCGCGGCGAAGACGTAGCCGGCGAGGGCGATGTAGCCGAGCACGAGCCCCGCGATCGTGATGCCGCGGCCGTCGTCGCCCGTGCGCTTGATCTGCGCGAGGGCGATGTGGCCGGTGATCACGGGAACGATCGCGAACCCGAGCACACCGAGAACCAGGGTGACGATGCCCAAGACGTTCGTGGGACGAACGGGCGGGTAGGAGTAGTGAGGGGATGCGGGGGAGGCGGGCTGACCCGAGGTGGACTGGGCCGGGGGCAGCTGGGTGGTCGGCAGCTGAGTCGTGGGCAGCTGCGCCGTGCTGTTCTCGTTCGTGTCGGTGTCGGGAACGTTCGGGGTGTCTGGGGTGAGTGTCGAAGTTGTCATGCTTCAACGCTACGAACCGGCTGCGATTCGGTCGTCGGACCGGGGACGTGTTCTGGTAGTACCACGGCATGATTCCGTAGCGCACTTGCATGGCTCCCGCGCATGACGTATGGTGAACGAAGCCAAAGACCGCCGGTTATCGCCGTGCCCGCATTCGATTCGTTCGAACGCAGTCGCTGTGATCGAAGGTTCACGTCCGTGAAGACCTGCGCAGGAATACGACAGTAAACGCACACTCGTGTGCATTCGCTCCGGCCTCCTGCGCCGGAGCTTTTTTTGTGGGGTGAGCCCGGGGCTACCGGCATTGAAACCACAAGGAGCGCCATGGCGAACAAGGAAGCCTCGGTTGCCGAACTCACGGAACTTTTCCAGAGCTCGACCGCCGTTCTGCTGACCGAGTACCGCGGTCTCACGGTCGCCCAGCTTAAGACGCTGCGCGGCAACCTCCGTGAGCACGCAAGCTACGCCGTGGTAAAGAACACGCTGACCAAGATTGCGGCCAACAACGCCGGCATCTCGTCGTTCGACGACGAACTCGCCGGCCCGTCCGCCATCGCATTCGTTCACGGTGACCCTGTCGCCGTCGCGAAGTCCCTGCGCGACTTTGCCAAGGCAAACCCTCTTCTCGTTGTGAAGGGCGGTTACTTCGACGGTAACCCCCTGACCGCCGAAGAGGTCTCGAAGCTCGCCGACCTCGAATCCAGGGAGGTGCTGCTTGCGAAGCTCGCAGGCGCCTTCAAGGCCTCGCTGTTCGGTGCCGCATACCTCTTCAACGCACCGCTGTCGAAGGCCGTTCGCACGGTCGATGCGCTGCGCGAGAAGCAGTCAAGTAACTAACACCCTTCAACAAACCGTTCCCTGAGCGTTGTGCGCAGGTAACACCAAACCGTTCCCTGAGCTTGTCGAAGGGGAAACAAGGAGAAAATCATGGCAAAGCTGTCAACTGCAGAGCTGCTCGACGCGTTCAAGGAGCTCACGCTCATTGAGCTGAGCGAGTTCGTCAAGGCGTTCGAGGAGACCTTCGAGGTCACCGCTGCTGCCCCCGTCGCGGTCGCCGCGGCCGGTGGCGGAGCCGCCGCCGTCGAAGAGGTCGAGGAGAAGGATTCCTTCGACGTCGTCCTCGAGGCTGCTGGCGAGAAGAAGATCCAGGTCATCAAGGAGGTGCGCGCCCTCACGAGCCTCGGTCTCGGAGAGGCGAAGGCAGTCGTTGACGGCGCTCCCAAGGCCGTCCTCGAGGGCGTCAACAAGGAGACCGCCGAGAAGGCCAAGGCTCAGCTCGAAGAGGCTGGCGCAACCGTCACCCTCAAGTAGTCTGCGCTCCGGCTTCGGAGCACACTACTGATTCAGAAGGCCCTCGCACTGAAAGTGCGGGGGCCTTCTGTGTATTCAGGTCTGGTGTGTAACCTGGAAGGCCAACGAGGGAAGGAGTCGTCATGGCCACGGTCTACGATGACGTTCCCCCTCGCGTGCACGACGCTCCGCCCGCCAGCGATCGCACGGAGAGGCCGAGCTTTCGCGCATCCGGTGCCCGTGTCGTCGGTACGGTGAGGGCCGCCGCCCCGCCCGTGGCCCGCGGCGCCGCTCAGCTCGGGCTTCTGACCGCCCACCTGATCGCAACCGGGGCGATCCTCTCGGCGTCGGCCACGATCCTGCTGCTCACCGCGGGCTACGCCTCGGATGGCGTGGGTGCGCTTCTCCTCTGTCTGCTCGCGGCCGTCGTCGTCTCGGCGATCTCCACCGTCTTCGTCGTCATCGTCGGGCTGCCACTGCGCATCAGCCGCCGAGCCAGGCTCTGGTGGATCCGCCATGGTGAGCTCGCCTTCGTCGGCGCGGCCATCGGTGTCGGCCTGCTGGTCGCGTCGGCGGTTCTCGGTGGCGGGGGAGCGCCCAACGGCTGGCTGCTCGTGCCGGGGTGGCTGCTGTTCGCCTTCTCGCTGGCCCACACCTGGTGGCCGGATCGCTGGCGCCCCGAACGCCTGCGCACGAAGAAGCCCGAGCCCAGGGTGCGTGCCGCAGCACACGAACGTGGCGATCGTCGCCGTCGTGCTCGCGCGTCGTTCGACGAGTTCCTCGCGTCGAGCGGCCGAGCGTTCCGCGGCGACCGCGACTGAAGCTCGTCGCCGCCGTCAGCGCTGGGCGCCGGAGCGCGGGGCCGACGTGCTCGAGCGCATCACGAGTTGCGCGGGCACGGTCGTGTGGATGCTCGGGGGCGTCCATCCGGCGGTCTCGAGTTGTCGGATCACCAGGTCGACGGCCTGTTCGCCCTGCTTCGCCGGGTTCTGGGCGATAGACGTGAGCCCGAAGAGGTCGGCGAGGGGATGGTTGTCGATGCCGATCACCGACAGGTCGTCGGGAACAGAGATGCCGAGCTCTCGCGCGGCGAGGATGACGCCGATCGCCACCTCGTCGGCCGCGGCGAAGATGGCGGTGGGGCGGCGCCGAGGGTCGCCGAGAATCTGCTTGCCGGCGGCGTATCCGCCCGGGATGTCGAAGTGGGTCGCGACGTAGGACTCGTCGCTGAACGGCAGGCCGGCTGCCGAGAGGGCATCCATGAATCCCTGCAGGCGCTTCGAGTGCACGTGGAAGTCCATCAACTCGGCCGCGTCGCCGCCCACGTGCATGATGTTCGTGTGGCCGAGGGCGATGAGGTGTTCTGTCGCGAGACGCGCCGCCGCGATGTCGTCGATGCTGAGGGTCGGGATGCCGGCGAGCGGCCCGCCGATGCCGGCGATGGGCTTGCCGAGGGCGACAAGCGACGAAGCCTCGTCGGGTGAGATCTCGAGGGTCACGGCGATGATCGCGTCGACCCGCTTGCGCACCAGGAAGTACTCGAAGACCCGGCTGCGGGCATCGATGTCTTTCGTGAGGTTGTAGAGCATGAGGTCGTAGCCGCGATCGATGAGCGCGCGTTCGACGCCCTCGATGATGCTGCCGAAGAACCACTGATTGATCACGGGAATGATGACCCCGACGTTGTTCGTTCGACCCGTGACAAGACTCGAGGCGTTCGACGAGACCACGTAGCCCAGTTCACTGGCGGCGTTCTCGACCTTGTGCCGCGTTATCGACGAGACATAGCCCCGGCCGCTCAGCGCGCGCGAAACCGTGGCTTTCGACACTCCAGCTCGGAGCGCGACGTCTTCGATGCCCGACATTCCTGGCTGACCCCCTCGTCTGCAATCGGTTCCAGAATTGTAACCTCCTTGTCACATTCCCGAGCCCAACCATAGCGCCGGGACCCAGTTGGGGCTGAACTCTGAGAGCGCTCTCGGTATCGAATCGTTACGGAATTTTGTTCTGTCGATCTCGGGGTTGTGCTTCCATGGGACTCATGGAAAGGTTTTCCTACCTGCCCTCCCCGCGGCCTGTTCGCGCGGTTGGGCCGTCCTAGTCCGGTCACTCAACCGGCAGGCAGATCGGCCGTCCTGACGATCTGTTCTCGACTCAATGAGGAGGAGAAATGCGGGTTTCCCTGCATCGCCGTATCGCAGCACCTATCGCCATCGCCACGATCGTCGGACTTGCCCTTGTCGGCTGCGCCGAAGAGAGTGGCACCGACTCTGGCTCGACCGAGGGCCAGACCGTCAAGATCTCCGGTGGAATCACCGGCACCGAGGCCGACGCCCTCAACAAGAGCTTCGACGCGTTCACCAAAGACACCGGCATCAAGGTCGAGTACACGGGTGACAAGAGCTTCGAGGGCAACATCGTCACGAAGGTCACCGGTGGCTCCGCCCCCGACATCGCCATCGTTCCCCAGCCCGGTCTGCTGAAGACCCTCGTCGAGACCGGTGAGGTCAAAGAGGCTGCAGAAGAGACGAGCGCCAACGTCGACAAGAACTGGTCGCCCGACTGGAAGAAGTACGGCACGTTCGACGGCAAGTTCTACGCCGCCCCGATGCTCGCCAGCATCAAGGGCTACGTCTGGTATTCGCCGGCGCAGTTCAAGGAGTGGGGCGTCACCGTTCCCACCACCTGGGACGAGACGCTCGCGCTGACCAAGACCATCCAGGAGAAGACGGGAACGGCTCCCTGGTGTGCCGGCTTCGCGTCTGACGCCGCTTCGGGTTGGCCCGGAACCGACTGGATCGAGGACCTCGTGCTCCGCCAGTCCGGCCCCGATGTCTACGACAGCTGGGTTGCTGGAGACACCAAGTTCACCGACCCCGACATCAAGAAGGCCTTCGACTCCGTCGGAGAGATCCTGCTGAACCCGGCCTACGTGAACGCGGGCTACGGCGATGTCAAGAGCATCAACTCCACCGCATTCGGTGACGTCGCGGCCAAGGTCGCCGACGGCAGCTGTGCGCTGACCCACCAGGCGTCGTTCCTCTCGAGCAACTTCCTCGACGTCAAGACCGCTGCAGGCACGACGCCGACCGTCGCTCCCGACGGAGACGTCTACGGCTTCGTGCTCCCGGGCATCGAGGCAGGCTCGGCCAACATCGAGGTCGGCGGCGAGTTCGTCACGCCGTTCACCGACTCCGAGGCCGTCAAGAAGGTCACCGCCTACATGGCTACCCCTGAGTTCGCCGACGCTCGCGTCAGCCTCGGTGGAGTCATCTCGGCCAACCTGAACGCCGACCCCTCCAAGGCATCCAGCCCGCTTCTGCAGGACGCCATGAAGCTCCTCCAGGACCCGAACACGACCGTTCGTTTCGATGGCTCAGACCTGATGCCCTCGACCGTCGGTGCCGGTTCGTTCTGGAAGGGCATGGTCAGCTGGATCGATGGCAAGGACACCGACACGGTGCTCAGTGACATCCAGGCCGGTTACGAGAACTAACGCATAACCACCTGTCGGGCAGATCTGCCCGGCGCCCGTGGGGGCCGCTCGTACAACGGGGCGGCCCCCACTCTCGGCCCTACCGATCGAAAGGTCGATGAGCGCATTCGTTAAGCGCTACTGTTGGCCAATCCAAGAGTCCACCGTTGTACTCGAAAGGGTATTCATGTCCGACACACGAACGACGACGCCTCCGGTGTCAGCACCACCACCGGAGCCACACGAATCGCCGAGGCCGCAGCCCTCGGCGCGCACGACCAAGTTGGTCGTCGCGGGAGCCGCGGTCGTTCTGGCCGTCGTCTTCGTCCTGCTGATCACGAGCCCACCGAACGACGAGGCCAAGCCCGTTTCTCTCGGGTTCTCACTGAACAGCCTCTTCCGGTGGATGGGCAACCTGAACCCCCTGGTTCAGATTCCGATCATCATCGTGATCTTCGGTCTCGTGATCGCGCTCATCCTCGTTCTCATCGAGTACGCGCCGCGCTCGGGCAACTTCTACTTCTGGTTGCGTCTCGCGGCCTGTTTCGTGATTCCCGTGCTGGCCCTGATGCTCCTGCGCCCGTACCAGAACGCGCTGATCTGGGTTCTCGTCATCGCCCTCATCGTCGGTGCTCTTCTCTTCTTCGCCGACTACCGGTCGCGTCAGGGCGCGGGCTACCTCTTCCAGCTCGTCACGTTCATGGCTCCCGCGGTGCTGCTGCTCGCGCTCGGCCTCATCTACCCGACGATCGCCACCATCTACCAGTCGTTCTTCGACAAGACCACGACCACGTTCGTGGGTCTCGACAACTACTTCTGGGTCTTCACGAACCCCGAGGGTTTCTGGTCGGTCGTCAACACTCTCATCTGGGTGCTCGTCGCTCCGGTCTTCTCGACCATCGTCGGGCTTGCGTACGCGGTGTTCATCGACAAGGCCCGTGGCGAGAAGTACCTCAAGTCGCTGGTGTTCATGCCTATGGCCATCTCGTTCGTCGGTGCCGGCATCATCTGGAAGTTCATCTACGACAACCGCCAGGGCGAACAGGTCGGTCTGCTCAACGCCATCGTCACGGCGTTCGGCGGCCAGCCCGTGTCATGGCTCGACGCTCAGCCGCTCATCAACACCCTGCTGCTTCTGGTCGTCTTCATCTGGACCCAGACCGGATTCGCCATGGTGATCCTGTCTGCAGCCATCAAGGGCGTGCCGACCGAGCAGATGGAGGCCGCTGAGCTCGACGGCACCAACGCCTGGCAGCGGTTCCGCAATGTGACCGTGCCCGGCATCCGGTCGTCGCTGATCGTCGTTCTGACGACCATCGCCATCGGCTCCCTCAAGGTGTACGACATCGTCGCCGTCATGACCGGTGGCCGCGCCAACACGACTGTGCTCGGCTTCGAGATGGTCAACCAGCAGCAGCGCTTCCAGAGCTACGGACACTCGGCGGCCCTCGCCGTCGTGCTGTTCCTGTTCGTGCTGCCGCTGATCATCTACAACGCCAACCAAATGCGCAAGCAGAGGGAGATCCGATGACCACCGACACTCTCGTCGACAACCGGTCGAAGCGTCAGGTCGCCCGGGCCACCCAGAAGAGCGAGAAGATGGCGCAGAAGCGCCTCACCTCGAGAGGCGCCACGATCGCGGCGATCATCATCGCCGTCATCTGGACCATCCCCACCTTCGGTCTGTTCGTCACCTCGTTCCGTCCCGGTTCAGACACGCAGTCGACCGGTTGGTGGACCGTGTTCGTGAACCCGTCGTTCACGCTCGACAACTACTCGCAGGCGCTGAACTCGGGCGGCACGGCTCTGACTCTGGGCCAGTCGTTCATCAACTCGCTCGGCATCACGATTCCGGCGACGGTGTTCCCTCTCGTCATCGCATCGCTCGCGGCATACGCCTTCGCGTGGATCGATTTCAAGTTCAAGAACATCGTGTTCGTCGGGGTCTTCGCGCTGCAGATCGTGCCCATCCAGATGGCGCTCGTTCCGCTGCTGAGCCTCTTCTCGAAGGGCCTCACCGTCAACGGCGTGGGCATCTTCCCGGGCTTCGAGCTGCGTGATGCAGAGCACAGCTTCGCAACGGTCTGGATCGCCCACGCGATCTTCGCCTTGCCGCTGGCCATCTTCATGCTGCACAACTTCATCTCGGAGATTCCGGGTGAGGTGATCGAGGCCGCGCGTGTCGACGGAGCCGGACACGGACAGATCTTCTTCCGTATCGTCCTGCCCCTGGCCACGCCCGCGATCGCATCGTTCGCCATCTTCCAGTTCCTCTGGGTCTGGAACGACCTGCTCGTGGCGACGATCTTCGCGCCGTCGACATCACTGCCGCTCACCCAGACGCTCAACTCGCTGTCGGGCACCTGGGGCAACCAGTGGTTCCTGCAGTCGGCCGGTGCGTTCATCTCGATCATCGTGCCGCTCGTCGTGTTCTTCTCGCTGCAGCGCTTCTTCGTTCGAGGCCTGCTCGCCGGAGCGACGAAGGGCTAGCCATCACAGTGGTCCCGCTGGTCGAGTAGGCCGGCCGCGGCCGTATCGAGGCCCGAAACATGGTCTCGATACGCTCGTGCCTCGCTACTCGACCAGCGGGACCCTTCTGTCTAAAGCGCAGGTAGGTTGAACAGATGAGTATGCGAGGGGGCGGCGGGCGCAGAGGCGGCGTGAGCGCCGGTGACGTCGGTCTGCAGAAAGAACTGAACAAGAGCGCGCCGAAGATCGACCACCTTCTGAGTCGCATCCTCTCACTCTTCTCCCCGTACCGCACTCCCATCATCGGCACGATCGTGCTCGTGCTGATCGGCGCTGGCCTCACCGTGATTCCGCCCCTTCTCACGCAGCGGGCCTTCGACGACGGGCTCTTCCCTTCGGCCGATCCGTCGACGGGCGCCGGCGGCGATACGGGCGACGCGGGATCGCTCATCCAGGGCCCCAACCTGCCGGTGCTGATCGAGATTGTCGTTCTCATGATCGTGATCTACATCGTGTCGAGCCTGCTGAGCGTCTGGCAGACCTACCTCACCGCGAAGGTCGGCAACAGCGTTATGGGCGCGCTCCGGGTGCGACTCTTCACGCACCTCGAAGCGATGGAACTCAGCTTCTTCACGAAGACCAAGACGGGTGTCATCCAATCGCGACTCCAGAACGACGTGGGCGGCGTGGCCAGCGTGCTGACCAACACCATCTCGTCGATTCTCGGCAACACGGTCACGCTGATCGCGGCGGTCGTGGCCATGGTGCTGCTGAACTGGCAGCTGACGATCGTTGCCCTCGTACTGATGCCCATCCTGGTTCTCGCCCAGCGTCGGGTCGGCCAGGTGCGGGCCCGCATCGCCACCAAGACGCAGGAATCGCTCTCGGACATGACGGCGATAACGCAGGAGACCCTGAGTGTGTCGGGCATTCTGCTCTCGAAGAGCTTCAACCGGCAGCAGACCGAGATCGGCCGCTACGCCGACGAGAACGCCACCCAGGTGCGCCTGCAGGTGAGCCAGCAGATGAGCGGTCAGTGGTTCTTCGCCATGGTCAACATCTTCTTGTCGGCCATCCCCGCCATCGTCTACCTCGTGGCCGGGTGGTTGCTGGTCGGCGGGGCGCCCGACATCACGGCGGGTACCATCGTGGCGTTCACGACCGTGCAGGCACGGCTTCTGTTCCCTCTTCTCGGACTCATGCGCGTGGCCCTCGACCTGCAGACCTCGAGCGCTCTGTTCGCTCGCATCTTCGAGTACCTCGATCTGAAGCCGGCCATCGCCGACGCGCCCGATGCGCGCTCGGTCGACACGGGTCACCTCGGCCGGGTCGAGTTCGACGACGTCGTCTTCCGCTATCCGGATGCCCAGGACGACTCTCGCCCGACGCTCAACGGGGTGTCGTTCGTCATCGAGCCCGGGCAGTTCGCGGCCTTCGTCGGCCCCTCTGGGGCGGGCAAGACGACGGTGTCGTACCTCGTGCCGCGCTTCTACGAGGCGACCGACGGCACGGTCCGCTTCGCCGGCACCGACGTGCGCAAGCTCAGCCAGGAATCGCTCGTGGCGAACCTCGGAATCGTGAGCCAGGAGACGTATCTCTTTCACGCCACGATCGGCGACAACCTGCGTTACGCCAAGCCGGATGCCACGCAGGCCGAGATCGAGGAGGCCGCACGCCAGGCGAACATCCACGACCGCGTCATGAGCTTTCCCGCCGGATACGACACCGTCGTGGGGGAGCGAGGCTACCGGCTCTCTGGCGGCGAGAAGCAGCGCATCGCCATCGCGCGGGTGCTGCTGAAAGACCCCGCCGTGCTCATTCTCGACGAGGCCACCAGCGCCCTCGACACCATCTCTGAACGGGTGGTGCAAGCGGCGCTCGACACGGCATCCCGAGGCCGCACGACCATCGCGATCGCGCACCGGCTCTCGACCGTGCTCTCTGCCGACGTGATCTTCGTGATCGACAACGGCGAGGTCGTCGAACGCGGAACGCACGCCGAACTCATCGACGCCGATGGGGTCTACTCGACGCTCTACTCGCAGCAGCACGAAACGACGTAGATTCGCTCGCTCCCGGGTCTGGCCCTCGGGCGTCGGTGATAGTTTCGTGAGGTGAAATACGCGAATACGGTCATCGATCTGGTCGGCAACACGCCCCTCGTCAAGCTCAACAGCGTCACCGAGGGCATCCAGGCCACGGTGCTCGCGAAGATCGAGTATCTGAACCCCGGCGGTTCGTCGAAAGACCGCATCGCGACGCGCATCATCGATGCCGCCGAGCGCGAGGGAAAGCTGAAGCCCGGCGGCACGATCGTCGAACCGACCTCGGGCAACACCGGCGTCGGCCTCGCTCTCGTGGCGCAGCAGCGCGGATACCGTTGCGTGTTCGTGCTGCCCGACAAGGTCGGCGAAGACAAGCGCAACGTGCTCACGGCCTACGGCGCCGAGATCGTGGTGACTCCCACCTCCGTCGCACCCGAAGACCCCAACTCCTACTACTCGGTGTCCGATCGTCTCGCACGCGAGATTCCCGGCGCGTTCAAGCCGAACCAGTACTCCAACCCGAACGGGCCGCTCAGCCACTACGAGACGACCGGCCCCGAGATCTGGGCCGACACCGAGGGCAAGATCACGCACTTCGTCGCGGGCGTCGGCACCGGCGGCACCATCTCGGGCGTCGGGCGCTACCTCAAGGAGGTGTCTGGCGGCGACGTCACGATCATCGGCGCCGACCCCGAGGGGTCCGTCTACTCCGGCGGCACCGGCCGCCCCTACCTGGTCGAGGGCGTCGGAGAAGACTTCTGGCCCGAGGCCTACGACGCCAGCGTGGTCGACGAGATCATCGCGGCGAGCGACGCCGAGTCGTTCGCTCTGACCCGCCGGTTGGCGCGCGAGGAGGGCCTGCTCGTCGGCGGGTCGTCCGGGCTCGCCGTGGCCGCAGCGCTCAAGGCTGCCGCCAAGCTCGGGCCTGACGACGTCGTCGTCGTGCTGCTTCCCGACGGTGGTCGCGGCTACCTGGGCAAGATCTTCAACGACAAGTGGATGCGCAGCTACGGTTTCGCAGACGCCACCGACGAGGCCACGGTCGGCGACATCCTGAAGGCGAAGACCGGCGGGCTTCCCGCTCTCGTGCACGCGCACCCGAGCGACACCGTGCGCGACGCCATCCAGATCATGACGAGCTACGGCGTCTCTCAGCTGCCCGTGCTGTCGGCCGAGCCGCCTGTCGTCATGGGCGAGGTCACCGGTTCGCTCAACGAGCAGAGCCTGCTCGAAGAGGTCTTCTCGGGCCGGGCCGAGATGACCGACCATGTCGGGGCCTTCGCCAGCGACCCTCTGCCGCTCATCGGCATCCACGAGTCTGTGGCTTCTGCGCGACGCTTTCTCGGCAAGGCGGGCGCCCTGCTCGTGACAGACGATGGCAAGCCGGTGGCCGTGATCACCCGGCACGACCTCCTCACCTTCCTCAGCGAATAGTTCGCTGGCGAATAAAACTCACCCGAAGAGACTTGACAGTAGACATGCCCCAGAAAAAGCAGCAGTTCGAGACCGTCGCCGTTCACGCCGGACAGGAGTTCGACCCGACGACCGGCGCGATCATTCCTCCGATCTACCAGACGTCGACCTTCGTACAAGACGGCATCGGCGGTTTCCGCGGCGGCTACGAGTACGCGCGCGGCGGCAACCCCACCCGCTCGTCGCTCGAGACGCTGCTCGCCGCGCTCGAGGGTGCGAAGCACGGGCTGTCGTTCTCGTCTGGCCTCGCCGCCGAAGACGCGCTGCTGCGATCCGTACTCGAGCCCGGTGACCACGTGGTGCTGGGCAACGACGTCTATGGCGGCACGCACCGTCTGATCAACCGCGTCTTCGGCCGCTGGGGCGTCGACAACGACACCGTCGAGATGATGAACCTGCAGGCGGTCGCCAAAGCGGTCATCCCGGGCAAGACCAAGATCCTCTGGCTCGAGACCCCGTCGAACCCGCTGATGAAGGTCAGCGATGTCGCCGAGCTGGCCGAGATCGGCCACGCAGCCGGAGCCCTCGTCGTGGTCGACAACACGTTCGCGTCGCCCTACCTGCAACAGCCCCTGGCCCTCGGCGCCGATGTCGTCGTTCACTCGACCACCAAGTATCTGGGCGGGCACTCCGACGTGCTGGGTGGCGGGCTCGCACTCGACGATGACGAGCTGCACGAGAAGGTGCGCTTTCAGCAGTTCGCGGCCGGCGCCGTGTCGGGCCCGATGGATGCATGGCTCACCGTTCGAGGAATCAAGACTCTCGCCGTGCGCATGGAGCGCCACAGCGACAATGCCCAGAAGATCGCGGAGTACCTCGTGGGACACCCCGCCATCGAGACCGTGTTCTACCCCGGGCTCGAATCGCACCCCGGCTTCGAGCTCGCCAAGCGGCAGATGCGTCGCCCCGGTGGGATGCTCTCACTGGCCTTCAAGGCAGGCCCGAAAGCGGCCCGCAAGTTCGCCGAGTCGACGAAGCTCTTCTCTCTCGCGGAGTCGCTCGGCGGCGTCGAGTCGCTTGTGGGATACCCCACCGAGATGACACACGCCTCGGTCAGGGGAACGGCGCTCGAGGTGCCCGAGAATCTCATTCGCCTGTCGGTCGGCATCGAGGGGGCAGACGACCTGCTTGCCGACATCGAACAGGCACTGCCCAAGAAGTAGCGACCTGGCAACCCCCGCTTGCGCGTCTTCGGCGCGACATAGCGTGGGGGCATGAACTCATCCGACATCTCCTGGAACGACGAAGCCCGCGCCAAGATTCTCGACGACAGTGACAGGGTGTTGCGCGAGGCCGTGCTCGACCTCGGCAAGACGCTCTCCGGGCACGACTCCGACGAGGCGTACGAGCAGTTGTTTGCTCGGCTGAAAGACCGCTTCATCGATTTCGAGCCCGGACCCGACATCCGCAAGTACGCCGACGCGATCGTGGCGGGCGAGTTCGCGGACGAATGACATGATCGTCGCGCGCCATCCCGTGCCCTAGGGTCAGGTATGAGCGAAACGACATCCACGCCCGGCCTGCTGCGCCTCGGCGTGATGGCCACGTCACGCAAGGCCGACGAACGGCGCCTTCCTCTTCACCCCGCCCACCTCGAGCGTATCGACGGCGATCTGCGGGCGAACATGATCCTGGAGCGCGGCTACGGCCTGCGTTTCGGCATTCACGACTCCGAGCTCGAGCCGCTGGTCGGCTCGATGGCCACGCGCGACGAGATCATCGAGCGCGCCGACGTGGTGCTGCTGCCTAAGCCTCAGGCCTCCGACCTCGAAGAGCTGCGCGACGGCCAGGTTCTGTGGGGATGGCCGCACTGCGTGCAAGACCGGGAGATCACCCAGCTCGCCATCGACAAGCGGCTGACGCTCATCGCGTGGGAGGCCATGAACCACTGGCAGTCCGACGGGGGATTCGGGCTTCACGTGTTCCACAAGAACAACGAGCTCGCCGGCTACTGCTCGGTCATTCACTCGCTGCAGCTGTGCGGCTCGACGGGTGATTACGGTCGCCGTCTGACGGCGGTGGTGATCGGATTCGGCGCGACCGCCCGCGGGGCCGTCACCGCGCTCAATGCCCACGGCATCCACGATGTGCGGGTGCTGACCAACCGGGGGATCGCGGCCGTCGGATCGCCGATTCCGTCGGTCGACATCATCCAGTTCGAGCACAACGACTCCGCGCCCTTCGAGAGCACGGTCAATACTGACGATGGGCCGGTGCTGCTTGCTCCATTTCTCGCCGAGAACGACATCGTCGTCAACTGCACGCTGCAGGATCCGAATGCGCCGCTCACCTATCTGCGCACCGAAGACCTGAGCATGTTCCGCGGGGGCAGCCTCATCGTCGACGTGTCGGTCGACGAGGGCATGGGCTTCGAATGGGCGAAAGCCACCACGTTCGCCGACCCGATGTTCACGGTCGGAGACTCGACCAACTACTACGCGGTCGACCACAGCCCGTCGCTGCTGTGGAACTCGACGACCTGGGAGATCAGCGAGGCACTGATGCCCTTCCTGCGCACCGTGATGGAGGGCTCGTCGTCGTGGGCCGAGTCGGAGACGATCCGGCGTGCCATCGAGATCGAGGGTGGGCTCGTGCGCAACGAGGCGATCCTGGAGTTCCAGAAACGTTCAACCGAATACCCCTATCCGGCGGTGCAGTCATAACCTAGCGTCGTCGATGAGACCGGGGTGCGACGCGTGTGGTCCCCCGGGTGGATGTGCTCCTCCCCTCGCCCTTTCTACGGTGGAGTCATATCCCGCTCGTCACCCCGAAAGGCGCCATGGAACAGCTCACCGATCTGCTCGTGGGTGCCGTCTCGTCGCCGTGGGTCCTTCTCGTCGTCTTCGCCGTCTGCATGCTCGATGCGTTCTTCCCGCCGGTTCCGAGCGACATCGTTCTCGTCGCCGCGGTGGCCGTGGCCGTCGCTGGATCGCCGGCGCTGCTCGTTCCGCTCGTGCTGGTCGCGGCGGTGGGCGCGATCGTCGGCGACAACATCGTGTTCGAGATCGGCCGCCGGGTGGGCACCACGAGATACCGGTGGATGCGCAGCCGCCCGATGCGCGCTGCCATCACGGGCGCGTCGACGCAGCTACGGGTGCGGCCGGCGAGTCTCATCATTACGGGCCGGTACATTCCGGTGGGCCGCATCGCCGTGAACCTCACGGCGGGGAGCGTCGGTCTCTCGCGTCGGACGTTCGTGCCGCTCAGCATCGTCGCTGGCGTCTCCTGGTCGCTCTACATGTTCGTGGTCGCGCTCATCGCGTCGACGTGGATCCAGGACAACCCTCTTCTCTCCGCGTTGATCGCCGCCGTCTCGGCGGTCCTGCTCGGCCTCCTCGTCGACCGCGTGATGGCTCGGGCGGCCCGGCGGGCGGCGACGAAACAGGATGCGCGAGCGCTCGAAGTAGCCGGTCTGCCGCCCGCAGCATCCGGTGATTTCGCTGTCAGCACCCCGTTGTAGCGTGGACGCATGACCGAACCTCGCATCGCTCCGTACGGAACCTGGACATCGCCGATCAGCGCCGAATCCCTCGCGAGTTCCGGTCATCCGGTCGGCGGCGGAGCCTACGCCGGCGACGAGGTGTGGTGGCAAGAGCTGCGGCCCACCGAGGGCGGACGGCTCTCGATTCGGCGCGCCGGTGCCGACGGTGAACCGGTCGACGTGCTGCCCGCTCCGTTCAATGCCCGCACCCGAGTGCACGAATACGGCGGGGGAGCGTGGACCGTGACCGGCCTCGCCGACGGGCCGGCGGTTCTCGTCTTCGCGAACTTCGACGATCAGCGGGTCTACCGGCTCGATGTCGACACCGTCGACGCCGAGCCCAGCCCGCTGACACCGGAGGGGCTCGGCATGCGCTTCGCGGAGCTTCAGCAGCGCGGCGCCGAGATCATCGCGGTCCGCGAGACGCACAGCGACTCCGGCCTTTCCCGCGATATCGTCGCCATTCCGCTCGACGGCAGCGCGGCGAGCGACGCGGGGCGCATCCGGTCGATCGTCTCGGGCTCGCACTTTCTCGCGTCGCCGCGCATCTCGCCCGATGGCACGAAGCTGGCCTGGATCGCCTGGGAGCATCCGCAGATGCCGTGGGACGGCACCGAGCTGAGGGTCGGCGCCATCGGCGAGGCCGGCAGCGTGAGCGAGTGGCGCACTCTCCTGGGCAGCACCACCGAGTCGGTTCTGCAGCCGGAGTGGCGCGACGACGACGACCTCTTCGTGATCAGCGACCGCACGGGCTGGTGGAACCTCTACCTCGTCGGGGTCGCAGATGCAGAGTTGCGCCCGCTGCACGCGGCGTCATTCGACTTCGGTGGCGCTCTCTGGATGCTGGGCACGACCTGGTACACCGTGCTCGACGCCGACAGACTCCTGACGGTGCGCACCTTCGGCACAGATCGGGCCGCGATCCTCGATGTGCCGACGGGCGAGCTCACCGAGCTGCCTCTCGAGATCGACTCCATCTCGTTCGGCGCCCGTCGCGGTCAGCGCATCCTGGTCACGGGCGGCAGCGCCGTTCTGGCGTCGGGGCTTCGAGAACTCGACCTGCAGACTCGCGCGCTCACCGACATCCGCCTTTCTGTCGATGAGTTGCCCGACCGGGCATATCTTCCGACGGCTGTCGCTCGCACCTTCGGAACCGATGAGAGGCCCGTGCACACCTTCGTGTACGAGCCGGCGAACCCCGAGTTCGCAGCCGCGGCGGGCGAGCGGCCGCCGTTCGTGGCCTTCGTGCACGGGGGTCCGACGAGCCGCACCGTGCCCGCGGTCAACCCGACGATCGCCTACTTCACGTCTCGGGGCATCGGCGTCGTCGACATCAACTACGGCGGCTCCACCGGGTACGGTCGCGAGTATCGCGACCGTCTGCGCGGGCAGTGGGGCATCGTCGATGTCGACGACACGGTGGCTGCCGTGCGCGGGCTCGCCGACGCCGGGATCGCCGACGGCGACCGGCTTGCGATCCGCGGTGGCTCCGCCGGCGGATGGACCGTACTGGCCTCGCTGACGCAGTCCGACGTCTTCGCCTGCGGCGCCTCCTACTTCGGCGTGGCCGAGCTCACCCTGTTCGCCGCTGAGACGCACGACTTCGAGTCGCGCTACCTCGACGGTCTGGTCGGGCCACTGCCCGAGGCGGCCGACCTCTACGAAGAGCGTGCGCCGCTGAACAACGTCGACGGGCTGTCGTGCCCGGTGCTGCTGCTGCAGGGGCTCGACGACAAGATTGTTCCGCCCTCGCAGGCCGAGCGCTTCAGAGACGCGCTCGAGACGAAGGGCCTGAGGCACGCGTATCTCGCCTACGAGGGTGAGTCGCACGGGTTCCGGCGCGCATCCACCATCATCTCGGCCACCGAGGCCGAGCTCTCGTTCTACGGACAGGTCATGGGCTTCGTTCCGGTCGACGTTCCCGTGTTGCCGTTGCAGGGCTGAGGGCGGGCCGCCGTAACGTGAGGTCATTCGGCGCTCGATCGTGCATCGCTGTCGTAGCCTGCTAGGGCAGTGCGCACAACGAAGCCTCGCGTCCCGGTCAGGGACACGCCTGCGACATCGCTATCCGTGGAGTCGCGCCATCGCGGCTTCCCTATTCGAGGAGCACACCGCCATGGTCACCATCACGAACGCTCGCTTCATGGGCGCACACGCCGTTCTCTTCCGAACGGAGTCGTGTCGATGACGAATCTCGCCTTCTCGATTGACCGCACGCGTTTCGACGAGGGCTACCACCCCCTCGGCACCACCCGCATCACTACCAACTTCGCCAACCTCGCCCGAGGCGAGAACCGCTTGCAGAATCTGCGCAGCACGTTCACGATGATCGACGATCGCTTCAACGGACTCGTGGCAGGTGTCGACGACGACGACAACCGGTACTCGGTCGAACTCGACATCATCTCTGTGAGCGTCGACGTCGACGGCGAGGGTCTTCGCGACGCCGTGCCGCTGATCGAGGTACTGCAGACCACCATCGTCGACCGCCGAACCGGTGAACGCCTCGAGGGCATCGTGGGCAACAACTTCTCGTCGTATGTGCGCGATTACGACTTCAGCATCGTGCTGCCCGCGCACAGCGCAGACTCGTCGGCCCAGGGTCTGCCGCCCGGATTCGGAGAGTTGCACGGCAATCTGTTCAAGAGCTTTCTGCGCTCCGAGGTCTACGCGCAGCGCTTCGCCAAGCCGCCCGTCATCTGCCTGAGCGTCTCGAGCAGCAAGACGTACTCTCGCACCGACAACCAGCATCCGATTCTGGGCGTCGAGTACCGACAGAGCGAGTACTCGCTGACCGACGCGTACTTCGAGAAGATGGGGTTGCAGGTGCGCTTCTTCATGCCGCCCGACAGCGTCGCCCCTCTTGCCTTCTATCACCTGGGCGATCTGCAGAACGACTACACCGACCTCGAGCTCGCCGCGACGATCAGCACGATGGAGACGTTTCAGAAGATCTACCGACCTGAGATCTACAACGCTCATGTCGCGGCCGGGCAGACGTATCAGCCGAGTCTCTCGAACCCCAGCTTCTCGACGACGTCGATCGTCTACGACCGCGAGGAGCGCAGCCGGCTGGCGGTCGAGCAGGGCAGGTTCGCGCAGGAGCATTTTATGGACCCCTATAAGTCCACTCTCGACGAATGGTCGGCAGATTTCGCGGTTCAGCACATCGATGTGAAGGGAGGACGGTCGTGAACACTCTTCTTCCGACCACGACCGCTGGAAGCCTGCCCAAGCCCTCGTGGCTTGCGCAACCCGAGAAGCTCTGGTCGCCGTGGAAGCTGAGCGGCGACGAGCTGACGGAGGGTACGCACGACGCGCTCCGCCTCTCGCTCGACGACCAGCGAGAAGCGGGCATCGACATCGTGAGCGACGGCGAGCAGACGAGGCAGCACTTCGTCACCACCTTCATCGAGCACCTCAGCGGTGTGGATTTCGAGAAGCGGGAGACGGTCAGGATCCGCGACCGTTATGACGCGTCCGTGCCGACCGTGGTCGGGGCGGTGAGCCGAGAGAAGCCGGTCTTCGTCGACGACGCCCGGTTCCTTCGAGAGCACACCGATCAGCCCATCAAGTGGGCGTTGCCCGGCCCGATGACCATGGTCGACACGCTCTACGACGCCCACTACAAGAGCCGCGAAAAACTGGCGTGGGAGTTCGCCACCATCCTCAATCAGGAGGCCAGGGAGCTGCAGGCCGCGGGCGTCGACATCATCCAGTTCGACGAGCCCGCGTTCAACGTCTTCTTCGACGAGGTGAACGACTGGGGCGTGGCCGTTCTCGAGAAGGCGATCGAGGGGCTCACCTGCGAGACCGCCGTGCACGTCTGCTACGGCTACGGCATCAAGGCGAACACCGACTGGAAGGAGACCTTGGGGGCGGAGTGGCGTGAATACGAAGGCATCTTCCCCAAGCTCCAGGCCTCCGACATCGACATCGTCTCGCTCGAGTGTCACAACTCACACGTGCCTATCGACCTGATCGAGCTCATCCGGGGCAAGAAGGTGATGGTCGGGGCCATCGATGTGGCGACGGCCACCATCGAGACTCCCGAAGAGGTCGCTCAGACGCTGCAGCGGGCCCTTCAGTTCGTCGATGCCGACAAGCTCTACCCCTCGACCAACTGCGGCATGGCGCCCCTGCCTCGAAGCGTTGCGCGCGCGAAGCTCGCGGCTCTCGGCGCGGGCGCGGCCCTGCTGCGGGGCGAGCTCTCGGTGTAGCCGTGCGGCGTCAGGGCTAGACCGCACACCTGTCTCGGGTGCAGGCTGGGAGCAGAGGGGCGGTGGATCGATGACGATCGACGAGAAGGCGAGTGATTCCACGCAGTCGGAGCCTGCAGAGCTCAAGCGGGTCATGGGGCCGAAGCTGTTGCTTCTGTTCATCGTCGGAGACATCCTCGGCACCGGCATCTATGCCCTGACCGGGCAGGTGGCGGCCGAGGTCGGGGGAGCGGCCTGGCTGCCCTTCCTCATCGCCTTCGGGGTGGCGCTGCTCACGGCATGTTCCTACCTCGAGCTTGTGGGCAAGTATCCGCAGGCCGCCGGAGCGGCGCTCTACGTGCACAAGGCCTTCGGCATCCATTTCGTGACGTTCATCGTGTGCTTCACGGTGATGTGCTCGGGACTCACCTCGGCCTCTGCCGCATCGGGCGCATTCGCGAGCAACTTCGCCACCGGCTTCGGCCTCGACAGCGCGAATTCCGGCATCCTGCTGGTCGTCGCGCTGCTCTTCATGCTGCTGATCATGGCCGTGAATCTGCGAGGCGTGGCGGAGAGTGTGGGGCTCAATGTGGTGCTGACGCTGGTCGAGCTGTCGGGTCTGCTGCTCGTGATCCTCATCGGATGCTTCGCCATCTTCGGCGGCAACGCCGACTTCTCGCGGGTGGTCGCGTTCGACACTCCGGAGGACAAGGGCATCTTCCTGGCGATCAGCACCGCGACGTCGCTGGCGTTCTTCGCGATGGTCGGCTTCGAAGACTCGGTCAACATGGTCGAAGAGGTTAAGAACCCGAGTCGCATCTTTCCGAGGGCCCTGCTGTCGGGGCTGACCATCACGGCGATCGTCTATGTGACCGTGGCGATCATCGCCGTCGCCGTGGTTCCCGTCGGCGAGCTGGCCGGCAACGACACCCCGCTGGTCACCGTCGTGCAGACCGCGGCACCCGACTTTCCCATCTCGGCGCTGATTCCGTTCATCTCGCTCTTCGCCGTGGGTAACAGTGCCCTGATCAACATGATGATGGCGAGCAGGCTGCTCTACGGCATGAGTAAGAGGGGTGTGCTTCCCTCATTCCTGTCGAAGGTGCACACCAAGCGGCAGACGCCGTTCGCGGCGATCCTCTTCACCACGGGCATCGCGCTCGCGCTCACCGCGTACGTCTCGATCGACCCGAAGAACCCTCTCGTGATCCTTCTCGGCGGCACGACCTCGCTGCTTCTGCTCGCCGTCTTCGCGCTCGTCAACGTGAGCGTGCTCGTGCTGCGGCGCGAGAAAGTCGACCACGATCACTTCACCACCCCGACCGTGCTGCCGGTGCTGGGAGTCATCGTGTGCGTCTATCTGGTGCTGCCGTGGTCGTCGGGAAGACCGGTCGAACAGTACGAGATCGCCGGGGTCCTCCTCGGTGTCGGAGTCGTTCTGTGGGCTATCGGCCGCCTTGTGAAGTCGCGGTCGACGGCATCCGATGCGACACGCCGAGGGCGCTGAGCGCCGCATCTTTTTTGGAAAGTTTTTTCGGCGCCGAGTTATCCACAACGGCCGAGATCAACCGTGGATTTCAGGCATTTTTCTTGTGGACAAACGGTTGATAACCATGTGCACTCGTTGTGGAGAATTACACGGGTGTAACACTTCATCTAGTGGCACTCGAAGAGACCGATCCCTATATGTAGTATTGAACTCCCGGCACGGTGACGGGGCCCACGGGGCCGATCGTCAGCTCGCCAGCACTAAAACCAATACAGAACATTCCACCCATCTCCTTCGTCTGAAAGGCGCATTTTCATGGCAATCACGGTTTACACGAAGCCCTCCTGCGTGCAGTGCACGGCCACCTACCGTGCCCTCGAGAACAAGGGTCTCGAGTACGAGATCTTCGACGTGTCCG
>Ga0308163_10000799_pt1 | contig 43844 bp, 26 predicted proteins | sample PhyTR1_FD_201037 | JGI IMG/M metagenome (GOLD analysis project Ga0308163, IMG submission 201037) | Phyllosphere microbial communities from UC Gill Tract Community Farm, Albany, California, United States - DLSLT.R1 | ecosystem: Host-associated > Plants > Phyllosphere > Unclassified | place: USA... | reverse complement strand
GTGGTCGCGCGTCAACTCAGTAACGGCCTGCAACTGGTGGGTTATCTGGTCGCCACTGATTTCGACGAAGAACAGCTGCGCACCCAGCTGAAACAACGCCTGCCGGATTACATGGTGCCAGCGCATCTGGTGACGCTGAGCGCCTTCCCGCTGTCGGCCAACGGCAAACTGGACCGCAAAGCACTGCCGGAACCGCAACTGCAACAGCGTGCGTTCGAAGCACCGCTGAAGGGCGTGGAAGGCGAACTGGCTTCGTTGTGGCAAGACTTGCTGGGCGTGAAGCAGGTGGGCCGTCAGGACAACTTCTTCGAGCTGGGCGGGCATTCGCTGCTGGGCATTCAACTGGTGGCGCAGATCCGTCGCGACCTCGAGCTCGAATTGCCGTTGCGTGCGCTGTTCGAGGCGCCGGTGCTGGCTGATCTGGCGCATTACCTCAACAGCCGCGCCGAGCGGGCCGCGATGCCGGCCTTGCTGCCGCGCACCGAGCGTGAACTCGCGCCGCAGTCGTTCGCGCAACAGCGCCTGTGGTTCCTCGCACAACTGGAACCGCAGAGCACGGCGTACAACCTGCCATGCGTACTCAACCTCAGTGGCGCGTTGCAGGTCGACGCCTTGCAACGCAGCTTCGATGCGCTCGCCGCACGGCATGCAAGCCTGCGCACCTGCTTTCTTCCTGGCCAGTCTGGGGTTCCACAGCAGCACATTCTGTCGGTTGGCAGCGTCAGCATCGCTCGCCACGACCTGCGCCACAGCGCTGCGCCGCAAGAAGATTTCGCCGCACTGGCCGATGATTTCATGAATCAGCCTTTCGATCTCGATGCCGAACGGGCGCCGTGGCGTGTCGGCCTGGCGCGAGTGGGGGAGAGCGAGTGGCGTCTGCTGCTGTGCATGCACCACATTATCTCCGATGGTTGGTCGGTGCAGGTCATGCTCAAAGACTTCGCGCAGCTGTATCGCGCCTTCTCTCAAGGGGACGATGCGCAGCTGCCGATCCTGAGCGTGCAGTACGCGGACTACGCCGCCTGGCAGCGTGAATACTTGACCGGGCGTGAACGCGAGCGGCAGTTGAGCTGGTGGCGCGAGGCGCTGGGTGACGAACAGCCGGTGCTGGAGTTGCCGGCAGACCGCTCGCGTCCAGCCGAGCGCGATGGCAAGGGGGCACGCCATGCGTTCGTGCTGCCGCAGGACTTGGCGAACAAGCTGCGTCATACCGCGCGAACCCATGACGCCACGTTGTTCATGCTGTTCCTGGCCGCGTTCGACACCCTGTTGTATCGCCTCAGCGGCCAGCGCGACGTGCGCATTGGCGTGCCGGTGGCAGGGCGTACCGACGCGCAGACACAGGGTTTGATCGGCTTTTTCGTCAACACGCTGGTGCTGCGGGCGCAGCTCAGTGGCGATCAACCGTTCACCCAGTTGCTGGCCCAGGTGAAGGACAACCTGCTGGGCGCTCATGCCCATCAGGACCTGCCGTTCGAACAACTGGTAGAAGCGCTGCAACCGGCGCGCAGCCTCAGCGTCAACCCGTTGTTCCAGGTCAGCTACAACCACCAGCAGCAACCGGACATGTCGCTGCTGCAATTCGACGGCCTGAGCATCGAAGCGCAACAGTGGGACATCAAGGGTGCGCAGTTCGACCTGGTGCTCGGCACCTTCGAACATCAGGACGGTCGCATCAGCGGCTATCTGGATTACACCACCGACCTGTTCGATGCCTCGACGGTGGAGCGTCTGTACAAGCAACTGCTGACCGTGCTGAACGCTGTCTGCGCGCAACCTGACACCGCCATCGGTGATTTACCGCTGCTCAGCGAAGCCGACCTCGCTGCGCTGGATCAGTGGAACACACCGCCGTTTTCGCCTTACGCCGATCGCCCGATCCACGAACTGATCGCCGACCACGCACGTTTGCGTCCCGACGCCATCGCGTTGGTGCATGGTGAGCAGCGCCTGACCTTCGCCGAGTTCGACCGTCGTGCCAACCAGCTCGCTCACGCCCTTCGCGCGCGCGGCATCGGCACCGAAGTTCGCGTGGCGATTGCCATGGAACGCGGTATTGATCTGTGGCTGTCGTTCTTTGCGGTGCTGAAAGCGGGCGGGGCTTACATCCCGCTGGACCCGGATTACCCGACCGAACGTCTGCGCTACATGCTGGAAGACGGCGGCGTGAAGCTGCTGATCTCCCACGATGCCGCGCTGAACCGTGTGCCGGTGGGCGACGTGCCGCTGCTCAATCTGGATCAACTGGACGTTTCCAGCGAGCCGCAAACCGCGCCGGACGTGGTGATTCATCCTCAGCAACTGGCGTACCTGATCTACACCTCGGGTTCGACCGGCAAACCGAAAGGCGCGGCCATCGCCCATGCCGATATTTCGATGCACATCCAGACCATCGGCGAACGTTATGGCTTCACACCGGAGGACCGCAAATTCCACTTCCTCTCGATCAGCTTCGACGGCGCCCACGAAGGCTGGATGATGCCGATGTGTTACGGCGCCCGCGTTGTTTTGCGCGATCAGGAGCTGTGGAGCGTCGAGCAGACCTACGACACGCTGATTCGTGAAGGCATCACCGTGGCGTCCTTCCCGCCGAGTTACCTGCGGCAACTGTCGGACTGGGCCGGTGTGCAAGGCAAAGGGCCGGGGGTGAAGACTTATTGCTTTGCCGGTGAAGCCTTCAGCCGCGAGATGCTGCACGACGTGATTCGCAATCTGCAGCCGCTGTGGATCATCAACGGCTACGGCCCGACTGAGACGGTGGTCACGCCGACCCTGTGGCTGGCATCCTTGGAAACCGCCGACTTCAACACCGCCTACGCGCCGATCGGTGATCTGGTGGGTGACCGTCAGGGCTATGTGATGGACGCGGACCTGAACCCGTTGCCCCAAGGCATTGCCGGTGAGCTGTACCTGGGCGGCGCGGTGGCGCGGGGTTACCTGGACCGTCCGGGCGCAACCGCTGAGCGTTTCCTGCCGCATCCGTTCCGTGCCGGTGAGCGGATCTATCGCAGTGGCGACCGCGTACGTCTGAACAGCGAAGGGTTGCTGGAATACCTGGGCCGGATCGACCACCAGATCAAGATTCGCGGGTTCCGCATCGAGGCCGGTGAAATCGAAGCGGCGCTGAAAGGCTGCGAAGGCGTGCGTGAAGCCTTGGTCATCGTCCGTGAGGGGGCGAGTGGCAAACGTCTTTTGGGCTACGTCGGCGGCAATGACCTCGACGAGGAACGCATCAAACAGCAACTCAAGGTGATCCTGCCGGCATACATGATCCCGGCGCACATCATCGTCATGGAGCATCTGCCCCAACTGCCGAACGGCAAGCTGGACCGCAACGCGCTGCCGGATCCGCAGGTCAACAGCCAGCAGTTCGAAGCACCCCAGGGTGAGCGTGAACAGCAGTTGGCCAACGTCTGGCAGCAACTGCTGGGTGTGGCGAGCATTGGTCGCTCGGACAGCTTTTTCGAACTGGGCGGCGACTCGATTCAATCGCTGGCGGTCATCACCCGTCTGCGTCAGGCCGGTCTGAAACTGACGCCCAAAGACGTCTTCAGCTATCCACGGTTGAAGGATCTGGCGTTGCGCCTGACCGTCGTCGAGGCCAGTGCTGAAGCGGTCATTGATGAAACACCACAGGGCGAAGTGCCGCTGACACCGATTCAGGCGCACTTCTTCGAACAGCACATGACACACCGTGCGCATTTCAACCAGGCGTTGCTGCTGAACGTGCAGCGCGTGGTGGAAGCGCCATTACTGGCGCGGGCGCTGGAGGCGGTAGTGCGTCATCACGACGGCCTGAGCCTGAGCTTCCGCGCACGGGATGACGGACGTTGGCAGCAGGTGTATCGACAAACGCCCGCGACCGACAGCCTGTGGGTGCGGGATGTGGTGGATGACGTTGCGCTGGTCGCGCTGTGCGAGCAGGCGCAACGCAGTCTCGATCTGGAACACGGCCCGTTGTTGCGGCTGGTGCTGGCGCAGATGCCGCAGGGTCAACGTCTGCTGTTGGTTGCCCATCACCTGGTGGTCGACGGCGTGTCCTGGCGGGTTCTGCTCGAAGACCTGGCGCGCGCCTATGCCCAGTTGTCGTCCGATGCTCCGGTGAATCTGGGCCCGAAGTCCAGCAGTTATCAACGCTGGGCACAGCACCTGGTGCAGGCCGCGCAGGCCCCGGAGCGTCAAGCCGAGGCCTCGCAATGGCTAGCGTTGATAGGGGGCGCAGACGACGCAGCATGGCCGGTTGACGACGCAAATGGTCGAGCGACTCAACAGGACCTTGAGCAATGCGAACTGCTGCTGGACGCCGATCAGACGCATCGTTTGTTGCGTGAAGCGCCGGCGGCGTTGAATGCGCGTATGGATGAAATCCTGTTGGCTGCACTGGCCCAGGCACTGAGCGGCTGGACCGGACAGCACGACAACCTCGTCGCGCTGGAAGGGCACGGTCGTGAGGCCTTGTCCGACGCAAGGGACGTGGGTCGCGCCGTGGGTTGGTTCACCAGTTTGTTCCCGGTGCGGCTCAAGGCTGCAGGCACGATCAAACAGACCGTGGAGCAGGTTCGAGGAACAGTTCGTGCACTGCCGGACAAGGGCGTCAGCTTCGGGCTGCTGCGTTATCTGGGCAACGACTCAGTGCGTCAGTCACTCGCCGCATTGCCGGAACCCAAGGTGGTGTTCAACTACCTCGGCCAGTTCGATCAGGACCTGGGCGATGGACGTTTTGCGCCGTCAGGCGTGTCCGCCGGGGCACTGGTCGATCCCGCCACACCGCTTAATCGCGAACTGGAAATCAACGGTCAGGTGTTCGCCGGGCAGTTGGGCCTGACGTTCCGTTTCAGCGGCAAGCGTTATCAGCGCCAGACCATCGAGCGCTTGCAAACGGCTTACCTCGTTGCTCTGACGCAATTGCTCGATGGCCTGCCAGCGGCGCAATCGGCTACCGCTGCGGCTCAACCTGTCAGCAACCCTGTCGGCAGCCACGGGGCGCCTAATCCACTGATTCGCCTGAGCAGCGTCGCCAGCGACAAGCCGCCGGTGTTCTGCGTGCACCCGGTCAGCGGCACGGTGGTGGGTTATTACGCACTGGCGCGTCGTCTGTCCACGCAGTGGGACGTCTGGGGCATCCAGAACCGTCAGGTGCTCGACGGACAATGGCGCGACCGTTCTATCGAACAGATGGCCCGCGACTACGTGAAAGCCTTGCTGGAACAGCAGCCGTCCGGGACGTATCGGCTGATCGGCTGGTCGATGGGCGGCACGATGGTGCTGGAAATGGCCCGGTTGCTCACCCGTCTGGGCAAGCGCGTCGCCTTCGTCGGCCTGATCGACGGCTACGTGCCCGGGGCCGGTCAGCCGCGCCCTGCAGTGGCGGACACCCGGCCGGTGAATCCTGCTGCCGACGATGCTGACGGTGAGGGCGATGAGCACTGGCAACAGTTGCTTGGCGTCGAGCGGCACATGCGCCAACTCGCCAACCAATGCCGGGACATCCACCCCTCAGGCGTGCCTGTGTACGCCTGGTGGGCGGGGCGCTCCCCGGAAAATAACGATAACGCACCGGCTCTTCTGGAGCAGGGCATGGGCAGCCGCTTGCAGGTTTCGGCCTGGATCGACGCCGACCACCTTTCGATTGTCCGTGATCAGCCGTTCATCACCCAACTGGCCGACGCCCTCGCGCAGGTCAGCGAACGACCTCAGTCACATGATTTCCAGGAGCAGGAATATGCATAGCCAACACAACGTGACGCCGATTGCCGAGCTGACCCCCGATGCGGCACTGGCCCATGCAGACTACCGGTTTGCGCCGACCGCGCGGCTGGACCGTCAGGCGGCGGTGGAGTCCAACGCTCGCAGCTACCCGCGGCGCATTCCGTTGGAGCTCAAGCGGGCACAAGGCATTCACGTGCAAGACAGCGAGGGGCGCTGGTTCATCGATTGTCTGGCAGGCGCCGGTACGCTGGCGTTGGGGCACAACCACCCCGAGGTGGTGCAGGCAATGCGGGATCTGCTCGACGGGCAGCGTCCGTTGCACACCCTGGACCTGATGACCGAGGCCAAGGACGCGTTCATCAACGAGCTGTTCGCACTGCTGCCGCCGGAGTTCGCCAGGGATGCACGTATTCAGTTCTGCGGTCCGGCGGGCACCGACGCGGTGGAAGCGGCGATGAAACTGGTGCGCACGGCCACCGGGCGCAGCAACATGATGGCCTTCCACGGCGCCTATCACGGCATGACCCAGGGTGCTTTGGGCCTGATGGGCAACTTGGGGCCCAAGGCGTACCTGGGCGGCCTGGCCTCCAGCGCACAATTTTTGCCGTTCCCGTACGACTATCGCTGCCCGTTCGGTGTTGGCGGTGAAGCGGGCGAGCGCATCGGTCTGCACTACATTGAAAACCAGCTGACCGACCCGGAAAGCGGGGTCATGCCGCCTGCCGGGATGATCCTTGAGCCCGTGCAAGGCGAGGGCGGCGTGGTGCCGACGTCGGCCCACTGGCTGCGCGAAGTGCGGCGTATCACGCGCGACGCCGGCGTGCCGCTGATTCTCGACGAAATCCAGTGCGGCGTGGCGCGCACCGGCAAGCCGTTCGCGTTCCAGCACGCCGGCATCGTGCCGGACGTATTGGTGCTGTCCAAGGCGATTGGGGGCAGCCAGCCGATGGCCGTGGTGGTGTACAACAAATCGCTGGATGTCTGGAAACCGGGCTCTCACGCCGGGACATTCCGGGGCAACCAGCTGGCCATGGTGGCGGGCTCTACCACGTTGCGCATCGTCCGCGAACAGCAACTTGATCAGCACGCGGCGGCCATGGGCGAGCGTCTGACCCAGCACCTGCGCGCCCTGCAAAAACACTGTCCGCAGATGGGCGATGTGCGCGGCATGGGCTTGATGCTGGGTGTGGAAATGGTCGATCCCGAAGGGCGGCCGGACGTCTTGGGGCGCTTCCCGCAAAGTGGTGCGCTGGCGTCGAAGATTCAACGCCAATGCCTGCAACGCGGATTGATCATCGAAGTGGGTGGTCGTCACTCAAGCGTCATCCGTTTCCTGCCGCCCCTGATCGTCACCGCAGCCCAGATCGACCAGATCGCCGAGATCTTCAGCGCCGCCGTTTCCGCCGCCGTCAACACGCGTTAATCCCCTCCGAAAGGTATCAGCGAAGTGACAAGGGATGGCACTTCGCTTTTATATTGAATAGCAATGGTAACGAGAATCTTTCTCTGTTACATTTTCACGCTTTTTTTACATCTGTAAGCACTGCGCAGGGGCTCAGGCCCCGGGTCATTTCAAAGGGAGGGGGAGTTCGGATGGCGAGCAACAAGAACAAACAATTCAAGGTGAGCGCTTTGGCTGCACTGGTGGCCACTGTCGCCTGTCACGGTATGGCATGGGCAGAGGATGCCCCAGCCAAGCCTGCAAAAGGCTCCGCGATTCAGTTGCAGAATTCGGTGGTCACCGGGGAGTCACTGGCGGTTGAACCCGACGTTGGTTACCAGGCCAAGAACAGCACGGCGGGCACCAAAACCAGCACTCCATTATCTGAAACGCCGCGTTCTGTATCGGTGGTGACACGTCAGCGCATTCAGGATCAGGGTTCGCAAACCCTCACCGATATCCTGGGTTACGTGCCCGGCATCTTCGCGCCGCCGTTCGCGGTGGGTGACGGCATTGCCGGTGACCTGTTCTCCATTCGCGGCTACAACGCCACTGACTATGGCTACGGCTTGTTGAAGGATGGCCTGCGTCTGCAAGGCAACCGTTACGACACCACGACCGAGCCGTACGGTCTGGAGCGCACCGAAGTGTTCCGGGGTCCGAGCTCGATCCTGTACGGCGAAAATGCACCGGGCGGTCTGGTCAACCTGGTCAGCAAACGCCCGACCGAAACGGCACAGGGCGAAGCCAGGTTCTCTTACGGCAGCAACAACCGTCGCCAACTGGGCCTGGACGTGTCCGGTCCTCTGACCGATGACAACCGGATTCTGGGTCGTGTGGTGATGCTGGGCCGCAACGCCGATACGCAGGTGGATTCGGTGCCGGACGATCGTCTGTACATCGCGCCGTCCATGACCTTCAACTTCGACGAAGACACCTCGCTCACGTTGCTGTCGACCTACCAGCGCGACCGTACCCAGCTGCTGCTCGGTTATCCGGCCGCGGGGACCTTGCTGAACAACGTCAATGGCAAGATCGGCAAGGACCAGTACAACGGCAACCCGAACTGGGATGACTTCGAACGTGAAGCCTGGAGCCTGGGTTACGAGTTCAGCCATCAGATCAACGACACGTGGCAGTTCCGCCAGAACTCTCGCTTCATGGAGTCGCGGATCGACCGCCATGAAACCTGGCCGAACAACCTGAACAACGCCGGATTCGGCAGCATCCTGACCAGCACCGCGTATGACCGTGACAACAAGTCGCTGGCGTATTCGCTGGACAATCAGTTTGAAGGTCACTTCACGTCGGGCGCGCTGGAAAACACCGTGTTGCTGGGCGCGAGCTACGACCGTACCTCGTTCAACCAGGACTGGGCGGCGGGCAACGGCGGTACGTACAACGCCTTCAACCCGGTGTTCCCGGCCGGCAATCCGCGGATGCTCGCGACGATCCAGAACTCGCAGCTCGACCAGCAGATGTACGGCCTGTACAGCCAGCTGCAGAGCAAGTACGACAACTGGATTTTCCTCTTGGGCGGCCGTCAGGACTTCGTCAACAGCAAATACCGCAACCGTGCGGGCACCACCAGTGGTTTGGCCGACCTGGATGGCTGGGATCACCGTTTCAGCTGGCAGACCGGCCTGATGTACCAGTTCGAGAACGGCATCTCGCCATACGTCAGCTACTCGACGGCGTTCACGCCGGTGCAGCAGTCTTCGCAACCCAACGGCGAACTGCTCGACCCGATCCTCAGCCACCAGTACGAAGCGGGTCTGAAGTTTGAGCCGGCGGGCTGGAATACCACCTTCAGCGCCGCTGTCTTTCAGTTGACCAAGACCCATGACGTGGTCGCAGGCAGCAACGGCTTCAGTCGTCAGGTGGGCGAGAGCGAGTCGAAAGGCATCGAGCTGGAGGCCAACAGCGATATCACCAAAAACCTCAGTCTGACGGCGTCTTACACCTACACCGACGCGCGCGTGACCAAGGATGCGCCGGGATCGTTGGTGGAAGATCACCAGTTGACCGGGATTCCGCGTAACCAGGCATCCGGTTGGGCGACCTATCGTTTCCTCGATGGCCCGCTGAGCGGTTTCCGTCTGGGGGGTGGTGTGCGTTACTTCGACAACACCTTTGCGTACACCTCGCCGACCTTGTACGGCAAGTTGAAAACCGGCGATGTGACGCTGGTGGATGCATTGGTGGGGTATGACATCGACAAGCACTGGTCGGTGGATGTGAACGCGAAGAACCTGTTCGACAAGGAGTACGTCAGTGGTTGCAACAATGCGGGTCGTTGCTATTGGGGTGAGGAGCGTACCGTGATGGGGACGGTTGCGTTTCGCTGGTAACGCTCGAGTTTTAGTGGTTTGGAGAGGGCAGGCAGGGTCAACGTGTCTGCCCTTTTTTATGGCCGGGTTTTTGGGCGGAGATGGCCGGCTTGAGATGTACGCAGGTCTCTGTAGGCGCAATCGGAGGTTACGACGGTCGCGAAGGCGTGCGTGCACATCCGTTATTCGGCGTGATGCTGGAGTGGTTCGGCCTAACGGCCAAACTTTTCCGCCTTCGGCGGGTTACTTGATAACCCCAAGTAACCAAGGGTTAGCTCCCGGTTTGGCGACTCCTTCGTCGTCGTTCCTTCACTCCGGCGACGCTCCGTGGGCCCGCCGCCATCGGCCATCCATGGCCGGGGGCGGCTCTCGCGGCATCCATGCCGCTCGGCCCACTGCGCGACGCCTGCGTTCAGCCTGCACCCATGTCGCGTTGGGTGGTGTCTGGGCTGCTGCGGTACGAAGATCAAGATCAAGATCAAGATCAAGATCAAGATCAAGATCAAGATCAAGATCAAGGTCAAAGGCGGTGCGAGGCGTTTTTTGCGATTGGGTGCTTCGTGCTGATTGTTCCCACGCTCCGCGTGGTAACACGTTCAATGACGCTCTGCGTCATCCGGGATGTGGCGCATGCTCAGGCTTTGCGGCCTTCAAGAAACGGACGGACACCACTGTTTTGAGAACCATGGAATCGACCACAGGAGTGAAGTCTGACGACGGCTTTATGTGCCACACCACCTGCCACTGTGGGAGTGAGCTTGCTCACGAAGGCTGAGTGTCAGGCACTAGAGCTGTATTGGCTACCCCCGTCGGAGCACCGCTCTGCTTTTGATTCTGGCGCAGCCGTAGGAGCGTCCGGGGTGGCGCTCCACTTTGTCCCGCGATCTGCCGGGAACCGGCAGCAAATCCTGTGCATGCGGTTTACCGGATACGGACCCGGCTGCCGCAACCCTGAGGAAGACATCCGTGCCAGGCAGGTAAATGTCTCCCGTCTAAACTCATCCCTCCACCCCAAACGCTGGAGCGCTGACATGGTCGCGAAGAATACAATCTGTCTCTGGTACGAAGGCGACGCCGAAGAGGCGGCGAATTTTTATGCGAAGACGTTCCCTGACAGCGCCGTCACCGCTGTTCATTCCGCGCCCGGGGATTACCCGTCGGGCAAGGAGGGCGATGTGATCACGGTTGAGTTCATGGTCATGGGTATCCCCTGCATCGGACTGAACGGCGGGCCGGTGTTCAAGCACAATGAGGCGTTTTCCTTTCAGGTCGCGACGGACGATCAAGCGGAAACGGATCGCTTCTGGGAGGCGATTGTCGGTAATGGCGGAGAGGCCAGCGTCTGCGGTTGGTGCAAGGATAAATGGGGCGTCTCGTGGCAGATCACCCCCCGTGTGCTGACCGAGGCGATCGCCCACCCTGACCGGGGCGCGGCGAAGCGAGCGTTCAACGCAATGATGGGCATGACCAAAATTGACGTGGCCGCCATCGAAGCCGCACTCAAGGGATAACAGCGCTTCCTGTCACATGCCATCACTTTGAGATAACCTCGGGGCCCCCTTGGATACGGATTGTCAGGTTTGCCTGAGGCGAGTGCGACAAGCTTCGCTCATCGCGCCGGACTCAGGGCAGCAAGGGCACGTGTGAGAGTCCCACAAAAACGATCGTTGGAAAAAACAGGCGGGGCGAACGTTGAGCGAGAGAAGAGAGTTCAGCGGCGGCATGAAGGGCAAGAACCTTCGCTATCTGGAAGAACATCGGCGACTGCCGTGTACGCACACGCGGACGGGTTTTTTGTTGCTCGAACACTTCTCGCTCCCGGCCTTCACTCAGGCGCTGGACACCATCGTCACCGCCAATCTGCTGCGCCCCGGGCTATTTTCTTCCCGAACGTTCGGCTTGCAGGACGGCGAGGTCATCAGTGATCTGGGACTGGTCATCCGGCCCGACGCCCGCCTTGCACTGCCCGCGCTCAAAGACCTTGATCTGCTGGTGATCTGTGGCGGCTATCGCACGGAGCTCAAAGCCGATGACGCGCTGATCACGCTGCTGATCACCGCCTCGGACCTGGGCATCACCCTCGCCGGTTTATGGAACGGGGCGTGGTTTCTCGGTGCGGCGGGCCTGCTTGAAGGCTACCGTTGCGCGATTCACCCCGAGCACCGTCCCGCACTCGCCGAGATCTCCAAAGTCACCCACGTGACCAGCGAGCCGTTTGTGGTGGACCGCCACCGGCTCACGGCGTCCAGTCCTTCGGGTGCGTTCCACATGGCCTTGGAATGGATCAAGGGCCTGCACGACAAGGCGTTGGTCGAAGGCATCGAAGACATCCTGTCGTTCGAGGAGTCACGCTATCGGCGCATCAAGCCGAGCCGGCATATCACGGTCAGCGCACCGCTCAAGGAAGTGGTCAAACTGATGGACGCCAACCTTGAAGAGCCGCTGGAAATGGACCAGCTGGCGGTCTACGCGGGACGCTCGCGTCGGCAGATCGAGCGTCTGTTCAAAGAACAGTTGGGCACCACGCCACAGCGTTATTACCTGGAGCTGCGCATCACCGAAGCACGGCGGCTGCTGCAGCACACCGAACTCTCCCAGGTCGAAGTCCTCGTCGCCTGCGGCTTCGTTTCCCCCAGCCACTTCAGCAAGTGCTACAGCGCCTATTTCGGCTACCGGCCTTCCAAGGAAACGCGGCTGGTGAAGTGAGGCTGGCAAGGGCAATCTCAGGTGTGGGCGTCTAGCCGAGCGCCCGGTGAGTGGGCGAATTTCAACGGTAATCCCTACGCTGAGAAAGACCGGGCGCTGGAAGTTGCTGTTTTCATGGCGTGTGTCGGATTGTTCATCAATGCCGCTGGCCTTCACACGGTTGAGGGGGGCAGTGCAGTCCGCCTAAAGCGCCATGTCCCGAGACGCCTGCTCGAATCGTTCGCGCAGAAAGTCCAGCAGGGTCCGCACCCGAGGGGCCAGGTAACGACTGCGTGGATACAGCGCATGCACCGGCGCCTCGGCGGTTTGCCAGTCTGGCATCACCAGGCTCAAGCGACCGGCGGCGAGGTCGGCGCTGACGTCCCAGATCGATTTCAGGGCGATGCCGTGGCCATCGATTGCCCATTGCCGAGCCAGCGAGCCGTCGTTGGTTTCCCGTGCCGCCTCCATCGGCACCTTGAACAGCATTACTTCCTCCCCTCGTTGCAGACGCCATTCGCTCGACCAGCCTGATTGTCCGGCGACGATATGGTCAAAATCTGCCAGTTGGTCTGGGTGCTTAGGTGTGCCTCTGCGCTGCAGATATTCCGGTGCGGCGCACAGCACACGGCGATTGGCCGCCAACGGCCGTGCGATCAGCGAGCTGTCAGGCGGCACGCCGAAGCGAATCACCAAATCGACCTCGTCAGCGATCAGGTGGGACAACGAGTCCGACAAGTGCAGCGCAGGCACGACCTGCGGATACAGGGCGGTAAAGGCATCCAGCCAGGGGTTGAGCACGTGGCGGCCGAAATCCGAGGTTGCGGAGATCCGAATCTTGCCGCGAATCTCTTTCTTCTCGGCGGACAGTGCCGCACGGGCATCGTCCAGCGCCTGCAACGCAGGGCGGCAATGTTGCAGATAAAGCCGGCCTTCATCCGTCAGCCTCAACTGACGCGTGGTGCGCTCGAACAGCCGCGTGGAGAGTGAGGCCTCGAGCTTGAGCAGACGTGCGCTGGCGGCGGCGGGAGACAGCCCCAGTTTGCGACCGGCTGCCGAAAGGCCGCCGAGTTGGGCCGCTTCGACGAACAGGCGAATGGCTTCGAGGTTGTCCATTATTCTTCCGCTATTTTTGAAAATCCATCAAAGATTAGCCCAATTATCAAACGCGGTCCTCCACCGCAGACTGAGCCCATTACTTTTCACTGGCTCAGGAAACCCTCACCATGACGACTCTAGCGACCTTGTTTACCCCCATCGCGTTCGCAGGCCTCAATGCACCGCACCGCGTGGTGATGGCGCCCATGACCCGCGCGCGTAGCACTCAACCCGGCGACATTCCCAACGCGCTGAACGCGCAGTACTACGCTCAGCGCGCGTCGGCGGCGTTGATCGTGACCGAGGCGTCGCAGATTTCTCCACAGGGCAAGGGTTACTCCTTCACTCCCGGCATCCATAGCGATGCTCAACAGGAAGGCTGGCGCGGGGTGACCGAGGCCGTGCATGCCGAGGGCGGCCGCATCTTTCTGCAACTGTGGCACGTGGGGCGCATGTCTCATCCTGACTTCCACGGTGGATCGTTGCCCGTGGCGCCCTCCGCAGAGCCATTCGAAGGGCAGATCTGGAAGGTCGACCCGTCGACCGGGCAGGGTGCGATGGTAGACTCGCCCACACCTCGGGCGTTGAGCCGGGCCGAGATCGCGCAGATTGTCGATGACTTTCGTCAAGCCGCACGCCGGGCCATGCTCGCCGGATTTGACGGTGTTGAGGTCCATGGCGCCAATGGCTATTTGATCGATCAGTTCCTGCGCACCACGTCCAACACGCGGACCGACGAATACGGCGGTTCACGCAGCAATCGCCTGCGCTTTCTGCGGGAAGTGATCGATGCGATCAGTGATGAAGTCGGCGCCGAACGCACCGCCATTCGCCTGGCGCCTTTCCTGACCGCCCGTGGTATGGACTGCCCTGACATTCTTCCAACGATCCTTGAAGCCGCCGACTACCTGCAAGGGAAGAGCATCGGTTATCTGCACCTCGTCGAAGCCGACTGGGACGACGCTCCGGTGTTCACCGAGTCATTCCGCCAGGCAATTCGCGAGCGCTTCACCGGCCCGATCATCGTGGCCGGCAACTACGACAAGGCCCGTGCCGAGTGGGTCATCGCCCAGGGTTATGCCGACCTGGTGGCGTTCGGCAGACCGTTCGTGGGCAACCCCGACTTGCCAGCCCGCCTGGAGCAGGACCTGCCGTTGACACCGCTCGACCCGGCCACTCTGTTTGGCGGGGCCGCTCAGGGCTACACCGATTACCCCGCCGCTTGCACAGGAGAAACCTCATGCGCTCGTTGATCACCGGCTTGTTGACCGCCGCCATCACCGCCACCGTACTTACCCGGCCGGCTGTTGCCGCCGAGCCGGTTCTGATCACCCCGAAGGTGCTGATCGCCGACCCTGGCGCAACGCCGGAGCAGGTTCAGGCGCAAACCCTCGCTGCCCGCCGTTACGCGACGTTCTGGTCGTCGGGTGACCCGGCGCTGGCCCGCGAAGCGCTGGCGCCCGACTTCATGGACCGGGCCTTGCCGCCAGGCCGCGCACAAGGCATCGCCGGACCACTGGCCGCGTCCGTCGCCTTCCACTCTGCAGTGCCGGACCTGAACTGCGACGTGCAACAAATGATCGTCAGTGGCGACCGCGTCGTTTCGCACCTGCGATTCACCGGGCATTTCACCGGGACCTTCAACGGAGTGAAGGGGCATGGGCAGGCGGTGAACTTCATCGCGACCGACATCTACCGCATCGCTGATGGCCGGATCGCCGAAAATTGGCACCTGGAAGATAACCTGACATTCCTTCAGCAGATCGGCGTTATCGCCCGTTAGTCCCAGGCATCTGCTACGCAATCTGCAGGATAAAGGGCGTGTTGGGTCAGAGTAATCAATGGTGACTGACCCACCGCTTTCGTCCGACTGTGGCCCATACCCTCGTAACCTCCGACGTCTCCTACATGGACCGGGTAGACCGAGATGTCACTGCCCGCCGCATAACCTGTGGGAGCTGCTGGAGGTTACGACAGTGGCGAAGGCGGTGGGACAGTAATATCACCAGTGACTGACCCACCGCATTCGTCCGACTGCGGCCCATACCGTCGTAACCTCCGACGTCTCCTACATGGACCGGGTAGACCGAGATGTCATGCCCGCCGCATAGCCTGTGGGAGCTGCTGGAGGTTACGACAGTGGCGAATGCTTGCTCGGCAGCACCTACGTCCTTTTGCCGTTCGATATCGTCGCGCGTTAAGATCCATTTCGCGTCCCATAGAGGATAATCATGAACCCTACTGACCAAACCGGCGCGGATCGGATTGGTGATGATGTAACGCCCTGCGCTGAGCAGGTCCTCTTCCTTCCGAATCGCCCGGTCGTGAAAGCCTCTCTGCCAGAGTTGGCCGGACCTGCCTAGATGCGTATTGATGTCTCGCGCTGCGCGTGATTTGACCGCGAGCACCAAAGCGGGAAGGTCCTTTTTCTCAAGCTCGAGCAACCAGTGAAAGTGATCCGGCATCACGACCCAGGCCAGAGCATTTGCCCAGCCTTCCTGCTGCGCTTTTCGGAAATGATTTACCAGCAAACGCCCTGTGACCCAGTCGTTGAAGAAGGGCTGACGATTGTGGGTGATTGAAGTTACGAAATAAATCTGGCCTTTCTGGGAATAACGACCAATGCGCAAGCGCTTGGAGTCAGCGGGTAGAGGCATCGCGTGCTCTCCTGTTTAAGAAGTAAAGCCAGAAGGCTAGCGACCAAAACAAATGACCTCACCCAAGATCTGCATCAGGATGTGTGAAGCATCGCGTTTGTCGGGAATACGGCCCATACCCTCGTAACTTCCGACGTCTCCTACACGAACCGGGCAGACCGAGATGTCCTGCCCGCCGCATAACCTGTAGGAGCTGCTGGAGGTTACGACAGTGGCGAAGGCGGTGGGGCAGTAACATCACCGTTGACTGATCCACCGCATTCGCTGCCGTCGTAACCTCCGACGTCTCCCACTGGGGCTGTGGTAACCAGGCCACCGCAGCCGCCGCATAACCGGTAGGAGCTGCTGGAGGTTACGACAGTGGCGAATGCGTCGGGTCAGGCATGGCGACAGACACTGACCCACCGCAATCGTCGTAAGTACGGCCCAACCCTCATAACCACAGTGGCTGCCTCGACGCACCTGCCTTGAGTCGGGCCGAGGGATTACTGAGCAAAACATTTGAATTGCCCGGCATTGCCCGACAGAATCGCGCCCCGGCCGGCCAAGGTGTCGGCCGTTAAGGGTGAGGAAGGAGCGGCAGTTGAACGAACACACATTGTCCAGGCGCCTGGAGCACGTCGCAGCGCGGGTACCGGCCGGGGCACGGCTGGCGGACATCGGCTCGGACCACGGCTACCTGCCGGTCGCGCTCATGCGTCGTGGGGTGCTTGAGTATGCGGTCGCGGGTGAGGTGGCGATGACGCCGTTCCGCGCGGCCGAGCGTACGGTGCGTGAGAACGATCTTGGCGAACGCATGACCGTGCGCCTGGCCAACGGCCTTGAGGCGATAAAACCCGAGGACGGCATCACGGCCATCAGCTTTTGCGGCATGGGCGGGGAAACCATCCGAGACATCCTGGACAGCGGCAAAGAGCATCTGACGGGTCGTGAGCGTCTGATCATGCAACCCAACGGCGGCGAGCAGCCGCTTCGCCAATGGTTGATGGAAAACGATTACCGCATCCTCTTCGAGGAAGTGCTGCGAGAAAATCGTTTCGACTACGAAATCCTCGTCGCCGAGCGCAAGGGCCCGGTGGTTTACACCGCGCGCGAATTGTATTTCGGTCCGTTGCAGATACAGGAACGCAGTGGCGCATTTCTCACCAAATGGCAGCGCAGGCTCAAGCAGAAAGAGAAGACCCTGAACCAGCTCTTGCGCGCCAGTCAGAACGTGCACGATGCCAAGGTACAAGCGCTAGTCCAGCAGGTGCGCTGGATCACCGAATTGCTGGGCTGAGCGCGGTCACAGCGAACGGCCTCCCTACTGGTCACGATGGCCTTTTAACCTGAGGAATCGAAAAGAAGAACGAGGCGCCAGTGGGCGAGTTTCGTGCCCAGATCTTTCCTTCGTGAAAATCGATGATGGATCGACAGATGGACAAGCCCATTCCTAACCCGCTTTCCCGGGTTGTGAAGAATGGCGTGAACAGCGACGGCAACACATCTGCACGTATTCCGGGCCCACCGTCACTGACCTCAACGATGACTTCACACGGCGTGACGAATGTCTGAACGCACAGCCGACGGCGGTGCTGATCGACCCCGCTCATGGCTTGGCATGCGTTGATCAGCAGGTTGATAAGTACCTGTTGCAGTTGTATCCGGTCTGCAAATACCCAAGGGTTTTCGGCGGCCAGGTCCAGGCGGGGGCTGATATGGTGATGGGTCATTTCGTACTGCACCACGCAGAGTGTTTCCCGGACGATATCGTTGATGGGCTCGTGTCGGCGTATCGGGTCACTTTTGCGTGACAGCGCCCTGACGCGACTGATCACCTCACTGGCCCGGCGCGCGCTGTCGTTGATCTGCCGCAATCCGCGCATGGCCTCGGGGATGTCTGGTTGCGGACGATCCAGCCAGCGGCGACAACCATCGGCGCTGCTGTTGATGGCAGTCAGCGGCTGATTGACTTCATGTGCGATCGATGCGGTGAGTTCGCCCAATGTGGTCACCCTGCAGATGTGAGTCAACTCGGCCTGGGTTCGGTACAGCATCTCTTCGGCCTGCATTCTTTCGGTGATGTCCATCACGGCCCCAAGATATTCGAAGCGGTCGTCCTGAATGAACAACACGGTGGCGACCATATGCACATGCTTGATGCGCCCGTCCGGCATGAGCAACCGGTGGCGTACTTCGATCTGTGGCTCACGCTGCGCTGCCCGGTTGAACACATCGTGGATCAGTGCGTGATCTTCTATTGGCGTACGCGCCAGGATCATTGACTTCGACACGGGCATCTCGACCGGGTACTCAAAGATTCGCGCGCTTTCCGCCGACCAGGCCATGAGTTCGGTGATGCCGCTGAACGTGACACTGCCGGTCTGGCTTAGGCACTGGGCTCCCGTCAGATATATCTGATGCTGCCGAAGTTCGTCCGCGGCTTGTTTGGCGCGCGTTGCCAGAAAACCAATGGCGGACAAGGCTGTCAGGCAACGTACGAAACTGGTGAAAGAATCCCAGTCCTGATAGCCGTGGTCGACGAAAAACATGACGACGATGGTCGCCATGCACATCAGAGATACGCCGATCACGATGCGCAACGTGAACACATTGGCGGCCATCAGCAACAACGTCACGTAGATGACGGTGGCCGCGATGTCACGGTGGTGCGCGGCCGTGCTTATCACGGCGATGCCTGCGGTCACCACGAGTCCAATGGCCCAGACCAGCCACGTTTCGTAGCGACGTTTGCTGAGACAGATCAGTGGCCGCGCGATCGTGTTGCCGGTGCTGTCCGGGGTTGGCGAAGACTTGAACGGATTGAAGTCCAGTCGTTTGCGCTTGCTCGAAGACTCGGTATCACTCATTGCGCTGCGCTATCCCTTTCGGTGAGGACATCTACACGGAAAAGAGCCTGGCACGCAAACAGCGGTGGCCAGGCGTAAACAGACCTCTGTCATGTGCTGCGGCTCGAAGGGAGTGCCGCAGTGATCGGGCAATCAGGCAACCGGAACCGATGGGGCGGCGGCGCTCAGTGCGCTCACGCGTTCCGCGACCGGAGGGTAAATCCAGACCGAGTTGATCGTGTGTTTCAGCGTCTTCGCTTCCTGCCCGACCAGCTTCACCTGGCGATCCCAACCCTCGGTGTACACCGCGCCCCATTCACCCAAATCCAGGCAGGTCACGTATTTAGGCTGGCTGTAGCCGGAGGCGGGAACATCCAGCAGATCGGCCGCGGCGTTATTGCCGGCATGGCGTCCCAGTGCAATGGCGTGCTGACAGGACATGGCTGCGAAGTGACCTTGATTATCGGTCGCGGCAAAGGCGACATCGCCAGCGGCGTAGATGTTGTCCTGACCGATTACCTTCAGGTTTTCGTCCACATGGAGACGGCCCAGTGGGTCACGTTCGGCAGGGACCTGAGCGGTCAGCGGACTGGCGCGGAACCCGACGGTCCAGATCACCGTTTTCGCTGCGATGTGGCGTCCATCACTCAATGTCACGCCGTCCGGATCGATCGCCGTCACTGATGCATTCAGGCACCACTCGATGCCTTGCTCGGCAGACGCCTCGGCGATCGAGGGGCTGATGTGCTTGCCCAGCGCCGAACCAATTTCTGCGCCACGGTCGACGATAAGCACATTGACCTTCGCATCGTCACCCAATACGGCGCGCAGTCGTTTGGGCATTTCAGTGGCAGTTTCGATACCGGTGAAACCACCCCCGCACACCACGACGGTGTTACGCGCCTCGGAATCCGAGTAGCTGCCCAATGCGTTGATGTGTTTATCGAGGCGAATCGCGGCCTCGATTTCATCCACGTCGAAGGCATGCTCGATACCGGCAATATTGGAGCGGATCAATTGGCTGCCCGTCGCCAGTACCAACCTGTCGTAACTGAGCCAGGAATGAACGCCTCGGCCTGCGGTGTATTCGACGCGTTTGCCCTGAGGGTCGATCCGATTCGCCGTGCCCTCGACAAACCTGACCCCGGTGACGTGGAACAATTCGAGCAATGACGCCTTCATTTCGTGCACGTTCGATTCATAAAACCGTGGGCGGATACGCAGCTCTGCCTGCGGCGCCAACACCGTGATCTGCACATCGCTGCAGTCCTGTAAATCCAGCAGCCGAGCCGCGCTCAACGCACTCCAGACACCGCCGAATCCAGCACCCAACACCAGGATGTTTCGCTTCATGTTTAACTCCGTACTTCATTGTTCAGGGTGGGGCGGAAAGTGTGCGGTTGATGGCCTTACTTTAACCAGCGAAGTTCTGCGCGTCATGGCTGCATAAGTTGCAGGTTTTAGTGAATGGGTGTGGCAGATCTATACGTTTGTATAGTGTTCGGTTCATTAAAAAATCGGTAGTTGAGCGTGGACGGAATGCACGGATTTTTCAGGGACGGTCAATTTTTAATGCCATTTCCAGGCAGGCAATCAAATGCGCTCCATCGAACGGCTTGGACAGATAACACCGGGCCCCGAGCTCCGTTGCGGTCAGCCGCGGCGCAGGCGCTGCGGAGGCCGTGATGAAGATGACGGGAATGGTGTGGCCTTCGCGGAGTAGCCGTTGGTACATGTGCAGGCCACTCATGCCGGGCATCTGGATGTCGGACACCAGGCAGTCCAGCAGATGGATCATGCCCGACTCCAGCAACGCTTCGGCGCTCTCGTATAAATGAACGGAATAACCATAAGAGCGCAGCAGGCTGCTCAGTGAAGTTCGAACAAAGTTGTCGTCATCGATAATGGCGATGGTTGAGCGGGTGACCACTGTATGCACCTTCCAATGATGAGGGTCGCGTTCGCTGACCGTCCTTACCTACACGATACCCCCTGTCAGCTTCTCATTAATTATACCTGCGTATATATATTCTACTTTTCGAGACGAAGTTTCAGTGTTTCGGCCATGCGCACCAGTTCCGCAAATGTTTTAGCACGCATTTTTCGCATGACATTGGCGCGGTGGATCTTCACGGTAATTTCGCTCAGGCACACTTCGCTGGCGATCTGTTTATTCATCAGGCCGGAGGCCGCCAGTGCCATGACTTCCTGCTCCCGGGCGCTCAAGGTGCGCAAGCGATTGGTCAGTTCGTTCAAGCCTTTGTTCGCCTCGCGCTGCTCCGCGTCCTTGCGCAACGCCAAACCCACTGCGTCCAGTAAATCCTGTTCGCGGAAGGGTTTGGCGAGAAAATCCACAGCCCCGGCCTTCATGGCTTTCACCGTCATCGCGATGTCGCCATGCCCGGTCATGAAGACGATGGGAAGGGTCTCTCGGGCTTTGACCAGTTCATTCTGAAAGTCGAGACCGCTGATCCCTTGCAACCTCACGTCCAGCACAAGGCAACTGGTGATCTCGGGTCTTTTGAAGGTGAGAAACTCTGCCACCGACGCGAAGAGTTCAACGCGCCAGCCGATCGAGCGCAGCAAACTGCTGAGCGATTCTCGTAATAGTTGATCGTCGTCGACGATATAGACGCAGGCGGCGTCGTTGGTCATTTTGCTGGTCATCTGACTGGTCATCTGAAAAGTGCCCATGGGTCTGGTGCCGCAATTTAGGAAAGCTCCGAGAACGAGGAGCCGGTCCGGAAAAGGAAGCCATCACTGACCGGCGTGGGTTTGCCCGGCCGCTGAGATCCGCGTCTGCAGATGGCTAATGTGCGGGCTTGACGCCCCCGGCCAAGTCTAAGAGGCCGGGCGAGGCACTGATATGACATAAATCCCAGAATTTACGCCAGCCTCGGGTCGGGGCGCCGTACCATGCACGAGCAGGGGCACACTGGCGCCGCATCATCGACGCAGAAGAATGACCAGGGCAGGGAAGGGTAAAAGTACGCTAAGAAGAACCGGGAATCAGGCCGCCACGACAGACCAGGCATGGCGATTGTTACCAGCGAGGAATGTGCTGAACCGCGATCGTAACCAGCGCTCGGCGGGGTCGTTGTCGGCGACCCCACGCCACACCATCGACAATTCAGGTGCGCTCACTTTCAGCGGCAGGGGCTCTGCACGCAGACCGGTGCAGGCAGCCATGGTGTGCGCCACATAGTCCGGTACCACCGCCAGCAAGTCGCTGTGTGTCAGTAGCACGGCAAGCGCACTGAACTGCGGCAGCTCAAGCGCGGAGATTCGCTCGCGGGCGCTGCCTTTCAATGCCCTGTCGACCTCGGCGACCAATGCGCCGAATGACGAGATGATCGCGTGGGGACGACGGCAGAACTCCTCAAGGTCCAGCGGTTCTCTGGCCGAATCCGCGCGCAGCACCATGGGTTCTATCAGGCGTAGGCACTTGCGTTTGGCGGTCGCTGGAAGTTCGCCAGTGTGGCTGACGCCTACCGAGATCGTACCGTTGCCAAGTAACGTCGAGATGTTGCGGCAATCGGTGTGATGGATAACAAGCCTGATGCCTGGAGCCTCGCGCCGCAGTCTGCGGAGAAACGTGGGTAGCAGTCCGTATTCGACGTCATCGGAAAGCCCGACATGGAACGTGTGTTTGCTGTTGAGCGGGTCGAAGTCCGAAACCTGACTCAAAGTAATGGCAATCGTATCCAGCAGCGGCGTGAGTATTTGAAAAAGGTCTTCGGCGCGGGCGGTGGGTTCCATGCAGCGGCCATTACGAATGAAGAGCGGGTCGGCAAACATCGTTCTCAATCGAGCCAGTGCGCTGCTGACAGCGGGCTGACCCAAAAACAGCTTTTCCCCGACGCGGCTGACGTTGCGTTCGTGCATCATGGCTTCGAAGATGACGAGCAGGCTCATGTCCGTGCGGCGCAGATCGTTTCGACTCAACATGTCGACCTCTTTGGGTTCTATCCCGAGTGAGATGAGTGCCGCCGATGGCTCGAAACCAAGCGCATTCGCGAAGCTGCTGGTGCGGCATGTCGGTACTTTAACGACGCCTCGTTTCCTTGTCGTTCATGCCAAGGTTCGGTCGTCTAGCGCACGGGTGTAACCGCTCCATACCAACGTATAGAGACTGCCAGCGCAGAGCGGGAAATGATGGTGGACGGTGGGTGGACGTAGCGTTGGCAGTCTGGAGCGGCTTCATCCGGGCATCCTCATCAGCGCCGGTGATCCTTTTCCTGGCGCTATTTCTTTCATCTTGAAGCATCAAAAAAACATTCGATGGTATGAATGTCGTCCTTGGCTGCACGACTTAACGTATTCGTCGTTCAGTCATTGATGAGGTCGCGATGAAGATCAAATTAGTACCGTTAGCCTTTTGCCTGGGCGTATCGCTCACCAGCCATGCAGCTGAGTTTTCGCTCATGAGCGCCGATATTGCCGACAACCGGACCCTGAGCCGACGCGAGGTGTTCAACGGTTTCGGTTGCGAAGGCGGCAACACATCGCCTCAGCTGTCCTGGAGCAATGCGCCTGAAGGAACGAAAAGCTTTGCCGTGACGGTCTACGACCCGGATGCCCCAACCGGCAGTGGCTGGTGGCACTGGACGGTGGTCAACCTTCCTTCGACTGTCCGGAGCCTGCCGCGCGGCGCAGGTGCTCACCTGCCTGTCGGTGCTGTGCAAGGACGTACGGATTACGGCCAGCCGGGGTTTGGGGGGGTGTGTCCACCGCTCGGCGACAAACCTCACCACTATCAATTCACGGTCTGGGCGTTGAAGGTTGAAAAGCTGCCGCTGGATGAGCAGGCCAGCGGTGCGCTGGTGGGGTACATGCTCAACGCAAATGTACTCGGCAAAGCAACGATCACGCCGACTTACGCGCGCCCGTGACACGGTGCAGTACTGGTCAAGCGCCCGCAATCAGCCGTCGGGTGCTGGGTGATTACGGCTGTCTGCGCATCCGGGGGCTGCGACTTCGCCCGGCTTCTGCTTTCTCTTGCTGATGCGCAGACCGTCGTAGGGACCGATCGTGCCGATCCAGAACAACGTCTTTCTGACGTCTGCGCTGGCGGAGAAACAGGGATTTCTGTCATGGCGACCTACCTCATGGTCACGCTAGCCTTTTTATGCGGCGGGACACTCGGCAATACGCCTGCTATCGCTTGATCCCCAACCTGCCGTAATCGAAAAAATCATGGTTCCGACGTCGATGGAAAACAGTCTGCAGAGAGTGTGGAACGATGGTGAACGCGTCTTGTATCGCACGTGCCCAGGCTCGACCGTTGATCGAAGTTACCTCGTGGTGCACCCGGCAGCCGAGCAGCCACTTCCGGCCAGCCTTGAGCGATTCGTTCACGAATTTGATCTGAAGGACGAGCTGGAAAGCACCTGGGCGGCGCGCCCGGTGGCGCTGGCGCGTAACGGTAGCCGAACGCATCTGATGCTGGAAGACCCGGGCGGTGAGCCGCTTGCCCGGTTGCTGGGTGCTCCCTTGAAGATCGAAGAATGCTTACGCTTGTCCATCAGCATCGTGGTGGCAGTGGGCAGGCTTCATCGTCGGGGGTTCGTGCACAAGGATCTGAAGCCGTCTCATATCCTCGTGAATTGTGGGGACGGGCATGCGCGGTTAATGGGGTTTGGACTCGCATCGCGCCTGCCCCGTGAACGACAAGCGCCTGATCCCCCCGAAACCATTGCCGGCACCTTGGCGTACATGTCGCCGGAACAAACGGGCAGGATGAACCGTTCGATTGATTCACGCAGCGATCTCTATGCCTTGGGCGTGATTCTGTACCAGATGCTGACGGGGTTGCTGCCGTTTGCCGCTGACGACCCTATGGAGTGGGTGCATTGCCACATCGCCAAAACCCCGACAGCCCCCAGCGAGTGTTTGCCTGCAGTGCCCGCGACCTTGTCGCGAATTGCCATCCGGCTGCTCGCCAAAACGGCCGAAGACCGTTATCAGAGTGCTGCGGGCCTCGAATCCGACCTGCGCCGCTGTCTGACGGAGTGGCAGCGTGAACAGCGTATCGATGCTTTTGCGCTGGACCAGCACAGTTCATTTGACCAGTTGTTGATCGCCGAAAAGCTGTACGGACGTGAGTTAGAGGTTCAGACATTACTGGACGCCTTCTGCCGGATGGTCAAAACCAGTGTGCCGGAACTCGTACTGGTCACGGGTTATCCGGGCATTGGAAAGTCTTCCGTCGTGAACGAACTGCACAAGATGCTGGTGCCTCCGCGTGGACTGTTCGCTTCCGGCAAGTTCGATCAGTACAAGCGTGACATCCCCTATTCGACGCTGATTCAGGCGTTTCAGGGATTGGTGCGGACGCTGTTGGGGAAGAGCGAAAGGGAACTGGGTGCCTGGCGCGATGCGCTGTCAGAGGCCCTGGGTTCACATGCAAGGCTCATAACCGACCTCATTCCCGAGTTGCGGCTGATTATCGGTGAGCCGCCCGCCGTACCGGAACTGGAGCCTCAGCAGGCTCAACGCCGTTTCATGTCGGTATTTCAGCGTTTCATCAGTGTTTTTGCACAGGAAGAACACCCGCTCGCATTATTTCTGGATGACCTGCAATGGCTGGACGCCGCCACGCTCGACCTTTTGGAGAGTCTGCTGACAGCTGCGGATCTTCGGCACCTGATGCTTATTGGCGCCTATCGCAGCAATGAAGTACAGGCGGACCATCCCTTAAATGTGGCCCTTCAAGCCATCAGGCGCGCGGGTGTCGGGGTCCACGAAATAAGGGTTGCACCGCTTGCCCAAAGGCACATTGAGCAGCTGATCGCAGAAGCATTGCATTGCAACCCCGCCCGAGCCGAGACGCTGGCTCGTCTGGTGTATGACAAAACGGCCGGTAACCCGTTTTTTGTCATTCGGTTCTTGCAGGCGCTCGCGGAAGAAGAACTGCTCTGGTTTGATCATGATGCACGGCAGTGGCAACTGGATGCACGCGGCATTCACGCCAAGGGCTACACCGAAAACGTTGTGGATCTGATGGTTGGCAAGTTGTCTCGACTGCCGACCGAAACCCAAGGCGCGTTGCGGCAACTGGCCTGTCTGGGCAACGCCGCTGGAGTAAAGGCGTTGTCAGCCGTGCTCGGGCTTTTACCGAGCCAGGTTCAGGCCGTGCTCTGGGAGGCTGTTCGGCAGGAGTTGATCCTGTGCACCGACCACACGTATGCCTTCGTTCACGACCGCATACACGAGGCGGCCTATTCGATGACGCCCCGCGCCGAGCGCGCCGCAGCGCACGTGAAGATCGGCTGGGAGCTCGCGGCGCAGACATCGCCGCAAGGTCATGAGGAGGCGATTTTCGAGATTGTCGGGCAGCTCAATCGAGGTGTCGAACTGATCACTGCGCCAGGCGAGCGTGAGCAACTGGCGCGTTTCAACCTGATCGCCGGAAACCGTGCGAAAGCCTCGGCAGCCCATGCTTCGGCGCTCTCCTATTTTGTCTGCGGAACGCGGCTGCTTAGCGAGGAAGGCGTGGAGTCCACTGCTGAATTGAAGTTTGAGCTGGAATCAGGCCGGGCGGAGTGTGAGTATCTGACCGGACGATTGATGGCCGCCGAGCAGCGATTGGCGAGGCTGTCCCGGCAGACATTGACAGTGGCCAATCACGCCTTGGTCGCCTGCCGGCAGGTCGATGTGTATCTGATTCTCAACAGGAACGAACAGGCGATCGGCGTCTGCCTGGATTTTCTGCGCAGCGTGGGCGTCGACTGGTGTACATGTCCGAGCGATGATCAGGTGGAAGCCGAGTATCAACGCATCTGGACGTTGCTCGGGAGCCGTACGATTGGCCATCTCATCGACTTACCACCCATGCAGAATACCGTCGCGCTCGCGACCCTTAAGGCCTTGACCACGCTTTTTTCGCCAGCGTTGAACACCCATCGCAACCTGGCGTGCCTGACGGTGCTCAAAGCCATCACGCTCAGCCTGGAGCATGGCAATGGTGACGCCTCCTGTGTCGCTTATGCGAATTTTCCGAGGGTGGCGGGGCGGATGTTCGGAAACTATAAGGCCGGATTCGAATTTGGCCGACTGGGCTGTCAAATGGTTCAGCGACCAGGCCTGGAGCGTTATCTGGGGCGGACGCAGTTGTCCTTTTCGATTTTCGTGGCGCGCTGGGCAACGCCGGTACGAACGTGCAGTGATCACCTGCGCGATGCGTTCGCTGCTGCGACCCGCAACGGTGACGTCGCCTATGGCATGTTCACGCGTAACAGCCTTGTTTCCAACTTGTTGTTCAGCGGTGAATCCTTGGCCGATGTACAGTGTGCCGCAGAAGAGGGCCTGGCCGATGCACGAAAAGTACGATTCGGCCTTGTCATTGGTTTTCTGGAAAATCAGCTGGCGCTGATCCGTATGCTACGGGGTGCGAATTCCGTATTCGGCTGCCTGGACGGTGATTCATTTGATGAGCAGCGCACGGAAGCAACGCTTGCCGGACAATCAAGACTTTTCGTCTGTTGGTATTGGATTCGGAAACTGCAAGCTCGCTACATGGCGGGCGATCTGCCGGTCGCCCTGGATGCAGCCGTTAAGGCGCAGCCTTTGCTCTGGGCATCACACTCGTTTGTGGAGGAGGTCGAGTACTGCCTGTTCAGTGCGCTTACCCTCACGGCGCTCTACGACGAGGCTGCGCCGGCCAAACAGCAAGAATACGCAGGCATGCTGGCGACGCATTCCGAGGCGCTTCAGATATGGGCCGATCTCTGCCCGCAGAACTTTGCCAGCCATGGCGCGCTTGTGTCGGCGGAAATCGCCCGTGTGGAGAGTCGTCCACAGGATGCGGAGCAGCACTATGAACAAGCCATCGACACGGCACGGCAGTCCGGATTGATCCATATGGAAGCGTTGGCCAACGAGCTGTCGTCCCGGTTTTATCACGGTAGGGGGCTTCAGAAAGTGGCTCGTTTGTTGTTGGTCGAGGCTCGCGACTGTTACCAATGCTGGGGCGCCAAGGGCAAGGTGAGGCAGCTTGAGGCGCGGTTCCCTTCGCTGATCTCCGAAGCGGGTGCCTTTGACCCGACGGCGACAATCACCACGCCGGTCGAACATCTGGATTTGGCCACGGTGCTCAAGGTGTCGCAGGCTGCATCAGGCGATCTGGTACTGGAGAAACTGATCGATATGGTCATGCGGACCGCCATCGAGCAGGCGGGTGCCGAGCGTGGCCTGCTGATTCTTTCTCACCCCGAAGGACATCGACTCGTCGCCCAGGCGACCGTTGGCAAATGTGTGACACAGCAGGGCGATGAGCCGGTGACGCCGGATCTGTTGCCGGAATCGGTGCTTAATCATGTCCTGCGTTCAGGGCAGACGGTTTCGATCGCCGATGCCAGTGCCGACCCGTCGTTTGCTGTCGATCCCTATGTGTCTCGAACACAAGCTCGTTCGATTCTGTGTTTGCCCCTGCTGTTCCAGAGCAATCTGGTGGGGGTGTTGTATCTTGAGAACAATCTGGCGGCACGGGTCTTTAGCTCTGGCCGGATCGCGGTGTTGAAACTGGTGGCGTCGCAAGCCGCCGTTTCAGTGGAGAACGCGCGGTTATTCAGGGATGTCGCTCAGCGTGAAGCGAAGATCAGGCGTCTGGTTGATGCCAATATCATCGGCATCGTGTTCTGGAATATCAATGGCGCCATTATGGAGGCCAACGAAGCGTTTCTTCGAATGGTGGGTTATGAGCGCGAAGAGCTGTCCCGGGGCCGCATTCGCTGGAGAGACCTGACTGCGCCGGAGTTTCGTGACGTGGCGGAACAGGCGCTGACCGAGGCCATGAAACATGGGCGCGCGCGTCCTTATGAAAAGGAATATGTCAGGAAGGACGGCAGCCGCTTGCCGGTTATCGTGGGCCTGGCCATGTTCGAGGAGGAAAGCGAAGAGGGCGTCGCCTTCGTGCTGGACCTGAGTGAGCGCAGAGCGGCTGAGAGGCGGGTTCAGGAAAGCGAGGGGCGGTATCGTGAGGTCCAGGCCGAGCTGGCGCATGCCTGCCGAGTTGCGACGATGGGCGAACTCGCAGCCTCGATCGCACACGAAGTCAGCCAGCCGCTGGCCGGGACCTTGAACAATGCGGCTGCCGCCCAACGCTGGTTGAGCGCGGAGCCACCCAATTTTCATGAAGTCGGGCTGGCGCTTGAGCGAATTCTAAAGGATGGTCATCGCGCTACGGCGGTGCTGGACCGGATTCGAGGCCTGATTCGCAAAACACCTCCTCAGCAAGGCGCGGTGGACGTCAACGCAGCCATTCTGGAAATGGTCGAGTTGACCCGCAGCGAGGCGATCAGGAACGGCGCGCAGGTGAAGACTCGACTGGCGCAAGACCTGCCCTGTGTGCAGGGGGACCGCGTCGAGCTTCAACAGGTGTTGCTCAACCTGATCATGAATGCGCTCGAGGCGATGAGCCTTGTTGAGAAAGGTTCACGCCGGTTACTCGTGAGCTCGGCGCTGGAAGCCTCTGGGGCTGTGCGGGTCAGCGTCAGTGATTCAGGACCGGGTTTCTGTGCCCAGGCGCAGGAGCAAATATTCGCGCCGTTCTACAGCACCAAGGCCACTGGCCTGGGCATGGGACTGGCGATCTGTCGCTCGATCATCGAAGCGCACGGAGGCCTGCTCTGGGCCAGCGCTGGTCAGCCCCATGGTGCGGTCGTTCAGTTCACCCTGGGGCCGTATCGACAGGTGTAGCGACGCCATTGCAGCGCCACCGCGACTCACTACACAAGTTCGCCAAACCCATGAATACTGAAGCGCACGGGCTTTGTCCGCGCCATCTGTTGTGTTTTCAAGGAGACTTCGTTCATGAACAGTTCTGCGCTGTCCGCGCCGTTCAGTCGTCCTCGCACCATGTTGTTCGTGGCGTATCCGCAAGTGGGGTTGCTGGACCTGACTGGCGCGCAAACGGTTTTCTGGGTGGCGAGCAGGGCGATGAAGGCGCTCGGTTTGCCAGGCTACCATTGCCCGACTGGCAGCATTGCGGGAGGCATCACCCCGACCGCCGAGGGGGTTGCAGTGGATACGCGGGAGCTGTCGGCGCTTATCGATGAGGAGGTAGACACGATTGTGGTGCCAGGATCGCCCGAAATTCTCACGGCGCTGGAGAACAACCCTGATGTGATTGACTGGATCGCGCGACATTCACCCCAGGCGCGGCGCACAGCGTCGGTGTGCAGCGGGGCGTTTTTACTGGCGCAGGCGGGGCTACTGAACAGCAAGCGCGCGGCAACGCACTGGGCAATGTGCGACATGCTCAAATCCCGTTTTCCTATGGTGGAGGTCGATCAGGACGCCATTTTCATCCACCACGACAGGGTCTGGACCTCCGCCGGCGTCACCGCCGGGATCGATATGGCGCTGGCGCTCGTCGAGGAAGACTGCGGGCGTGATATCGCCATGAAGGTAGCGCGTGAACTGGTCGTTTTCATGAAACGCCCAGGCGGTCAGTCCCAGTTCAGCGAGATGCTTCAGTCGCAGATGAGCGACGGCGATACGTTTGCCAGCTTTCATGTCTGGCTGACGGAGAACTTGCGACGCGAGGATCTCGATGTCGAAACGCTGGCGCGTCAGGCCAACATGAGCGCGCGGAATTTCAGCCGGGTCTACAAACAGAAAACCGGCCGCAGTCCGGCCAAGGCACTGGAGGTTTTTCGCCTGGAAGCAGCACGTCGCTTGCTGGAGGACTCAGACCGCAGCATCTGCCAGATCGCTTCTGCCTGCGGATTCGGTGACGAAGAGCGGATGCGTGTGACGTTTCAGCGCCACCTGGCGATTTCGCCTCGGGATTACCGCACCCGTTTTTCTCGCTGAGGGTCTTGTAGCCGCCATTGGCCAGCACAGGCGGCCTCTGCCAGACCGTTGGCCGGATTTCAGGGTTTTATGTCGTTTACCGGTGCTCTTCAGGCTCCTAGCATTCTGGGAAATAAGCCCGGAGCACAGAACAATGAAACAGCAAATCCTGGTAATTGGCGCTGGATTCGGTGGCGTATGGAGTGCCTTGAGCGCCGCTCGTCAACTTGACCTTAACGACCGTCAGGACGTCGAGATCAGCGTCCTGGCCCCACAGGCCGAATTGCGCATTCGACCGCGCTTTTACGAACCCGATGTGCATGAGATGAAGGCCGGACTGCAGGCGTTGTTCGAGGTGGCCGGCATCAGGTTCGTGCAGGGGGCGGCAGACAGAATCGATGTGGCGGGCAAGACGGTCGAATACGCCGACGCTCGCGGTGAGCGACAGTCGATGCCCTATGACCGACTGGTGCTGGCGACCGGCAGTCACGTCATGCGGCCCAACCTTGAGGGCGTCAGCGAACACGCGTTCGATGTCGATACCCTTGAGGCGGCGGCCAGACTCGAGGCACATCTGCATGCGTTGGCTGATCAGCCGGATTCCGTCGCACGCAACACCGTCGTGGTGTGCGGCGGTGGTTTCACCGGCATCGAAACCGCAACTGAAATGCCGCAACGCTTGCGTGCGCTGCTGGGGGAAAACGCAAGTGTGCGAGTCATCGTCGTCGAGCGCGGTCCGAAGATCGGGGCGGCGTTTGGCGAAGGTATCAGCCCCTCTATCGTTCAGGCGAGCGAAGCCTTGGGACTTGAGTGGTACTTGGGTGCCACGGTCGCGGCTGTCGACGCCAACGGAGTCACCCTCGATGACGGGCGCCACATCGAGTCCAGGACGGTGATCTGGACAGTGGGTTTCCGTGCCAGCCCTCTGACGGCGCAGATCCCGGGCGAGCGTGACCCATTGGGTCGGTTGTACGTGGATCACAATCTGAAGGTGGTCGGACAGCCGGACATTTATGCGGCGGGTGATACCGCCTATGCGGCGACCGACGACCTGGGCAACTTCGCTGCCATGTCGTGCCAGCATGCTATTTCGCTGGGACGCCATGCCGGCAATAACGTCGCTGCCGAATTGATCGGCGCGGCGACCCAACCCTACCGCCAACCCAAATATGTCACGTGCCTGGATCTGGGCGAATGGGGGGCGGTGTACACCGAAGGCTGGGACCGTCAGGTCAAGCTGATCAAGGACGAAGCCAAGCAGCTCAAGCGGCAGATCAATTCCGTGTGGATTTACCCGCCCGTCGCTGATCGCACGGCTGCATTGGCGGCGGCGGATCCCTCGATCCCTGTCGCGTAATCAAGGCCTTTAAGTGGTCGCCTGTCCCGGTTCGTCCGGGACGGGCTTTTTTCGTGAGTGGCAGGGAGACGTGCCGTTGAACATTCCGCAGATCTGTTCGCTGATTGCCGGTTTCGCATTGCTGGCGCTGGACCTGCTGGTGTGGCATCTGACGCCCTCGGTTCGCATGCTGCATCGAACGTTGGTGCGCATGTCCATTTTTTTGCTGTTTTCCTGGCTGATCATCGCTATCGGCGTCAGTCCGTTACAGCCCTCGCCGTGGCCTGACGATGTCGCACTGAACATGCTGAGTACGGTACTCGCGGTGTTGTGGTGGTTCTTCGCCGCACGGACGCTGACCGTGGTGTTGAGCGCGATGTTCTTCAACCGGGGCGAGCACGCCGCGCGATTGTTCCAGGACATCATCGGCGCGGGCATCTTTCTGGTAGCGATCGTCGCCGCCGCCGGGTACGTCATGCAGTTGCCGGTCAAGGGGCTGCTGGCCACGTCCGGCGGGATGGCGATTATCGGCGGTCTGGCCTTGCGCAGCACCTTGAGTGATCTGTTCTCCGGCGTTGTGCTCAACACCACCAAACCGTATCAGGTTGACGATTACGTGAAGATCGACAGCATTGAGGGAAAGGTGGTCGACATTGACTGGCGAGCGACTCACCTCATCACCTCCCACGGCAGCATGGCGGTGATTCCAAACTCAATTGTCGCCAACGCCAAGGTGCTCAATTTCAGCCGTCCTGTTGATCTCCATGGGGTCAATATTACTTTGCAGGTCGCGGCGCAGGTGCGCCCCGGCCGAGTGATCGAAGCGCTGGAGCGGGCGCTGCAAGGCACGCGGCATCTGCTCGCGTCTCACCCGCCCAAGGCCTCGGTGAAAAGCGCAGGTCCTGAGTTCATCGAGTACGAGGCGCGCGGCTTCATCGCATCGATAGGCCAACGAACGGAGGTCTGCAATCACTTGTTCGATCTCGCCCATCGACATCTGGAAGCGGCGGGCATAAGCCTGGGCAGCGCAACCCTCGCGCTTGATGCTCAGGGCGCGCAGTCCCAGCGCTGGAGCCGACAGAGGTTGCTGCTGGAGGACGTGAAGATCTTTCGTTCCCTGAGCGAGGTTCAGCGTGACCAGTTGGCTCAGGACATGCGCCTGGTCGAGTGCTTGCCCGGTCAGGTGGTCCTCGAGTTGGCCCAGGTGTCCGACTGCTTGATGGTCATCAGCACGGGCGTGATTTCAGCGTCCGTGCATGACGGGGAGCGATTGCTCGAAGCAGCACGCATGGGGCCGGGAGAAGTGTTGGGTGAGGAGGGCATTTTGTCACAGGGGCGATCACGGGCTCAGTTCCGCTGCATCACGGGTTGTGTGCTGTTCCGGATCGACCAGGTCACGTTGCGTGCTTATCTGGAACAAGGCGATGAATTCAAGGCGGCGCTCAACAAGTTGCAGTTGTTCCGTCAGGGCGTGCGTCAATCACTGTTGTTGCAAAAACCTGTGGCGATCAAAAAGGGTGGTTTCCTGCGCTGGCTTAAAAGCGCCTGAGGAAGCCATGGGCGTTGCTGCGCAGGATTTTCACCGGGGGCATTTTCAAGCCCGGCATCCGGATCTAAACTCCTTGATCCAGGCATTCTCATCCTTAGACGGAACGCGCTGGCGCGTAATGGTGGCGTGCGAGCGTGCTTGTCCTGTCCCATCAGTGTTCAACGAGCAGCTCACAGAGATGGCCGAGACGTTTTCCATTGATCAATTGATCCGGGACCGCCGCTCCAAGCGAGGCTATCTCGACCACCCCGTCGCGCCTGAAACCCTCAAGGACATTCTTGAAGTTGCACGGTTTGCGCCAAGCTCCAGCAACAGCCAGCCGTGGCGTTGTATCGTGATGAGCGGCCGTACGTTGGCACGGGTCACCGAGCGCGCGGTGCAACGGTATCGTATAGCCCCGGAAAGCCTGACCCCGGAGTATCCCTTTTTTCCGGCTGAGCTGCATGAGCCCTACGCACAACGCGTCCATTTATTTCGTGATCAGCTGGGCGAAGCTCAGGGGTGTCCTCGCACGGAGAAAGCCCTACGAATGCTTAACATCGAGCGCCAATACCGATTCTTCGATGCGCCGGTCGGCCTCATATTCATCATGGACCGCAAGCTCGAGCGCGCGAACTTCATCTGTTATGGCTGCTTTCTTCAGAACATCATGCTGGCGGCCAAAGCGCGCGGCCTCGACACCTGTCCTCAGCAGATATGGTCGCTGCAGCATGCTGTCCTGCGCGAGGAACTGGACATCCCGGCGCAGGACATGGTGGTGGCGGGTATGGCATTGGGCTGGGCCGATTCCGAACGGCTGGAAAATCATATCGAGACGCCACGAAGCCCGCTAAGTGAGATGGCCACGTTTTACGACTGACCCCGAGCGCTTCGGGTTCGCGTTCGTGCTCAGCGGCGTTCGCGCCCACCCTCACGCGTGATTTTCATCCCTCAATGAGGATGAAAAATATATACCCAAGTGTGGTTCCGGGGTTTAGAGGCCTCAGCGCAGACTTTCTCCATGAGCGATTCATTGCTCGCGCGGTCACCCAACCGCGCCAGAACGTTTGAGCCGAGCCTAAGGAGAATCACCATGACAACCTACCTCAATCATCCCGCCCCACGGGCATCGTCGTTTCTGCAGGACAGTGCGCAGCCGCCGTCGACGCCGGGCGGGTATCAACCCATTGGCGCGGCCGGGTTCGAAGAGCTCGTTCCCTCACGCTATGCGTTGCGTGTCGGCGACATTGACGTGATGGTAGTCAGCGACGGTGTTCTGCCGCTGCCTACCGAGACCATGTCCACCAACGTCGACCCGGTCGTGCGAGCTGCCTGGTTCAAGGACATGTTCCTGGGGCCTGATGCCTTTGACTGGGCACTGAACGTACTGGTGGTGCGCAGCGGCGAGCAGGTCATTCTGGTCGATGCGGGGCTGGGCGGACAATTCCCTGGATTCCCGCGCGCAGGTCAGTTTCCCAAGCGTTTGAAAGCGGCGGGTATCGAGCTGTCTGCCGTGACTGACGTGATCATTACCCATATGCACATGGACCATATTGGCGGGCTGCTGGTCGATGAGGTGAAAGCCCGGTTGCGTCCGGACATCCGTATCCACGTGGCGGCGAGCGAGGTCGCGTTCTGGAAGGCCCCTGACTTTTCGCAGACTTCTATGCCTGAGCCTGTGCCGGAGGTTTTGCGCACGACGGCCAATCAGTTCATGAGCGAATACGGCAGCAAGGTGCGCACTTTCGAGGACGAGTATGAAGTTGCGCCAGGCGTCGTTGCCAAAGTCACAGGGGGTCATACGCCAGGCCACTGTGTGGTTTATGTGGATTCCTGTGGCGAACGGCTGACCTTCGCGGGCGACGCGCTGTTCCCGGTGGCCTTCGAGCACCCCGACTGGCAGAACGGGTTCGAACATGATCCCGAGAAGTCGGTTCGCGTCCGCGTTCGTTTGCTGCAAGAAGCCGCGGCCAGTGGTGAGCTGTTCGTCGCAACCCACCTGCCGTTTCCGTCGGTTGGCCGAATCGCCGTAGACGGCGACGCCTTCCGCTGGGTGGCAGGTTTCTGGGATTACTGATGACCTGATTGAGGGTCGAGCAACGCGAAGCCCTTCGTTGCGCTGCAGCGAGGGGTATGTTGATGACCGCAAAGGTGCTGCGAAACCACTGTCGACGCGCCGGGGATCGGTGAGGAACGTTGGATGAAACCTGGAAGACAAATCGATGCAATCGGAAAATCCCACTGACTGGAAGCGTTCCAGAGAACGATTAGCCCCGTGGAGGGTGAAGAAGGCGCAGGTGCTCATGTCTCAGCTGATGGTCGAGCGAGGAGCGGTCGAGAAAGTGGCCAAAGCATGTGCTCTGTCCAGAAGCCACTTTTCTCGGGCATTTAAAAATACTACCGGGTTTTCGCCGCATGACTGGCTCCGGCGGGAAAAACTGTCGAAAGCTGAACAGCTGCTAAGAGACCGGCGCCTGACGATTTATCAGATCGCCCTTGAATGCGGGTTCGCGGATCAGTCGTACTTCACGCGCTTGTTCAGACGAGTGAAAGGGGTGAGCCCCCGGCGGTGGCAAGTCCAGCATGAAGACATTGGCGTACGGCCAGAATTGATCTGCCATCCGTAGGACGTCTGAAGCTGCGGACGGGCGAAACATTATTCAATGTGAAGTTGATGTTTTTACGTTGGGTTTCAACGTTCAGCTCTGTAACTAACGCGCCAAGCGGACAATTAACCCTGACTAAATGCCATGAGAGGTTTTACGCTTGACGGCATTATAAGGATTTCCAACTATTGGCACTGTTCGTGGGACATCATCACCATAAAAATTATCGTTCTGTTAACTGCGACGGCGGATGGCGCACTGTCCTGAACAGAAAGAAATAAAACGTTTATTCCAACAGGGATTGAGCAATGAATACCCTTTCTGGTGTCACTATCCATCACTCGGCCATCCCCGCTAATCGGGACATCGGTGCACAAATCACTGTTCAGCCTGCGCTGATAGCGAACGAGGTGAGCAGTCATGCCCAGACTCGCGACGCCGTCAAAGTCAACCTCTCTGTCGAGGGTTTGCAGGCGTCTGCGTCCGCGCAGAGCGCCAGCAAAAAACCGGCGAGCAATGAGGACAAGGACATCGCGAAAATTCGCGAGCGCATTAAAGAGTTGCAGCAGGCCATTCAGGAGCAGCTGGCGCAACTGCAGTCAATCCAGTCATCTAAAAACGTGTCCGACGATGAAAAGACCCAACGTATTGAAGCCATCAACCAACAACTTGCCAGCCTCAACGCTTCACTCGCCAGTGCGACCGCGCAGTTGATGGAAGCGCTCAAAGGTAAGCCGAAAACTGCGGGCGCGGAGGGTGTTCAGCCTTTGCCGTTTGTGCAACATGAGTCGCCGGCTTCCGGAAAGGATTCCTTCTGATCCAACGATGCAGGTGTCGCCGGTCGCCTTACTGTTTGTAACTTTAGATGGTGAAGCCTGGGCGATCAGCGTTGATCGCCCACTGCCAACAACACTCAAGCCTGCTCGCTCGCCTCGACCACCCCCTGATCCTCACCCAGAAATCCGCCACTCTGGTGCTGCCACAGCCGTGCATAGACGCCGTTTTTCGCGAGCAATTCAGTGTGCGTGCCTTGCTCGATGATACGCCCGTCATCCATGACGATGAGTCGGTCCATGGCGGCTATCGTCGAAAGCCGGTGGGCGATGGCGATCACGGTTTTGCCTTCCATCATTTCATCCAGGCTTTCCTGAATGGCGACTTCGACTTCTGAGTCCAGCGCGCTGGTCGCCTCGTCCAGCAGCAAGATCGGGGCGTTCTTGAGCATCACCCGCGCAATCGCGACCCGTTGGCGCTGACCGCCTGAAAGCTTGATACCGCGCTCCCCCACCAGGGTGTCGTACCCGGTGTGGCCCTGTTTGTCGCTGAGCTGGCGGATGAATCCGTCGGCTTGCGCGCAGGCTGCGGCGCTGTGAATCTGAGCGTCGGTCGCATCGGGTCGGCCGTAGGCGATGTTGTCGCGAATGGAGCGGTGCAGCAGGGAGGTGTCCTGGGTGACCATGCCGATGGCGCTGCGCAGGCTGTCCTGGGTGACGTGCGCGATGTTCTGCCCGTCGATGCGAATCTCACCGCTGTCCACGTCGTAGAAGCGCAACAGCAGGTTGATGAGCGTGGATTTGCCCGCGCCGGAGCGGCCGACCAGGCCGATCTTTTCCCCCGGCTGGATGTTCAGGCTCAACCCGTCGAGCACTTGCCGCTCCCCACCGTAATTGAAGCTCACCTTGTCGAAGGTCACGGCGCCGCCGGAGGTCACCAGTACGCTTGCGTGCGGCGCATCCTGAACCTTGGGTCCGCGGGTCAGGGTCGCCATGCCGTCCTGTACCGTGCCGATGTTTTCGAACAGGGACGTCATTTGCCACATGATCCAGTGAGACATGCCGTTGATGCGCAACGCCATCGCGGTAATCGCGGCGACGGCGCCCGCGCCGACTTCGTCTTGATGCCACAACCACAGCGCATAGCCTCCGGCTGCCAGAATCAATGCGACCACCAGCGCCTGGTTGACGATCTCGAACTGGCTCACGAGGCGCATCTGCCGGAAGCCGGTCTGCTTGAAGTCCTCCATGGCTGCGCGTGCGAAGTGCGCTTCACGTTTGGAGTGGGAGAACAGTTTGACGGTGGTGATGTTGGTGTAGGCGTCCGAGATCCGTCCGGTCATCGACGACCGCGCATTGGCCTGTTCCTGCCCGACTTTCCCCAAGCGCGGCACGAAGTACCACATGGCCAGCCCGAACAACACGATCCAGGCCATGAACGGCAGCATCAGTTTCAGCGCGAAACCACCGGCCAGTGCGATGATTGCGATGAAATATACGCCGATCCCGGGCGCGATTTCGATGAGGGTGAACAGCACTTCACGCACGGACAGTGCGGTCTGCATCACCTTGGTGGTGACCCGGCCTGAGAACTCATCGGAAAAGAACGAAAGACTCTGGCGCAGCATCAGGCGATGGAAGTCCCAGCGCAGACGCAATGGCAGGTTGATCGCCAATATCTGGTGCTGCACCATCGTGCGCAACGCCACCAGCCCGATACTGGTCAACAACACAATGCCGATGCCCCACAACACGTGCCGCTCCTGATCGGTCGCGGCGCCGCCGGTCTTCCAGGTCGAGAGCAAGTCCACGACCTGGCCCAGGAAGGAGAACAGCCAGGCCTCGTAGATCGAGACCCCGGCGCTGAGTAACGCGAACGCGAGGATATAGCCCCGGGCGCCACGCGTGCAGGCCCACAGGAACCGCGCCAACCCGTCGGGAGGTGGGGGGACTTCGTCGGGCGGGAAAGGGTCGAGCCAACGCTCAAATGCACGCAGCATAGTGGTCTCCGAAAGGATCAAATGAAGAAGAGTTTGCCATCGAACGGCGGCCAGGGCTAAGGCGGCTAGCGTTCAGGCTCGTGTGCCTGGGGGGTGAAGGACGGTTTCGCCGCGACAGCGCTCATCACCTCCATCAATTGCGCTTGAGAAAAAGGCTTGGCGAGGCGAGGAATTTGCTCAGGGATCCCGGTGACCCTTTCGGCGTACCCCGAGACCAGGATCAGCGGCATGTTCGGCCAGCGCTCGCAGACCAGGGCTGCCAGCTGGGCCCCCGTCATGTGGGGCATGGCGTGATCGGAAATCATCATGTCGAATCGTTGCCGATCCAGCCAGCTCAGCGCTTCGTGCGCGGAACTTACGGCCTGGACCCGATGACCCATGTCCCTGAGCATCTCCACGGTGCTGAGGAGCACCAACTCATCGTCGTCCACCGACAGGATGTCCCAGACGGCAGGGTGAGCAAGGTCGAGCACCGGTGTTTGCGAACCTGCGTCCACCGCCTGTGCGGGCGCCGTCGTCGCCGGCAACCACAGCGTGGCGGTTGTTCCGATACCCGGGCTGCTGCACAAACGCAACGCCCCGCCTGATTGCTGAACCAACCCGTGCACCATGGACAACCCCAGGCCCGTGCCTTGCCCTACGCCCTTGGTGGTGAAGAAGGGTTCAGTCGCGCGCTTGAGCGTCTCTTCGTCCATGCCTCTGCCGGTGTCTACGACGCAAAGGCAGCCGTATTCTCCAGGGTTGAGCTGTGCGTCCGCTGCCAGCTCGGTCCGCAGGCTTGCTTCGATTCTGATCTGCCCTTGGCCGTCCATGGCGTCGCGCGCATTGACAGCCAGATTCAGCAGCGCCGCTTCCAGTTGGTTAGGGTCGGTCAGGACCCAGACAGCGGCGGACGCGGGGGTTATCTGCAGCTCGATGGTGGGCCCAAGGGAGCGTTGCAGCAGTTCGCTCATGCCCATGATCAATTCACCCAGTTCGACAGCCTCAGCGCGCAGTTCTTGCCGACGGGCGAAGGCCAGCATACGAGCGATCAGCGTGGCGCCTCGCTCTGCGCCTGTGCGCGCGTTATCGACCAGTTGCAGCAGGTGCGGGGTGGGCGGCATTCGCCGACGCAACAGTTCGAGGCTGCCGATGACAGCCATCAGCAGGTTGTTGAAGTCGTGGGCGATGCCGCCGGTGAGACTGCCTAACGCCTCCATCTTCTGCGATTGATGCAAGGCCTCTTCAGTGCGACGAATGTTGGCCTGGCTCTGGCGCAAAGCCTCGGTGCGCTCAAGCACCCGGGCCTCCAGGTCGAGGCGAAAGCGCTCTTCGCTGTCGCGACGTCTTGACTCGGCGCGCACCCTTTCGATATGCGCCCAGGACCGCTCGGCCACTTCGGCCAGCAGCGACAGTTCGCGCGGGGTCCACTGGCGGGGAACCCGGTCATGAATCGCCATCAGTGCCGTGAGCCGACCGTCCTTCACCAATGGCATGCAGACCGTGGCCGCCAGCCCGATGCTCAGAAACGCCTGGGCCTCGGCGGGCTCCAGCTCGCCTGCGGTATCGTTCAGGACCAGTGGCAGACCCGAATGCAGATTGCGCATTGCCAGTTTGCCGAAGTCAGCCAGATGATAATGCCCGACAATGCTGGTCGAGCCGGGCGCATGCCAGTCGCCGCGTATGGTGAAACTGTCCTGGTCCGATTCCATGTCGGCATAGGCACAGACGGCGATCTGCAGGTGCTCGCCCAGCATTCGCGTCGTAGTGGCCATGATGACGTCGGCGTCGTTGCTGCGGGCGGTTTCCTTGCCCAGTGCATCCAGAAAATGCAGCCGCCGCTCATTGGCCCGCAGCGCTTCTTCCGCCTCCCTGCGCGCAGTAACGTCTGTTGCGGTGCCGAACCATTCGATGATTTCGCCGTGCTCGTCAAACAGTGGAACGGCGCGGGACAGCACCCAGCCCAAGGTTCCATCGGTGCGTATGACCGGGTGCTCAAGAATAAACGTGCTTTTATTGCAGATTGCTTCTTCGATCGCCAGATTGACCTCAGGCTGGTGTTGCGGCGGGACGTAGGTGTCCAGCCAACTAATGTTGGAAGGGATGCCGTCTTCAAGAAAACCTTTACCGTCGAGTTGACGCAGGTTGCGCCAGTCGGGTGATACCCGGTACACGACGTCAGACGTTGCGTTGACCAGCGCGCGGAAGCGCTGTTCGCTTTGCTGAAGGTTGCGACGTGCCAGGATCCGCGACGTGGTCTCCACGACAATGGCAATCACACCGGCAGGCGTGCCACTTTCGTCATAAACGGGGGAGTAATCCAGATCCATCCAGACCTGCTCTGCGTGCCCATGGCGAAACAGCGTCAGCTCTTGATCTTTGTAAGCCAGGGTCTGACCGGAGAGACCGATGCGCATGACCTGATCATTGAAATCGGCGACTTCCGCCCAGCCTTTTCTGACTTCAGAACCCAACAGGCGGGGATGACGCTCCCCGGCGAAAACGGAATAGGCGTCGTTGTAGATCATGATGCCCTCGACGCCCCACAGCAGCACGATGGGCACCGGTGACGCCAGCAGCATCGCGGTCACGGATTTAAGACTCTGCGGCCACAGCGCAGGGGCGCCCAAACCAGTTGAAGACCAGTCATGGTGACGAATCAGTTCGCCAAGTTTACTCGGAGGCAGGAACGACAGACTGTCCGTCGCGGGCGGCTGGATCATAGAGACTCAAGTCCATGGGGGATTGCTATGCGAGTCGGTTGCAAAGCGATAGTTCCGACAGGGTATCAGCGCCCGGTGGAAGAGCGTAATCACGTCCATGGCATCGTTACGAATGGCGGGCCTCGCACTTCTGGATAAACCCTTGTCATTGAGTCGACGTCGCCATTGCCTCTTCCACGGACGCGAATTTTCCGCTGTGCCTGCACCGTCGGTGTCAGGGCTGCGGTGACGTGTTTCATCCAACCTAAAATATTTTTTCAAAAACCTGTGAGGTAAATGCCGTTTCGATCCGTGTAAGAGATAGGAATCATTCTCTTTCGCTTTTCTCTACGGAGTCACTTACGTGGTCATGCTGCTCAACCGCACCAATGCTTCGCTCCTTTTGTGCTCTGCACTGCCGTGTCTGGCGATGGCCGCCCAACCGGTCACCGAGCTTCCGGTCAGCACCATCGAGTCCACGTATGACGCCAGTGGTGAGGCCAACAGCTATACCCGCGCCGAGAACAGCACCGCGAGCAGAGGGTCGACCCAGAACCGTGATGAGGCGCAGACCGTCAACACCGTGACCGCGCAGACGCTCGATGACTACCAGGTGAAAGACCTTAATGATGCGATGCGTTTCGTCAGCGGCGTCACGCAGACCAACACCTTGGGCGGCACCAAGGATGCGGTGATCAAGCGCGGTTTCGGCAGCAACGATGACAACTCCATCCTGCGCGACGGCATCCGTTCGGCCATCGGTCACAATCTGGGCGCCACCACCGATCATGTGGAAGTGTTGAAGGGGCCCGCGTCGCTGATGTACGGCGCACTTGAGCCCGGCGGGCTGATCAACGTGATTAGCAAACAGCCCCAGTTCACCCGCAGTACGACGCTGACCGGGTCAGGTTACAGCGAGGGCGGCGGGTCTTTCGGCGTCGACACGACCGGCCCGCTGGGCGATACCGGACTCGCTTATCGTCTGATCGCCGAACGCAGCCATGAAGATTACTGGCGCAACTACGGTGTCGACGAACACACGCTGATCGCGCCCTCGATTGCCTGGGTGGGTGATCGTGCCAGTGTCTCGCTGGCCTACACCTACAACGACTACGCCAGCCCGTTTGATCGCGGCACGGTGTTTGTGGGTGGGCATCCTGCGGACATCAGCTACCGCGATCGTCTGGATGAGCGTTGGGCGAAGACGCAGGGTATCAGCCAAAGCACGACCGCCAAGTTCGAGTATCAGCTCAACGACGACTGGCGCAGCCGGCTGACCTATGGCTGGACTGAGGATCGCTACAGTCTGGCCATTGCACAGCCAAGCACATTGAACGGCAACACATTGCGGCGAATTGCAAACGGTGGCCATTACGACTACGAAAGCCGCTATACCGCGCTGGATTTCCTGGGCGACCAGCAGATCCTCGGTCAACGGCACGAGATCACGGTCGGCGTCGACAACGAATCGCTGGATAAATACCGTGGCAAAACCTACCGCAATACCAGCACCACGGCCGGAAATCTGAACCTTCAGAATCCCGCTTATGGCAGCCTCGCCGAGCCTGTTACCGTCAGCGCCGCACAGAGCAATGCTGAAAACAACCTCGTGACCACCTCGGCGTACTTCAAGGACAACTGGCACCTTAACGATCGCTGGATTCTGGTGTTCGGTGGGCGTCAGGAGCACTGGGATCAGTACAGCGATCAAGGGCTGGGTAGCGCGTATGCGCCCGGCGCCGACTCCAATGGCGACAAGTTCATTCCTTTTGGAGGGATCGTCTATCAGCCAACGGAAACGGTGGCGCTCTACGCCAACTACAGCCGTTCCTTCGTGCCTAACGACGCAGATGATGCAGGCAACAGCTTCAAACCGACTGAAGGTCGCAGCTACGAAGCCGGGATCAAATACACGCCGGTCGAACAGCTCAACGTGAACCTGGCGGTGTACGACATCGTCAAGAAGAACCTCGTGAACAGCGTGCTGCAAAGCAATGGCGACAGCATCGACGAAGCGGTGGGTAAAGCACGCTCACGCGGGGTCGAGCTGGATGTGACCGGTGAGATCGCCCAGAACTGGAGCGTTATCGGCACCTATGCGTACGACCACACGGAAGTGTTGAAGAACGACGAGTCGCCCGAGCAGGAGGGCAATCGTCTGCCCAACGCGCCGATGCACAGCGCCAGCCTCTACCTGACTCACCATCTCGCGCTGCCGGCTGATACGGGCAAGTGGCATGTCGGCGCCGGTGCTCGCTACGTCGGCCAGCGTCCGGGGGATGATGCCAACAGCTTCTGGCTCGACAGCTACACCCTGGCCGATGCGTTCGTTCGCTGGGACCTGCCGACGCGAGACTACAAAACCAGCCTGCAATT
>Ga0308163_10000798_pt1 | contig 43862 bp, 39 predicted proteins | sample PhyTR1_FD_201037 | JGI IMG/M metagenome (GOLD analysis project Ga0308163, IMG submission 201037) | Phyllosphere microbial communities from UC Gill Tract Community Farm, Albany, California, United States - DLSLT.R1 | ecosystem: Host-associated > Plants > Phyllosphere > Unclassified | place: USA... | reverse complement strand
GTGGCCGACACGCTCGTTGCCGGCGCGGGCCTGTGCGACGAAACCGCCACCCGCTATATCGTCGAACACGGGCGCGAAGCGATCGAATGGCTGATCGATCAGGGCGTGCCATTCACGCGCGACGCCAGCGCCGAGATGGGCTTCCACCTGACCCGTGAAGGCGGCCATGGCCAGCGCCGGATCATCCATGCGGCCGACGCTACCGGGTACGCCGTGCAGGTCACGCTGGAACAGAAGGTCCGCGCGCATCCGAATATCTCGCTGTTCGAACACCATGTCGCCATTGACGTCATCACGTCCGACAAGCTGCGGCCCAAAGCTGCGCATGGCGGCCAGCCGCGCTGCTACGGGCTGCACGTGCAGGATGTGAACAGTGGCGACGTGCTCACCTTCGAAGCGGAACACACGGTACTGGCCACGGGCGGCGCCGGCAAGGTCTACCTGTACACGACGAATCCGGACACCGCCACCGGCGACGGCATCGCCATGGCCTGGCGCGCCGGCTGCCGGGTGTCGAACATGGAGTTCATCCAGTTCCACCCCACCTGCCTGTACCACCCGTATGCGAAGTCGTTCCTGATCACCGAAGCAATCCGCGGCGAAGGCGGTCTTCTCAAGCTCCCGCCCGAAGCGGGCGCACAGGCCGGTGAGCGCTTCATGCCGGCGCATGACGAGCGCGGCGAACTGGCGCCGCGCGACGTCGTGGCGCGCGCCATCGACTTCGAGATGAAGAAACGGGGCCTGGATTACGTCAACCTCGACATCAGCCACCAGCCGCCCGAATTTTTGATGGAGCATTTCCCGACCATCTACGCGCGCTGCCTCGAGCTGGGCATCGACATCACGCAGCAGCCGATCCCCGTCGTGCCGGCCGTGCACTTTACCTGCGGTGGTGTGGTCACCGACCTGGCCGGGCGCACTGATATTCCCGGCCTGTATGCAGTGGGCGAAGTGGCCTGCACCGGCCTGCATGGCGCCAACCGGCTGGCCAGCAATTCGCTGCTCGAATGCGTCGTCGTCGGACGCGCCTGCGCGCAGCAGATCGCGGCGAGTCCGGCGGTTGCCAATCCCGCGCTGCCGGACTGGGACGCCAGCCGCGTCACGAACGCCGATGAAGAAGTGGTGATCGCCCACAACTGGGACGAGCTGCGCCGCTTCATGTGGAACTACGTCGGCATCGTGCGCACGACCAAGCGCCTCGAACGCGCGCTGCACCGGATCAAGCTGCTCAAGGAAGAGATCGACGAGTACTACCGCAACTTCCGCATCACGCCCGACCTGCTCGAGCTGCGCAACCTGGTCGAAGTGGCGCACCTGATCGTCAAAAGCGCGATGTCGCGCCATGAAAGCCGCGGCCTGCACTATTCGCGCGACTTCCCGGACACGTTGCCCAAGGCACTCCCGAGCGTGCTCACACCGCGCCGGCGCTGATATGGCGCGGCAGCGACTATCGTTCACCACCGGCCTTCTGCTGAGCATCCCACCCGTGCTTTGGGCGGGCAATGCCATCATCGGCCGTCTGGTGCGCGACGCCATGCCGCCGATGACGCTCAACCTGCTGCGCTGGTCGATCGCCCTCCTCATCCTGCTCTTCCTCGGCCGCGCCGCGCTGCGCCCTGGCAGCGGCGTGCTGCGTAACTGGCGCCGCTACGCCCTGCTCGGTCTGCTGGGCATCGGACTGTACAATTCCATGCAATACCTGGCGCTGACGACATCGTCGCCGCTGAACGTGACGCTCGTTGCGTCCGGCGTGCCGGTCTGGATGCTGCTGGTCGGCCGCTTCTTCTATGACGTGCCGGTCAAGGGCCGCCAGATCGGCGGGGCTGTGCTGTCAATTGCCGGCGTGCTGGTCGTCATGTGCCGGGGCAGCCTGGCCGAGCTGGCCGCGCTGCGCCTCGTGGCGGGCGACCTGATCATGATCGTGGCGACGATCGTCTGGTCGTTCTACAGCTGGTCGCTGATGCAAAAGAACGATGTGCCGGCACTGCGTGCGGACTGGGCTGCCTTCCTGCTGGCCCAGGTGGCGTACGGCGTGCTGTGGTCGGCGGCGCTGGCAGGCGGCGAATGGGCGCTGGGCACGCCGCAGATCGTCTGGAGCTGGCCCCTTGCCGGCGCCCTGCTGTACCTGGCGATCGGGCCGGCGATCATCGCCATGCGTTGCTGGGGCGCGGGCGTCCAGCGCGCCGGGCCGGGGATCAGTGCGTTCTTCATCAATCTGACGCCGCTGTTTACGGCGCTGCTGTCGGCAGCCTTCCTGGGCGAACTGCCGCAGTTGTACCACGTGGCGGCGTTCGGCCTGATCGTCGGCGGGATCGTCGTGTCGGCGCGATAAATGCTGAGCGGTGGTACGATTCCACCCATGAACGACGAACTAAGCGAACAACTTGCAGCCACCCAGCTGGCGGCGTTTCTCGAACAATATCCACGTGCGCTGGTGCTCACCGGCGCCGGCCTGTCGACGGCGTCCGGCATTCCCGATTACCGCGACCGGGATGGCGTGCGGCGTGGCCGCCTGCCCATCCAGGGGCCGGAATTCCGGCGCGACCCGGCGATCCAGCGCCGCTATTGGGCGCGCAGCATGGTGGGCTGGCGGATGATGTCCGGCGCCGCGCCGAACGCCGGCCACCGCGCGCTGGCTGCGCTTGGTGCGGATAACCGGATCGGCTCGATTCTCACGCAAAACGTCGATGGCCTGCATACCCAGGCGGGCAGTCGCGATGTGCTGGAATTGCATGGCAATATCCACCACGTGGCGTGCCTCGGCTGCGGCGCGACGTTCACGCGCGCCGCGTTGCAGGTGCAGCTGGAGGCCGATAATCCGGGCCTGCGCCAGGTGCTAGCGCAGCCGCTGCCCGATGGCGACGCCGAGATCGATCCGGATGCAGTGACGGAATTCACGGCGCCCGCTTGCGTGCACTGTGGCGGCACGCTGATGCCGGACGTGGTGTTCTTTGGCGACAATGTGCCGGCGGCGCGCACGGCAGCCGCCCTGGCGCGGATGGAAGCGGCCGACGCACTGCTCGTGGTCGGCTCGTCGCTGATGGTGTATTCGGGGTTTCGGTTCTGTCGGCTGGCCGAAGCGGCGGGTAAACCGATTGCGGCGCTGAATCTGGGGCGCACGCGGGCCGACGATATGCTGACGCTCAAGCTGGAAGCATCCGCGGAGCGGGTGTTGCCGATCGTGGCCGACATTACCGTAGGGTGGACGGCTGTGCCGTCCACGCGTTCAAGTTAAGCAGATTTTGTGGTGTGCCACGGATCGTTGAACGCGTGTACGGAAAATCCGTCAACCCTACGGCTTAATTATTGCCAAACTTGATCACCAGGCCAGTGATCAACGCTGCCGCCATCGCAAGCGACAGCACGCCGTGCAACACGGGCGAGCCAATCGACGCATCCGACGCCGCTGCATCCCGCTGCATCGCCATCGCCCGGCTCAGCACGACCGGCCGCAGGAAGCCGCGAATACCGACCAGCAGCATGCCGATCCCGAAGAACAGTTCGCCCTTCATATTGTAGAGAATCCCGTCCATCAACTGGGGCACACCCAGCAACAGGCCGAAGCCGAGCCAGAACAGGCGGAACACGAGCGAACGTTTCAGTTTGGTGGTGATCGACATAATGTGGTCTGAGAGTTGAGCGGTGCGATCAGACGATGCGCAGCGAGTAATCGGTCGCGCGCACGTCCTTGGTCAGGCTGCCAATCGAGATGCGGTCGACGCCCGTTTCGGCAATCGCGCGCACGGTGTCCAGATTGATGCCACCCGACGCTTCCAGCAGCGCCCGGCCGGCATTCACCTGTACCGCCTCGCGCATCATGGCCAGGTCGAAGTTATCGAGCAGGACCGACTTGACGCCGGCCGCCAGCGCTTCTTCGAGCTGCACGATGGTTTCGACTTCGATCTGCACCGGTGCGCCGGCGTTCAGGCTGCCGGCGGCGGCCAGCGCTGCCGTGACGCCGCCGGCTGCGGCAATGTGATTCTCTTTGATCAAAATGCCGTCATACAGCGCCATGCGCTGGTTCTTGCCACCGCCGACCCGCACCGCGTACTTCTGCGCCTGGCGCAAGCCCGGCAATGTCTTGCGGGTGTCGAGAATCGCCGCGTTCGTGCCGGCGATGACGTCGACGTAGCGCCGGGTGGCAGTGGCCACGCCAGACAGCAGCTGCAGGAAATTCAGCGCGGCGCGCTCGGCTGTGAGCAGCGCGCGCGGGTTCGCCGTGATGGTGCAGACGGTGCTGTTGGCCGGCATCAGATCGCCTTCCGCAAACTGCCAGGCGATGTCGGTGTCCTGATCGACCGCGAGCATGACGCCCTCGAACCACGGCGCGCCGCACAGCACGGCCGCTTCGCGCACGATCACGCGCGCACTGACGCGGGTATCGCTTGGCACCAGCTTGCCGGTCAGGTCGCCACTGCCGATGTCTTCCAGCAGCGCAGCAAGGATATTCTGTTCGAACGCCGCCTGCAGCTTGTCGTCAAACTGGGCGTGGGGATTGTGCAGACTGGTCATGCGGGGCCGACTCCGGAAAACATGGGGGCATTCTGTTCGAGCGCGCCGGTGGGCAGCGCCTTGGCGCGCTTGGCGGCAGCAAAATCGAGCATGCGGTCGATCGCGCGCTTGGCTTGCAGGCCGACGGCAGGATCGACGTGGACCTGGTTGGCGCCCGATTCGAGCACCTCCGCCAGATTGCGCAGGCCGTTCATCGCCATCCACGGGCAATGTGCGCAGCTCTTGCAGGTGGCGCTGTTACCGGCGGTCGGCGCTTCGATGAACGTCTTGCCGGGCGCGGCCATCTTCATCTTGTGCAGGATGCCATTGTCGGTAGCGACGATGAAGTGGGTGGCGTCCAGCGTCTGCGCGGCATTGATCAACTGCGTGGTCGAGCCGACCACGTCGGCCTGCGCCACGACGTTGGCCGGCGACTCGGGGTGCACGAGCACCTTGGCCAGCGGGTATTCGGCCCTGAGCAGGTCGAGTTCGATACCCTTGAACTCGTCGTGGACGAGGCACGAGCCCTGCCACAGCAGCATGTCGGCGCCGGTCTTGGCCTGGATGTACGAGCCCAGATGGCGGTCGGGCGCCCACAGGATTTTCTTGCCCTGCGCGTGCAGCTCGGCCACGATATCCAGGCCAATGGACGACGTCACCATCCAGTCGGCGCGCGCTTTGACTGCGGCACTCGTGTTGGCATAGACGACGACGGTGCGGTCGGGATGCTGGTCGCAGAAGGCCGCGAACTCGTCGGCCGGGCAGCCGAGGTCGAGCGAACAGGTCGCGTCGAGATCGGGCATCAGGATGGTTTTTTCGGGGCTGAGGATCTTGGCCGTCTCGCCCATGAAGCGCACGCCGGCGACAACAAGCGTCTGCGCGGCGTGGTCACGGCCGAAACGCGCCATCTCGAGCGAGTCGGACACGCAGCCGCCGGTTTCTTCGGCCAGGTCCTGCAGGTCGGCGTCCACATAATAGTGGGCGACGAGGACCGCGCCTTTTTCTTTCAGCAGGCGCCGGATCTTATCTTTGAGCGCGTTGCGCTCGGCCAGTTCGGGCGCGCTGGGAATGCGTGCCCAGGCCTCGGCGGTGCAGGCCAGGCCGGCTTGGGGCCGGTCGTATTCATACGTCTTGATCGGTACGGTGTCCATACTCTTCTCGGTCTCCTTGGCAGGCGGCGTGTCAAACGCGCCGCCCCTGCCATTTACTACATTACGCGTCGATGCCCTGGCTCGCCAGGTATTCCTCGTAGTTGCCACGGAAGTCGACGATCTCGTTTTCACGGATTTCCAGCACGCGCGTGGCCAGCGACGAGACGAACTCGCGGTCGTGCGAGACGAAGATGAGGGTGCCGGCGTATTTATCCAGCGCGATGTTCAGCGACTCGATCGACTCCATGTCCATGTGGTTGGTCGGTTCGTCGAGCAGCAGCACGTTGTGACGGCCCAGCATCAGCTTGCCGTACATCATGCGGCCCTTCTCACCACCGGACAGCACGTTGACCGACTTCTTGACTTCGTCGCCGCCGAACAGCAGGCGACCCAGGATCGAACGCACGGCCTGATCGTCGTCACCTTCTTGCGTCCACTGGCCCATCCAGTCGGTCAGGTTGTCGCCCACCGCAAATTCTTCGGTCGGATCCTGCGGCATGTAGCCGGGATTCGCGTTCTCGGCCCACTTGACGCGGCCGCCATCCGGCTGCAAGCCGCACAGCTCGCCGCCAATCGTGCGCAGCAGCGTGGTCTTGCCGGCGCCGTTGGCGCCGATGATCGCGATGCGCTCGCCGGCCTCGACCATGATCGAGAAATTCTTGAACAGTTGACGGTCGTAGGCTTTCGAGATGTTCTCGGCTTCCACCGCCAGGCGGTGCAGCTTCTTCTCGCCTTCGAAGCGCACGAAGGGATAGGCGCGCGAGGATGGCTTGAACTCTTCGATCTTGATCTTGTCGATCTGCTTGGCGCGCGACGTGGCCTGGCGTGCCTTGGACTTGTTGGCCGAGAAGCGGCGCACGAAATCCTGCAGTTCCGCGACCTTCTCTTTGGCCTTGGCATTGTTCGACAGCTGCTGGTTGCGTGCCTGGGTCGAGGCCAGCATGTATTCGTCGTAGTTACCCGGATACACCTTCAGCGTGCCGTAATCCATGTCGGCCACGTGCGTGCAGACCTGGTTCAGGAAGTGGCGATCGTGGGAAATGATGATCATCGTGGAGTTACGCTCGTTGAGCATGTCTTCCAGCCAGCGGATCGTGTTGATGTCCAGGTTGTTGGTCGGCTCGTCGAGCAGCAGGATGTCCGGATTCGAGAACAGCGCCTGCGCCAGCAGCACGCGCAGCTTCCAGCCCGGCGCCACGGCGCTCATCGGACCCTGGTGCAGCTCGGTGCCGATGCCCAGGCCCAGCAGCAGTTCGCCGGCGCGCGCTTCGGCCGAGTAGCCGTCGTATTCGGCGACCTTGCCTTCGAGCTCGGCGGCTTTCATGTAGTCGTCGTCGGTGGCTTCGAGGTTCGCGTAGATCGCATCGCGTTCGGCGATCGCGTTCCACAGCTCGGTGTGGCCCATCATGACGACGTCGAGCACGCGCGTGTCTTCGTAGGCGAACTGGTCCTGGCGCAGCTTGCCCAGGCGCTCGCCCGGATCCAGGCTGACGTTACCGGCGGACGGCTCGAGGTCGCCGCCCAGGATTTTCATGAACGTCGACTTGCCGCAGCCGTTGGCGCCGATCAGGCCGTAGCGGTTGCCGTCGCCGAAGCGCACGGAAATGTTCTCGAAGAGCGGCTTGGCGCCGAATTGCATCGTGATGTTGGCTGTGGATAGCACTGTATGACCCCAAAAGCGTATTTGATTAACCGACTATTTTACCATCGCATGCCCTGCAGGGCGAATGGGCTGGATTGGCGGGCGCCGTTACCGGGTGCCGTTACCGGGTGCCGTTACCGGGCACCGTTACCGGGCGCCGTTACCCGACGCGCGTTCAGGGGCGGCGCACGGTCGGGTAATCCGACAGCAGCAGGCTGAATCCGTCGGCGTCAGACTGCAGGTGTCCCTGCGCGCCGAACGGAATCGTGACGCGCCGGGGGATGTGGCCGAAGCTCAGCCCCGTGAGCACCGGCACAGGCAACGTGCGGCGCACATACGCCAGCATCGTGTCGAAGTCATAGCCATTGTCGAGCGGCCCCAGGCGGTAGCCGGAAAAGTCGCCCAGCACCACGGCTTGCTGGCGCTCCAGCACCCCCGCTTGCATCAGCTGCAACAGCAGGCGCTCGACGCGGTACGGGTGTTCGCTGATGTCCTCGAGCCACAGGATGCCGCCATCGATCCGCGGAAAGTATGGCGTTCCGATGAGCGAGCCGATCATCGCGAGATTGCCGCCCCAGACCGTACCGCGCACGTCAAGTTGCGGGTTGCCGCTGGCGGTCTCCAGGATCGTGTGTGTTGGCCCGGCCAGGCAAGTCCAGAAGTCGTCGAGCGTGAACGGCACCGCCTCTTCTGCGCCGAAGTCGCCAGCGACCATCGGGCCGGCGTAGCTGAGCGCGCCTGTCTTCGCCATCAGGCCCATGTGCAGCGCCGTGACGTCGGAAAAGCCGACGATGATCTTGCCACTGGCGGCAATCGCGTCGAAATCGATGGCAGGTAACAGGCGGCTGATGCCGTAGCCACCGCGCAGCGCGATGATCAGGTGGATGTCGGGGTCTCGCACCGCCGCGTGCAGTTGCGCGAGGCGGGCTTCGTCGGTGCCGCCGAAGCGCTGATGGATACAGCTGTGATCGTAGTAATTGCGGACCAGGCAGCCCTGGGCTTCGAAGCGTGCGATGGCGCGCTCGACAGCGAGCGGATCGTTGGTGCAGCCGGCAGGTGCCACGATGGCGATGCCGAGACGGGAAGTGATCACAGGTGGGCGATGAGACGGTGTGTGGAATCTGCAAACATCTTACCGCGCACACCAGTACCGATCAAGGTCGGCCGGCAGCGCCAGCCAAATGCCCTCGAATGATCAGATGGCGCTGGCTTTCTTCGCCAATGCCCGCCGCTCCGCAAAAAAGGCGCGCAACAGGCTGCTGGCCTGATCAGCCAGCACGCCGCCGACCACCCCGGTATGGTGATTCAGCGAAGGCTCGTCGAACAGGTTCACGACCGAGCCGCAGGCGCCGGTCTTCGGGTCGGTCGCTGCGTAGATGACACGCGCCAGGCGTGCGTGCATCATCGCCCCCGAGCACATGATGCACGGCTCGAGCGTCACGTACAGTTCGCAACCGGGCAGCCGGTAGTTGCCCAGCTTGTCGGCGGCGGCGCGCAGCGCCACGATTTCGGCATGCGCCGTCGGATCGTGGCCGCTGATCGGCTGGTTGAAACCCGTTGCGATCACTTCGCCGTCCTTGACCACGACGGCGCCGACCGGCACTTCGCCACGGTCCCACGCCAGTTGTGCCTGGGCCAGGGCGAGCGCCATGAACCGCTCGTGCGCGGCATCCGCAGCATGGTCATGCACGACTGCGGACGACATATCAGGCATCGGTAATCTCGGCCCAGCAGTTCGGGGTTTCGTGCAGCACGAGCTTGTGCAGGCGCAGGCCCGTGCCAAAGCGGTCGATGAACACGGTCTTGAGGATCGTGAAGGCCACCTGCGCCAGGTTTTCTACCGTCGGGATGCGGTCGATGACCACAGTCTTGTGGTCCGGCAGCGACGACAGGAAGTCCAGCACCTTGTCATCCTTTTCGTACACGATGAAGGCATGGTCCCACACGTCGACCAGGTGCTGCTTGGCCAGCGCCTTGACGTCGGAGAAGTCCATGATCATGCCGTTGTCGGAATTACCGTCAGCGTCGATGACCTCGCCGGTCAGCGTGATCTCGAGGGTGTATCGGTGGCCGTGCAGGTTGCGGCACTGGCTCTTGTGGTCGGGAATCCGGTGTCCGGCATCGAATTCGAGCTTGCGGGTAATGGTCAACATTGCTGCTTTATCAGGTAATTGGTCAGTAAATTAGGGAATCTGGAGCAGCTTGTGCGTCTGCAGGCTCAGCTTCCACTTCGGATTGGCGCGGCACGTCTCGATCGCCAGGCGGATATTCTGCGCCGCCAGCGGTCCGTCCATCGCCTGCACGAAGAAATGCTCGAAGTCGAGCCGCTCGTACGCCGCCAGGTCCTGCCCGATTTGCGGGATGACGACCTTGATTTCGCTGCCCTTTTCGACCACCAGCGTCGAACCCATCTTCGGGCTGACGCAGATCCAGTCGACGCCTTCCGGCACCGGCAGGGTGCCATTCGTTTCGATGGCGATGGTAAAGCCGCGCGCGTGCATGGCGTCGATCAGCGCACGGTCGAGTTGCAGCAGCGGTTCGCCGCCAGTGAACACGACGTATTTGCTGGCCGGGTAGGTGGCTGGCCACAGGCCGTCGATCTCGCCAGCGAGCAGCGCAGCTTCCTTGAACTTGCCGCCGCGCTCACCATCGGTGCCGACAAAATCGGTGTCGCAGAACTGGCAGATCGACGTGGCGCGATCCTGCTCGCGGCCGGTCCACAGATTGCAGCCGGAAAACCGGCAGAATACGGCCGGCCGGCCGGCGTGGGCGCCCTCGCCCTGCAAGGTGTAGAAGATCTCTTTGATGCTGTAAGTCACGTTAAGCCTCTCGTCAACCTTCCATTATAACGCGGCGCATTCGCTGGCGCAGCCAACGTCATCGAAAGCCGAGACCGTGTCGGAAACGTCAGGTTTGAGACTGCACAATATTCCTACGAGAGTCGAGCGGTAAGTTCTTACGGAAACTTCCGAATCCGACCCGAGGGCAACCATGAACAAACACATGTTTTTGCCGGCGACCATGCCCTTCGTCGCCTGCGGCGCCAGCGCCAGCGAAGCCCATTTCATGGTGCCCGTGGCCCTGCGCAGCGCACCACCCGAGCTGCTGGCCTGCGTCATCGTCACCATGGCGGGTCTGCTGCTCGCATGCCTGAGCCTGCGCCGCAGCCTGGGTCTCGAGGAGCGTGCCCGCACCTTGCATGGCCAACTGGTGGCTGAACGCGAAGCGCGCGCCCAGTCCGATCAGGCATTGGCCGACAACCACGACGTCGTGTACCGCCTGGTGCGCCAGAACGAAGACGTGCGCGACAGCGAACGCACCCGCATCGCACGCGAACTGCACAACGAACTCGGCCGCCGCCTGCTGACATTGCGCGCCGAACTGGCGAGTCTGCATGACAGCGCCATTACCGCCCAGGCACCGGCACTGACCAGCCGCCTGGACAGCGCCATCACGAATATCGACGGCGCACTCGGGGCCATGCGTGCGGTGGCGGGTGGCTTGCGCGGCTTTGGTCCCGGCGACGGCCTGCGTCATGCACTCGAGCGCTGCCTGGCCGAACACGCCCATCTGTACGGCATGCGCTACCGCTTCGAAGCCGGCATCGATCCGGCTCGCGCGCGGGCCAGGATCGCGGCGCGCGGCTGGCGGTGTTTCGGGTGCTGCAGGATGTACTTGCCACTGCCGCGCGCATCCAGCACGGCGAACTGCACGTACGCCTGCTGGAAAACGCTGGCTCGCTGGGGCTGGAAATCGACGGCTGCGCCAGCGCTCCAGGCGAAGTGGCGTCACTTTCGGCCGAGCTGATCGACCAGATCCGCGCGATGGGCGGCGTGCTGCGCGTGATCGCCACTGCCGGGCACACCGGCCGCTGGTCCCTGTCGCTGCCGGTCCGGAATCGCGCCGCCGAACTGGTCACGGTTGCCTGACGCACCGGGTTACTCCACGTGCGACCGCACAACCGTGTACGTTAAACACAACGCTGGAACCTCCTTGCTCAAGATCAATAGCGTGTCGTGATGCCAGTAGCAGAATCGGTTCCTGACGGCAGCTACCCGGTTGCCGCAAACCGAAGCGCTACCAATCGCAGAGGACTGCTCATGATCAACACAAGCAGCAGCGCCGCCGATCCGACCGTCCTGCTTCATGACGTCGCCTTCGTCGGTCAGTTGATGGAAAGCCTGTCGGTACCGGTCTTCGTGCTCGATACGCATGCGCGCGTGACGATCTGGAACCGTGCCTGTGAGCACTTGACGGGCGTGGCGGCGAGCGAGGTACTCGGCACCACCGACCATTGGCGCAGCTTCTACGACGTGCAGCGCCCCACCCTCGCCGATCTCGTCCTGCGCACCCGGTCCGAGCCCGCCCGGGCCGACGCCGCCGGCGCCGCGACCGACGACGGACGCTCGTCGCCGGGCTTGTCCATCGAGAGCTGGTGCGACATGCCGCGCGCCGGGCGCCGCCGCTACCTGGCGGCCGATGCCAGCCCGATCTTCGGCGCCAACGGCCAGCTGTCGGCCGTCGTCGAAACGCTGCGCGACCTGACCGAAGAAAAAATGGCCCAGGCGGCGCTGGAACAACTGGCCACCCGCGACGGCCTGACCGGCCTGGCCAACCGGCGCTGCTTCGACGACACACTGGAAGCGGAATGGGCGCGTGCGCTGCGCCAGATGCAGCCGCTCTCGCTGCTGATGGTCGATGTCGATAATTTCAAGGCGTACAACGACGCGCACGGTCACCTGGGCGGCGACGAATGCCTGAAGCGCGTCGCGCGCGCAGTGGCCAGCGAAATGCGCGCCAACGATCTGGTGGCGCGCTATGGTGGCGAAGAGTTCGCCGTGGTACTGCCGAACCAGTCGCTCAAGGGCGCGGCCATCGTCGCCGAGCGGATTCGCGCCCGGGTCGAGCAACTGCAGTTGCCGTGCTGCTTCGCCGCCGGGCACGTCACCGTGTCGATCGGTGCGGCCACGGCCATCGCCGGCCCTGACAACCATGCGAACCAGCTGGTCGCCATCGCCGACGCGGCCTTGTATCGCGCCAAGCATCTGGGGCGTAATCGCATCAGCCTGCCGATGACCGAGGCGGCTTGACCACATCGATCCGGTTCGTGGTCGCAGAGGCAGCCTGACCACATCGATCCGGTTCGTGGTCGCCAAGGTTTGTTGAACGCGTGGACGGGGGACCCGTCCACCCTACGCCAAAACAAAGGGCCCAAAAAAAACGGCGCCAAGCGGCGCCGTTTCCTACTTGCACTGCACTGCTGCCGGATGCGCTTAACGCATCATGCGTTCCCAGCCGTGACGCACTGCCGACTTCATCTTGTCCCAGGTCGACTGCTCGCCTGGATAACGGTTGTCCCAGTCGCTGCGCAGATCGGTTTCGACATCGGCCCATGGACGATTGCGATACTTCTCTTCACGCGCCATGGCGGTACCGTAGTTGTAGGCCGGACGGTATTCGTCGTAGGCGCCACCGGTGCTGCCGTAGACCGAATTCCAGTGATTGCGGTAGTAGATGTCGTCGTCATTGTCGTCGGTCATCTTGTCCCAGCCATGACGCACGGCGTTTTTGACGCGATCCCACGCCGATGGCTCGCTGCTGTCGCTGCCGGTCGTGCTGAATTCGCGGGTACCGTCGATGCGGTTGTCCCAGCCCGTACGCAGGTCGGTCTCGACATCGTCCCATGGACGGTTACGGTACATCTCGCTGCGGCGCATTTCGGTGCCGTACGAGTAGGCAGGCTTCAGATCGTCGTACTTCTCGCCCGATGCTGCGTAGGTGCTGTCGTAGTGACCACGGTACATGTCGTCGTCGTCACGCGTCATGCGTTCCCAGCCATGGCGCACGGCAGCCTTCATCTTTTCCCAGGTCGATGGCTCGCCGCCGTTGGCGTAACGGCTGTCCCAGTCATTGCGCAGGTCGGCTTCGATGTCGTCCCAGGCGCCGTTGGTGTAACGGCCGCTGCGGGCTGCTTCGCTACCGTAGCTGTAGGCCGGTGCGTACTCGTCGTACGATGCGCCGGTGGCACCGTAGGTGGTGTCGAAGTGATTGCGGTAGTAGGTGTCGTCGCCGCTGTAGCCACCCATGGCGCTGCTGCCCGAACCCGATTCGAAACCGGTTGCCGCGCCCATGGCCGCATCCGACTGACCGCGCGAGAAGATGCGCACGCCGTTACGCTGCTTGTCGGTGAAGCGGGTGCCGGTGGTGCCGACTCCGCCCATGCTGGTGTCGCGCTGCAGCGAATCGCCACGATCGACTGCGGTCGAACCTTGGCGGATCGAGCCTTCCAGCGCCGAACCCTGGATCGCCGTGTCACGCAGGGTCGAGCCTTGCAGCGACGTGCCGCCGGTGGCGGTCAGGCCGCTCTGGCCCAGCGGTTCCTGGTGGGTCGAGTTGGTCAGATCGGACGTACCCAGCGATTCCTGGTGCTGGAACAGCTGACGGTCGCCTGGATTGTCCAGCGACGGAATCGAGGCGGCCTGTACCGAGCCGGTGTTGGTCGACGACGACTGCGCCGACATCGACGATGCCTGCTGCATGCCGATCGTGCTGCCAGCGTGCATGGCGCCGCTGCTGAAGCCGGTCGAAGCCAGGTCTGGCGTGCCGCTCGACGTTTCATCGATGTCGGTCGGGCCGTAGCGTTCGACGATGTCGGCGCCGCGCTCGACTTCCGGCAGCGAGTTCGCAACCAGCGTCAGCACGTGGCGGCCGCTGTTGACAGCGCCTTCGTAGCGGTTGACGTGTTCAGCATTATCGGAACCAAACAGGTCGCCGAAGAAATTCTTGATGCTGGCGGTGATGCCGGTGTCGCCATCGGCGCTACGGGCGGTATCGAGGTCCGACGATGTGCTCAGGCTGTCGTTTTGGCCAATCGTGTCGGCTTCGGTCGACGACAAGCGCACATCGGTGCGGGTAAAGCCCGACGACAGCAATTCGTTCAGTGCGTTCTGTGCATCCGTGCGGTTATCGAACACCGCGACGAGAGTATGTTGCATGGTCGTTCCTCCGAAAAATAGTCAGTCTTGCGCGGGCGACGACGCCGCCGTTTCGTTCGCGCTATGTTGTCAACATTACTCTATTCTCGTTGAAACTCGCGCACCATTGACGAGCGGAAATTTAGCATCGTGCAGCGCACGTGCGCCGGATGACAGCGTCATGACAGAAGGGGGAACAAAACGAACAGCCGCCCGGGCAGGCCCGGGCGGTGAACACAGTGCGTGCTGGCAAGCCTGACAGCTCAGGCGAAGGGATTATCGATGGGCTTGACTTCGGGCGGTGGCAACTGCGCCGGCAACTGGCGCGCTTCCAGCGCAGCCACGATCTCGCCCAGCACGGCGTGCAGGCGGCGGGCATGCTCCAGGCCGGGCACGTCGGCAGTCAGGTCGACGTCGCCCGAAATCGTGATGCGATCGAGCCGGTTTTCCAGCATCAGGTCACCGATGCCGATGACATCGGCTTCATTGGCGAACGGGACAAAGCTGACCGGTTTTTTCTTGCTCATGGATCCTCCGTGTTATGAACGTTTCTTTGGTTGCTTGACCTTCGGCAGGCGCAGCATGCGCTCCTTTTGCTGCGTACTCAGCGATGGCAGCAATTCGATGCCGACGATGCGCTCGAGTTCGGCAACCGGCACGACGTTGATCGGCGCGTCGGCCCGGTTTTCCGTCAGCCACGCCGCGCCCAGGCGCTGCCGCGGGCTGTAGACCACCTTGTACAAATGGGTCGGCACGATCACGTTGCCGACTTTTTTCAGGCTCGTGCCCAGGAACGCCGGACCCGTGATCACGTACAGCTCGCCTTCGTTCTTCGCCATCGTGCGCACGGCGCCTTCGATCGGCGCCCAGATCTTGCGGTTATGGTCGCGGTCTTGCGGGACCATATTGGCCAGCGAAAAACTCTCGCGCTGGGTGCGGCGATCAGGCATGTTCGCATTCGGCGCCAGGTGGCCACGATCGAACCCGCTGCGGGCGTAATCGGACAACTCGGCGCGCTGGCCACGCGGCAGGCGCGCCTCGGCATGGAATTTGTCGTCGCGGTCGAGCCCCTGGGCACGCTTGAGATTATCGGCGCGCACGTATTCGGCCGACCACAGCGGCGTGCGGGTCACGCCCGAGTGCATGACGCCGAACACGCCGTAGCACAGCTCGCGTGTTGACACCGCCAGCTTCTGGTTCTGGATTTCCGGCAAGCGGCCATCGAGATAGTGGACTGGACAACTGGCGGCCTGGACGGCGGCAGACGCGAGCAGCGCACCGGCAAATGCGATCCGGGCGACGACACCGGCAAAAGACAATCGGAACATGGGTGACGATACAAGAAGGGAAACAGCCGGCATTCTAGCCGAGCGACAATTCCTTGCGCATAAAATTCACGGGCACAACGCCGGCGGCGCGGCTGGCTTCGTCGCGCACAGCGGATGTTGGCGTGCGCCCTGCCCGCATGTGCTGCGCCATAATCAGCACACAGCACACCATCCATGGAGATCACGATGACAAACCACGAACAGCCAGAGCGCAAACCTGCCGGCGGCGAGCAGCAACGCTCCGAGAACCTGCTGCCGGGCGAAGAAGGCTTTGAAGACGGCCGATTCGATGTCGCCGAAGAAGTCAGCCTCGACCAGCACTCCGACGAAGCGCGGCGCATCGGCCAGGCGCCTGGCAATGGCATCGCCGATGCGTTGCCAGAGTCGCTGAAAACCCCGGTGCCATCGCAGCCGGTCCCGAACAAGACCTGACAAACCCGGGCCCCGCTGGCGCCCGGGGCCTGGTACCCGCCGAATTGCAGATTGACACATTTCCAACAGCACATTAGATTGACAGAATAAAAACACTCGTAAGCCAGGCGCATGTTGACCGATTCGAACGACCGTTCCGACAGTCCTGACCGTCCCGTCGACCTTTTCCGTAGCTGCATCCTGTTTGTCTGCAAGCGCGCCGACATCGACCCGGTTGTCACCCGGATCGCGAGCGACCTTGGCCGGACGGTGCTGCATGCCACCTCCCTCGAACAGGGTCTGGAACACGTGCGGCGCCAGGATTTTGCGCTGGTCCTGGTCGGCTACTCGGGTGACGCTGACAGCATGCTCGCGGTCATCGATGCCGTCCGCACCAATACGCGCTCGAGCCTGACGCCCATCGTTGCCATCGGCCTGCCGCTGCCGATGCCGATGCCGCAAGAGGCGCTGTACGATGCCGGCGTCATTGCCGTGCTGACCGAACCCCTGTCGCCGACGATCCTGCGTGCCAAGGCACGCTTCTACACGGCCGCCTTCGACACGCAGATCGAGCGCCGCCGCGCCGAAGCGGCGCTTGACGAGACCAGCCGGCGCCTGGCGCGCATCATCGAAGCTGCCGAGCTGGGCATCTGGTCGTGGGACATCGGCGCCGATCGCGTCGAGGCCGACGACCGCGTGGCCGATCTGTTCGGCGTGCCGCGCCAGGACCGGTGCAGCGCGCCACTGGCGCGCTACCTCGCTGCGATCCACCCCGACGACGTGGAATCGACGGCCGCCGGCATCAGCGCCGCGATTGCCGCCTGCAGCACCTACGGCGCGACCTACCGGCTCCGGCTGCCGGATGGCGGCTGGCGCTGGGTCATGGCACGCGGCCACGTCGAGACTGATCTTCAGGGCAAGGCGCGCGTCGTGCGCGGCGTGATCATCGACACCACCCGCCAGCTCGAGGCGGAGCAGCAGCTGCGCGCGAGCGAAGAACGTTACCGCACCGTGTTCGACTCGATCGACGAAGGCCTGTGCGTGATCGACGTGCTGTTCGACGACGACGGCAAGCCTTGCGACTACCGCTTCATTGAAACCAATCCCGCGTTCATCAAGCATACCGGCCTCGTCGACGCAGTCGGCAAGACCATGCGCGACTTCGTCCCACGCCACGAGCAGCACTGGTTCGACACGTACGGGCGGGTCGCCACCACCGGAGAACCGGTACGCTTCGAGAACGAGGCCGGGGGTCTGTCACGCTGGTACGACGTGTATGCGACGCGGCTCGGCGGCCCGCAGCCCCATCGTCTCGCCGTCCTGTTTACCGATGTGACCGAACGGCGCCGGTCGGACGCTGCGCTGCGCCAGATGGCGAACGACCTGTCCGAGGCCAACCGGCTCAAGACCGAGTTCCTGGCGACGCTCGCGCACGAGCTGCGCAACCCGCTGGCGCCGATCCGCAGCGGCCTGCAATTTATCCGGCGCGCACCGGGCGATGCCGCTGCCGTCAGTCGCGTCCACGAGATCATGGGCCGCCAGCTCGACCACCTGGTATTGCTGGTGGACGACCTGCTCGACGTCGCCCGCATCCAGCGCGGCCAGGTCGAGCTGCGCCGCGAACCGGTCGACTTGGCCACGGTCATCGAGGCCGCGATCGAAACGAGCATGCCGCTGATCCAGGCCGCGCGCCACGCCTTCGACCTGCAGCTGCCAGCCACCCCGCTGCCGCTGCTGGCCGATCCGACGCGCCTGACGCAGGTGATCAGCAACCTGCTCAACAATGCCGCACGCTACACGCCCAAGGGCGGGCGCATCGCACTGGCCGCCAGCCGCGACGGCGACGAGGCGCTGGTCACCGTGAGCGATAACGGCATCGGCATCGCACCGGATGCGCTGGAAGCGGTATTCAGGATGTTCACGCAGGTCGGCCAGGCGCAGCAACCGGGCTCGGGCGGGCTGGGGATCGGCCTGTCGCTGGTGCGCAGCCTGGTGGAACTGCACGGCGGCAGCGTGCGCGCCGACAGTGCCGGCACGAATGCCGGCAGCGTATTCACCGTGCGCCTGCCATTGACGGGGGAGCCGGTTCATGACGTGCCGCCGGTCGTCACTGCAGCGCCAGCACAAGCCTTGCAGTCGCGCAGCATACTGGTCGTCGACGACAACCGGGATGCGGCAGAAACCCTGGCCGCGCTGCTGTCGATGCTGGGCCACAGCGCGCCGGTTGCCAATGATGGCCACCAGGCCCTGCGCATGCTCCCGGGCCTGATGCCGGACGTCATATTCCTCGATCTGGGCATGCCGGGCATGTCCGGTTACGAGGTCGCCAGCAGGATCCGCGCCGAGGCCCGATACGCGGCCGTGCGCCTGGTGGCGCTGACCGGCTGGGGTGGCGAGACAGACCGCGAGCGCACCGCGCAGGCCGGCTTCGACGCGCACCTGACCAAGCCGGCCACGGTGGAAGCGATCGAAGACGTGCTGCGGCAGATCGCCTAGCGCCCGGCACCGGTCACGACAGGCGCACCGGGATGGACGGCGCCACGTAAAAAGGGCCGGTGTCCTGCGACACCGGCCCTTTCATGACTGCTTGCTGATCCGTTTAACCGGCGTGGGCAACGGCCACCAGATCCGGCGTGCTTGGCACGGCTTCCTGGCTGGTCGCGAAGAAGCGCTCGACCTTGTTGCTGCGCTCTGCGCCTTCGATCAGCGCGTGCATGCTGCTGGCGGTCAGATCCCACGACGTGCCGGCGACGACTTCACGCATGCGCGCTGCCATGGTGGCACGGGCGTCAGGCGTCAGCGCCAGCTGGCGTTCGCAGGCCGCGATGAAGTCGGCGTGCGATTCAGCGATCTCGACCACGTCACCGTATGGCACCTTGACGTCGGTGATCGGCGTGGAGACCGATGGCAGCTCGGCCGCCATGTACTCCAGCACCTTGGTCGGGCTGATGAACTTGGTCGAGTCGTTGATGGCGAACGGCAGCAGGCAGACATCCCAGCCGGCCAGGAACTGCGGCAGCTCGTTGTACGTGCGCTGGCCCATGTAGTGCACATTGGACTGTTTTGGCAGCGTTGCCGGATCAATCTTGACCACTGGACCAACGAGCACGATCTGCCATTCCGGATGCGCATCGGCCATGCTCGAGACCAGGTCGACATCGAAGCGCTCGTCGATCACGCCATAGAAACCGAGGCGTGGATGGGCGATATGGGCCTGGTCGGGATGCGAAATCGCGGTGTCCTGCGCCTGGCGGAAGTGGGCGGCGTCAACGCTGCTCGAGAAGCAGTGGGCGTTGGCGTGGCGGTCGCGCTTGGACTGGTACAGGCTCGGGCCACCAGTGAACACCACGTCGGCGATGTTGAGCAAGGCGCTTTCGCGCTGCAGCAGCTGCTTCGGCGCGTTCTTGAACATCGCCAGCTCGTCCATGCAGTCGTAGATCACCTTGGATGGCTTCAGACCCTGCAGCAGCGGCAGCGCCATCGGGGTGTAGAACCAGACCACCGGCTCTTCGCCGGCAGGCACCAGATCGGCCAGCAGGACTTGCAGGGTTGGCAGCTGGTCATCGTGGAAGCCCCACTGGTGGATCGGCGTGTGCGGACGGCAGACGGTGATGTTGTCAGCGACTTCCATCTTTTCCAGACGCGCTTCACCGTCCGTGTGCATCGGCTCTTCGACGAAGAGAATCTTGTAGTGTTGAGCCAGACGTGTCATCAGGTGCTGGGGACGTTGAAATACGAAATCCCAGCGGAGATGGCAGAACACGATGAGGGTCGGCATGTGAGTTTTCCTTTTCGCCTTGGTGGCGCTATAGTTGTTGGTAATTGTGCAGCCGGACGGTTCTTCTCTCTCTACTGGGACCACCGCTGCGTACGCGCGGGAACCTGGCCGGACGAGTGGATCGTAACATGCAATTTTCTTAATTTTTTGAGTTGTGCAGAGCAATATTTCAAGGAATGTAACGCGACCGCAGGTTACCCCTGTCGAGCGTCATAGGGAGATGCCCCGCCGAACCCGATCTGGTGTCAGTGGCGTCCTACAGCGCGACAGGAAGTTCCACTACGAGCAGAGGTGAAATCTTGACGTGGCACACCGAAAGTCAGCGACCGGAATCGTCGTGAAATCGCGTTTGCATCGCACCACGGGTCGGTAATTCCAGTAGTGACGGGATGGGCGGACGCGCCGGCCGGCGCGTCCGGAAGGGGTTGGGTGACTCAGACCGGCTGGTAAGGCTCGGCGCCTTCAGCGCGACCGTCGTCGCTGAAACCGGCGGCGATCGACACACCTTCGAGGCCGATCGACAGCAGTGCGTCGCACAGTTCGTCGACTTCGGCCACCAGATCGGCGGCCAGATCAACCGGTTTCTCGACGCTGCCCCAGGGCCGCCCACCGTCCAGCGCGTAGAGGTTCGCACGCAGCAGGATGTGTTCGCCCATATCGATCGGCGCAACAGTCGCATGCACGGCATCCGGCGCCAGGTCCTTGGCCAGCAGCAGGCCCTTGATCTCGGCCAGCACGCCCAAGGTCGCCAGCTCGGCGACGCCCTGCTCCTTGGCGCCGTAGAACAGGTCCTGGTACAGGAAATTCACCTCGAGCCGCGCCGGGTCGGCCGCCAGGCAGCGCGCCACCAGCGGCGCGACGGCGACGGTCCAGTCACGGTAGCGGTCCATGCGCGCCGCGAAATACGCGTCGCTGCCCGCCTCGTCCTTCGGAATCCGGTAGAACGCATCGTCGCTGCGCTTGAACGAAAAGCCGAGCAGGAAGCGCAGTTCGAGCGCGGTTTCGTCGGGCGCGGCCGGCTCGCCGGTCCAGCCGCGCATGCTGGCCGCAATGGTCGGGGCCGGCTGCAGCTTCTTTTCCATCAGCGAGGCAGCAGCTTCGCGCAGCATCTCGTGCAGCGTGCCATAGGCGATATGGTCGATTTCGCCCAGATCGAATGCGTGCTGCAGCAGGATCACGCGCGCATCCGGGCTATCGAGTCCGCCCGTCTGGAAGCTGGCCACGAGTGCCTCGAAGGCCGCTTCGTCCTGGAATGTCTGCTGCGCCACCAGGCCGCCCTCGCTGCGCACGAACAGCGGCACCATGAAGGCGTCGATGTCGTGTTCCGGGCTGCCTTCGCGCCCCACGCGCAGCGTTGCCGCTTCTTCTTCAATACACCCGCGCAGCACGCGGCAGGCCAGCGGATCGGTAAAGCGGGCCAGCTCGATCGCCTCGTACAGGACCTCGTCGCGCTTCTTGCGCACCGCCTTGCGCACGGCGAGAGCAAGCTGTTCGCGCCTGGCATCGTCGGGCTCGCTGGATGCCAGGTCTTCGCGCTCGGCGATCTCGAGCGCCAGATCGGCCATTTCCTGGGCCTGGGCATTGGTGTCCGGTTCGCGTGTGTTGTTCGAGGTGCGGGGCACCGGACGCTTGTTTTTTGGCATGTCTGAATGAAGTCAATGAAGGTGAACAAAGGATCGAGCTGGCATGGTAACACCGTGGCATGGCCCCTGACAGCCACCGGCCACCCGACGCACGGCACGATCCGCAGTGATATGCTTCGCCCTACCGTAATTTGCAGGATCACCATGCTCGACCGTTTCTTCCAACTCAGCGCCAACAACACGACCATCCGCACCGAACTCACGGCCGGCCTGACCACGTTCCTGACGATGGTCTACATCATTTTTGTCAATCCTTCGATCCTGGGCGACGCCGGCATGCCCAGGGAGTCGGTCTTCGTCGCCACCTGCCTCGTCGCCGCTGCCGGCACTGCCCTGATGGGCCTGTACGCCAACTACCCGATCGCCATGGCGCCCGGCATGGGCCTGAACGCCTACTTCGCTTACGCCGTCGTGCTCGGCATGGGCATTCCGTGGCAGGCGGCGCTGGGCGCCGTGTTCATCTCCGGCTGCCTGTTCATCCTGGTCACGATGGTCGGCTTGCGGGCGATGATCGTCGACGGCATTCCGCGCTCGATGCGGGTCGGGATCACGGTCGGGCTGGGCATGTTCCTCGCGCTCATCGCCCTCAAGAATGCCGGCATCGTCGTCGCCAGCGAGGCCACGCTCGTCAAGGCGGGCGACCTGCACCAGCCCGCTGCGCTGATGGCCGTGCTGGGCTTTTTCGTGATCGTCGCGCTGGATCGCCTGCGGGTGCGCGGCGCGATCCTGATCGGCATCGTGCTGGTGACCGTCCTCAGCTTCTTCTTCGGCGGCAATACCTACCAAGGCGTGTTCTCGCTGCCCCCGCCGATCTCGCCAACGCTGTTCGCACTCGACATCCCGGGTGCGCTGGCCGCCGGCATCCTGAATGTGGTGCTGGTGTTTTTCCTGGTCGAGCTGTTCGATGCGACCGGCACCCTGATGGGCGTGGCGCGCCGCGCGGGCCTGCTGGTCGAGGCCAAGATGGAGCGCCTGAACAAGGCGCTGCTGGTCGACAGCGGCGCCATCGTCGCCGGCAGCGTGCTGGGGACGTCGAGCACGACGGCGTACATCGAAAGCGCGGCCGGCGTGCAGGTCGGTGGCCGTACGGGCCTGACGGCACTGACCGTCGCGGCGCTGTTCCTGGCCTGCCTGTTCATCGCGCCGCTGGCTGCCGTGGTGCCGGCCTACGCCACTGCGCCGGCGCTGCTGTTCGTCGCCTGCCTGATGCTGGCCGATCTGGGTGACGTTGACTGGAGTGATACCACCGAAAGCATCCCGGCTGCCGTGACCGCGCTGGGCATGCCGTTCACGTACTCGATCGCCGAGGGCATTGCCTTCGGCTTCATCAGCTATGCCGTGCTCAAGCTGCTGACCGGCCGCGCACGTGATGTGAAGCCGGTGGTCTGGGTCATTGCCGGGCTGTTTGCATTCAAGATCGCCTACGTCGGAGCGTGATTGGGAAGGCAATGCGTTACAATATCGGTCAACTCGCGGCAACGTAGCTGCCGCGCACGATTCACGAACGATGGGCCGGTTGCCCTGCACAAGTCCGGCGGTGCGGTGCGGCCCACGCTTCTCTACGGATGCTGATGAAACTATCCCCGATCCTGGCGCTGCTGTTTGTCAGCGTCCACGGCGCGGCCAACGCGGCCCCCGATCTCCCCCAGGTTGGCGACGTCCACGCGCCTCTGAAGGTCATGATGCCGGCGATTCCCGATGGTGGCTGGTTCACCTCGGCCGAACTCGGCGCGATCAATACCTCCGGCAATACGAGCGGCACGTCCGTGACGGGCAAGATCGACGCCCGCCACGAAACGTCGCAGTGGAGCCATGAATTCATTGCCAGCGGCTACTTCAAGGAAGACGAGTACGAGAACGAAGAAGGCGAACTGCAGCGCACGCGCTCGGCGGAGCGCTGGGCCACGTCGGCCAAGGCCTCGTTCAAGCTGCTGGGCGACGGGCGTCGCGCCTTCGTCCTGGGCTCGCACGTGAACGACAAGTTCGGCGCGTATGTGCGCTATTCGTCGCTGTCCGTCGGTTACGGCTCGCGCTGGTACACGGCGCCGGACAAGACGCTCGACGTCGAGATCGGTCCGGGCTACTTCAACGGCAAGCGCGAAACGGACGAAGAAGAAGATGGCCTGACCGTGCGCGGCGCAGCGCAGTTCCGCTGGCAGGTCAGCCCATCGGCCTTCTTCGCGCAAACGATCAGCGTCGAAAAAGGCACGTCGAACACCCACTCGGTGGCCGAGACATCCCTGTCGACCAAGATCAACGGCAGCATGCAGATGAAGGCGGGGTTCAGCGTGCGTAACGACAGCAGCGTCCCCGAAGACAAGAAGAACACCGACACCCAGACCTCGCTGACGATGGTCTATTCGTTCTAGGCGTTCAGCCCCAACGCAGTTCCAGCGTCGCGCCGTCGTCCCGCACCACGGCAAAGCCGCACGCCGCATACAGCGCGCGTGCGGCGGCATTCTCCGCACGCACCCGCAGCGTCAGTGCGCGCTGGCCACGGCACCCTGCCTGCAGCGCCACCAGCACGGCGCGCGCCACACCCTGGCGGCGCCGGTCCTGCGCCACCGCCAGATCCACCACGCGCAGCGTGTCGCCCGTCGCGTCCAGCACCACCCGCCCCACCGCTTGCGCGCCATCCGTGAGCAGCCATGTGTCGGCTGCGGGATAGCGCCGCGCATACTCGTCGGCCTGCAGCTGCTGCTGATGCTGCGCGATGCCTTCGATGACGCTGCGCGGCACCGGCAACGCGCCCAGGTCGGGCCGCGTTGCCAGGTACAGCGATGCGATGAACGCCGCATCGGACGGCTGCGGCGCACGCGCCGTCAGGGCGCCGAAGCGGCGTCCGGTCACGCCGCCGCAGTGCGCGGCATCAGGCTTTTCGCCATGATCAGCGCCGCCAGGCTGATGAGCGCCGCGCCGCTCAGGTAATAACCGACATACTCGAGCCCGTAGTTCGTGCCGAGCCACAGCGCGATATACGGCGCCACCGAGGCGCCCAGGATGCTGGCAAAGTTGAACGTCAGCGACGCGCCCGTGTAGCGCACCTCGGCCGGGAACAGCTCGGCCAGCAGCGTGCCCAGCGGTCCGTAGGTAAAGCCCACCAGACACATGCCCAGCACCATGAAGGCACCGACCGACCATGCACCGCCGGCGCCGAACAGCGGCCCGTACAGCAAACCGAAGAAGGCGATCGCCGCGCTCACCAGCATCATCGCGGTGCGCCGCCCGCGGCGGTCGGCCAGCAGCGCCGACAGCGGAATGGTCAGCGCAAAGAACAGCACCGCAAACAATTGCAGCAGCAGGAATTGCTGGCGCGTGTAACCGAGTTTTGCCGTCCCCCAGCTCAGCGCGAACACCGTCATCAGGTAGAAGATAACGAAAGTCGCCAGCGCGATGAACGTGCCCAGCACCAGCGCGCGGCGATGATCACGCATGACCGTCACCACCGGCACCTTGACCCGCGCCTTGCTGTCCAGGACCTTCTGGAAGTCGGGCGTCTCGGTGATCTTGAGGCGAATGTACAGACCCACGCCCACCAGCACGGCGCTGGCGAGGAACGGAATGCGCCAGCCCCAGGCGAAGAAATCGGCATCGGTCATGACTTCGCCCAGCAGCAGGAACACGCCGCCGGACAGGAAGAAGCCGATCGGCGCGCCCAGCTGGGGAAACATGCCGTACCAGGCGCGCTTGCCTGGCGGCGCATTTTCAGTGGCGAGCAGCACCGCCCCGCCCCATTCGCCGCCCAGCCCCAGGCCCTGGCCGAAACGGCACAGCGCCAGCAGCAGCGGCGCAGCCACGCCAATCTGCGCGTAGGTCGGCAACAGGCCGATCAGGATCGTGGACAGGCCCATCGTGAGCAGAGCCGCGACCAGCGTCGCCTTGCGGCCCACGCGGTCACCGAAGTGCCCGAACACGGCCGAACCCACCGGGCGTGCGAAGAAGGCAATGGCGAATGTCGCCAGCGACTGGAGCATCGCGGCGCCCGGATCGGCGGTCGGGAAGAACAGGCGCGGAAACACCAGCACCGCCGCCGTTGCATAGATATAGAAATCGTAGAATTCGATCGTCGTGCCGATCAAGCTGGCGAACAGGACGGTGCGCGGTTTGTTGGCCGTGACAACGCTCATGCGGCCGCCTTGGCCAGTGCGTCACTCACGGCGCCGGCGTCGGCCGGGCGCACCACGCGCGCCACTTCGTGACCATCCCTGAGCACCACCACCGTGGGCCACAGCTTGACGCGGAACGAGCGCCCCAGTGGCCGGCCGGGACCGTCCTCGACCTTGACGTGGCTGGCGGCCGGATACGCGGCCACGGCCTGGGCGATGACGGACTCCGCTGCGCGGCAATAGCCGCACCAGTCGGTGCCGAAATCGAGGACGACAAGGCCCGGCGCCGCATCGATCTCGGCGCGCTCGGGCTGGTGTGTGGCGTAGGGTGTTGGCATGCGGGTCTCCTGGTATCGGCCATGGTTTGGCCTTGTCAATAGCATAAGCCTACCCGAAAACGCGCCGCCGGCCTATCGGGGTTGCTACTGACGCAGGCCGACCCCTGGGTGTGTCACCGAACCGACCGCCAGCGCAAACGCGGGCACGCTGGCTCCACATGCAGTCAGCTATCCAATTCGAAAGGCCATACCGATGAACATGCCATCGCAACAGCAAACACCACCGGGCAGCGAAGCGGCCCTGAACCCCAAGGCCGATCACGGCGAAACGACGTATCGCGGCTCCGGCCGCCTGCAGGACAAGGCCACCGTCATCACCGGCGGCGACAGCGGCATCGGCCGCGCCGTGGCGCTGGCCTATGCGCGCGAAGGCGCCGACGTGCTGATCTCGTACCTGAACGAGCACGACGACGCGAAGGAAACGGCGCGCCTGGTCGAAGAAGCGGGCCGGCGTGCCATCCTGGTGCCGGGCGACCTGGCCGATCCGGCGCACTGCCGCGCAGTCATCGAGCGTGCCGTGGCCGAATTCGGGCGTATCGACGTGCTGGTGAACAACGCCGCCTTCCAGATGAGCCATGAGGCCATCGAAGACATCCCGGACACCGAATGGGACTACACCTTCCAGGTGAACATCACGGCGATGTTTCACCTGTGCAAAGCCGCCGTCAAGCACATGCCGCGCGGCTCGTCGATCATCAACACCACGTCGATCAACTCGGACAAGCCCAAGCCGACGCTGCTGGCGTACGCCACCACCAAGGGCGCGATCGCCAACTTCACGGGCGGCCTGTCGCAACTGCTTGCCGACAAGGGCATCCGGGTCAATTCGGTCGCACCGGGCCCGATCTGGACTCCGCTGATCCCGTCGACGATGCCGCCGGACGAAGTGGAAAGCTTCGGCGACGAAACGCCGATGAAGCGCCCTGGCCAGCCGAAGGAAGTGGCGCCGGCGTTCGTGATGCTGGCGTCGGACGAAGCCAGCTATATCTCTGGCGCGCGCATTGCCGTGACCGGCGGCACGCCGATTCTGTGATCGTCTGTACCGATCGCCCGCGCTGAGCACCGGCGCTGGTCCCCACCGTGCGCGTGCGGGCTGCCCAGGCAGCCTGCACGCGCACGTCCGTTTCACGCAGTCGACTATTAACTTAAGTACAATACAAGCTTGCCCGACGCGGCACCCGGCCTTTTCCGGAAGCTGTCTTCTCGTCGCGGCCGTTGCCGACCACCGATGAAAACCCGCACATACCTGTTCCTGATGGCAGGCGCGATCTTGCTCCCCGTAGCCATTGCCTCATGGATCGGCCTGTCCATGCTGCTCGACTGGGAGCGCGACTCGCGCCTGCGCAGCGTCCGCGAAATGGCACGCGCCACGGCGTTCCAGATCGACCGCGAAATCGCCGCCGCCGAAGCGTCGCTGCGCAGCGTTGCGTATTCGGAATGGATGCGCCAGCACGACTATGCACGCCTGCACAGCTGGACTTCAAGCACCAATAACGGCAATGCGCAGTCGTGGACCGTGCTGTATGACAGCAGCGGCCGCGAATTGTTCACCACACAGGCACCGATGGGCACCAAGATGCTGTCCCAGACCCGTGACTGGTCGAATCAGGTGTCACTGGCACGCGGCACGCTCGTGTCGGGCTATTTCATTGACGAATATTCGGGCCTGCCGGCGGTCGCGGTCAGCGTGCCGGCGCCGCTCGAGGATGGCCAGTACAACATCGTCAGCCAGATCTTCGACGTGCGCTTCTTCGAGCGCATCCTGCGCCACGATGCCATTGGCGACGACTGGAAGGTCGGCATCTTCGACCGCGACGGCGTGGCCATCATGCGCAACCGCGGCTCGGACACGCTGGGCCAGCCGATGGGTGCCGACTTCCTGGCGGCCACCCGCGCGGCAAATCACGGCGTGTTTCGCCACGTGACGCAGGACGGGCGCGACGTCTACGGCGTGTTTACCCGCTCGAAAAGCAGCGACTGGACCATCGTCATCGGCGTGCCGGTGGCGCAGATCGAGGCAGCTGCGCGTACCGCGACCTGGTACGCCGCGCTGGTGCTGGCGCTGCTGCTCGGCCTGGCCGTGGTGGTTGCCCTGTACCTTGGCCGCACGCTCGAGCGTGCACTGAGCCAGGCAGCAGCGGCGGTCTCGCTGCTGGCCTCCGGCGCCATCGCCCTGCCTGCCCGCACCCGGGTCGAAGAAGTCGATGCCCTGGTCGAAGGCCTGGCCACGACCAGCGAAGCGCTGGCGCGCGAAAGCCAGGTACGCAAGTCGTTACAGGAAGAACGCGAACTGCTCCTGGTCAGCGAGCAGCACGCGCGCCGCCTGGCCGAAGCCCAGAGCCGCGCCAAGGACGATTTCCTCGCCATGCTGGGCCATGAATTGCGCAACCCGCTGGCGGCGATCTCGGGTGCGATGTCGGTGCTGGACATGCCGAACCTCAAGCCGCACATTGCCGCCAACGCGCGCGACATCAGCCGGCGCCAGATGCGTCACCTGACCTGCATCGTGGACGACCTGCTCGACGTGCAGCGCATCCTGTCGGGCAAGATCGTGCTGCACCGCGCCCGCGTCGACCTGGCGGCGATCGTGCGCAGCAGCGCCGAGGCCAAGGCGCTGGTCGATGCCGGTAACCACGCCTGGACCATCGAGGCGATCCCCGACGCCTGGGTCGACGGCGACCACACGCGCCTGGAACAGGTCGTCGACAACCTGCTGCACAACGCGGTCAAGTACACCCCGAAAGGCGGCCGGGTCGACGTGCGCGTCTGGCGCGACGGCGACGCGGTGGCGCTCAGCGTCAGCGACACCGGCGTGGGCATCGCGCCCGAATTGCACCCCCTGATCTTCGACGTGCTGGTCCAGGGGCCGACCAGCATCGACCGTGGCCAGGGCGGCCTTGGCCTGGGCCTTGCGCTGGTCAAGCAACTGACCGCGCTGCACGGCGGCACCGTTGCCGTCCACAGCGACGGGCCCGGCAAAGGCAGTTGCTTCGTCGTGCGCGTGCCGGCTACGGCGTGATGCGTTCCCACACATAGACACCGGCGTCGGCTGGCAGGCCAGTGTGCAGGCGATTGTCCTGCAGACGCCAGGTGCGCAGCGCCGGCAGGTCCTGCGCCAGGCGCGTGCCGACGGCATCCGGCGGACACATGGCGCGGGTCGTCGCGACCGGCCCGAGGCTCAGCGTGCCGCCCGTCGCATCGGTGGCCACTGCCTGCCATGGACCGTTGCCGCGATTGCAGTCGAGCTTGACCGCCAGGCGGCTCTCCTTGCCGAAGCTCAGCGTGAAGCCGTCCGGCGAGCCGGGACGCAGCGTCTTGCTGCCGTCGTCGTTCGTCTGGAATGACGCCAGGCGCCAGCTGGTGCCTTCCAGCGATGGGGCTGCAGGCGCGGTGGCAGCAGTCGGGCTGATGGGTGTGCCCGAGCACGCGCCCAGTGCGAGGCTGACGGACAGGATACAAAGGGTTGAACGCATCATCGATTCTCTCCAGAAAAAGTAGCCGCCCAGAATATCGCATCTGCCCGGAATGAACCGCCCTGCAGGCTGGGAATCCGGCAAAGTGTCCCCACCTGACTGATATCACCTTGTCAATACGAGACCATTATGCGAATCTTCCTGCGCACCCTCGTGGTGGCCATCATCCTGGTACTGGGCTATGCCTTGCTGCAACCCACCATCGAACGGGCGCTGTACACGATGCGGCTGGCCTCGATGCCCACACCCACGGCGCTGCCGGTGCCGGTCGAGGGCGTGCGCACGCGCGCGCTGCGCGACACCTGGGGCGGCGCGCGCAGCGAAGGCCGCAAGCACGAGGGCATCGATATCTTCGCCAAACGCGGCACGCCAGTCGTGTCCAGCACCGAGGGCATCGTGACGCAGGTCGGCACCAACCGTCTCGGCGGCCTGGTGGTCTGGGTCACGGGTCCGGGCGGCCAGCGCCATTACTATGCGCACCTGGACCGCTATTCTGATGTCGAGGCCGGCATGCGCATCGAGGCCGGCCGCGTTCTCGGCTATGTCGGCAACACGGGCAATGCCAAGGGCACGCCGCCGCACCTGCACTACGGCATCTACGAGACGGGCGGCGCGATCAACCCGTATCCGTTGCTGCGCGCCGAGCCGGCCGCAGCGGCGACGGTCAAGGCGGCGTCGGCGAACCAGCAGGCATTAGATCGCCCGGCGGAACCGGCGTCGGCGGCAACTGGCCGCTAGACGGCGGCGGTCCCTCGACCGGCGGTTCGGTCACCTCGATCGCCTCTTCCTGCTGGATCGGCACCGGCTGCTGCAACATATCCAGCTGGTCGGCGCGCGATCCCGGCGCCAGCTCGATCGGGGCTTCCTCGAAGATCTCTTCTTCGGGCGCTTCTTCATAGCGACGGGGCTCCGGGCGCTTGCCGCCCGGCAGCAGGGCCGCCGCATCGAGGCGTTTCGACTCGAGCGCGCCACGGAAGAAGTCCCCGACCAGCAGCGCCGCATTGTGGCCGCCCTGCCCCCAGTACGTGCTGCGGATGGCCACGCGGTTGTCGTTGAAGCCCACCCAGGCGCCGGCCACCAGGTTCGGATGCATCATGATGAACCAGCCGTCGGCATTGTTCTGCGTGGTGCCGGTCTTGCCAGCGACGTCGCCATAGATGCCGAAGCGGCTGCGCACGCCGGCGCCCGTGCCGCGCGTGACGACCCCGCGCAGCATGTCGATCAGGGTCAGCGCCGATTGCTGCGACATCGCACGCTCGGGCGCGCTGCCGCCGAAATCGGCAATGACGTTGCCGTCGCGGTCTTCGATGCGACGGACAAAAATCGGCTTGCGGTATTCGCCCTGCGCAGCGATGGTCGCGTAGCTGCTGACCATTTCCAGCAGCGTCACCGGGCTGGTGCCCAGCGCCAGCGCCGGCACGGCTTCGAGCTTGCTCTGGCGGATGCCCAGCCGCTGCGCCAGGTCGATGATCGGCTGCAGGCCCACCTCCTGGCTCACCTGCGCCGTGATCGTGTTCTTGGAATAGATCAGGCCATCGCGCATCGACATCGAGCGGCCCGTGTTGCCGCTCATGTCGGTCGGCTTCCAGACGCTGCCATTGGCGCCGCGGAAAGACTGCACCACGTCGCGGTACTGCTGGTCTTGCGGGATGCCCCGTTCAAGCGCGGCGCCGTAGACGATCGGCTTGAAGGTCGAACCGGGCTGGCGCGCGGCCTGGGCCACGTGGTCGAACTGGTCGCGCTCGAAATCCCGGCTGCCGACCCAGGCCCGCACTTCGCCGGTGGCCGGGTCGATCGCGACGAAGCCCGCTTCCAGGCGCGACTTCGCGCTCTTCAGGTCGGCCATGAAACTGCGGTCGGCCTTGATGCGCTTGAGTGCATCCGCTGGCGCTTCGCCGCCCTCGACGGCGTTGCGGTAGGCGCCGGTCTCGCGCACGAACGCATCAAGCTCGCGCCCGTGCGTGATCCAGTAGTACGAGAACGGATCGACATTGCGCCGCATCGACGTGTACATGCCGCCGGACGTCGAGCGCGGGACATTCGGGTTCGCCCATTCAACATCAGCGATGGCCTGGAGCATGTCGGCCTGGCGCCTGACGGCGCGCTCGGCATCCGCCTGCAGGCCGGCGTCGAGCGTCGTGCGCACCACCAGGCCATCGAGCTGCAGGTTGACGTCGTTCTCGTCGGCCCAGTCGAGCAGCCATTTGCGCACGTAGGCGCTGAAGTGGTTGTCCTTGCCGCTGCGGTCCGGCAGGCGCGCAAAGCGCAGGCGCAGCGGGCGTTTCACCAGCGCCGCATAGCGCCGGTCGTCGAACGCGCCATGCTTGCGCATCTGGCCCAGCACGACATTGCGGCGCGCCAGCGAGCGCACCGGATTGGCGACCGGGTTGTAGTAGTGCGTGCCCTTGAGCATCCCCACCAGCGTGGCTGACTCGAGCACATCCAGCTTGAGGGCGGGTTTGTTGAAATAAGTGCGCGCGGCCATCTCGATGCCGTAGGCGTTGTACAGGAACGGCACCGTGTTCAGGTAGGCCTCAAGAATCTGCGTCTTGCTGTAGGTGTTCTCGATCTTGATCGCCGTGATCAGTTCCTTCATCTTGCGATTGATGCTGCGCGCCCGCCCGATCTCTTGCGGGAACATATTGCGCGCCAGTTGCTGCGTGATCGTCGAGCCCCCCTGCGGATTGCCCTTGATGCTCGACCACAGGGCGCCACCCACGCGCCGGAAGTCGATGCCGTGGTGATCATAGAAGCGGTGGTCTTCGGTCGAGATCAATGCCTTGACCACGTGCGGCGAAATCTGCGACAGCTTGACGCGCTCCTGCAAGCCCTGCTCGAAGGTGCCAAGCGACTTGCCGCCGGCGTCGAGGATCACGGTCGGGCGCGACTGGCTGGCCTGCTCCAGGTCGTCGATGCCGGGCGTGAGCGGGATCAGGATCAGCAGCCAGGCCAGGATGGCCATCAGCCCGGCCGCCATCGACCACAGGGCAATCAGCGCCAGCTTGACGGGCAGCGGGCGCCCGTGCAGGCGCTGCTGCGCGCCGGAGCGGAGCGCGCCGGCCCCCGTCTGTGCGCCGGCGAATGCGCGCCGCGCGAGAAGTTGCACGCGTTGCCGGATGGTCGGCGCAGGCGTGCTGCCCGTACTGTCGTCGTTCTGGTGTTGGTCCACGCGCTGTTCCTGCCTGCTCAATCTGTCAATTCGGCAAGTATAGCCGACAGGTGGCCTGCGCCCGGCGCGCCGTTGCCTCAGACGGCGCCGGGATCGGGCTCGATGTGGCCGGCGCGCAGCAGCGCCTCGATCCGTTCCACCGTCTGCGGGCGGCTGTAGACGTGGCCCTGCACCTGGTCGCACCCTGCGCCGCGCAGGAAGTCGAGCTGCGCGATGGTTTCGACGCCCTCGGCAATGACGTGCAGGCGCAGGCCATGGGCCAGAGAGATGATCGCGTCGACCAGCGCCGCCCCGTCGGCGCTGCCCACCATGTCCTGCACGAACGAACGGTCGATCTTGAGCACGTCGACCGGCAGTCGCTTCAGGTATTGCAGGCTCGAGTAACCCGTGCCGAAGTCATCGATCGACAGGGTCACGCCCATGCGCTTGAAGCATTCCATTGTGTGGATCGCCGACTCGATGTCACCCATCATCATGCTTTCGGTCAGTTCGATCTCGAGTGAACCGGGCGACAGGCCTGTCTCGCGCAGCACGCGCTCGACGCTGGTTACCAGGCCGGGTTCGGCAAACTGGCGCGCCGACAGGTTGACGGCGATCCGTAGCGGCCCCAGCCCGCCGCGCTGCCAGTGCCGATTCTGGCGGCACGCCGTCTGCAGCACCCAGGCACCGATCGGCACGATCAGGCCGGTCTCTTCGGCCAGGCCGATGAAGCGTTCCGGCTGTACTGTACCCAGCAGCGGATGGCGCCAGCGGATCAGTGCCTCGGTGCCCACGACGCGGCCGCTGGCCAGATCGACCTGCGGCTGGAAATGCAGCGTGAATTGCTGCTCGCGCAGCGCGTGGCGCAGCGCGCTTTCCAGCGCCAGCCGGTCGAATGCCTGCGCATTCATGTGCGGGGCATAGAACTGCACCGCATTCCTCCCATCCGACTTGGCGCGGTACATCGCGATTTCGGCGTGCTTGACCAGCGTGTCGGCGTCGTCACCGTCAACCGGCCAGGCCGCCACCCCTGCGCTGCAGCCGAACACGACGTGCTGGTCGCCGAGCTGCAGGGGTTCTGCCACCGCGTCACGCACCTGCTGGATGCGGGTCGCGGCCTGGCGTTCGTCGCCGCAGCCGCACAGCACGAGCACGAAATCGTCGCCGCCGACACGCGCCGCCGTGTCGAGCGGCCGCAGCGTGCACCTGATGCGCGTGGCGACGCGACGCAGCGCGTCGTCACCGGCACGCCGCCCCAGCGTATCGTTGATCAGCTTGAAGTGATCGACGTCGAGCAGCACAACCCACACCGGCGCGCGGTTTGCCGTCGTTAGCGCAGCCGCAATCGCGCGCTCGATGCGATCGGTCAGCAGCGCGCGGTTGGCCAGGCCCGTGAGCGTGTCGTAGTGGGCGTGGCGCGCGAGTTCGGCTTCGTAGCGTTTGGCCGTGGTGACATCGTAGACAGTCACGACGAACTGGCTGACGGTGCCGTCGGCGCCGCGCACGGGGGCGATGTAGACGTCGCTGATCAGCTCGGCGCCGTCACGCGTGTGCATCGTTACGAGCGCATGGTCCTCGCGCTGCTGGCGCAGCGATGCGCATAACGCGTGCACCGCCGGCTGGTCGCGGTCGGCCCCGACGAGCAGCGCGAGCGGCTGGCCGCCCAGTTCGTGCGGCGCGTAACCGAAGGTGCGCTCGCAGGCCGGGTTCGCGTAACCGATCGGGTACGCCGGCGCCCCGGCATCGACCAGCAGGATCGGGTTGGCGCTGGACGCCATCGACCGCTCATAGACACGCAGCGACCCGGTGGCACGCTCCAGCGCGACGGTGCGCTGCCGGACCAGCGCCTCGATGCGGCGCGTGCGCGCCACGCGTTGCTGGACCAGCGTGGCGGCAGTCACACTGAGCACCAGGCCCAGCGCGAACGCTACCAGCTCGGCCGTGTGGCGGCCGACCGCGTGCGGCTGTTCGTCGACCACGACCTGCCAGTTGCTGTCGGCAATCTCGAAGGACTCACGGTGGCGCAACGGGGCGTCGCCGCGCACGCGCGTCCCCCAGCCGTCGGCGCGGGGAAGCGTTCCGTGCCGGTACGCCGTCACCATCTGCCCCGTCGTGTCCGGCCCCTGCAGCGACAAGGCAATGGCCGCATCGTCCAGCAGGCGGACCGCATGCAGGGTGCCGCCGACCAGCAGCGCGACATCGATCACCACCTCGACGTGTCCGACCACCGCCGCGCGGCGCGCCGGCACGTCCGCGGGGCGCCCGTTGCCCCGATACACGGGCACGGTGATCACGATGCCATGGCGCGTGCCGCCGCCCTGCAGCAGCGTGACGAGCGGACTGGCGACCGGCTCGGCGGCATCGATCGCGTTCTGGCTGACCCGCCGCAAGGGCGGATACGCCCATGCGTCAATGCCGAACACAATGGCGTTACCGAGGATGGGGGCAACGTAATCGTTGACCAGATACAGGGGGCGCTCGCCGGCGCGCACCAGCGCGGTGGCGCTGCCCGGTACGCGTTCGCGGATCTGGAAGTCGGGCCAGAACGCCCGGCGCTCTGCCTCGAATGCCGGGCGGTCGGCGGCGCTGACGAAGCGCTGGAACACGATCGCCTTCAGGTAGCCATGGTTCGCTACCAGCGGCAATGCAAAGGCTTCGAACTCGTCGCGCGTGATCCGGTGCGAGGCGCGAAACAGCAGGCTGGCGGCGCGCGCCGCATCGACCGCTTCGGCAAACGCGCGCGTGACCGCCGCCACGCGCACGCCGGCGCGCTGCGCGAATTCGGCCTCGGCGCGCCGGGATTCCAGCATGCGCACGCCCCCGCACAGCGCTGCAGTGAGCGTCAATCCGAGCAGACAGGTGACCACCGCGGCCCTTGACAGGCCGTGGCCGGGTACGGACGAGCGGCGGAAATATGCGCTGCGCATACACCGGATGCTAGCGCAGAACGGGCGGCGCGGGCGCAGCGCTCGCGGTGCGCCGATGTCGAAGAATCTGCGGTGCGCTGATGCGTTTTGACAACGCTTGCTTTATCATCTCGCGCATGTCGTCCGAACCCCACGCCCCTTCCCCGTCCTTGCCAACCGACGCGCCGCCCCAGCGCGTGCTGCGGCAGTTCCGTATCGTCTTCAATGCGGTCAAGACCCACTTTCGCCAGCTCGAGCATGAATCCGGCCTGGGCGGCGCCCAGGTCTGGGCGCTGTCGGTAATCGACAGCCAGCCCGGGATCGGCGCAACCAGCCTGAGCCGCGCGCTCGACATCCACCAGTCCACTGCCAGCAACCTGGTGCGCTCGCTGGTCGATCGGGGCTACGTCAGTGCAGCGCGCGAAGGCGCGGACCGGCGCAGCGTGGCCCTGCGCGTGCTGCCGGCGGGCCAGGAAGTGCTGCGCCGCGCCCCGGCGCCCCTGGCCGGCGTGCTGCCGAATGCACTGGCCACGCTCGACGAATCGACGCTGCTGCGGCTCGAACAGGATCTGGGCAGTCTGATCGCGCAGCTCGATGCCGATGAAGCGGCCGGCAAGATTCCGCTTGGCCAGCCATAGCAGGCAGCATCGACAGGGTCTGGAAAAAAAAGCCCCCCGACGAGTGCGGGGGACGAAAAGAAGCGGTGCTCACCGCTTCTTTGCTGATCGGGGAAACCGGGTCGGGTAACCCGGTTGCCACGTCCTCATATTGCCCGAAAAGTATAATCAAGGCAACCTTATTTGTGCCAATGGACACACGGGGATGCTGCACAGCGTGATCGCACAGGACAAGGCATGGAAATAGCAGGCTGGTTGCAGGCAGGTGGTTGGGGATTGTTGGCGGGCGGCGCCCTGCTGCTGGGCGCCGCAGCCGGCGTACGCTATCAGGTGCCGCAGCGTCTCGTCGCCGCGATCATGGCGTTCGGCAGCGGCGTGCTGATTTCGGCGCTGTCGTTCGAGTTGATGGACGAAGCGGTCGAGACCGGCGGGCTCGCCTCGACGGCAGCCGGCTTCGTGATCGGCGCCTGCATCTACACGGGCGCCAACTGGCTGCTCGCGCGCAAGGGCGCCAAGCACCGCAAGCGCTCCACGCCACCGGAAGGCGCCGATCCGAAGGCCAAGGCCAGCGGCGCCGCCATCGCGATCGGCGCCCTGCTCGACGGGATTCCCGAGTCGATCGTGATCGGCCTGTCGCTCGTGGGCGGCGAAGGCGTCAGCATGGCGATGGTGGCGGCGGTGTTCCTGTCGAATCTGCCGGAAGGGTTGTCGAGCGCTGCGGGCATGAAGCGCGCCGGCCATTCGACCCGCTACATCATGGGCATCTGGGCGGCGATTGCCGTCGCCTCGGGCCTGGCGGCCACGGCGGGCTTCACGCTGCTCCACGCGTTCCCGCCTGAAATTCTCGCGGCCATCACGGCGGTGGCGGCCGGTGGCGTGCTGGCCATGGTGGTCGACACGATGATTCCCGAAGCGTTCGAAGAAACCCATGATTTTGCCGGACTGATCGTCACCGCGGGATTTCTCGCGGCCTTCGCACTGAGCAAGCTTTCCAGCTGAACTTGCCGGGTATAACTGTTTATAATCGACTTTCCAGCGACGTCACTTCCCCGGCGTGGCAACTCTCACTCCATCCTGATGATGCAATCCCAGTTTTCCGGCGGCACCTGGCGCGACGGCGCGGCGCCGCCCGTCCTGCGCTATCTGTTCGCCGTGTTCCTGTTCCTCGTGGCGCTGGCCGCGCGCTTCATGCTGGTCGACATCCTGCCGGCCCGCGGTTTCCCGTTCCTGTCGTTCTTCCCTGCCGTGCTGCTGGCGGCCTATCTGGCCGGTCTCGGGCCCGGCTTGCTGACGGCGTTCCTGAGCACCTGGGCTGCCTGGGCATTCTTCATGGGTCCGCGCCTGCCACCGGCCGCGATGGCGCACAGCGACCTGATCGCGCTGATCTTCTTCGCATCGATCCTGGTCATCGATTGCCTGGTCATCGAACGGATGAACCTGGCCATGCGCAAACTGCGCGCCACCGGCACCCGTCTGCGCGAAAGCGAAGACGCGCTCGTCTTGCGCCAGGCCGAGCTGAGCGAAGCGAACCGGCAAAAAGACGTGTTCATCGCGATGCTGGCGCACGAGCTGCGCAATCCCCTGGCGCCGATCCTGTCGGCGGCCCAGCTGATTGCCATGCGCGCGGGGGCCGACGAACCGTTGGCGCGCGCCGCAGGCATCATCACGCGCCAGGGTCTGCAACTGACGCGCCTGGTCGACGACCTGCTCGACGCGTCGCGCATCCACTCGGCCAAACTGACGCTACAGGTTGCGCCGGCCGACCTGCGCGATGTGATCGCCAGCGCCCTGGAAACCAGTGGACCGATGATCGAACAATCGGGCGCGAACTTCCAGCTGACGCTGCCGCCGCAGCCGATTCCCGTGCAGGTCGACAGCACGCGCATCGCCCAGTGCGTGTCGAACCTGCTGCACAACGCCTTCAAGTTCACGCCTGGCAAGGGCGACATCCAGTTGCACATCAGCACCGGGCCGGACGGCATGGCACGCATCCGGGTCACCGACAACGGGCGCGGCATTTCACAGGAGATGCTGCCGCGCCTGTTCGAGATGTTCACGCAGGAAGGCCGCAGCGGCAACGACGGCAATAGTGGCCTGGGCATCGGCCTGGCGCTCACGCGCGACCTGGTTGCGCGTCACGGCGGCACGCTCACCGCCCACAGCGACGGGCCGGGCCGCGGCGCGGTGTTCGAGATTGCCCTTCCCCTGAGCACCGACATTCAGGCGACAGCGATCGCCGCGCCGTCGCCGGCAGCCATCGAAGCGCCGCAGAAGGCGCCATCGGTGCTGGTCGTCGACGACAATGTGGATGCCGCCGAACTGTTGCAGGCACTGCTCGGACTGCACGGATTCGCCGTGCAGATTGCCCATACCGGCTCCGCTGCCCTGGCCGCGCTGGCGCAGCAGCGCTACCAGGTCCTGCTGCTCGATATTGGTTTACCCGACATGACCGGCTACGAGGTAGCGATCGCTGCCCGCGCGCAGGGTCTGCTGGATAACAGCACGTTCATCGTCGCGCTGACCGGCTGGAGCGACGCCGAGTCACGCCAGCGCTCGGTCAATGCCGGCATCGACCATCACCTGAACAAGCCGGTGCAGATGGAAGCGCTGTTGAACCTGTTCGATGCGCGCACGCTGTCGGAGCATCAGGCAACCAGGTGACACCCATGCGCGCCCGGGGGGCGCACTCGCCTGGCTATTTTTTCGGCGGCGGCGTGGCTGCACCTTGCGTGCGCAGGTAGGCCACGATCTCGCCCGCCTGCTTCTCGCTCATGAAGCTGAGAAACCGCATCTTGTTGCCGGGCACGACCTTCTCGCTGTCGCGAATGAACGCGATCAGATTCTGCTCGTTCCAGACAAAGCCTGCCTTCTTCAATGCCGCCGAGTAGGCATACGCGGGGGCACTGCCCGCCTTGCGGCCCACGATCCCGTTCAATTGCGGCCCGAAGCCATTGCGGGCGCCGGGGCCCACCTCATGACAGTTGGTGCAGCGTGCGAACAGGCGGCGGCCGGCATCGACCTGGGCCTGGGCGGACGCTGCGAGCGCTTCGGCGCCGAGGCCGGACAGCAGTGCGAACACCACGATCAGCGTACGCATGATTACTTCACCCGCTGCTTCTCGAGCTTGCGCGCGAGCGTGCGGCGATGCATGCCCAGCCGGCGCGCGGCCTCGGAAATATTGAAATCGGTCTCGGCCAGCACTGCGTGGATGCGCTCCCATTCCAGCGTCTTGATCGACGTCGAGCGGTTCGTGACCTCGATTTCGGCGCTGCCGGCCACGTGTCCGAACGCCGCTTCGATATCGTCGGCATCCGATGGCTTGGCCAGGTACTGCACGGCGCCCAGCTTGATCGCTTCGACCGCGGTCGCGATGCTGGCAAAGCCGGTCAGCACGACGATGAGCATGTCCGGGTCGTGCTCGTGCAGCAGTTGCACGCAGGCCAGGCCCGAGGTCTGCCCCTTGAGCTTCAGGTCGACCACGGCGTAGCCGGGATTGTGCTGCGCCAGGATGGCGGCCGCTTCATCATGGCCGGTCGCGCCCAGCACGCGGTAGCCACGTCGTTCGAACGAGCGGCTCAGTGTGCGGGCGAAGGCTTCGTCGTCTTCGATGATGAGCAGCAGCGGCTCAGGGTTCGGCATCGTTCAGCTCCTCTTCCAGTTCAATGGCCGACATCGGCAACCGCAGCATGACCTCGGCGCCACCCTCCGGCCGGTTGGTCGCCGTGACGGTGCCACCAAGTTTGCGCACCACGTTCACGGCGAGGAACAGGCCCAGGCCACCACCGGGTTTGCCCTTGGTGGACTGGTAGGGCTTGCCGAATTGCGCCAGCATGCTGGGCGCAAACCCGGGACCACGGTCGAGCACGGACAGCACCAGCGTGCGCTCGTCGATGTGCGCATCAAAACAAACCCAGTCGGGCGAGGCTTCCAGCGCATTGTCGAGCAGGTTGTCGACCGTCTGGCGCAGCGCGGAGTCGCTCGCGACCGGCCAGTCGTCGGCGATCCGATTATTGTACGTGAAAGCGCGCACCGGGCGGCTGGCCTGCCAGCGTTCCACCAGGCCGTCGAGAAAGCCCCGCACGGTCGTGCGTTCGGCCGATTCGCCGCGCGCTTCGCCAGCCGACAGCAGGATGCCGCTGACGATCGATTTGCAGCGCTTGAGCTGCGTCTGCATCTCGGTCAGCTCGCCCAGCAATTCGGGATCATCGCGAAATGCCGGCATGCGCTTCCAGTCGCCCAGGATCACCGAGACGGTTGACAGCGGCGTACCCAGCTCGTGCGCGGCGCCGCTGGCCAGCAGGCCCATGCGCACGATGTGTTCCTGTTCCGTCGCGCTCTGGCGCAGTGCCGCCAGTTGCGTTGCCTTGTCGCGTACATTGTTCGAGATGCGCGAGACGAACAGCACCAGCAGCGCCGCATTGAGTGCAAAGCAGACCAGCAAGCCCTGGACGTACAGGCTGCCGATCCCGCGCTCGTGGTCGAACGGCAGCGCGAGCGGCTCGGCGAACGCCGCCAGGCCCGCCATGCAGGTGATCGTGATGACGACGATGCTCCAGGTCCACAGCACGTCGAGCAGCACGGCCGAGACGATGACCTGCAGCAGATAGAGGAAGGCAAAGGGATTGGTGGTGCCGCCGGACAGGTACAGCAGCACGGTCAGGCTCGACACATCGACCAGGATGGCCAGGAACATCTCGCCATTCGACACCGGCCGCCGCTCGTGCCAGCGCAGATGGCTGGCGATGTTGAAGGCGATCAGGCACGAGAGTACCTGCAGCATGTGCACCAGCGGCAGGCCGATCCCGAACAGCAGGATCGCGACGGCGATGGTCGTGACCTGGCCGATGACGGCGATCCAGCGCAGCTCGATCAGCTGCAGCATGTTCTTGTGGCCGGCCGCAAATTCCACGTTCGCGGCCGCCGCCGACGGCGACGTGCGCGCCGCCCTGGCGAAGAAATCGAGTGGAGATTGCATTGGAGCCCGTTCGTTCAGTGCGCCGCTACCCGGCAGTGCGGACGGCGCGTTTAATCGTCGGCGTTGCGGGAACGCTTCGCCTCGTAGCGGGCCACCCACCACCAGGCTGCGGCCACCATGAGCGCGAGAGCATACCAAGTCAGCGCGTAGACGAGGTGATTATTTGGGAACGAGATGACGGTCAGGCCGCCGACCGCGCGCTCGGGCGCGGACACAGGATCCTGGTTCTTGCCGGCATCGACGAAAAACGGCGCCGTGATGGCGGGATCGAAGCCGCGCGCGGCGGTCAGGGCGGCAACGTCACGCGAGTACCAGCGATTGCCGGCCGGGTCGTTGTCGCGCAGGAAACCGCCCTTGGGTTCGGCAATGCGCAGCAGGCCGGTCAGCTTGACGGCCTCGCCCGGTGCGGCGCAGGCATCAGGCCCGGCGGTGCGCGCGGGGAAGCGCGTGGCGATATCGCCCGATGACGGGATGAAGCCGCGGTTGACAAATACGATGTGGCCCTCGTCCGTGCAGAACGGCGTGAGCAGCCAGAAGCCGGCACCCAGTTCGGACAGTGCCTGGACGGGTGCGGTGTATTGGTAGAGATAGTGACCCGACAGGGCAACGGCCCGGTATTCGTCGGATTCTCTGGAAATCTGCGGCCACTGCGCCACCGGAGGCAGCGCAGCAGGCGTCGCATGAACGCGTGCATCGACGCGTTCGATCAGGTCCAGTTTCCATTGCAGGCGAAACACCTGCCAGGTCCCCAGCACTGCAAACAGCACGAGCAGCAGCAAGGCCAGCACCGCCACCAGGCGCCGCACGAACGGCGAACGGCGCGGTGGGGGCTGGTCCTGCGCCGAACGGGTCGGCGCCTGCTGCTCGTGCATGACCATCGTCAGGTCATGTCGGAGGTGTTTTCAGCACCCATGCCCGGCATCATGTTGGTGTTCATGTGGTGCATGACCCAGATCGAGCCCGACATCACGATGACCAGCAGCACGATGGTCAGGATCAGCGCCATCATGTTCCAGCCGCCTTCTGCCTTCGAATTCAGGTGAAGGAAGTAGATCATCTGGACCACCAGCTGGACCGCGGCGAAGCCGAGGATGACCCAGCGGGTCATGTCCGGGGCCAGCACGTTGCCCATCACCAGCCAGAACGGAATCGCGGTGAGGATCAGCGACAGGACGAAGCCGATCGCGTAATCCTTGCCACTGTAGTGGATCTGGTAGCTGTCATGACCATGATGACCATGGTCGTGCTCGTTATGATGATCGCTCATGGCAGCACTCCCATCAGGTAGACAAAGGTAAACACGAAGATCCAGACCAGATCCAGGAAGTGCCAGAACAGCGACAGGCAGGCCAGGCGACGGAAGTTTTCCGGCGTCATGCCGTGCTTGGACAGCTGCACGAACAGGGTCACGAGCCATACCACGCCGAACAGCACGTGCAGACCGTGGGTACCGACCAGCGCGAAGAACGCGGTCAGGAAGCCCGAGCGCTGCGGACCGGCGCCAAGGTGGATCAGGTGCTGGAATTCATAGATTTCCAGCGACAGGAACGCCACGCCCAAGAGGCCCGTGACGACCAGCCACAGCTTGGTCTTGCCCACGTTCTTGGCTTGCGCCGCGATCATGGCCATGCCGAAGGTGATCGACGACACCAGCAGGAACGCGGTGTTCAGCGCGATCAGCGGCAGCTCGAACAGCTCGGCGCCGGTCGGGCCGCCAGCGTAGTTGCGGCCCAGCACGGCGTAGCTGGCGAAGAGCGACGCGAACAGCAGGCAGTCGCTCATCAGGTAGAGCCAGAAGCCGAGCAACGTGCCCTGCTCCGGGTGGTGCTCCCGCGCCATGTAGCGCGCGGTCACTTCGGCGGGTGTCAACCCGCCTGTCATGGTTGCTTTAATTTCAGACATGGCTTTCCAGCATACGAGTACGTGCGGTTTCGGTCTTCAGGACTTCTTCAGCCGGAATGTAGAAATCGCGTTTGTAGTTGAAGGTATGGGCAATGATCGTACCGAGCAGGACAATGAACGACACGATGACCAGGGCCCACATATGCCAGATGATGGCAAAGCCGACCGCGCACGCCAGTGCCGAGATCACGAATCCAGCCCATGTGTTCTTCGGCATGTGGATCGCGACGAAATCGGCGAGCGGACGCTGGTAACCGTTCTTCTTCATGTCAGCGAAGGTGTCGTTGTCGTGCACCACCGGCGTGAACGCGAAGTTGTAGTCAGGTGGTGGCGACGAAGTCGACCATTCCAGCGTACGGCCATCCCACGGATCGCCCGTGAAATCGCGCAGACGTGCGGTGTTGCGGTCACGGAAGCTGACATACAGTTGCATCAGCAGCGCGCCGATACCACCGGCGATCATCAGGGTGCCCAGGAACGAGATCTGGAACAGCCACTGGACCGACATGTCATCGAAGTGACTCACGCGACGGGTGTAGCCCATGAAGCCCAGGATGTACGGTGGCGTGAACGCGACCCAGAAACCGATCGACCAGAGCCAGAACGAGACGGTGCCCCAGAACTTGTCGAGCTTGTAGCCGAACGCTTTCGGGAACCAGTAGTTCAGGCCAGCGAAGATACCGAACACCACGCCACCGATAATCACGTTGTGGAAGTGGGCGATCAGGAACAGCGAGTTGTGCAGCACGAAGTCGGCCGCAGGAATCGCCAGCATCACGCCGGTCATGCCGCCGATGGTGAAGGTCAGCATGAACGAGATCGTCCACATCATCGGCAGTTCGAAGCGGATACGGCCGCGGTACATCGTGAACAGCCAGTTGAACAGCTTCGCGCCGGTCGGGATCGAGATGATCATCGTCGTGATGCCGAAGAACGCATTGACGCTGGCGCCCGAACCCATCGTGAAGAAGTGGTGCAG
>Ga0308163_10000797_pt1 | contig 43891 bp, 46 predicted proteins | sample PhyTR1_FD_201037 | JGI IMG/M metagenome (GOLD analysis project Ga0308163, IMG submission 201037) | Phyllosphere microbial communities from UC Gill Tract Community Farm, Albany, California, United States - DLSLT.R1 | ecosystem: Host-associated > Plants > Phyllosphere > Unclassified | place: USA... | reverse complement strand
TCGTGCAGACGCATCTGTTCCATGATCGGATCATGAGCATGGACACCGTCACCCTCGACGCGGGTGCGACCCTCGGGCCGCACAGCGTCATCCTCCCCGCGGCGCGCATCGGCCCGCAGGCCACCGTCGGCCCCGCGAGCCTCGTGATGCGCGGCGAGCTCGTGCCCGAGGCCAGCCGCTGGAGCGGCAACCCGATCGGCCCGTGGCGCGAGGTGAAGACGGGACGCTACCTGCCCGCCGAGGCCGCGGCCGTCGCGTCCGCCGCGCCCGCCGCCCCGGCCTCCGCGGACGCCGACGCCACCGCTCCCGCTCCCGCGCCCGCCGGTCGCCGGTGAGGGCCGCGGCAGGTCCCTCGTCCGGCGACGGATACACCCCCGAGGTCGGCTCCTCCGCGTACTCCGTGGAGCGGTACGACCTCGACCTCGACTACCGCGTGGCCCGCAACCGCCTCAAGGCGCGCGCCGTCATCAGCGCGACCGCCCGCGAGGACCTCCCCCGGTTCGAGCTCGACCTCACGGGCCTCCGCGCCTCCGACGTGCGCGTCGACGGCCGCCGCGAGACCCGGCACGTGCAGCGCGGCGGGCGGCTCGTCGTCACCCCGGCCACGCAGATCCCCGCGGGCGCGTCCTTCACGGTCGAGGTCGCGTACTCCGGCGAGCCCGGCCCCCGCCGCACCGTCTGGGGCGAGCTCGGCTGGGAGGAGCTCGGCGACGGCGTGCTCGTGGCGTCGCAGCCGAGCGGCGCGTCGACGTGGTTCCCCTGCAACGACCGGCCGGACGTGCGGGCCGCGTTCCGGATCCGCGTCGCGTGCGAGGTCGACTACTCCGTGATCGCGAGCGGCCGGCTCGTCTCCCGCCTCGAGCGCTCGGGCCGCGCCACCTGGACCTACGAGCAGGACGCCCCCACCGCGCCGTACCTCGCGACCGTGCAGATCGGCCGGTACGTGGAGAAGCGCGTGCCCGCGGGATCCACCCAGGCCGTTCTCGCGTACCCGAAGCCGCGCGAGGCGCGCGTGCTGCAGGACCTCGCGCCGGTGCCGCGCATGATGGCGTTCTTCGAGACGCTCTTCGGGCCGTACCCGTTCGACGAGTACCGCGTGGTGGTCACGGACGACGAGCTGGAGATCCCGCTCGAGGCGCAGGCGATGGCCGTGCTCGGCTCGAACCACGCGGACGGCACCGGCGGATCCGAGCGGCTCGTCGCCCACGAGCTCGCGCACCAGTGGTTCGGCAACAGCGTGGGCCTCGCGTCGTGGCAGCACATCTGGCTCAACGAGGGCTTCGCCTGCTACGCCGAGTGGCTGTGGTCGGAGGAGTCCGGCGGGGCGACCGCGGATCAGCTCGCGCGCCAGCACCACGCGCGCCTCGACCGCTACGGCACGCAGATGGGCATCGGCGATCCCGGCCCCGAGGCGATGTTCGACGACGTCGTCTACAAGCGCGGCGCCCTCGCGGTGCACGCGCTGCGGCTCGCGCTCGGCGACCAGGCGTGGCGGGCGCTGCTGCTGCGCTGGACGGATCCGGCGTGGACGGCGCCCCGCACGACCGCCGACCTCGTCGGCGCGGCCGGCGACGCGGGCGCGCTCCTGCGCGCATGGCTCGCGGATGCGCCGCTGCCGCAGCTGCCGAAGGTGGGGCGGCGCTGAGGGGTCAGGCCGTCTCCCGGGCCGGGCGGCGGATCCGCACGGGCAGGTCCGCGACGCCGCGCCGCGCGACCGCCGCGACCAGTTCCGGCGCGAGGCCGGCGGCGACCACGCGGTAGCGCGTGGGCTCGCTGTCGATCCATGCGACGGTGCCCCGCGCGTCGTCCGCGAACCGCACGCGCTCCGGGTCGACGCGGAGCCCGCGGCCGTCGGCCTTCAGCACCGCCTCGATCCGCACCCACTCCGCGAGCGTCGTCCCGGGCGGCGCCTCGCGGCCGCGCGGCTCGGCGTCGATGCCGATCGGCCCGTCCGTCGACACGGCGACCACCACCACGTCGCCCGCGTGCGCGACGCTGGCGTGCAGGCCGTCGAGCGCGCGGGATCCGCCGAGCACCGAGCGGCCGTGAGCTCCGCCGCAGGTCGCGCAGCGGGCGCGGACCGTGACGTCGGCGGGATCCGCGCCGGCCAGCTCCGCGGCGAGCGCCCGCAGCGCGTCGCGGCCGGCGGCGGTGCGGGTCGCGCGATCCGCGATGCCCGGGACCCGCGCCACCGACACGTGCACGGCGGCGGGAGCGGAGGTCACATGACGACCCTAGGCGGCGGTCAGACCGCCATTCGCGCGAGCGCCACCGCGGCCGCCACCAGCGCCGCGGCGAGCAGCGCGGACGACGGGCCGATCCACCACCAGCCGCGTCGCGCCCGCGTCCCCTCGACGACCGCGGCGACCGCGAGCAGCACGAGACCCAGCGCGACGCCGCCGCGCGCGGGGGATGTGGCGTCGTCGCCGGTCAGCGCGACGAGGCCCGACATCACCAGCGCACCCGCCAGCATCAGCCAGCCGAGCACGTGCACCGCGCGGGCGATCCGGCTGCGCAGGTCGCACGGGCGCAGCGGCTTGGCTCCGCGCCAGCCGTCGGGAGCGCGGAGGCCGCCCACGATCACCATCACCTCGTCGAGCTCGGGCGGACGCTCCCCCGCCGGCAGCGCGAGGAAGCGGCCGAGGTGCTCGTCGCGCACGCCGGACGAGGCGATCAGGCGCGCCAGCAGCTCGCGCTCGCGCGCGGTGGTCCAGCCCGGGAGCGCGATGCCCCAGCGAGCGGCCTGGTCGGGCGCGCGGACCTCCCGGTACCAGGACGCCAGCAGCAACCGCGCGACCGCGTCGCCCGGCTGCTTCCGCACCCGATCCCGCAGCTCGACGATCGCCTCGCGCCGCCGGCCGCCGTCCCAGAGCGCCCGGGCGCGGTCGACGGTCTCGGAGCACTGCATCCGCCCAGGGTCGCGGATCCCGGCGGACCCCGTGCGGATCATCCCCGGCGCCGGCCGTCGGGTCGCACGCCCCGGTGCCGGGCTACGCGATCCGCGCCAGTCCCCAGTAGGCGAACACCAGCGCGACGGCGACGACCAGGGCGATCGCGGTGGTCCACCGACGGCCCGGCCGCGGTCGCGAGCCCTCGGCGATCACGGCGAACTTCAGCAGGAAGAGGGCCACCACACCGGCCCATCGCGCGATGCCCACCGTGTCCACGCCGAAGAGGGACAGGATCCCGGAGAGGAGCATCCCCAGCGCGAACACCACGGCGGCGGCGACGCTCAGCAGGATCGCGGCGTGACGGCGGGAGTCGGCGGCCGGGGAGAGCTCGCCGACCGGAGCCCCGATGCGGGCGTACCGCTCCCGGTGCGCGGCCACGAGCGGCAGCAGCTCGGCCACGTGGTCCGGGAGCCGGGGACCGGGTAGCCCGAGGAACGCAGCGACGCCCTCGTCGCGGTGCCCGGACGCCGCGATCATGCGCGCCAGCCGGTCGCGCTCGATCGTCGTGGTCCAGCCCGGTGTCGCGATGCCCCAGCGGCCCGCCTGGTCCGGCGCCCCGAGCTCGCGGTACCAGCCCGCGAGGGTGAGGCGGGCGTCCGCCTCGCGGGGGTGTCTGCGGACGCGGTCTACGAGGGAGGCGGTCGCCTCCCGACGCCGCCCCGCGTCCCACATCGCCCGGGCGCGGGCGATGGCCTCCGTCTCGCGCATGCGCTCATCGTGGCAGGTGACGAGGGCGACCGGGCTCATCCCAGGTCGCGCGCCAGCGTCTCGTCCGTCTCCGTGGCCCGCCGGGTGACGCCGTCGTCGTCGACGTAAGCGTACGTGGCGGTCGCGACCTCGCCCGTGCCGCGGTAGCCGAGCCGCTCGTACAGCGCGCGGGCCCGCGGGTTGTCGAGGGCGACGCCGACGGTGAGGCGGCCGCACGGCCCCACGTGCCGCTCCGCCTCGCGGACGATCGCCGTGCCGACGCCGCGTCCGCGCTCGGCCGCCTCGACCCGCATGTTCCGCAGCTCCGGCTCGGCGCCGCGGAGGTCGAGCTGGCCGGAGCCCACGGGTCGGTCGCCGTCCCACGCGACGAGCAGCGTGGATCCGCCCGCCTCCTGCAGCGCCCACATCGCGCGCGCGAACCCGCGGCCGGGCGGCTCCTCGCTCTCGAGCCGCCCGACCTCCGCCGCCTGGAGCGCCCGGACCTCGATCGCGGTCACCTAGATGACCGCCTCGCTCCAGTCGTCCGGGTTGCCGAAGCGGTGGGCCGTGATGCTGATGGCCTGCTCGCGCAGGAACGTGAGCATCTCGACGCGGCCGGCCGCGGTGACCTCGTCGGCGTAGACGGCGACGTCGGGCGTGCCACGGAGCGCGTCGGACAGGGCGCGCGCCTCCACGAGCCGCGTGTCGCGGGCGGCGACGAGGCGCACGCGCTCCGTCGGGATCCCGTCGGCCCCGACCCGGGCGAGCCACGCGTCGTCGGTCTCGATGGTCACGTGCACGCTCGGCAGGTCGTCGAGCACCTGACCGAGGCCGGCCGGGAGGATCCCCGGCACCGACACGTGCATCTCGGAGCGCGCGAGGCGCCCGGCCGCGAGCACGCGCAGCAGGTCGGCGAGCGCGCCCGCCTCCGTGAGCCGCACCGTGACGGGCAGCGGCCGGTAGCGGAAGAGGTTCCGCTCCACGCCGAGGCCGCTCGGGTCCTTCACCTGGCCGAACTCGTCGTGCCAGGCCACCGCGTCGCTGAGCGCCGAGCGCCGGACGAGGTCGAAGTCCTCGTAGCGGATGGCGGGCTGCGCCGACTCGATGAGCTCCGTGACCCGCGGCGACAGGCCGCGCAGGTGCAGCGAGCTCGAGTGCCGGCCCGCGTCGGCGACCCAGGAGCCGAGGCCCATGAGGTAGTTCGGGCCGCCGGCCTTGGTGCCGGATCCGACCGAGGAGCGCTTCCACCCGCCGAACGGCTGGCGCTGCACGATCGCGCCCGTGATCCCGCGGTTGACGTAGAGGTTGCCCGCCTCCACCGTCTCGAGCCACTGCTCGAGCTCGCGCGCGTCGAGGCTGTGCAGGCCCGCGGTGAGGCCGTACGGGATCGCGTTCTGGAAGCGGATCGCCTCCTCGAGGTTCCGCGCGCGCATCACGCCGAGCACGGGCCCGAAGAACTCGGTGAGGTGGAAGTACGACCCGGGCTTCACGCCGTCGCGCACGCCCGGCGACCACAGGCGGCCGGTCTCGTCCTTCGCCTCGGGCTCCACGAGCCACTTCTCGCCGACGCCCAGCTGCGTGAGCGCGTGCTTGAGCTTGCCGGCGGCGGGCTCGATGATCGGGCCCATCTGCGTGGTGGGATCCGACGGGTAGCCCACGCGCAGCGACGACACCGCGTCGGTGAGCTGCGTGAGGAACCGGCGCGACTTCCCGACCGAGCCCACGAGGATCACGAGGCTCGCCGCCGAGCACTTCTGGCCGGCGTGGCCGAACGCGCTCTTCACGACGTCGGCGGCGGCCAGGTCGAGGTCGGCGCTGGGCGTGACGATGATGGCGTTCTTGCCGCTGGTCTCGGCGAGGAGCGGGAGGTCCGAGCGCCAGGAGCGGAAGACCTCGGCGGTCTCGTAGCCGCCCGTGAGGATCACGCGGTCGACCGCCGGGTGCGAGATGAGGTGCTCGCCGAACTCGGCCTCGCCCGCGTCGACGAGCGCGAGCAGCTCGCGCGGCACGCCGGCCTCGCGGAGCGCCTCGACCAGCACGGCGCCCGAGCGGCGGGCCTGGCCGGCGGGCTTCACGACCACGCCGCTGCCGGAGGCGAGGGCCGCGAGCATGCTGCCCGCGGGGATCGCGACGGGGAAGTTCCACGGCGGCGCCACGACGGTGACGCGCGACGGCACGAACCGGGCGCCCTGCACGCGGTCGAGGTCGCGGGCGCGCTCGGCGTAGTAGTGCGCGAAGTCCACGGCCTCGCTGACCTCGGGGTCGGCCTCGGCGATGGTCTTGCCGGTCTCCGAGGCCATCACCTCGATGAGGCGCGCGCGGTTGCGCTCGATCGCGACGCCCACGCGGTGCAGCAGCGCCGCGCGCTGGTCGCCGGGGCGGGCGCCCCAGGCGGCCGCGGCCGTGCGCACGCCGTCGATGATGTCGTCCAGCTGGTCGGTGGAGTCGATGCGCGCGGCGTCGATGGTCGCGACGCCGAGCCGCGAGGCCTCCACGCGCGCGAGGATCTCGCGGCCCCACGCGCGGTTGGTCGGCAGCGCCGGATCCGTGTCGGCCGCGTTGTGGAACGGCGTCGCGGAGGCGTCGGGGTCGACGAGCGCGTCGGGCGTCAGCAGCGAGCCGCGCGTGAAGCCCTGGACCACGTTCGTGAGCTGCGGGTCGACCTCGTCCTCCGGCTCCTCCGGCATCTCGGGCTCGGCGAGCGGATCCGCGTCGTCGAGCTCCGGCGGGAAGCGGCGGTCCTGCGTGCGGTTCGGCGCCGGGATCGTGTCGTCCACGCCCGCGAGCGACGAGCGGAACCGCTGCTCCTCGCGCGCGAACAGCGCGCTCGACGTGCTCAGCTCGAACACCGCCGACATGAAGTTCTCCTGGCTCGCGTTCTCCTCCAGGCGGCGGATGAGGTACGAGATCGCCACGTCGAACTCGGTCGGGTGCACCACGGGCGTGTAGAGGAGGAGCCCGCCGACGGTGCGCTTCACGGCCTCGGCCTGGCCGGTCGCCATGCCGAGCAGCATCTCGAACTCGATCCGGTCGGTCACGCCGCGCTCCTCGGCGAGCAGCCACGCGTACGCGACGTCGAACAGGTTGTGGCCGGCGACGCCGATCTTCACGGCCTCGGCCGCGGCGGGATGGAGCGCGTGCTCGAGCATCCGCTTGTAGTGCGTGTCGGTCTGCTCCTTGGTGGCCCAGGTGGCGACGGGCCAGTCGTGCATCCGGCCGTCGACCTGCTCCATGGCGAGGTTCGCGCCCTTCACGATGCGGACCTTGATGGGCGCCCCGCCCGCCGCGCGACGCTCCTGCGCCCACGCCGTCAGCCGCTGGAGCCCGGCGAGCGCGTCGGGCAGGTACGCCTGCAGCACGATGCCCGCCTCGAGGTCCTTCAGCTGCGGCTGGTCGAGCACGCGCGTGAACACCTCGATGGTGAGGTCGAGGTCCTTGTACTCCTCCATGTCGAGGTTGATGAACTTCGGGGTCACCGCCTTCGAGGCCAGCTCGTACAGCGGGGTGAGCCGCTCGACGACCTTGTCGACGGCCTCGTCGAAGGCCCACATCGACAGCTGCGAGACGACGCTCGACACCTTGATGGAGACGTAGTCGACGTCGTCGCGGGCGAGCAGCTCGCGCGTGCCGGCCAGGCGGCGCGCGGCCTCCTTCTCGCCGAGCACGGCCTCGCCGAGCAGGTTGAGGTTGAGGCGGGATCCGCCGGCGCGCAGCTTCTCGATCGCCGGGCCGAGCTTGTCGCTCGTCGCGTCGACGATGAGGTGGCCGACCATCTCGCGCAGCACGCGGCGCGCGACCGGGACGACGACCTGCGGGAGGACGGGGCCGAGGATGCCGCCCGCGCGGATCGCGCCCTGCATGTACCAGGGCAGGAAGCCCGGGGTCTTGGCGGTGAGCGCGGCGAGGCTGTTGCCCGCGACCGGCAGGTCCTCGGGGCGCACGACGCGGTCGACGAAGCCGATGGTGAAGTCGAGGCCGTTCTCGTCCTTGAGGACGCCGGCGAGACGCTCGGCGGACGGATCCGCGGGGTGCTGGGCCGCCTCGGCGAGCCACGTGCGCACGAGCGCGACCGACCGGTCGGCGAGGTCGTCGCGGTCCGGGGCGGAGGCGCCGGCCGACGTCGGGATCGCGGCGGTCTCGGGGGCGGATGCGGTCTCGGCGGTCATGCGGGAACCTCTTCGTCTCGTGTGGGCCTTCGGCCCCGTCGTCGTCCGCGCGGCGAGCGCGTCCACCCAGTGTGCGACCATGCTCTCGTCGGATGCGCTGAACGTTTCCGATGATCATCGTGCGGCTGTGCCGATGATTCCATGCTCGCCTGGGATCCCGCGGGAGGCGCACGTGCTCGAGATGCGACGGCTGCGGCTCCTGCGCGAGCTCAAGCTCCGCGGCACGATCGGCGCGGTCGCCGACGCGCTGTCGTTCAGCCCGTCGTCGGTGTCGCAGCAGCTGTCGCAGCTGGAGCGCGAGGCGGGCGTGACCCTGCTGCGCCGCGTCGGCCGCCGGGTGGTGCTCACGCCGCAGGCCGAGATCCTCGTGGAGCACACCACGGCCCTGCTCGAGCGGCTGGAGCGGGCCGAGACCGAGGTGAACGCGTCGCTCGCGAACGTGTCCGGCACCATCCGCATCGCCGCGTTCCAGTCGGCGCTCATCGCGCTCGTGCCGCCCGCGCTCACGATCCTCCGCGACGACTACCCCGACCTCCGGGTCGAGATCACGATGCGCGAGCCCGAGTCGGGCCTCCACGACGTGTGGGCGCGCGACCACGACCTCGTCATCGCCGAGCAGTACCCGGCGCACGCGGCGCCGCGGCCGGCCGACCTCGACCGCGAGGAGCTGTGCGTGGATCCGCTCCGCCTCGGCCTCCCGCCCGGCCACGACGACGTCCGCTCGATCTCCGACGCGCGCCGCCTGCCGTGGGTGATGGAGCCGGCCGGCACGGCCTCCCGCCACTTCGCCGAGCAGGTGTGCCGCGTCGCGGGCTTCGAGCCGGACGTGCGGTACGTGACGGCCGACCTGCAGGCGCACATCGACCTGGTGCGCGGCGGCCACGCGGCGTCCGTGCTGCCGGACCTCGTGTGGGCCGGCCGCGAACCGGACGTGCGGCTCGTCGGCCTGCCGGGCTCGCCGCGGCGCACGGTGTTCACGTCGTCGCGCGTGGGCAGCCTCGACCGGCCGGGGATCCGCGCCTGCCGCGACGCCCTGTCGCGCGCCGTCGAGGTGATGCGGCCGGCCGCGGGCTGATCCATCCTCCGGGCGCGCGGGCCGCGCACGACGACGGGCCCGGATCCGCGGGGGATCCGGCCCGTCGAGGTCCGTGGGGGCGGATCAGACGGCGGGCGGGCCCTCGTCGTCGTCGTCCGCGGGGCGGGGCCGGCGCGGCGCCGCGCCGCCCGGCTTCCGCCGCCCGGTCACCACGATGAGCACGACCGCGGCGGCCGCGAGCACGACGATGCCGATGCCCACGCCGACGATGACGCCGAGGTAGGGCGCGATGCCCTGCTCCTGGCCGGCGGCCGTGCCGGTGTCGCCGGTCGCGGATCCGCCCGCGGAGCCGGACGCCGAGCCGGTGGCCGCCCCGCCCTCCTGGGCCGCGGCGCAAGCCGCGCCGGATGCGGACCCGGCGGCGGCCGCGGCGCCCGCGGGCGCCTGGTACGTGAACGCGATCGAGTCGGACACCGGGTGCCCGTCCGCCGAGACCACGCGCCACGTCACGGTGTAGTCGCCCGATCCGCCGAGCGCGACGGGCACCGAGACCGTGCGGCCGGAGTTGGTCGCGCAGCCGGTCTCGTAGTGCGTGCCCTGGCCGCCGTCGGGACCGGTGACCTGCACGATCGAGGATCCGCCGGTCGCGGGCGACGAGCCGCTCGCGTCGCCGCCGCCGGGCGCGCCGAGGTCGAGGATCACGTCGTTGAAGGTCAGCGTGACCTCCGACGGCGGCTGGTCGATGGTGGATCCGGCCGCGGGCGAGCTCGACACGAGGTAGTCGTGCGCCGACGCGGGGACCGCGCCGTCCGGCCCGCCCCCCTGGCCGAGGCCGACGAGCGCGAGCGCGGCCGCCGCCAGCGCCGCGCCGGCGAGCGCGGCGGCGAACCGCACGGGACGGCGCCGCGGAGCCGCCGGACGGGCGGCGCGACGGCTCCGGGCGCCGGGGGTCACGCCTGGCCGCCACCCGCGCGGCGCACGCGGGTCAGCGCGAAGACCGCGACGACGAGCGCGACCGCGCCGAGCGCGAGCCCGCCCACGCCGAGGCCCACGGCGACCGCGCTGCCCGCGGTGTCCGAGGAGGGCGCTGTGGTCGCCGACGCGGCGGAGGCGTCGGGTGCCGTGGTGCTCATGGCGCTCATCGCGTCGGCGGGCGGGGTGTCCTGCACGTACAGCGTGGGCGCGGGGTGCTCCGGCTCCTCGCCGGACGCGGGCGTCGCCTCGTCCCAGTCGACGACCGAGCCGTCCGAGTAGCCCTGGTGCGCGGGCAGCATGATGCTCCCCTCCGCGGGCACGGGTCCCACCGAGACCGTGAAGCGCTGGAACTCGCCGGCCTTGATGCCCACGCCGTCGTCCGCGGTCCAGGTGACCTCGATGGGCGCGTCGGTGATGGTCGCGTCATCGGTCTTCACGGGGGTGTCGAGCTTCTCGGTCGTGACCTTCGCGGTCCAGCCGGGGACGGGTTCGGTGGAGAGGCTGGAGAAGGGGGTGTCCTTCGGCAGGTCGACCGTGACGCTCGTGGTGGTCGCGGTCGCCGACTCGGTCGGGACCTTGAACGTCAGCGTGCTGTAGCTGCCGGCCGCGGCCTGGTCGGGCGAGACGCGCACGTGCGCCGAGGCGGCGAGCGGCAGGGCGACGGCGAGCGCGACGCCGCCGACGAGCGCGGTGGCCGAGCGGAGGATCCGGCCGCGGGGAGCGGGGGTGGATGAGGTGGTCATGGCTGGTGTCCTGTTCCGGGCCGCGCGGAGGCGGCCCCGGGAGCGGACGCGGCGGTGCCGGCGTCCGGAGGGGAGGAGAGGGAGGGGCGGCGCATGCGCGGCATGCGCACGCGACGCGACGACGGTCGCGGGTCAGGCGGCGGCGAGGCCGCGCGGCGGTCCGCGGTGGCGCAGCCGGCCGATCCGGGCGACGAGGTCGCCGAGCGGCCGGGGCGCGCGGGCGATCCGGGCGAGCGCCGCGGTGGGCTGGTCCGCGGGCCGGAGGAACGGCATCGCGAGGGCGAGCACGACCCGCAGGCCGGATGCGGCCACCAGCGCGCGGATCGCCCGCTCCCCGTGGCGCAGCGCGAGCACGGTGACCACGAGCGCGGCGCCGTGGGACAGGACCATGCCGGCGTCGGTCGCCGAGGCGCCGCCCGCCGCGCCGGCGTGGAGGCCGGGGATCGCGAGCGGCGGGCCGCCGTGCCCCGCCATGCCGGCGTGCGGATCCGCGGACGCGAGCGCCCCGGACCCGTCGCCCGCCGCGGTGAAGAGCCCGTGGAAGAGGACCTGGCTGACCGCGACCGCGGCCGTGAGCCGCCACAGCGACGCGCGCGTGCCGGCGAGCGCGATGGCCGCGAGCGAGGCGAGCGCGAGCCCGAACGCGACCACGGCCCACGACGGGGCGGCCCCGCCGCCGGCCTCGTGGAAGAGGGCGGCCACGAATGTGGCGGTGGTGGATGCGCCGAGCCCCCGGATCACGCGCAGGACGCGCGGGGGGATCGGGGTCGGGACAGGCATCGACAGCGAGTGTAGATGAGCGGCCCGGGAGGACGCGGCGACGGCGGATGCCGCCGTCGCCGCGCCGTGCCCTACTGCGGCGGGTGCGCCGGGTCGAAGACCCGGGTGGTCGGGATGTCGGCGTACGCGCCGAGCCCCCCGTCGCCGTATCCGCGATCGAGCTTCGACGTGTCACCCGTGAAGTCGAGCTTCACCGTCGGCCCGAGCGTCCCGCCGCGGCGGAACGACTCCTTCGAGCCGACGGCGTCGATGAACGACTCCACCAGCCCGCCCGGGAGGATGTAGCTCGAGTACGCCTGGAACGCGCCCGGCGTCTGGTTGTAATCCGGCGCGTACGCGGTGCCGCCCGCGTAGTTGAGGTTCGTCGGGTTGCCGAGCACGAGACCGGAGCCGCCGTTCATCGGCTTGTAGTCGCTCCGCAGGCCGTTGCCCACGAAGCCGTACACGCCCTCGGGGCCGTCGATGCCGTTCGCGAAGGTCGACCGGTGGCTGATCGTGAACAGGTAGTGCTTGCCGTTCTCGATCATCACCTCGGGCCGCTCGGTCTGGTCGGTGACGCACGCCGACTCGAGCAGCGGATCGAGGTAGTGCCACTTGGTGAGGTCGGCGTCGTCCGCGACCGCGAGGCCGATGGACGCCATCTGCAGGTTGGCGCCGGTGGCGGTGACCTCCTTCGGATCCTCCGCCGCCGGATCGCCCGGCCGGTAGCCGAGGTCGGTCGCGTCGCACTGCTGCTCGCCGCGCTTGCCGGCGACGTTGGCCTCGAACACCATGTAGGTCTTGCCGGGGTGGTCCGGATCCGTGAACGTGAACGGGTCGCGGAAGTTCACGAACGGGTTCTGGTCCTTCGTCTGGTACCGCTGCCCGTCGGGGCGCAGCAGCGGGGTCACCGTCTCGAAGCCGGCGACCTTGACCGCGCCGTCCGTCTTCTCGATGCGCCCCTGGCTGAGCGAGATGACCGGGTCGGCGGGCTTCACGTCCTGCCCCTTCGCGTCGCGGTAGAACGCCACGTCGGTGAAGAACAGCTTGACCGTGCCGTCGGCCATGATCCGCGCGGATCCCGACCACTCGGCCTGCTGCGTGAACGACTGGTCGGGGAACACCCCGTCCGTGACGCCGTCCTCGAACACGTTCCCCTGGTAGGTCCAGCCGCCGTTCTCGGGCCGCTGCTCCGCCGGGATCCCGGTGGGCCTGGTGAAGTAGCCGATCTTGGCGGCCGTGTGCCGGTCGTCGAACGACAGCGTGCGCGGGGCCGTGAGCGCGAAGATCACGTCGTAGCCGTCGACGCTGTAGGTCTGGCCGGACGAGTCCGTGAGCGGCCAGGTGTCCCACACGAACGCCTTGTCGGTCATGCTCGGGAAGTCCTGCGGCACCTGCGGCATGGTGAGCGCGTCCGGCATGGAGTTCGTCCGGGGCGCCGCGGACGGGTCGGACAGCTTCGCGATCTGCTTGGCGTCCGCGCGCGTCCAGTGGGCCGTGAAGTCGTCATCCGGCGCGTACGCCTTCTGGGTGTGCACGGTGGGCCGCGGCGGGGTCGTGCCCGCGGCCTGGGCGGATCCGCCGGCGAGCAGCGCGGACGCCACCACCAGGGTCGCCGCAGCGGACGCGGACAGCCCGCGCCTGATTCTCTTGGTCACCTGTTCTCACTCTCGTTCTCGTGTCGATGAGTCCGATCGCGTCGCGCGGTGCACGCTCCCCCGGTCGAGGAGCCTAGGGGGTCGAGGGGTCCCGGCGCGCCCCCGCACGGGGTCGCGGGCCGATCCCGGGCGTGTCCCTCCGACGGGGTGGACGCGGCCGGTCCGAACCGGTACGGTCGCAGCTCGGTCGTGCGGCGGTGCATGCTCTCCCGCTCCGCTCCGCCACCCGTCTGCCCCCCGATCGACCACGCGAGGAGCTCGACGACATGACCCCCATCCCGTCGCGCCCGGACGCCGCTCCGCCCGCGGCCGGCCCGCCGGACGGCAGCGCCGTCGCGTCCGCGCCCGTCCCGACGCCCGCGCCGGTCGGCGACGCCCGCCTGCTCCGCGACCGGATCCGGGCCCTCGCCCGCCGGCATCGGCGCACGCTCGTCACGGTCGTCGCGATCCTCGTGGTCGCCGCGCTCGTCGTCGCCGTGCGCGGCATCCTGGGCCCCGACCGCGGGCCCGTCGCGCCCCCGCCGCCCGCGCCGCGCTCCGCACCCGGCGGCATCCGCATCTCCCCCTCCGGCGAGTTCATGAACGACCCGCAGCGGCCCTTCCTGCTCGACGGCGTCTGGCACACCTACGCGCTCGTGAACGCGGACCACCCGGGCGGCAACGGATCCTCGTGGCGGCACTACACGTCCACCGACCTCGTCACCTGGCACGACGAGGGCATCGCGGTCGACAAGTACGACACCCCGCTCGGCGACGCCGAGACCGGCAGCGTCGTGGTCGACACCGCGAACACCTCGGGGCTCGGCGCGGGCACGGTCGTCGCGATCCTCACGCAGCAGTCCGACGGCGTGCAGCGGCAGTCCCTCTACTCCTCCACCGACGGCGGCCACCGGTTCACGCCGTACGCGGGGAACCCGGTCATGGACAACCCGGGCAGCCGCGACTTCCGCGACCCGAAGGTCGTGTGGGACGCCGAGCACGGCCGCTGGAGCATGGCCCTCGCGGAGGGCGGGCGCATCGGCTTCTACACGTCACCCGACCTGATCCACTGGACCTACCGCTCCGACTTCGCGCGCGACGACCTCGGCACCCTCGAGACGCCGGATGTGTTCCCCCTCGCGAGCGCGGAGGATCCGGGCCGCGTGCGCTGGGTCCTCGGTGCGAGCGCGAACGGCGCCGCCCAGGGGCGCGGGACGGGCTACGCGTACTGGGTGGGCGACTTCGACGGCGAGCGCTTCACCCCGGACGACGACGCCCCGCGCTGGCTCGACCAGGGCGCCGACTTCTACGCGGGCGTGACGTGGGCGGATCCGGCCGACGCCGCGCCCACCACGCGGTACGCGATGGGCTGGGTGAGCAGCTGGGACTACGCCGGCCGCCTCCCGCTTCGCGACGGCGGGGCGGGAGGCGCCCAGTCGGTCGTGCGCGAGCTGCGCCTGGTGCCCGACGGCGACGGCTGGGCCCTGCGCTCGGCGCCGGTGGACGCCCTCCGGCAGCGGGAGGGCGCGTCGCGGGACATGGCGGACGCGCGCGTCGACGGCACCCGCGACCTCGCCGACGCCCCCTCGGGGCCGTCGCGCCTCCGGCTCACGCTCACGCCCGACGCGGAGGATCCCGCGCGCGAGACCCGCGTGCGCCTCGCGTCCCCGGAGGGCGGCACCGTCACCGTCGGCTACGACGCCGCCCGGCGGCAGGCCTTCGTCGTGCGCGACGACGACCCCGACGGGATCATGCCGGACTCCTACGACCGGCCCGCGACGGCGCCGCTGCCGGACGCGGATCCGGCGGACCCCGTGACGCTCGACATCATCGTCGACGACCGCACCGTGGAGGCCTTCGTGGACGGGGACGCCGCGGTCCTCACCTCGGCCACCGTCGGGACGCTCCGCGGGGCGGGCCTGTCCGTCGAGGCGGTGGACGGAACGACGCGCGTGTCCGACGCGAGCTGGACCCCGTTCGACGCGGGCGGCTGAGCCCGCGCGAACGCCGCACGCGGATCAGCCCGCGGAGCCCTCGGCGACGGCGCCGTTCACGCGCCCGACCACGTCGTCGAGCGCGTCGCGCAGGGCCTCGAGCTCGGCGAGGGTCAGGCCTGTCCGCGCCGCGGCCTGGGCCGGCACGTCCACCGCGCGCTCGCGGAGCTCCCGCCCGGAGGGGGTCAGCGACACCACGACCACGCGCTCGTCGGCCGCGCTGCGCGCCCGGTCCACGAAGCCGGCTGCCTGCAGGCGCTTGAGCAGCGGGGTCAGGGTCGCGGGCTCCAGCTGGAGGGTCTGGCCGAGGTCGGAGATCGAGCGGTCGTCCCGCTCCCAGAGCGCGAGCATCACGAGGTACTGCGGATGCGTGAGGCCGAGCGGCGCGAGGATGGGCCGGTAGACGGCCACCACCGACCGCGCGGCGACCACCGCGCGGAAGCACACCTGGCTCTCGAGCGCCAGCGGATCCACCATCGTCATCGCGTCCTCCTCGACCGTCTCGCGGTGCACGGCTCAGTACACTGGGTTGATGTTACGCAGGCGGGGAAATACGGAGGGCGCACCGGGCGGAAGCGGCTTCGGCCGGGCCGTCGAGCGCCTCAACCAGCGCCTGCGTCCCTACCTCGGCGCGCCGCCGCTCGGGCCGTACGACGACGAGCCCGCGCCGGAGCCGATGACCCGCCTCTGCCCCCTGTGCGGCAAGCCGATGCCGGATCACGTCATCGACCGGTCCGGCGCCCGCACGCAGGTGCGCTGCCCGGCCTGATCCGCCCGCTCGCGGACGGCCGCGCGCCCGCGCACGCCGCCGACCGTCGCAGGTCGAGCCGCGGATCAGCCCGCGACGACGAGCTCGACGTTGATGTCGTCCGGGTCCTGCACGGACAGGATCGACATGCCCGTCGGGAAGTCGATGACCTCGCCGTGGGAGATGCCCCGCTGGGCGAAGACGGCGGCCGCGCGCACGAGGTCGTCGCGCGAGCCGACCTGCAGGCTCACGTGGTCGAGGCCGCGGGCCGCGGGATCGAACGCGGCGTCCGCGTCCGCGACGGGGCGGAGGCCCAGCAGCTGCGAGCCGACGCCGTAGATGACGCCGCCGAAGTACTGCTCCGGATCCTCGCGCACGGCGGGGTCGCTCGGGTCGCCCTCGCTCTCGATGGCGGGGGTCAGCCCCAGCACGCCCTCGTAGAAGGCGCGCGATCGGGCCAGGTCGGTGACGGAGAGGCGCACGTGGTGCACCCCGGTGATGGAGTCGAGGGCTGCGGGGGTCGCGCTGGTGTCGGTCATGCTCCGACGCTAGGACGGTCGGCAGGCGGCGTCCCGGTCGTCTTCGGTTTCCGACCACGGCTCCCGACCACGGGGCCCGGTCCGGATCCGTCGCCCGACCCGTCCCGCGCGGCTCAGTCGTGCAGGTCGATGCCCCAGATGCCCGACCACTCGGATCCGGGCGCGAGCGTGATGAGGCCGTCGCCCGAGTTGAACGCGTCGGCCGGCGCCGTCATCGGCTCGACCGCGACCGCCCACACGTGGCCGTCGGCGACCGGGTACCACGGCGTCACGAACACCTGCCAGTAGGTGAACTCGCCGTCGGCCCAGATCTCGGTGCGGCGGCCGTCGGGCGCCTGCACGCCGTGGCGCGTGACGCCGTCCACCACGCGGGCGTCCGCCCACGCGTCGTCGAGCTGGGCGTCGCGCACGCGCACGCCCTGGCGGAGGTCGAACCGGGTGCCCTCGACCGGGGTCTGGACGCCCGTGGGGTTGAGGCGCACCGGATCCACCTCGATGTGGGTGGGCGCGTCGATGACGACCTCGAGGTCCTCCGTGGGCACGTCGCCGACGCGGAGGAAGGGGTGGGTGCCGACCGCGACGGGCGCGTCCTCGACGCCGACGTTGCGGATCCCGTGGGTGACGCGGACGCCGGACCCCGTGAGCTCGTAGCGCACGCTCGTCTCGAGGGCGAACGGGTAGCCGTGCTGCGGGTGGACGTCGGCGGCCAGCGTGATCGACACCTCGTCGCGCTCCACGAGTCGGTACGGCGCGTGCTGGAGGAGGCCGTGGATCGCGTTCTCGCGGCCGACCTCGGTGATGTCGAGCTGGTGCACGACGCCGTCCTGCTCCCAGACGCCGTCGCGGATCCGGTTCGGCCAGGGCGCGAGCACGATGCCGCTGCAGAAGGGGGGCGCCGCCCGGTCGGGGTACGACTGGACGAGATCCGTGGCGTCGACCTGGAGCACGCGGAGCGCGGCGCCGACCTCCGCGATCACCATGCGCTGCGTGCGGCCGTCCACCTCCGCGACGATCTCGTGCTGCTGGCCGGTGGGGAGGCGGGGTACGTACGTCGCGTCGTCGGGCACCCGCCGAGCCTATCCATACGAGGCGCTGTGGCGCCTCCCAGGGGCACCGGCACGCGGATCCCTAGGATCGCCTGCATGGCCCGGCATGAGAACGAGAAGGTACGCGCGATCCGCGAGAAGGCACGCATCGAGCGGGCCCTCGACGACCGGCGTCGCAAGCGCCGTCGCCTCATCGCCCAGTTCGCCGTGGCCGGCGGCCTCGTCATCGTCATCGCGGCCATCGCCGGCGGCGTGTACCTGCTCGGCCAGTCGCAGTCGGCGAGCGCCGCGGGCCCGCAGCAGGAGACCACCGCGCCGCTGTCCACGGGCGACACCGTGCGCGTCGCGACCGAGCCGCACGGCGTGAGCGTGGGCGCCGCCGACGCCCCCGTCACCATGGACGTGTTCGAGGACTACTCGTGCCCCCACTGCGCGCAGTACGAGGCGGAGACCGGCCCGCTGCTCGACCGGATCGCCGCCACGGGCCAGGTGCGCATCGTCTACCACCCCATCCAGATCGTCACGAAGTACGGCCAGGTCGCGGGCAGCGCCGCCGCGTGCGTGCTCGCGGAGGAGCCCGACAGGTGGCCGGCCGTGCACTCCGCCCTCTTCGACAACCACTCCACCATCACCGACTCGTGGACCCACGCCGACTTCGTCACCTGGCTCACGACCGAGGGCGTCTCGTCCGACGCCGCGCGCACATGCGTGGCCGAGGGCAGGTACTCGTCGTGGATCACCGAGAACACCTCGGATGCGACCGCCGCCGGGGTCACCGGGACGCCGACGCTCCGCATCCAGGGCCAGATCGTGCAGACGGTCGCCGGCCAGGACCTCGTCGACGCGCTCGCGAAGGCCGGCGCGCAGCTGCCCGAGGGCATCGCGGCCGACAGCTGATCCGCGGACCGCGGACCGCGGACCGCGGGCCCGCCGGGAGGATCCGCCGCTCAGTGCCCGCGGTGGTCCTGCACCGTCATGCGCGGGCCGAACCGCGGCTTCCGGAAGCCGCTCGCCTCGATGAGGCGCATCACCCGCTGACGGTGCCCGCGCCACGGCTCCAGCAGCTCGAGCATGCCGTCGTCGTCGACCGGGTGCCCGACGAGCGCCCACCCCACGGTGTCGTGCACGTGGTAGTCGCCGACGCTGACCGAGTCCGGATCCCCGTGGGCGCGCTGCGTGGTCTCCGCCGCCGTCCAGATCCCCACGCCCGGGATCGACCGCAGCCGCCTCGTGATCTCCTCGCTCCCCCGCCCGAGCGCGAGCGTGCGCTCGAGGCCCGCCGCCGAGGTCGCCACGGCGATGAGGGTGCGCGACCGCTTCGGGTCCACGCCCGCGCGGTGCCACTCCCACGACGGGATGAGCCGCCACCGCTCGGGCGACGGGAGCACGCGCATGCCGGCCGGCGCGGGGCCGGGCGCCGGCTCGCCGTGCGCGAGCACCAGCTGCCGCCACGCCCGCCGGGCCTCGAGACCGGTGACCTTCTGCTCGAGCACGGCGGCGGCCATCGCCTCCAGCACCTGGTTCGTGCGCATCAGCCGGAGCGCGGGCAGGCGGCGATGCGCGTCGCGGAGGAGCGGATGCGCGGAGACGTCGAGGTCGGACCAGTCGTCGCCCTCCCCCAGCAGCTCGGGCACGCCGTCGATCGCCCACTCGGCGCCGGGACCCCAGGCGCGCGCGTCGACGCCGCCGTCGGCCCGCGCGTCGAGCCGCAGCGACGCGTTCCCGAGCGGCGTGCGGGCCGTGCGCCAGACGCCCGCGCGACGGGAGCCGGGCGGGGCGGGATCCCAGCGGCAGGTCGGATCCGCCGCCCCGCGGAACAGGGGACGGAGCACGAGCCGGAGGTCGACCTCGCGGTCGGGCACGTAGGCGGTGCGCGCGTCGGGGGCGGTCGCCTCGCCTCCGCCCTCGTCCATCCCCTCAGGGTACGCACGGCCGCCGACCCTCCCGGGCGAGGGCTATCGGAGTATGTGAGGGTATAGCGTTCCTTTATCCCGTCCCATACATCACTAGTCGAGGTGCGCGTGGACCCGGTCACCAACCCCTACGTCCCCGGCGCGGGCCGCAAGCCCGCGGCTCTCGTCGGCCGCGATCGGCCGATCGAGCGCTGGGGCATCGCCCTCTCCCGTCTCGAGCGCGGATCGGGCGCGCAACCCGTCGTCCTCTACGGCCTGCGCGGAGTGGGCAAGACGGTGCTGCTCTCGGAGTACCGGCGCCAGGCCGTGCGACGCGATTGGATCGTCGCGCAGGTGGAGGCCGGAGCCGATCGGTCCCTTCGAGAAGCCCTGGGAGAGGCGCTCCACGGCCCGCTGATCGACGCCGCCCGGCCGTCGGCCGGAAGGCGTCTCCTGAAGGCCCTGAAGACCGCCCTCTCCTTCCGCGCGTCCTACGATCCGACAGGCACCTGGAGCTTCGGGCTCGACCTCTCCGAGGTCGCCGGAGGCGGGGCGGACACGGGAGCGCTCGAGACCGACCTGCGCAAGCTGGTGCACGACGTCGCGGACGGCGCGGCGGAGGACGGCGTCGGCCTCGCGATCCTCATCGACGAGGCGCAGGATCTCTCGTCGGAGGAGATCACCGCGATGTGCGCCATCGCGCACGCGGCCGCGCAGGACGACTGGGCCGTCCTCTTCGCCTTCACCGGCCTGCCGAGCCTGCCGCGGGTCCTGGCCGAGGCGAAGTCCTACGCGGAGAGGTTCGACTACGAGCGGATCGAGGCCCTCGACGACGAGGAGGCGCTCGCCGCGCTGACGCAGCCGGCCGCGGGCGAGGGCGTGCGCTGGGCCGACGAGGCCGCCACCCTGATCGCGCGGGAGAGCGGCGGCTACCCGTACTTCCTCCAGCAGCTGGGTCAGGACACCTGGAACGCCGCTGAGGGAGAGGTCATCGACCTCGTGTCGGCGCGAGTCGGAGCAGCCACGGGCAGAGCGTCGCTCGACACCGGGTTCTTCCGAGCCCGGTGGGATCGAGCCACGCGTGCCGAGCAGGACTACCTCCGCGCACTCGCCGTGGACGGAGACGCCGGGAGCGCGTCCGGAGCGGTCGCCGCCCGTCTCGGTCGACCGGTGAGGAGCTTCGGCCCCGTACGGGCGAGCCTCATCGCGAAGGGGCTCGTCTACGCGCCCGAGCACGGGATGGTGGCCTTCACGGTCCCGGGCATGGGCGCGTTCATCGAGCGGCAGCGCGTCACCTGAGTCGCGCCGTCGGGGTCCGATGCACACCCGCGCGCCCGTGCGCGTGCGCCCGCCGCTACGCCTCGACCGCCGCCGGGACGCCCGGCGCCGTGCCCGCCACCACGAGGTCGGCCCGCCCGCGGGTGCCCTCGATGAGCGCGGCGTTCGCGCCGTCCACCTCGCGGGCCCAGGCCTCCGCCGCATCCGGCGCCCGGCCGCCCGACGTGTGCCGGTCGACCAGACGCGCGAACCGCTCCTCGCCCGGCGTCGCGCAGAACCACGCCTCGTCGAGCTCGGCGGCGAGCTGCGCCCACGGATCCTCGTCCACGAGCAGGTAGTTCCCCTCCACCACGACGAGGCGCGCGCCCGGCTCGACCGCGATCGCCCCCGCGACGCCCTCGTCGACGGCCCGGTCGAACGAGGGCGCGTAGACGACGTGATCCGTCTCCCCGCGGATCCGCCGCACGAGCGCGAGCACGCCCCACCCGTCGAACGTGTCGATCGCGCCCTTGCGGTCGTGCCGGCCCAGCCGGTCGAGCGTCGCGTTCGCCAGGTGGAAGCCGTCCATGGGCACGTAGGCGGCGGTGCCCGCGCCCGCGAGCGCATCGACGCGCGCCACGAGCGCCCGCGCGAGCGTCGTCTTCCCGGCGCCGGGGCTGCCCGCGATGCCGAGGATCGCCCGGCGGTCGTCGCGCACCAGCCCGAGCGCGCGGCGCGCGAGGGCGTCGAGGTCGTCGACGGGGCGGGAGGAGGGGTGCGGGCGCGCGGCCGGCTCGGTGTCCATCCGCCCAGTCTCGCGGGACCGTGCCCCATGATGGACGTGTGCGCATCGGAATCCTCACCTCAGGCGGAGACTGCCCCGGACTCAACGCGGTGATCCGCGGGGCGGTGCTCAAGGGAACGACCATCCACAAGCAGGAGTTCGTGGGCTTCCGCGACGGCTGGCGGGGCGTCGTCGACGGCGACGTCATGCCGCTCGCGCGCCGCGACATCCAGGGCATCGGCAAGCAGGGCGGCACGATCCTCGGCACCAGCCGCACGAACCCGTTCGAGGGCGACGGCGGCGTGGAGCGGATCCAGGAGAACCTCGACCGCCTCGGCATCGACGCGATCCTCGCCATCGGCGGCGAGGGCACGCTGGCCGCCGCGAAGCGCCTCACCGACGCGGGCCTCAAGATCGTCGGGGTCCCCAAGACCGTCGACAACGACCTCGACGCCACCGACTACACGTTCGGCTTCGACACCGCCGTGCAGATCGCGACCGACGCCATGGACCGCCTCCGCACCACGGGCGACTCGCACAGCCGCTGCATGGTGGCCGAGGTCATGGGCCGGCACGTGGGCTGGATCGCGCTGCACTCCGGCATGGCCGCGGGCGCGCACGCGATCCTCATCCCCGAGCAGAAGACGTCGATGGACGAGATCATCGCGTGGGTCCGCTCGGCCTACGACCGCGGGCGCGCGCCGCTCGTCGTCGTCGCGGAGGGCTTCGTGCCCGAGCACGCGTCGGATGCGCACGGCGAGCGCGGCCTCGACGCCTTCGGCCGCCCGCGGCTCGGCGGCATCGGCGAGCAGCTCGCGCCCATCATCGAGGAGCGCACCGGGATCGAGACGCGCGCCACGACCCTCGGCCACATCCAGCGCGGCGGCACCCCGTCGTCCTACGACCGCGTGCTCGCGACGCGCCTCGGCCTCGCCGCGGTCGACAGCGTGCGCGACGGCCACTGGGGCCGCATGGTCGCGCTCCGCGGCACGGACATCGTGCACGTCGGCTTCGAGGAGGCGCTCGGCCGCCTCAAGACCGTGCCGCAGCACCGCTACGACGAGGCCGCGATCCTCTTCGGCTGACCCGGCCGGTGGAACCCGTCGGCGGCGCACGACGCACCCATGCGAGCATCCGCGCATGGAGTTCGTGCTCGGCGCCTGGCGCAACAGGCGATACACCCGGCTCCCGTCGAGCCTGATCCTCGGGGCGCTGCCCGGCGCCGCGATCATCGTCATGGAAGCGACCTCGAGCAGCGCGAAGACACCGCTCCACTTCGTCCTGCTCACGATGGCGTCGATCGTGCAGACGATCGCCTACCCGCTGGCCCGCGAGACGTGGTTCCGAGTCACGCAGCCGCTGCGCGAAGGGATGGGCACGTGGATCGTCCCGCTCCTCCTGGTGCTCCTCCTGTGGATCATCCGCTTCTACGTCTACGTCCTCGTGTGGGCGCTCGCGATCCCCCTCGGAGCCGCGGGATTCGTCTACCTCGCCATGGGCGAACGGGCCGGACACGGGTGGCGCCTGTCCTAGCCTGCGCCGGGCCCGCACTCCCTCAGCCCTGTCGAGGACACAACGCCGGGCGTAGCGTGACCGCATGACGTATCGCGCGCTCGTGGCCGAGAAGACCGTCGCCGATGACGGCACGCAGGGCATCGAGGTCGCGCTGCGCGACCTGCCCGACGAGCGGGCGACGGGCGGCGCCGACGGCCCGGGCGACGGCGAGGTCGCGCTCGACGTGCTGTTCTCGAGCGTCAACTACAAGGACGGCATGCTGCTCGGCGGCCGCCCCGGCATCGCGCGCACGAGCCCGCTGGTCGCGGGCATCGACGCGGTGGGCACGGTCGCGGCGAGCGGATCCGACGCCTTCTCCCCCGGCGACCTGATGGTGCTGAACGGCGCCGGACTCGGCGAGAGCCGCGACGGCGGGCTGGCCGAGCGCGTGCGCGTGCCGGCCGCGTCCCTGGTGCGCGTGCCCGACGGGATCTCCGCGGCGCGCGCCGCCGCGATCGGCACCGCCGGCTTCACCGCGATGCTCTCGGTGCTCGCGCTCGAGCGCGGCGGCGTGGAGCCCGGATCCGGCGACGTGCTCGTCACGGGTGCGGGCGGCGGGGTCGGATCCATCGCCGTCGCCCTCCTCGCGCGCCTCGGCCACCGCGTGGTCGCCTCGACCGGCCGCGTCGACGAGCTCGGCGACCGGCTGCGCGCGCTCGGCGCCGCCGACGTCATCGACCGGGCCGAGCTCGGCGAGCCCGGCAAGCCGCTGCAGCGGATCCGCTGGGCCGCCGGGGTCGACAGCGTCGGCAGCGCGACCCTCGTGAACGTCCTCGCGCAGACCCGGTGGGGCGGCGTCGTCACGGCGGCCGGCCTCGCCCAGGGGCCGGACCTGCCGGGCACCGTGCTCCCCTTCATCCTCCGCGCCGTCACGCTCGCGGGCATCAACTCCGTCGACGCGCCGGCCGCGCTCCGCCAGGAGGCGTGGGGCCGGCTCGCGACCGACCTCGACCTCGCGCTCCTCGACTCCGTCACGACGACCGTGCCGCTCGACGGCGCCATCGCGGCGGGCGAGCGGGTCCTCGCCGGCGCGTCGAGCGGACGCATCGTGGTGGACGTGCGCGCCTAGCACCCGCCGGCACCGCGCCCCGCGGCCGTCCGACGCGCGCTAGCCTGGGCGCGACGCGGCACGCTGCCGCCGGAGCGAGGGATCATGACCGCCATAGCCGCCACCGGCACCACCTTCGTCGGACTCGCGGCTCTGCTGCACGCCTTCTTCTTCCTCCTCGAGAGCGTCTGGTTCGAGAAGCCGTTCGCCTGGAAGCGCTTCGGCGTCGCCGACCAGGAGAAGGCGCTCATCATCAAGCCGTGGGCCTACAACCAGGGCTTCTACAACCTCTTCCTGGCGCTCGGCGCGGGTCTCGGGCTCATCCTCTACTTCGTCGGCAACGTGCCCGCCGGCCTCACGCTCGTGCTCTTCACGACCGCGTGCATGGTGCTGGCGTCGATCATCATCGCGAGCACGGGCAAGAAGTACCTCATCCCCGCCCTCGTGCAGGGCGTGCCGCCGCTGCTCGGGCTCGTCTTCTTCGCCGCCGCCTCCTGAGCCGCGGCCGCGGGTCGGCCGGACGCGACGCGCGAGCCCTTCCGCCGGACCGGCAGATGAGGTTAGGCTCACCTACATCATGAACGTCGTCCCACTCACCGAGGCCCTCCGCGACCGCGCACGGCCGCGCTCCGAGGCGCAGGACGCGGACGAGTTCATGACCGCGCTCGTCACGGGCCGCGGCTGCCGCGACGACTACGTCGCGCTCGTCGCGCAGCACTACTTCGTCTACCGGGCGATCGAGGCGGCGACCGAGCGCATGGCGGCGGATCCGGTGGCCGCGCGCTTCATCAGCGCCCGCCTCACACGGCTCCCCGCCATCGAGGCCGACCTGGAGTTCCTCGTCGGACCGGACTGGCGCGACGTCGTGCGCCCGCTCGCGAGCACGCGCGCCTACGTCGACCGGATCGAGCGGGTCGCCTCCGTGTGGGTCGGCGGCTTCGTCGCGCACCACTACACGCGCTACCTCGGCGACCTCTCCGGCGGCCGCCTCCTCCGCACCCTCCTCCAGCGCCAGTTCGGCTTCGACACGAACGGCGTGGGCCTCTACCTCTTCGCCGAGATCGCGGAGCCGCGCCGCTTCTGCAGCACCTACCGGGAGGCGCTCGACCAGGTGCCCTGGGACGACGACGAGCGCGCCCGCGTCGTGGCCGAGGTCGAGCACGCGTACCGGCTCACGACCGACGTGTTCGCCGAGCTCGCCCGCGGACGCACCACGGCTCCGCTGCGCCGGGCCTGATCCGCGGGCTCGGCGGCCCGCCCGTCGCCCGACGTCCCCCGCGCGTCCACCCCGCGGCCCGGCCGGGCGTCCGAGGCCGGGCATAGGCTCCGGGCATGGACGGCTACGACCTCGACTTCCTGCCCATCCCGCTCCCGCTGCCCGATCCGCCGGCGGACACCCGGCCCGTGCGCCTCGACTACCTGCACTTCTCCGTGCTCATGGACACCGACCGGCGGCTCGCCGCGCTCACGGCCGTGAACATCGACGGCGCGCGCCTCGTCGACGTGGAGCGCACGGACGACTGGCACCTGGATCCGCGCCTGCCGGAGGAGCAGCAGTGCGGCCCCGAGCTCTACGCCCGCAACGACATCGACCGCGGGCACCTGGTGCGGCGGCGGGATCCGGTGTGGGGCGGCATCGCCGAGGCGGCCCGCGCGAGCGCCGACACCTTCGCGTACACGAACGCGGCCCCGCAGGCCGCGGACTTCAACCAGTCGAAGGAGCTGTGGCTCGGCCTGGAGGACTACGTGCTCGACAACGCCGACCTCGGCGACCGGCGCATGACGGTCCTCACCGGACCCGTCTTCTCGGACGACGACCCCGTGTACCGCGGCGTGCGGATCCCGCTGATGTTCTGGAAGATCGCCGCCTGGGTCTCCGGCGACGAGCTCGCCGCCACCGCGTACCTCCTCGATCAGGCGCCCGAGCTCGGCGACCTCGACCGCGCGAGCGCGACGGCGGAGGCGGAGGCGCCCGAGCTCGGCCCGTACCGCACCTACCAGGTGGCGGTGTCGGAGATCGGCGCGCTCACGGGCCTCGACGTGGCGCAGCTCGCGGCGGCCGACCGGCTCGGCGTGCCCGCGACCGCCCGCCCCGGCACGCCCGAGGACGGGCGCGACTCCTGGGTCGAGCTGGAGCGGTACGCGGCGATCACGCTCTGAGGCGCGACCCCGGCACGACGACGACGGCCCCCGCCTGCGGGCGGGGGCCGTCGTCGTCGTGCGGGAGGCGCTAGGCCGGCGGGGTCGCCGCGGCGGCCGCGCGGGCGGCGGCGGGGAGGGCGCGGATCACGCGGTCGAGCGACGCCTCGTCCATCGCGGCCGAGACGAACCACGCCTCGAAGACCGACGGCGGCAGGCTGACGCCCTGGTCGAGCATGGAGTGGAAGAAGGCGGGGTAGCGCCAGGTCTCCTGCGCCTGCACGGTGGCGTAGTCGGTGATCCCGTGCTCGGGCGGCGTGCCGAACGTGAAGCTGAAGAGGCTCCCCGCGCGCTGCACCGAGTAGGCGAGGCCGGCGCGGTCGAAGGCGAGCTCGACCGCGTAGATGAGGATGTCCGCGGCGATGTCGAGCGCGCGGTAGACGTCGGCGTCCGCGAGGCGGAGCGTGGTGAGGCCCGCGGCGACCGCGACGGGGTTCCCCGAGAGCGTGCCCGCCTGGTACACGGGGCCGAGGGGCGCGAGGTGGTCCATCACGTCGGCCCGGCCGCCGAGCGCGGCGACGGGGAGGCCGCCGCCGATGACCTTGCCGTACGTGACGAGGTCGGGGGTCCAGGCGTCCGGGTGGTCGGCCGCGAGCCCGGCGTTGTCGAGGCCCCAGTAGCCGGCGGGGTGCACGCGGAAGCCGGTGAGCACCTCGTCGGAGATGAGGAGGGATCCGTTCTCGTGGGCGATGCGCGCGAGCTCGGCGGTGAATCCGGGCAGCGGCGGCACGACTCCCATGTTGGCGGCGGCGGCCTCGGTGATCACGGCGGCGATCCGCGGGCCGTGCTCGGCGAACACGGCGCGCACGGCCGCGAGGTCGTTGTACGGCACGACGACGGTCTGCGCGGCGACGGCCTCGGGGATGCCCGCGGATCCGGGCAGCGCGAGCGTCGCGACGCCGGAGCCCGCCTCCGCGAGGAGGCTGTCGGAGTGGCCGTGGTAGTGGCCGGCGAACTTCACGAGCAGGTCGCGGCCCGTGAACCCACGGGCCAGGCGGATCGCGGTCATGGTGGCCTCGGTGCCGGTGGACACGAGGCGCAGCTTCTCGATGGGGCGTCGGTCGGCGGATCCGTCGACGCCCGCGACGCGCACGCGCTCGGTGACGAGCTCGGCGAGCTCCGTCTCCGCGGGCGTGGTGGCGCCGAAGCCGAGGCCGAGCGCGGCGGCGTCCTGCACGGCCCGCACCACCTCCGGGCGGGCGTGGCCGAGGATCGCGGGGCCCCACGAGTTGACGAGGTCGACGTACTCGACGCCGTCGACGTCGGTCACGTAGGGGCCGGCGGCCTTCACCATCATGCGGGGCGTGCCGCCGACGGAGCCGAAGGCCCGGACGGGCGAGTTCACGCCGCCGGGGATGACGTCGCGTGCGCGGTCGAAGAGGTCCTGGGAGTGGGTCACGGTGAAGTCCTTCGGTGCCGGGCGCGGATCCGCTCGGGTCGGGGCCGGATTCGCGTCCGGCGAGGAGGGGTGAGGCGGCTCAGCGCCGGGCGAGGCGCTCGGCGAGCTCGACGGCCCAGTAGGTGAGGATCGCGTCGGCGCCGGCGCGCTTGATGCCGAGGACGCTCTCGTCGATGGCGCGCTCGCGGTCGATCCACCCGTTCTGCGCGGCGGCCTCGATCATCGCGTACTCGCCGGAGACCTGGTACGCCCAGACCGGCACGCTGCTGGTCGCGGCGACGTCGGCGAGGATGTCGAGGTAGCTCATGGCGGGCTTCACCATGACGACGTCGGCGCCCTCCTCGATGTCGAGCTCCACCTCGCGGAGGGCCTCGCGGCGGTTGCCGTTGTCCATCTGGTAGGTGCGGCGGTCGCCTACGAGCTGCGAGTCGACGGCCTCGCGGAACGGGCCGTAGAAGGCGCTCGCGTACTTGGCGGCGTACGCGAGGATCGCGACGTCGTGGTGCCCGGCGTCGTCGAGGGCCTCGCGGACGGCGCCGACCTGGCCGTCCATCATGCCGCTGAGGCCGAGGAGGCGGGATCCCGCCTCCGCCTGGGCCAGGCCCATCGCGCGGTAGCGGTCGAGGGTGCGGTCGTTGTCGACCACGCCGTGCGCATCCAGCACGCCGCAGTGGCCGTGGTCGGTGAACTCGTCGAGGCACAGGTCGGTCTGCACGACGAGCGCGTCGCCGACCTCCTCGATCGCGACGCGCGTGGCGACGTTGAGGATCCCGTCGGGGTCGCTCGCGCCGGAGCCCTCCGCGTCGTGCACGGTCGGGATGCCGAACAGCATGACGCCGCCGATCCCCGCCTCGGCCGCCTCGACGAGCGCGCGCCGGAGGCTGTCGAGCGAGTGCTGGGAGACGCCGGGCATCGACGAGACGGGCGACGCCTCCGTCAGCCCCTCGCGCACGAACATCGGCAGCACGAGGTCGGCCGCGTGCAGCCGGGTCTCCGCGGTGAGCCGGCGCATGGCCGGCGAGGTGCGGAGGCGACGGGGGCGGTAGTAGGGGGAGGTCATTCCGTGGTGTTCCGATCGAGGAGGTCGGCGAGGCCGCTGAGGCCCGCGGTGTCGGTGCGCGGCTCCTGATGGCGGGCGAGGTCGACGAGGGACTGGATGAGGGACGCGGCCGAGCGCTCCGGCGCGACCACGTCGACGCGGACGCCGGAGCGGCGGGCGTCCTTCGCGGTGCGCGGGCCGATGCAGGCGATGACCACGCCGTCCGGCACGTCGCCGAGCTGCTCGTGCACCTGCTCCGCGACGCTGCCCGAGGTGACGAGGATGGCGCGCACGCGGCCGGAGGAGACGTCCTCGCGGATCCGGTCGCTGACGGGCACCCCCACCGTGCGGTACGCGACGACCGAGCGCACGTCGTGGCCGCGCGCGATGAGGCCGTCGGTGAGGGTCGGCTTCGCGATCTCGGAGCGGAGCGTGAGCACCCGGCGGCGCGGGGATCCGGCCGCCATCTCCGTCCACTCCTCGAGGAGCGCGGTGGCGGAGGACTCGATGGACGGCACGAAGTCGACCGTGTAGCCGGCGGCGACGAGCGCCGCGGCCGTGGTCTCGCCGACCGCCGCGATGCGCGTGCCCTCGGGCACGACCGCGCGGTGCGAGGCGAGGACGTCGACCGTGGTGGCGCTCGTGACGGTGAGCCAGTCGAACGAGCCGGCCGCGAGATCGGCGAGGGCGCGCTCGAGCGCCTGCGCGTCCTGCGTGGCGGCGAAGTTGATCATGGGCGCGACCACCGGGGTCGCCCCCTGGGCGCGCAGGTCGTAGGCGACGCCGTCGCCCCACGGCCCGCCGCGGGGCACGAGCACGCGCCAGCCCTTCAGGGGCTTCTGGTCAGTCGAGGTCATCGGGTCCCTCCCAGCGGCGCGAGTGCGGCCGCTCCGGCATCGAGGAGCTCGCGGGACACGGGACCCGAGAGCATCGCGGCGTACGCGGTCAGCTGGTCGATGTCCATGCCTGCCGTGTCCAGCTCGTGGCTCGCGGCCATGCGCTGCGACCCGTCGGGCCGGTACACCACCGCGGTCAGCTCCAGGCGCGCGCTCGTGACGGTCGCCCGCGCGCCGATGGGCGCCGCGCAGCCGGCCTCGAGGGCGGCGAGCACGCCGCGCTCCGCGAGCACGGCGGCGTGCGTGAACGGGTCGTCGACCGCCTCGACCGCGCGCGCGACGACCGAGTGGGTCTCGGCGTCCTCCGTGCGGATCTCGAGCGCGAGCGCGCCCTGCCCGGGCGCGGTGGGCCAGCGGTCGAGCTCCAGGTGCTCGGTGACGGCGTCGAGCCGGCCGATGCGCTGGAGCCCGGCGGCCGCGAGGACCACGGCGTCGAGGTCGCCCGCGGTGACGCGGGAGAGCCGGGTGTCGATGTTGCCGCGGATGTCGACCACGTCGAGGTCCGGGCGCTCGGCCAGGACCTGCGCGCGGCGACGCGGCGATCCGGTGCCGACGCGGGCGCCGCGCGGCAGGGTCGCCAGGGTGAGGCCGTCGCGCGCGCAGAGCACGTCGCGCGGATCCGCCCGCACGGGCACCGACGCGACCGTGAGCCCGTCGTACGCCGCGGTCGGCAGGTCCTTCAGCGAGTGGACCACGAGGTCGCACTCGCCGCGCAGGAGCGACTCCCGCAGCGCGCTCGCGAACACGCCGGTGCCGCCGAGGCTCGCGAGCGGCTCTCGCGACGTGTCGCCGTGGGTGGTCACGGGCACGAGCTCGACCTCGAGTCCCGACGCGTCGGTGATCTCCGCGGCGATCGCGCGCGTCTGGGCCAGGGCGAGCGCGCTCCCCCGGGTCCCGATGCGCAGCGTGCCGCGTGCCTCCGACGTGAGGGGACCGTCGGTCACGGTGCCAGCCCGGAGACCGCCGGCTTGAAGCCCAGCCGGACGTTCTCGCAGCAGCCGGGGCGGCACACGTCGTACCAGGGGCCGAGGTCGGTCATGTGCGGGCGGTCGGCGGCCTTCACGCCGTCGCGGCGCTCGAGCACGAGGTCGATGAGGCCGTCGACGTAGGCGGCGTGCACGCCCGGCGTGGGCACGCGCACCGAGTACAGGCCGTTCTCCTGCGCGGACTCGGTGGCCTCGTTGTCGAGGTCCCACTTGACCTCCATGTGGTCGCTCACGAAGCCGAGCGGCACGATCACGACGGCGCGGCGGCCCTGCGCGGGCAGCTCGCCGATGGCGTCGTTCACGTCGGGCTCGAGCCACGGCATGGAGGGCGGGCCGGAACGCGACTGGTAGACGAGCTGCCACGGGACGTCCTGGTCGATGCCGAGCTCCTTCTTCACCTCGTGCATCACGACCTCGGCGACCGCCAGGTGCTGCGCCGCGTAGGCGCCGTCCTCGTCGAAGCCGCGCTCGGCGGGGCCGGACTTGGAGGCGTCCGACGACGGGATGGAGTGCGTGGAGAACATGACCTCGACGTCGGTCGCCAGGTCGACGGGCGCGCCCTCCGCCTCGAAGTGGGCGATGACGTCGCGGATCCCGTCGCGCGTGCCCTCGATGAACGGCGTGACGAATCCGGGGTGGTCGAAGAACTGGCGCACCTTGTCGATGCGGATGACGCCCTGCAGGCTCGTGTCCTCGAGCGCGTCCGCGAAGTCCTCGCGGTACTGGCGGCAGGAGGAGTACGAGCTGTACGCGCTCGTGGCGACGGCGATGAGCTGGCGGTAGCCCTTCTCCTCGGCCTCGCGGAGCGCGTCGTTGAGGTACGGGCCCCAGTTGCGGTTGCCCCAGAGCACGGGCAGGTCGATGCCGCGCTCGGCGAGGCGCGCCTCGAGGGCGGCCTTCAGCTCGCGGTTCTGCTCGTTGATCGGGCTGATGCCGCCGAACGCGCGGTAGTGGTGGGCGACCTCCTCGAGGCGCTCCTCCGGGATGCCGCGGCCGCTCGTGACGTTGCGGAGGAACGGGATGACGTCGTCCTGCCCCTCGGGTCCGCCGAAGGAGGCGAGCAGGATGGCGTCGTAGGCGACGGGCTCCTCGACGTGGGCGGGGCCCATCTTGGCGGCCTCGCTCGCGGCGGAGACCAGGGCACCGGGCGCCCGCGGGGCGTCGGTGGCGGGGGCGGGTTTGCGACCCAGGTTGACTGCGGCCATTACTGGAGGACCTCCACGAGCTCGGCGGTGGTGATGCGGCGGCCCGTGTAGAACGGGACCTCCTCGCGCACGTGACGGCGCGCGTCGGTGTTGCGCAGGTCGCGCATCATGTCGACCAGGTCGACGAGCTCGTTCGACTCGAGCGGGAGGATCCACTCGTAGTCGCCGAGGCCGAACGACGAGACCGTGTTGGCGATGACGCTGCGGAAGGCCGCGCCCTGGCGGCCGTGCTGGGCGAGCATGCGCCCGCGCTCCTCGGGCGGCAGCAGGTACCACTCGTAGGAGCGGACGAAGGGGTAGACGCAGAGCCAGTCGCGCGGCTCCTCGCCCCGGAGGAACCCGGGCACGTGGCTGCGGTTGAACTCGGCGTCGCGGTGGACGCCCGCGGCGCTCCACGACGGGATGAGCGCGCGGACGAGGCGCGCGCGGCGGATCTCGCGGAACGCCCACTGGAGGGTCTCCATCTGGGGGCCGTGGATCCAGACCATGAGGTCGGCGTCGGCGCGCATGCCGGAGACGTCGTAGAAGCCGCGGACGGTGACGCCCTCCGCCTCCACGATGTTCACGATGCCATCGAGCTCGTCGACGGCGCCCGGGACCTCGCGGCCGTCGAGGTCGTCGGGGCGCTGGGGATCGCGACGGAGGACGGCCCACAGGGCGTAGCCGCTGGGGGACGCTTCCGCGGGGGGCTCGATCGGGGGGACCTGAGATGCCGCCGACTCGGCAGCCGGGATGCTCATGGTCTCCATGGTACGTCGCCCGGGCACCCCGTCCCGCATCGGGCGGGCGGCCGTCAGATCATCCGCAGGCGGACGCCCGGCCGGCCCCTCAGCGCGCGTCGCGCCCGGTGAGCGCGAGCAGGCGGACCTGCAGCGGCGCGTCCTCGCCGACGGGCACGGGAGACGCGAACAAGCCGCTCGCCTCGAGGGTGTCGCGCTGCGGCTCGAACACCGTCCAGGTCGCGCGGACGAGGTCGTCGTCGATGCGCTCGTCGGCGCCGATGGCCCGCGAGAGGTCCCAGCCGTGGATCACGACGTCGGAGAGCTGCTCGCGGAGGTACTCGCGGGCGGGCACGCGGTCGGTCGACAGCACGACCGGGCGCTCGGGATCCGCGTCGCGCCAAGCTTCGAGGGCCTCGCGGGAGTAGCGGCCCCACTCGGCCACGAGGTCGTCGTCGAGCCCGCGGAGGAGCGGCTGGCCGGTCTCGGCCGTGTGCCCGGCGAGGAGGAGCGGCACCCACTGCTGCTCCTCGATCACGTGGGCGACGAGCTCGCGGACGTCCCACTCGACGTCGGGCGTCGGGGCCGACCAGTCGGTGACGGCGCGGAGGCGGTCGCCGAAGCCGTCGTGCGCGCGGCGGATGAGGTCGGTCCAGTCGTGCTCGGTGTCCATGGTCGCGCTCCCGTCGGTGGTGTCCCGGGGGAACGTCCGCGCCGGGCGCGCGCATTCCCGGCGCGGCCTCGGATGCCGGCGCACGGCGGCGCCGCGCGGGCGTCCCGGGATCAGGCGGGCGGGAGGCGCGCGGCGGAGAACTGGTGGCGGGGGGCGCGCAGCGCACGGACGGGATCCGTCCCCGTGAGGCCCTGCAGCCCGGCCGCGAGCACCGCGAGGACACCCACCACGGCGACGAGCACCGTCACGAGGCGCGGCCACCCGGTCGCGACCGAGTGCACGACCGCCATGGGCTCCATCAGGTTCACGCCCACGAGGAACACCGTCGCGGAGACCGCGAGCGCCATGGCGGCGCCGTCCGCGATGCCCACGACGGCGAGCACCAGGAGCACCCAGAGCCCGTACCAGGGGTAGACGATGGGCGACATCGCCACGATGCAGCCGAAGGCCAGCGCCAGCCGCGCCTCCCCGGAGAGCGTGCGGGGGGTGAGGATGCACCAGGCCGCCCCCACGAAGCCGACCAGGATGCCCGCGGTCTTGATCCCGCCCTGGACCGACGCGCCCGGCCCGCCGAGCACGTCGACGAGCGGCCCCATCGCCCCCGCCGCGACGCCGAACGGCATGAACCACGACACGACGGACACGGGGCTCGAGAGGGCGGCTATCCAGCCCATGCCGACGCCGAGCAGGTGCCCGCCGAGGGCGATCAGCCCCATGGCCGCGATCCCGGAGGCCGCCCACGCGGCCCAGACGCGGGGGTCCCTCGTGGGCGGGCGGAGGCCGGCGACCGCCCCGGCGGATCCGTCCACCGCGACCCCGGCGGGCGCCCTGTCGTCGATGCGCCGCGCGCGCATCTCCGCGTGCACGATGGCGACGATGGGCAGCGCCACGAGGGCGATGGGCTTCACGGCCACGGCCGCGGTCACGAGCAGCACCGCGAGCACGGGCCGCGAGTCGATGGCCGCCAGCAGGCCCGCGAGGAGGAAGCCCATCATCAGCGCGTCGTTGTGGGCGGCGATCACGAAGTTGAAGCTCACCAGCGGACTGGCGGCGAGGAACCAGAGGGCGCGCACGGGGTCGATGCGCCGACGTCGGGCGATGCGGTGGCCGCACCACACCATGAGCACGACGCCCGCGACGGACACGAGTCGCGTGGCCAGCACGGCGGCCTCGACGCTGATCGCGATGTCGACGGCTCCCAGCCCGCGCTCGATGAGGAGGTACAGGGGCCCGTAGGGCGCCGGGTTGTGCGCCCACAGCGGATCCACGCCCGTGGAGCGCCAGTCGGGGAGCACCGCGGGGCCGTGCTCGTAGGGGGAGAGGCCCGCCGCGAGCACGCGTCCCTGCGCGATGTAGGAGTACACGTCGCGGCTGAACAGCGGCAGGCCCACGAGCAGCGGCGTCGTCCAGATGACGGACAGCCCGATCACCGCGCGGGTCCCCCGGGCGCCGAGGCGCGGCAGCAGGGTTCCGAGCAGGAGCCACGCGGCGATCATCAGCACGCCGCCGACGGAGACCGCGACGGATGCGATCGCGGTGGCCGCCGGCGACACCCGGAGCGCCCCGAGGACCGGCATGTGCGCCACGTACGACTCCGAGGGCGCGTGGCCCACGACGAAGGACGCCGCCACGAGCAGGATCGCCCCGGCGAGCCCCACGAGCGCGGGCCGCACCAGCGGGCGCGGGCCCAGCTCGTCGGGTTCGCGGAGCGCGCGCGTGCCGCGCCGGATCACGGCGGCGAGAGGGTGAGCGGGCATGACGAGCGGTCCCGTCCGGTCCGGGTCAGCGACGCGCAGCGCGCGCGACGACCCAGACCACGCCGCCGATCACCACCACCGCGCCCACGCCGACGGCCACGAGCAGCAGGGGGTCCTCGTCCGCGGTGCGGCGGATCCGACGACGCAGGTCGGCGATGCCCTCCTGCGCGCGACGACGCACGTTCAGCTTCGACTCGAGCGCGTCGAGCGTGGCCGCGATCTCCTCGCGGGTGTGCTGGATGTCGAGCTTCAGCTCCGCGCGCGAGCGCGGGCCGACGGGGCGGGTGCGCTCAGTGCTCATACTTGCCGGTCCCCTTCACCGCGTGGACGTCCTCCTTGATGCTGTCGACGGTCTCCTCGGGCGTCGGCGGGACGCCCTTCTTGAACCAGCGGATCCCGAGCAGAGCCAGGACCACGGTGATGAGGAGGAACACGCCGGCGACGATGAGCGCGGCGAGCCAGGGCGCGAACGCCTCGGACAGGCCGAGGATCGCGGCGGCGACGAGCACCAGGAACGCGATGAACGCGAAGAAGAGCGCCACGACGAGGAAGCCGGCGCCGATCCCCGCGTGCTTGAGCTTGGAGACGAGCTCGTTCTTTAACGACTCGATCTCGTCCTTGATCAGCTGGACGATGAGCGTCGGCAGGTCGGCGACGAGCCGGACGAGCGAGCGCTTGCTCTTCGGATTGAGATCCTGATCCGTCATGCGGGGTTCCCTCCTGGGGATGGGCGGGCGGGTCAGCGGGAGGTGCCGGAGCCGTTCGGCTCGGGCGAGGCGGGATCCATGGTCGGGTACGAGGTGGACGCGCTGGAGGGCGCGGATCCGGAGGAGGAGTCCTTCTTGCCGCCGGTGACCGTGCCGACGACCTTCTTGGCGCCGCCGACGACGGCGTGCGCGACGTCGGGCGTGTGCTCCTTCACGAAGCCGGCCGCGTTGTCGACCTGGCGCTGGACCTTCGGGTCGTCCCAGACCTTCTTGGCGTTCGTGCGGATCTGCTCGTAGCGCTTGCGTCCGGCGCGGGCGCCGAGGACGTAGCCGACACCGGCTCCGGCGACGAAGAGAAGCTTGCCTTTCATGGGAGATCTCCGATCGTTGAGGGGGCACGTGCAGCACACGTGCGTTCAGCGTATCCCCCCGGCGCACCGGCGTGTTCGGGGGCCCCGGGGCCGTCGTCGCGAGGCCGGGCGGCCGCGTCGGCGGTCGTCATCGCGCGAGGACGCGGTCGGCGGCGGCGACCGCGTCGGCCACGACGGACGCGAGGCCGGTGCCCGCGACGGCGGATCCCGTGATCTCGAGGCCCGGGTGCTCGGCCGCCTCGTCGCGCACCGCCTGCACGCGCTCGCGGTGCCCGGAGGCGGCGAACGGGAGGGCGTTGGTCCAGCGCACGCGGGCGGATCCGGTGACCCGGCCGGCGAGGTCGACGCCGAGCAGCGCGGACGCGTCGCGCACCGCGATCGCCGTGAGCTCGTCGTCGGGGACGCCCGCGGTGTCGTCGTCGCCGCCCGCGCGCCCGTAGGAGAGGCGGAGCACGTGGCGGTCGCCCGCCGCCTCCTTCAGCCACGGCCACTTGGCGGTGGCGTGCGTGAGCGCCTTGGCCCGGATCCCCGGGGCGTCGGCGGAGACGAGCACGCCCGTGCCGCGCGGGGCGGCGTCGAGCTCGGGGGCGCGGACGACGAGCGTGACCAGCTCGACGGAGGACGGGGCGGGCCAGCCCTCGGTGACGGACCGCGGCGCGAGCCCGGAGAAGAGACGGAGGAGTCCCGCCGCGGGGATCGCGAGGACCACGCCCGAGGCGTCGATGCCGCGGCCGTCCGCGAGCTCCACGTGCCAGTCGTCGGAGGCCGCCGCGCCCGCGTGCGAGCGGTGCCGGTGCACGGACTCCACGGCGAGCGACGTGCGGATGTCGACGCCGAGGCGCTCGAGGTCGGCGACCAGCGCGTCGACCAGGAGGTGCACGCCGCCGACGAGGCCGCTCACGGCGGATCCCGCGGGCGAGGCCGCGCGCATCGACGCGACCGCGCGCCCCAGCGAGCCGTGCTCGGCGAGGCCGGCCCGGAGCCCGGGGGCGACGGAGTCGGCGTCGACCTCGTCGGGGTGGGCGCTGTGCACGCCGGAGACGATGGGGGCGACGAGCCGGTCGACGACGCGGTCGCCCATGCGGGCGCGGACGAGGCCGCCGAGGGTGCGCTCCCGCGCGCCGACGGCGGCGGGGAGCAGGAGGTCGGCCTTGGCGCGCGCGACGCCGACGCGGCCGATCGCGGTGGCGATGGTGCTGTCGAACGGGTGGGACGGGATCCCGAGGAGCCCGGTGCGCGGCAGCTGGATGGCGCGCTCGGCGAGCTGCACCCACGCGCCGTCCGGGTTCGGCTGCACGATGCGGTCGGCGAGGCCGAGCTCCCCGAGGCGGAGCCCCTCGAGGTACGTGGCGACCGTGCCGCGGCGGGTGGCGAAGCTCTCCGCGCCGCTGTCGAGGCGGAGGCCGTCGACCACGTGGGATCCGACGGTGCCGCCGAGCGCGGGCGACGCCTCCACGAGGATCACGCGCTGCCCGGCGAGGGCAGCGGCCCGGGCGGCGATGAGGCCGCCCACCCCGCCGCCGACCACGACCACGTCGGTCGGGTCCACCTCGCCGGCCGCCTGCCGGGGGTCGCTATCCACGGACCAGGTCCACGACGCGGGTGAGCACCGTCGGGTCGGTCTCCGGCGGCACGCCGTGACCGAGGTTGAGGATGTGCGCGGGCGCCGCCTTCCCGCGCTCGAGCACGTCGCGGACGTGCGCCTCGAGGATCGGCCACGGGGCGGCCAGCAGCGCCGGGTCGACGTTGCCCTGCACGGGGACGGATCCGCCGAGCCGGCGCGACGCCTCGTCGAGCGGGATGCGCCAGTCGACGCCCACCGTGTCGACCCCCACGTCGCGCATGGCGCCGAGGAGCTCGCCGGTGCCCACGCCGAAGTGCACGAGGGGGACGGTGCGGCCGTCGGCCGCGGTGATGGTGCGCACGTGGTCGAGCGCGAGCGCCGACGCCGGGGCGACCCGCTGCGTGTAGTCGGCGAGCGAGAGGCCGCCGGCCCACGAGTCGAAGAGCTGGGCGGCGGAGGCGCCGGCCATGACCTGCGCGTGCAGGAAGACGCCCGTGATCTCGGCGCACCAGCGCATGAGGGCGTCCCAGGCGTCGGGATCCGCGTGCATGAGGCCGCGCGCCGCGATGTGGTCCTTGCTCGGCCCGCCCTCCACGAGGTACGCGGCGAGCGTGAACGGCGCGCCCGCGAAGCCGATGAGGGGGGTGTCGCCGAGCTCGGCGACCGTGCGCGCGACCGCCTGGCGGATGGGCTCGAGGGCGGCGGGATCCAGGGCGGGGAGGGCCGCGACGTCGGCCGCCGTGCGGACCGGCTTCTCGAGCACGGGACCGCGGCCCGCCACGATGTCGACGCCCACGCCCGCGAGCTTCAGGGGGATCACGATGTCGCTGAAGAAGATGCCCGCGTCCACGTGGTGGCGGCGCACCGGCTGCAGCGTGATCTCGCTGGCCATCTCCGGGTCGAGGCACGCGTCGAGCATGCGGGTGCCGACGCGCAGCTCCCGGTACTCGGGCAGCGAGCGGCCGGCCTGGCGCATGAACCACACGGGCGCCCGCTCGCCGCGGTGGCCGCGGTAGGCCTCGACGAGCAGCGACGACCCGGTGCGGGTGTTGAGCGGGTGCTCCGCGGGGAGCGGGAGGGCGGCGGACGCGGGCGCGGAGGACGTGGAGGGGCTGGGCGTGATCACGGGGAAGATCATCGCATCCCCCGCCTGCGCGCCCGCTCCGCGGGGAGGTCGGGCACGGACCCGCGTGCCTAGCCAGGGTGCCCTCACCGGCCGCGAGCACACGGCGGGGAGGTTTACCATGGACCGTGCTCATATGTCTGACGGCGAGTCATCACAACGCCAGCTTCGAGGTCCTCGAGAAGCTGTCCGTGGCCGCACCCTCCGTCGCCGGCACGCTCATGGAGCAGAACGACTTCATCGCGGGGGCCGTCGTGCTCGCCACCTGCAACCGCTTCGAGGCCTACCTCGACATAGAGGAGCCCCTCACGGCCGCCCGCGCCCTCGCCGTCGAGGCCACGGTCGACGTGGTGAGCGGGGCCAGCGGCATCGCGCGTGACGACGTCCGCGGCAGCGTCGACGTCAAGTGCGGCGACGCGGTGGCCGAGCACCTGTTCGCCGTGTCCTCCGGCCTCGAGTCGGTCGTCGTCGGCGAGGGCGAGATCGCCGGCCAGGTGCGCCGCGCGCTCGAGGGCGCGCGCACGGGCGGCACCACCAGCACCGGCCTCGAGCGCCTCTTCCAGACCGCGTCGAACACGTCGCGCGGCGTCAAGACCCGCACGGGCCTGCAGAGCGCCGGGCGCTCCATGGTCCGCCTCGCGCTCGACCTCGCCGAGAGCCGCATCGCCGACTGGTCGGCCACGCGGGTCCTCCTCGTCGGCACGGGCGCGTACGCGGGCGCGAGCCTCGCCGCCCTCCGCGACCGCGGCGTCGTCGACGTGCACGTCTACTCCCCCTCGGGCCGCGCGCAGAAGTTCGCGGGGCCGCACGGCATCCCTGCGGTGGAGGGGCGCGACCTGCTGAAGGCGCTCGCCGCGTCCGACATCGTCGTCACCTGCAGCACCGCGCCCGCCGCGGTCCTGGCCGCGCACCACATGCAGGGCGCCGCCGCGGTGTCGGGCGACGGCCGCCGCCGCCTCGTCATCGACCTGGGCCTCCCCCGGAACGTGGATCCCGACGTCGTCACGGTCGACGGCGTCGAGCTGCTCGACCTCGAGACCATCAGCCTCCACGCGCCGCTGCGCGACCTCACCGCCACGGACGACGCGCGCGAGATCGTGAGCACCGCCGCCGCCGAGTTCCGCGCCGCGAGCGCCGAGGACGAGGTGGCCCCCGCCGTCGTGGCGCTCCGCTCCCACATCTTCGACGTCCTCGAGGGCGAGCTGGAGCGCGTCCGCAAGCGCGGCGACTCCTCCGAGGCCACCGAGAAGGCGCTCCGCCACCTCGTGAGCGTCCTCGTGCACCAGCCGTCCGTCCGCGCGCGCGAGCTCGCGCGCCAGGGCGAGGGCGCCCGCGTCGTCGACGCCGTGCAGGCGCTCTTCGGCCTCGACGTGGAGATGCCCGCCGCGGTGTCCTCCCCCGTCGCCGTCGCGCTGCCTCGGACGGGCGAGGCGGGCTCGGCGTGATCCGGCCCCGCGTCCTCCGCGGCCCGCGCCTCGACGCGCCGCTCAGGATGTCGGAGCCCGTGCGCACCGAGCGCCTCGTCCTGCGGCCCTACACGGCCGACGACCTCGACGACTTCGCCGACATCCAGCGCCGACCGGACGTGGTCGAGTACATGTTCTGGCCGGTCCGCGACCGCGCCGCCTCGAAGCGCCACCTCGACGACCGCCGCCGCAAGACCCGTCTCGAGCAGGCCCACGACTTCCTCGGCCTCGCCGTCGAGCTGCCCGACGAGCCGAGCCTGAATCCGCGCCCCTCCTCCGGCCGTGTGATCGGCGACGTGTCGCTCCTCCTGCGCAACGTCCCGTCCCGGCAGCTCGAGGCCGGCTGGGTCATGAACCCGGACTTCGCCGGCCGCGGCTACGCCACCGAGGCGAGCCGCGCCCTGCTCGACATCGCCTTCCAGCGCGCCGGGGCCCATCGCGTCGTCGCGCAGCTCGACGCCCGCAACGCGTCGTCCGCCCGCATGGCCGAGCGCCTCGGGATGCGCCTCGAGGGCCGCTTCCGCGAGGAGCACTTCCTGAAGGGCGAGTGGACCGACAGCCTCTACTACGCCGTGCTCGCCGACGAGTGGGCCGCCACGCCCCCCGCGAGCTGAACCGGATCCGGACCGTGGACGCTGGGCTGCCTCCGCTCGACCCCGTCGACGTGCGCGGCCCGATCTGCACCTCGCGCCTCCTGCTGCGGCCGTTCGCCCCCGACGACCTCGTCGCCGTGGACGCGTACGCGACCTCCCCGGGGGCGCGCCCGCACCTGGCCGGCGGCGTCGGGGGCGCGCATCCGGACGCCGCGCGCATGCTCGCCGACCGCCTCGGCTGGACGCGCCTGGCCGCGGTCGGCGACCGGCTGGCCCTGGCCGTCGAGCTGCCGGCGCAGGGCCCGCGGCCCGCGCGCGTGGTCGGCGAGGTGCACCTGCGGCTGCGGGAGCCGGCGGGCCGCCAGGCGGAGCTCGGCGTGGTCCTGCACGAGGACGTGCGCGGGGCCGGCATCGCGGTGGAGGCGGCCGACCGGATCCTCGAGCTCGCCTTCGAGGAGGTGGGCGTGCACCGCATCGCCGCGCGCGTCGACGCGTGGGACGAGGCGGCCCTCGCGCTGGCCGCTCGCCTCGGCATGCGTCGCGAGGCGCTGCTCGTGCACGACGGATGGGTCGAGGGGGCGTGGGCCGATACCGTGGTCGTCGCCCTCCTCGACGTCGAGTGGGCGGCTCGCACGAGCCTCGACGGACTCTAGGAGCGACGCGTGACCTCGACCCCCGACCCGGCCGGCCGGCCCGTCGTCCCCGTCCTCGACGACGATGACGACGACGATCTCGACGAGCCCCACGAGCCCGGCGCCGGAGCCGTTCCGCGCGCTCCCGAGGAGCGCCCGCTGCGCGTGGCCGCGCTGGCCCTCATCCGCGATCGCCGCGTGCTGATGGTGCGCGTCGAGGGGCACGACGTGCTCTACCTGCCCGGCGGGAAGATCGAGCCGGGCGAGGGCGCGCGGCAGGCGCTCGTGCGGGAGGCCGCCGAGGAGGTGGGGCTCGACATCGACCCCGCGAGCATCGAGGACCTCTTCACCGTCCTGGCCGACGCGCACGGCGCGCACGCCGGGCGCCTCGTGAGCATGACCGTCTACCGGGCCGAGCCGCGGGACCGGGCGCAGGCGCCGGTCGCGTCGGGCGAGGTCGCCGAGATCGAGCTCGTGGGATCCGCGGATGCCGACCGCTGCCCGCCCGCCGGGCAGGCGGCCCTGGAGCGCCTCGTGGCGCTCCGGCTCATCGACTGACGGGAGCGTCCCCGTCGGGAGCGGCGGTGCCGGCGCCGGTGCCTGTCGCGGACGCCTCGTCCGCGGGGCGCGGGGCCGACGACGCGGCCGCGCTCGACGCCGCCAGCTCGGCCGTGCGCGTCGCCCGCACCTTCCGCCGCTGGTCGACGAACGCGAGGGCCGCGGCGAGCGTCGCGATCCCGCCCGCGACGAGCGAGCCGGCGACCTCGCCAACGCCGTCGGCCTGCACGGCGGCCACGAGGATCGCGACGGTGAAGGCGGCGATGACGACGCCGACCGCGAGGATCAGCCAGGAGAGGAGGCCCTTCGCGCGCGCGTCGGGGGTGCGGGTCGCCATGCCCACATCCTCCCACGCGGCCGGGCGTCGGGCGGATCCCGGACCCGCTCGCGGGCGGGCGGCGACCCGCCCGAGCGTCCGGTGTGAGCGGGGTGACGCGCGGGACCGACAGGCGTAGCGTCGGAGACGTCCCACCCACCGAACGAAGGAGCGCCCATGAGTGCAGACGACAAGGCCCAGAACACCGGCGAGAAGCTCGCGGGGAAGGCCGAGGAGGCCTTCGGGAAGCTGACCGGCGACGACAGCAAGGTCGCCGAAGGCGAAGCGAAGCAGGCCGGGGCAAGCGCCAAGCAGGCCGGCGAGAACGTGAAGGACGTCTTCAAGAAGTAGGACCCCTACGAGGGACGTCCGTCCCGAGAGGCGAGGGGCCGGGTGCGGAGCATCCGGCCCCTCGTCATGTCCGGGGAACGGCGGCGCGGCGGCTCAGGTGGGTCAGGCGGCCGGATCCGCGTCGGCCAGGGCCCGCAGCGCGCGGCGGTCGGGCTTGCCGGACGGCAGGGCCGGCATGGCGTCGATGCCCCGCACGACGGCGGATCCGGCGACGCGACCCAGGCGCGCGGCGAGCTCGCGGCGCACGCGCTCAGCGAGCTCCGGATCCACGCGGCCCGGCGCGAACACGACCGGCCGCTGGCCCCACCCCGCGTGCTCGCCGGCCACCACGACGGCCTCGCCGAGTCGCGCATCCCACGCGGCGAGCGACCGCACGGCCTCCTCCACCGCGGCGAGCCGCAGCTTCTCGCCGCCGGAGATGACCACGTCGTCGAGCCGTCCGGTGATCCGCAGAACGCCGTCGACCACCTCGCCCCCGTCGCCCGTGCGGTACCACCGGCGGCCGTCGTGCTCGCCGAACGCGGCGTCCGTCGCGGCCGGGTCGCCGAGGTACCCCTCCGCGAGCATCGGGCCCGCGAGCTCCACCTGGCCGTCGACCACGGCGACCTCGGCCGTGGCGATCGGGACGCCGTCGTAGACGCATCCGCCCGCGGTCTCGCTGGATCCGTAGGTGCGCACCACGCGCCAGCGCAGCGCGGCCGCGCGGTCGACCAGCTGCGGCGGCGTGGCCTGGCCGCCCACGAGGATCGCGTCGAGGCGGCGGACGGCGTCGCGGACGCGGCGGGCGTCGTCCCCGGCGGCGGCCTCCGCCGCCTCGACGAGCCGGTGCAGCTGCGTCGGCACGAGCGACGTGTACCGCGCGACGCGCGCGTCCATCGACGCGGCGAGCTCCGCGAACGCGCGCGGGTCGAAGCTGCCGGGCGCGAGGACGGCCGGCGCGGTGCCCGCGGCGATCGAGCGCACGAGCACCTGCAGGCCGGCGATGTAGTGGGTGGGGAGGGCGAGGATCCACTGCCCAGGCGCCCCGAGCGCCGTCTGCGACGCGGCGGCGCTCGCGAGCAGCGCATCCGAGGAGAGCGCCACGCGCTTGGGCCGCGAGGTCGTGCCGGAGGTCTCGACGACGAGCGCCACGCGGCGCTCCACCTCGGCGGGCGGCGGATCCCCGGCGGTCGCGGGCGCGTCCACCGGTCGCGCGAGCAGCGCCGGCCCGTCGCCCGCGAGCGCGGCGCGCAGGAGCGGGAGGACGTCGGCCCCCGACGCGGACAGCGGCGCGAGGCGCCTCACGGGAGCGCGACCGCCGGGCGCGCGACCGCCGGGCGCGCGACTGCCGGGATCAGAACTGCCACGGGAACGGCGACCAGTCCGGCGCCCGCTTCTCGAGGAAGGAGTCGCGCCCCTCGACGGCCTCGTCGGTGCCGTAGGCGAGGCGCGTGGCCTCGCCCGCGAACACCTGCTGGCCGACCATGCCGTCGTCGACCGCGTTGAAGGCGAACTTGAGCATGCGGATCGCGGTGGGCGACT
>Ga0308163_10000794_pt1 | contig 44025 bp, 44 predicted proteins | sample PhyTR1_FD_201037 | JGI IMG/M metagenome (GOLD analysis project Ga0308163, IMG submission 201037) | Phyllosphere microbial communities from UC Gill Tract Community Farm, Albany, California, United States - DLSLT.R1 | ecosystem: Host-associated > Plants > Phyllosphere > Unclassified | place: USA... | reverse complement strand
TGCTCAAGCTGGCCGAGGGACTGCGGCGCATCGACGGAGCGACCTGTTTCTACTGTGGCCTCGGACTCGCGGTGCCGGACGTCGACCACTTCATTCCCTTCTCGCAGTATCCGCGCGACCTGGCCCATAACTTCGTGCTGGCCCACCCAGCGTGCAACCGCAGCAAGTCGGCCATGCTGGGGGCCAGGCGGCATCTGGAGCGCTGGCTGGAACGCTTGATCCGGCGCTCCGACGACGTGGCCGAGGTGGGCGCCGAGGCCGGGCTGGTGGTGGATGCCGCCACCTGCCAACGTGTGGCCTTATGGAGCTATGCCAGTGCACGGGCCGGCAGGGCCTCGGCCTGGGTCGCCTCGAACACCTTTGAAGTCGTCGATGCCTCCTACACGACCTGCTTCAACCAGGATCTGAACTGAACTGCCATTTGGGTCTGGAGGTGCGTAGGCACTGCATCTAGGATCGCCTTTGCCACTTGTCATCGTCGCAGGCAGCTCACGTCTGCTTGCAGACCGGCGTCAGGTCGATGTCTCCCAACATAGCCTGCAGGACCGACGCCGCGCAATGCCGACGGTCAACATTCCTCTTTTTCCAACTCAACGCTAATGACCATGAGTGATCCTGTCTACGTGGATGCGACCGCGCTGTCGTCCCGACTCCAAGCCTTCGCCGACGAACGCCACTGGGGCCAGTTCCACTCCCCGAAGAATCTCGTCATGGCACTGACCGGGGAGGTGGGCGAGCTCAACGAGATTTTCCAGTGGCTTGGCGAGGACGCGTCGCGCGCTGCCGGCCAGCATCCCGACACGGCCGAAGCCGTACGTCACGAACTGGCCGACGTGATGATGTACCTGGTCCGCCTGGCCGATGTGCTGCAGGTGGACCTGAACCAGGCCGTGGCCGAGAAGCTCGCCGTCAACGCGGCGCGCTACCCGGTCGACCGGGCGCTGGGGTCGAGCAGGAAGTACGACAGAATCTGAAACGCCTCTGCCTCCGAAAGCCTCTCCGTGATCGTCTACGCCGCCGACAAGCAGCAGTTCCTCGCCCACAACAATGACCACGACATCGAAGACGTCATCCTGGAGCGCTACACGGCCGCCACCGGCCGCAAGGTAAGTCATGCGGAGTCGGAATCCTGGAAGCACTCCCTGGGGTACATGGCCCGGGTCCTGAGCGACCCCGACATCCCGGACGACCTCGGCGTCGCGGTGGAACTCCACCTTCCCCAGTCTTCCAAGCGGCTCGACATCACCCTGACCGGCTTTGACGCTGCAAGGGTGAAGAAGGCGGTGGTGGTCGAACTCAAGCAGTGGCAGAAGGTCCAGGCCACGACGAAGGACGCCATCGTGGTGACCCAGCTGGGCAAGGGACTGCGGCCGGTGGTCCATCCTTCTTACCAGGCGTGGTCCTATGCGGCACTGTTGGAAGGCTTCAACGAGGCCGTCTACGACGGTGGCATCATGGTCCAGCCCTGTGCCTACCTGCACAACTACGTGCGCGACGGCGTCATCGACGCACCGCACTATGCGGCGTATATCGAGAAGGCCCCGCTCTTCACCAAAGGCGGCAAGGAGCGCGAGCAGCTGCGCGCGTTCATCAAGCAGCATGTGAAGTTCGGCGACGCCCAGGCGGTCATGTACGAACTGGCCCGAGGCAGGATCCGGCCGTCCAAGGCGCTGGCCGAGTCGCTTAAGGGGCTGATGGCCGGCAAACCCGAGTTCGTTTTGATCGACGACCAGAAAGAGGTCTTCGAGGCCTGCTTGGCGGCGGCCCGCAGTGCATCGGCCGTGCACCCGCGGGTTGTGCTCATCGAGGGCGGACCGGGCACGGGCAAGACCGTGCTGGCGATCAATCTCCTTGTGCGCCTGACCGCTGAAGGCCTGCTGGGGAAGTACGTCTCAAAAAACGCGGCGCCGCGACGCGTCTACGAGGCCAAACTGGCGGGATCTGTCAAGAAATCGCATTTCTCCAACCTGTTCACGGGATCCAGCAGCTTCATCGACACGGCGCCTGACACCTTCGACTTCCTGATCGTGGACGAGGCCCACCGCCTCACCGAGAAGGGCGGCCTCTACGGCAACCTGGGCGAGAACCAGATCAAGGAACTGATCCAGGCGGCGAAATGCACCATCTTCTTCATCGACGAGGACCAGCGCGTGACGCTGAGCGACATCGGGTCGAAGCAGGCCATTCGCGGCTTTGCCAAAGTCAGGAGCTGCCAAGCGGAGGAGGGCGGCCAGGGCGCCGAAGTGGAATCCTTCGAGCTTGTCTCCCAGTTCCGCTGTGGCGGCTCGGACGGCTACCTCGCCTGGCTCGACAACACCTTGCAGGTCCGGGAAACGGCCAATGAGCGTCTGGACGCCGCAGGCTACGAGTTCAAGGTGTTCGACAGTCCGGAGGAGATGCATGCGGCCATCGAAGCCAGGAACGCCCAAAACCGAGCGCGCGTGGTTGCTGGCTACTGCTGGCCGTGGAACAGCAAGAAGGACTCCAAGGCCTCGGACATCGTCATTGGCGAGACCTACCGGCGGCAGTGGAACCTGGACCAGGACGGCAGCCTGTGGATCATGGCAGAGCATTCGATCGCGCAGGTGGGTTGCATCCACACCTGCCAGGGTCTGGAAGTGGATTACATCGGGGTGATCATCGGCCCAGACTTGGTGGTGCGGGAGGGGCAGGTGCGGACTGTGCCCGCTGCGCGTGACCGCCATGACCGGTCGATCCGTGGCTACAAGACCCGGATGCGGAGTGACCCTGTGGAAACGGCGCGCGAAACGGACTTGATCATCAAGAACACGTACCGCACGTTGATGACGCGCGGCATGCGAGGCTGTTACGTGTACTGCACCGATGCAGAAACGGCGCGCTACTTTCGGCACAGACTGAGCAGTGAGGCACTCCCGACTAACTGAGGCCTCGACGGATCTTAGGGAGGCAAGTCAGCCATTTCAAACCCGTTGCAACGATTCAGGACGCCAGGTGGCTGTTGCCTGACTGCCAGCGGCGGCGACCTGAGTTGGTGGCCATAACAGCTCGTCCAGCAACGTTACGGTGTCACCCAGACTGGCAGCTTCGATGCGGTTCCTGCTCAAAAAGGCCTGCCACTGGCGCGCCTTGGCCGGGTCGTCGCTGAACCGTCGGGTCAGGACCAAGGGACGCTCGGCGGGCAGGGCGGTCCGGCGCCGGGCAAAGGTGGCTGCGATGGCGGCAGCCAGCGTGGCGCCCTCCGGTGGCGTGCGTCGAGCGATTACAGCGAGGTCGAAGAAATCCTTCATCCGGCTGTTCGCCTGACCGAGCATCACCATGGCCTGGTACTTCTCGGCGATCACCGTGTAGACCGGGTAGACCCTCAGCGTCGGAGCTTCGAAGTCGCTCATCAGGGTGGGATACGCCAGGGTCTGAGGTGCCGGCGTCACGGCATCACCGAAGCCCACGTCAACTTGCAGTACGCAGCGGGCAGATCCAATGCGTGCTTCCAGCTTGAGCCGGGTGCCACCGTAGGTGTTGTCCTCGCGAATGGCTTGCGCCTTCACAGATCCGGGACTGAACACGATGCCATCGCCCAGCTCCAGGGCGGCGATTTAACGGAAAGTGGCGATCAGGTTGGCTTCATCGTCCGGGCCAAAGCCCAGCAGGTCGGCATCCTGAGTCGGGCGATGGGGCGCGTCGTACCACAGTGAAAAAGCAGCGCACCCTTGAGCAGGAAACGCTCGGCGTGGAGCGACACGCTGACGCGAGCCAGCAGGCGCTCCATGGCGAAGCGGTTGAGCACCAAGCTGTAATCGTCGCCGCGCTGCTTGGCGAGCACCAGCAATCGGGCCAGGATGGACGCCGGGAGGTTGGCGGTCATTGCGTCACCGCCTTCAGGTAGGGCTGCATGACCCGCTCGACGCGGTTGATCCTGGCGAAGTGGCTCAGCTCGACCATGGTGAACTTGCGGCCATGCCAAGCAGCCTTGAGCGCTTCCAGCGCCACGTCCAGACCGATCTTGTTGCGAAACTTGAAGCAGTCCGCAACCGTCTTGGCGGCGCTGTAGACGCGAATGGGTGCCCCATGGTCGGTCACCGTCTGGATGCCGTCGCTGTACGCCGTGCCACGCAGGCGAGTGATGCGCAGCGTCGGGTAGCTCAGCGCGGGTTTCTGCGTCGCCTCCGGCAGCGCAATCCATACGTCGTGCGGCATCTGCGTACCGATCCCATGGAACTGCAGTGCGCTCAGCAAACAAAGCACGGCCTTGGGCACACGCTGGCACACCTCGATCAATGTCTGGTGTTCGGTGATTTCGGCATCGGGCAGCCCATACAGGCCCCGCGCGATCCGCTCCAGCTTGCCAGCCTGGTGCAGTCGGATCAGGAGCTGCGGCGACCAGCCACGCTCGCGCACATCCGCAGACCGGAGCATGCGCTGGCTTCGGGCCAGTTCAAGAATGTGGTCGGACTGGTTCATGAGCCATCAAAGTTTAATATTCACATGACTTTTGTTCAAGTAATGCGTTTTTATATAAAATAGGCCCTGGCGGCCCTGGCGGCCCTGGCGGCCCTGGCGGCCCTGGCGGCCCTGGCGGCCCTGGCGGCCCTGGCGGCCCTGGCGGCCCTGGCGGCCCTGGCGGCCCTGGCACCTTGTAATTCACCAGTCTTGACAGTGAACAAAGTTGCCTTGCTTGGACATTACCGATAAGGACCGGTAGCACGCGCTATTCAAATGCTTACGGCCGCCGGTCTGACCGTGCTGTGGCTCGACAACCAGCCCGGTGGCTGCGAGGACGTGTGCGACCGGGTGCCCAACGCGGACGCCCGCGTCAAGCTGGAAGCCGCCGCCCAGGCCGCGTTGTGCAGCGACGACGGGTGCCTCGACAACGCCCTGCTCGTCGGCCTCGACCGTCGCATCGAGGCGCTGGCACCGGAGTGCCGTGCCAAGGGCGTGCTGCTGCTCATGCACCAGATGTCCAGCCACGGCCCGGCCAATCACAAGCGATCGTCGGCCGACATAAAGCGCTTTGTGCCCGAGTGCAGAATCAACTTGCTGGCCGACTGCAGCCACGGCGAGCTGATCAACGCCTACGACAATTCCATCGCCTACACCGACCGTTTTCTCGGCCGCCCCATCGACTGGCTCAAGACGCAGTCGCCGTGCTACGCCGACCATGACGGAAGAGAAACTCATAATCATGAACGCCTGGAACGATCCCGCCGAGCTGCGTGCATTTCTGGCCCGGTTCGACCACATGTTTCCCCTCCAGGGTGTGCAGCGGCGACGAGCCTACCTGTTCTTCAAGGGCTGGACGCCTGCGTTCGCAGGGCTGTGCGAGCGCATCGATACCCTGCTCGGGACTGACAAGCGGAGCTTCGAATGGACGCACGTTCGAGAGAAATTCGGTGCCCCCAGCCTGGCCTATCGAATGGAGGGGCAGGCACGCTTTGCTGTCAATTCGCATCGACCGGCCGAAGTCACCCGCGTGCCGTGCGAGCCCATCGAGAACTTCGATCCGGTGGCCGTAGCGATCCAGGAGCAAATCCTGCAGGCCGAGGTGGAACTCCGCACGCTGTGCATCATTTGCGGTGGCCGCTCGACCATCACGAATGCCCAAGGGCCCTGGGTTTCGCTTTGCGCTAAGCATCAGGCAGCGGTTTTCCCTCACGGTCTGAATGACAGGGCAGGACCCGTGTGGATGGCTGCTCAACTGGAAGAGGGCACGAGACCCGATGACCAGGGTGAATGAGCAGATCAATGCTTTGGCGAATGGTCGCCATCGGCCTGTCTCAAACACCCGGGTTATTTTGGCCGGGCTGACCGATCACCCCGTTACTCTGGCTTGAACAGATCCTGGCGGTCCTTCTCTCCCATCGCCTGAAGCGTTTTCACCAACGCATCGATAGCTTTCGCGCAGAGATGCTTGCGCAGCACTTTTACTTTCGTCGTGCCTGTGGCGGTCGTCGAGATCACGAAATAAAGCACGCCTTCGATCTCGACTTCGATATCCATGGACGGGACATTGACAGACTTCTTGTTGTCGGTTCCCAACAAAATGGCCAGCACCGCCTTGCGGTCCAGCAAGCCATGATGCTGTGTCGCCTGCAAGGCACGGTGGGTGAGTCCTTCGGCATCGTTCTCCCAAGCCTGCTTCAGATCGGGTCCATCGGTGTAATGCAGTTCGAGCGCGGAGCGAAAGGCCCCGAGCACCACAGGATCGAGTTGGGACAGTGCGATGCCCCGTGATACTTCACTTTCCTGCCGTCCCATCGCCTGGGCCAACTCTTTCTGGCTTTCAAAGACATCGTCCGCAAGCAGCTTTCTGCACGTGCAACCGAACTCGAAAGGACGCAATGGCCTGTGCTTCTGGTTGCTGTGCACGACGACGCGAGCGGCTTCCTGGTCATCGAGCGTGAGCAAGACCACGAAAATGAGGGCTTCTGCCACGAGTTCCTCGGTGCTCTGCATTGAAGCGAAGGGCGCCTTCTCACCGGGCGCGTTCGCCGCTGCTTCGATGCAGCGCAGGTAGGCCATGAGTCGCCGCGACCCACAGAGCACTTCGTAGCGGGCTTGTGGAAAATTGGCCGGAACTGGGACACCTTCAGGCCAGGGACGAATGATTAGCGGAACCGTGCGCGAGTCCGTGCCAGGGAGCTGGGTGTCGGAATCATCGTCGGTGCCGGGGTGGAAAAGATCGCCATCGCGGCACGACCAGCGCGACGGTGCGAGCCAGTAAACGTCGATCATGCCGGCAATCCCTTGCAATTGACTCAGGTCGGGCAACCAGTCCTTGAATGTCGCGCACAACTGCTGGACCTTTTTGTCGGGCATCGCCCGCAGAGCCGGGTGATGGTGTGGCTCAGGACCTGACGAGGCGCAACGGGATGACTCGTCAGAACCAAGAAGGGGATGAAAAAAAGAGGGTGAATCGAGGCTCATGGCAGAGTTTCCTTGAAAAGGAATTTGCAGAGCGCCCGGAGCACTGCGGATTAAGGATGATTGGCTTGGGCTTGGGTCACGCTGTCCAACGGCGTCGGCAGTCCGAAAAGGAAAGCCGAAATGACATCGAGTCGCGCAGCGGGTTTGCCTTGAGTGAAACGAATATGCCAACCCAGGAAATTTACCAAAGAAATCGAGCGTTTTTGGCTGGTGGGGGGCTATTGACAGCGTTTTTTCCAGATGATTCTGCAAGTGGGCCGTTGAAATTGGGTCACCCAATTTTTGGGGACGCGATGCGTCTTAGTGGTTCCAAACATGGGTGAGAAGCTGCTCCGATGCAAAAAAGAAGCAACATAAACTGCATCGGATGCAGATTAATTGGTGATGAACGCCATAGATTTTGCATCGGGCACAGAACATTTTGCATGGGATGCAATTTGATCGTTTTTTTATACTCAAAACCCCATCGATCCTCACTTTGACAGCAGTGGTCATAGCTGGCGTTTCAAGCTGGTGGTCTTGGCAAAACGTGTCTGAATCCACGGCATGACCGTCAACGGATTGTTGAAGAATGCGAAGACGACGGGTTCAAGGGCCACGACAAGGCCATAAAGGTGTTGAGCATCAAATGCAACGTCGTAATGAACACACGGAGGTTTTCTACACGGTGACAGTGACGATTGCCGAAGTGACCGGTCGCATCTGTGCAGCTAAGTCGACGATCTAATCGGTCGTCAAATCGACGATGTGGCGGAGAAAATTCCAGCTACGGGCAGATCGAGATTGAAGCGAATTCGTTCGGATGCGTAGTTTTTCGCTCTCGAAATGGTTCGCCAGCGTTACTTTTCCATCGCTTTTCTTTGCGAAAAATTTGGATTTCTTTGGGGTATTTGGGCAGATTTCGTTGAGTTTAGTAGTGGCGATCGGGAGTCTGAGCGACCAAAAGAGCTTCAAAAGCCACAGGAAATCGCAAGAAATCTTGGTGCTTTTCTTCATGGCCGGCCGCAAAACTTCTTCGGATTCGTCTGATCGGCGTGCTCGGAACGAATTTCTGTTACCGAAAAGATTTGAGATTCCGAGCGCTTCGCGGGTTTTTGAGCTGATTGGCTTCGTGTTTCTGCGTGTGGCAATCAATGTTTTCCTTGGAGAATCGCTTCGTTTCCGATTATTTACTTGATGCTGGCAACGCTTTTTCGTTGTCGTTTGGCAGGATTTTTTGATCGATCAACGGGGTTGGAGCCAGCACATGCAGCCGTATACGAATTCATTGGTCGAATCCTGATTCCCAGGAGGGAGCCGTGACGGGGTAGGTGCGGGTTCAAGAAAAACGTGTTCGACATTTAATTTTCGGTACGTCCTTGATTATTTCAAAAGTTAGACGATAAGAAGGAATTCCTCCACTCATTTTCTGTTCGTGGCATGAAAGAAAAGAAAGCTTTTCCCGCCCGCAAGAATCCGCCTCGCGAGTCGATGTCGGTTCGTGTCGCTCCCCGGCTCAAGCAATTGCTCAACGACAGTGCGGCGGTCCATCGACTGACGCCAGCCCGCTGGATTGAGCGTGTGCTGTGGGCGTCCAAGGAAGTCCAGGAAGCGCTCCTTCACAGCGCATCACCTTCGAACTTGCCAGAACCTGCGCCGGTAGATCTCTACACCCTCGACGAGATCACCTTGGCGCACCTGACGCTGCTGGCCCGGGCCACCCACCATCTGGAGGAGATCGCGAGGGTCGTGGATCACTGTCGCCGGGAGCGCCAGGTTGTCGATGAGATGCGGCTGGCCGAGACGCTGCACTCAGTGAAGGATCAGCTGGACCGCCTGCGGCCATTGCATCTGGCGCAACCAGCTTCGGCCACCATCAGGAAAGCGGTCGCGGAGTCCACCCCGTGATGTGCGTGCACAGCCCGGTCCTGGGCTCGATCTCGCGGGCGGTCCCCTATCTGTTTGCCGCTGCCGATTCCCGGCAGCGGGTGCGTGAGCGGGTCGAACTGCTGCGCGGCGATGCGCAGCAACTCATCGACCTGGTGAACACTCTGCCGCCCTTGGTCAACGCCGGTCCGGGTTCGGCCTATGACTCGATCGTCCTGGCGTTCTCGCCGCTGGATAAACCTTCTTACGACCAGATCCAGCAAGTCGTTGCATTGCTGCCGACCGTGATGTTCCCGGGTGGGCAGGACCGGATCTGCTGGCTCGCGAAGCTTCACAGCGACGGCACCAGCATCCATCTGCACGTCCTCTGTGCCCAGGTCGACCTGAAGACGGGCCTGCAGTTCAGCCTGCACGGAATAGGTCTCCGGCCGTTGAAGGAGTTGTGCCGGTATCTGAACCTGCGCCATGGCTGGGCCGATCCTGAGGACGCGTTCCGGGGCCGGCTGGCTTGGTGGTCGCAAGACCTCACGGGTCCGGGCTTGCCATCAGGAACAGGAGTCCACGCGCATGCGCGCGCCTTGGCCATCGCTGCAGTGCTCGAAGACCGGGTGGCCAGCCAGGCGGAGATGGTGCGGGTGCTACAACCACTGGGCGAGGTGGTGGGCCTGGGCCGGCACTCGATCACCTTGGACGTAGCAGGGCTTGCGTTGAATGGGCCGCGAAAGATTGCGAGCGTCAAATTCAGCGGACTGCTCTACGCCAGGGATTTCGACCGAGCGGGGGTGTTGCGGTCGCTCGCTCCTGCACCACTGCCCGCAGCGCTGACGAGGCGCGACACGCCGCTCGAGGATCAGCGTCTTGCCGACGTACTCCTTGCCAGGATGCGACTCGACATCAAGAAAAGGGCCGAGGCTCTGGCAGAGCGCTATGCCGTGAAACGGGCCCGGGCCCGTTACAGCCTGGTCACCCGCATCGCTTGCGAGCTCGTCAGCGAGGCCCCTCTCGACATCGATCTGCTTCGCCAGCAGCCCACGCTGCGCAGCATCTGGAAACCCGTTTCCAACACCGTCCCCGCCTCCATCTCCATCCCCATCTCAAGAACATCTCATGACGCCACTTCATCCGCCGATCACCCAATTCACACTCGAGGCCGTCGACAGGTATCTGCAGGAGCAGGTCCCGTTGCAGGTGGAGCGACACCTGCAGCAGGTCTTGCCGGGCTGGGTCAAGTCCTGCTCGAGTCCATCGGTGCCTGGGTCCGCGACACCCTGGCCCCCCGAGTATTCCAGGCAGCTCGACGCGCAGTGGGCGCAGCATTGGACAACCTCCTTGGAGCCTCGAATCCAGGAGGTGGTCTCGGCCGCTCTGGATCAGCTTCTGGAGCCCTTGCTGTTGCAGCTGACCGAGGCACTGACACCGACGCTGGAAACATTAGTCAGAAGCGTTTTGGCGCGATCGGCGACTTAGAGATGAGTCAGGACGCCGAAGAAGATGATGGCGTCAAAGAAAAGTCTCCGGAAACAGCTACAAAGAAAGTACGGCCCTGATGACTTTTCATCAAGAAGCTGTTGACCCTAACTTTGGGTCTCTCCGATGGAACTGTCCGTCACGTACTCGGCAATCTCCTGAAGCTCACAGCCGAAGAACTGGCACAACCGGTCGAGGACATCGGTGCCGCAGTTGTAACCCCTGCTGCTGCTGAGCTTTGACAGTGTGGATCGGTGGATGCCTGTTTCTGCTGCTACATGGTCGAGCGTGACCCTGTTGCCTGACTTGAACGACAGGTCAGCCATCCGTTCTTTCAATCTGAATCTGATCACAACGTTGTACCCGTGGTGTGGCGTGTTGGCAGTGATTGTAGAGTTTGCGCGACATTTGACGAAATAACGCTTTGCTTCAACGAAAGTCGCTTGTATGCTTCATGTGTCGCGTAAAAACGCATAATGAGGTTTGAGATGACTTTTGTGAAAGTTGAACTGAGTGCTTGTTTGCCAGCTGCGAGCCAGCTGGGATGGGCCGCAGGCTTTGTCGACGGAGAAGGGTGCGTGCGCATCGCGCGGCGCAACCCCGGCCCCGGCAGGAACCGCATCTACAGCCTCGAGCTATCGATCTCGCAGAACATGCGTTCGACCCTGGAGCATTTCCAGTCGATCTTTCCGGACCTCCATGGCTCGCTGCGCCTGCACGACGACGGTCCTCACCTGCGCCGACCGGTCTTCGTGCTGAATTACCGCTGTGCGCAATGCCTTGACCTGCTGCTGCGGCTCGAGCCGTTCCTGGTGCGCAAGAAGGCCGAGGCGCAGTGCGGCATCGAGTTCGCGCGGGGCGTCTCGTTCGTGCGACGGGGCCGCACGCCGCACCCGCCCGAGCAGATGGCATTGCGCGAGACGTTCTTCCAGCGCATGAGTGCTTTGAAATGAGGCCCGGCATGACGATCACCCCACGCCCTTCGGCCGATGCCCGCGAACTCGCCGCGCATGTCCGCTCGCTGCGCCAAGTCGCTGCTGTACATACGGCATACAAGCTCGAAGAGAATCACTTCGCCATGCGCCTGTGCGATACGCAGGCCCTGGACGCGGCATTGCTCGCGGCCCAGGACAAGGGTTTTGATAACCCCCGCGTCAAGGCCTTCCTTGCCCGGCTGTCCGACGAGCCCATCGAGCGGGCCTTAGCCCGGCCGCCCACGGAGGCAGCCCTGTCAGCCCTGTCGATGAAGTTCCCCAATTTCTCCGAAGTCGTCACCTACCTGCAGCGCCGTGCGGCGCTGTGTCGCCTGCCTCCGATGGGTCCCATGGTGTTTCCTCCTTTGCTTCTGGATGGCCCACCCGGCGTGGGCAAGACCGCCTTTTCCAAGGCCCTGGCTGCTGTCTTCGGCGTGCCGATGGTGGTGATGCAGATGAGCCAGTCCACCGGCCCCTTCGCCCTTGGCGGACTCGATGCGATGTTCGTCTCGGGCGGGCCCGGCCAGCTCGTGCGGACGGTGGCGCTGGGCTCTCATGTCGACCCGGTGATCGTTCTGGACGAGCTGGACAAGACGCCCGCGAGCTCGAGCCATGACCCGCTCGGACCGCTGTTCACGCTCTTGGACCGCGAGGCGGCCCGCAGCTATGTCGACGAGGGCTTGCGGTTGCCGCTGGACCTGTCGTGGGTCAAGTGGATCGGCACCACCAACCGGGTGGAGCGCTTGCCCGAGGCCTTGCGCTCGCGCTGCCGGATTTTCTCGATCGCGCCGCCCACGCCGGCGCAGGGGCGAGGCATCGCTCAAGCCCTGTATGCCGACTTGCTGCGTGCCCAACCTTGGGGACGGCACTTCGACGCGAAGTTGTCCGATGCAGTGGCCGAGGCCGTGGCAGCGCACACACCGCGCACGATGGCCCGGGCGCTGCACGACGCGCTGGGAGAAGCAGCGATCGCAGGCCGGCGCAGCCTGCTGGCTTCGGATTTCCCCTCGTTGGCTCCACGCCGCAGTGCGGGGTTCTTGTGATGACCAAGCCGCAGGAGATTCTCATGGCGACATCAGCGATCGACACGACAGTAGCGACAGACCATCCGCACACCGTGCTTGATGGAAGTGAGACGCCATCGAAGGCGCTAAGTGCCTCCCGAATGGCGTCGGGCAGGTACTGGATGGACCGGCCGGATGCGGTTGCGGCGACGCTGGCCGAATGTGCTTCGCACGTCCCTCCGGGCTGGCGGCCGCTTCTCGCCCGGACCCTGGTCAAGCTGCTCGCGGTCGTCGAGGGCCGGCCCGCTCGCCGCGCTGCAGTCGGTCAGCTACAGGTGTGCGTCGGCGGCGCGGAGCTGTGGTGCGTGGGCGTCGACGAGACCGACGATGTCGTCGAAGGCATCTTGCTGAAGATGGCGCGCAGTTCGCACCACGTGTGCAAGTGCTGCGGGCGGCGTGCTCGTCCGCGCCGGGCAAGCGATCTGACCGATGACGATGGCCGCTGCATCGAGCTGGCGAGCGTACTGTGCCCGCGCTGCGCGGCGCCTTGGCTGCTCCAGCATGACCTGCGGCGTCTGGCGCAGTCGATGGCGCTGCTGCGCCGGCTCAACCTGCCCATCGCGCCGGCACAGATCCCTGTGCTGCTGCGTGCGCATTTCCGCCAGCAGGCCGATCGCCTGGGCCGGCTGCGCGGCTGGCAGGTCAGCGCGGTGCGCATGTCGCCACAGGCCTTCCTGGATTGGGCGCGTGACTGGCAGGTATTCTCGGCGCAGCTGGTCGTGGACGCCTGGGCCTGAGGACGCCCGCTGCGAGATCACTTCGCCGGTGTGCAGTCGCTCAAGGTGAAGAAGTGGCGGCTTGCCGCCCCCGGGTCATGCCTGACCACCCGGGCTTCAAGCACGCCCGAGCGGAAGTTCACTGGCGCCGGCACACAGGTGAAGACAAGACCGTCGTCCAGCTGCACATAGAAGGCCGCACGATCTTCATCATCGCTGCCTCCGCCATTGCGGTCCGCCCCGAAGCGCTTGACGTCCAGACGGACCCGCTGGTCGAGCACCTCGTTCGAGAGCCGGTACTCGCTGCCTTCCAGTGGCTCGAGCCGCCGGACTTCGCGCACCAGGTCCGGGTAGGCGAGGTCCACGGCAGGCTGCGTCCCGGCGAGGCCACCTGCCGTCAGCATGACGCTGAGCAGGACAGCCCGCACGGTGGCGGTGGCGGTGGCGGTGGCGGTGGCGATTGAGTTCGCAGCCGTGACCATCATCGCGACACCGACCAGCCATCGCTGCCTTTGACGAAACGCAGCGAGGCGTTCGTGCGGGTGCGCACCCCCCGCGGCGGCGTCAGATCGAGTTCGACGTCGCAGACGAACGCAGCCGTCGTGTCCGGCTTGCAGCCGAGCTTGCGCGCGGCATGCACCTGTGGCATGAAGGCCTGGGACGAGCCCTTGGAGAGCTGCTCCATCTGGACGTTGCCCTGGGCGGCATTGACCGTCAGGGCTTTTTCGATGTCGGCGTTGCCGGGCTCGCCGCTGCAGCCCGCGAGCAGCCAGGCGCTGCCGATCAGCAGGGCTGCCAGGGGGCCGTGGGTGTTGTACTTGAAGTTGGAGTTGAAGTTCATGACTTGTTGTCCTTGCTCAAAGGGCAGGGCGGTTGCCCTTCACCGCGTCAAGCTGCTTGCGGCTTCGCTCCTGGGCGGCGGCCTGGCCCCGGGCCTGAGCCGCGCGTAAGGCGGCGCCAGCCAGGCGGTGATCGAACAACCACGTCTGGAAACTCGCCGCCACCGTGTCGGACTTGGGATCGAACTGGACCTTGATCGACTTGCCGCATCCAGGATCGAACCCACCGGGCCCTCCCGTCCAGCCAAAGCCGCTGCCGATGCAGCCATTGGAGGCCTGGCCGGCGCTGCTCTCGGCGCGCACGTAGATCGTGGGGTAGAAGCCGGTGCTCGGACCGTACTTACTGGCGAGGTCGGCCAGGGTCTGGGCCAGGGGGAAGCCCGCCGGGCTGTACGACTGGCGGTAGATCGCATACGCCTTGCCATCGTCCTGACCGAAGTAGACGGCGAACCCGTCCAGGCGTTTCCAGTCGATGCCCCGCAGGTCCGAGCCGGTCTGGATGGCGGCCTTGAGCGCGCCGATCGCACCGCTGGCCTTGCCGTCGGGTCCGGCGTAGTAGATCTTGAGGAACTGGAATCGCGGGTCGAGCGCGCGCAGGGCGGCTTCGACCTCCGAGGGCGACGATCCCAGGCGGACGCCGGCCACGTCGGCGGCCTGCACCTGGGCCTGCGCAGGAAGGCCGATGGCTGCACCGCCCAGGAGGGCGGCCACCGTGACGATGCGGGTACCCAGTGCGTGCAGCGAGAAGAAGCCCGAGCCGAAGCGCGGGGACGAAGCGAAACCAACAGCATGTGAAGTCATGTGATCCTCCAATCGAGACGAGAGTCAAAGTTCAACGAACCGGCCGGGCCACGGACCCATTCCGCGGCCGGCCCCTCAGGCATTCGCGGGGGCGCAGGAGTGCAACGTCAAGGTCGAACCCCTCTCCAAGGCGGGCGTGGTCGGGCTCGGACGGGCAGCACCCGCCGTCGTCTGGCCATGCGCCGCCCCGGCCGGGATGACGAGCGCCGTCATCGCCGTGCCTTGCGACAAGAAACAACAAAGAAGTGGAAGTGCCGTCGGGCGAGGAGGGCTGCCGGAGAAGTGGCAGCGGCATCCTGCGGCGCGCCTCAGCAGGCCGTCACCGGCTTGCTGAGAGCGCGGGGGTCACATTCGCCGCCGGTAAGGATCTGCAGAACAGTCCATCGAGCAATGGTGCGAATGCGTTGTCAGGAATGCGCGATTCAGCGCAAGAAAGAAGCGCGCACAGCGAGCCATCCCAATGGAACAGGCCGTTGCCGTGACAGCATTTTGGTGGTCCAGCCATCGATCTGCCGTATGGGATGCCTCGAAAGAACTCGACATTGGGCTTTCCGTTGTGATGTTTTTGCGTCTCACATCGTAACCGAAAGTTTGAGTTGTGTGATGCAAAAGCAGTGGATGCATAGGCATCTTTTTACAACGATCGAAGGGTGTCAGCTCCACTCAAGCACCCCGATCCTCATCAGTCGTTCACCACGTTGCGGGATGTACTGGCGTTCAACGTCAGGCGACTGAGGGTGCGAGGTGGGCTGTCGCAGGAAAGCTTGGCGTTTGCCGCCGACGTGGATCGAACCTTCGTGAGTCAGATCGAACGTTCCAGAATAAATGTCTCTATTGATAACATTGAGAAACTGGCTATCGCATTGAATGCGGAACCTTGCTTGTTATTCGAGCGTCCTGTGAAGTAGCAAACTAAGAGCGGCTTAACAATACCTATCATCGCAGTGAGCGGGTAATGCGTTCGACGTCGCATGAGCAGGAAGAAAGAGATCAATTCAGCGCTTTGGAAGCGTCTGCAGCCACTGTCGCCGGTAGTGAAGCCCTCACTTCAGGGAGGACGTCCCCGCCTGGATGACGAGCTTGCGCTCAACGGCATTCTCTTCGTGCTGCGCACAGGTATCGCTTGGGAGGATTTGCCGCAGGAGCTGGGCTTTGGCAGCGGCATGACCTGCTGGCGCCGGCTGCGTGAATGGCAGGCCGCGGGGGTGTGGCACCAGCTGCACCTGATGCTGCTGGCTGAGCTGCGAGGCGCAGGGCGCCTTGACTTCAGCCGTGCGAGCATCGATGGGGCCAGCGTGCCCAGCCCCCGGGGGGCCCGCACACGGGTCCCAACCCCACCGACCGGGGCAAGCTCGGCAGCAAACGCCACCTCGTGACCGACTGAGCGGGTATCCCGCTGGCGTTCTGCGTCACAGGCGCTAATCGGCATGACTCGGTGGTTTTCGAGGAGCTCATCGACGATTTGCCTGCTGTTGGGGGCCTGCCAAGCCGGCCACGGCGTTGGCCTGAGCGGCTGCACGCGGACAAGGGCTACGACTTCGACCGTTGTCGCGACCATCTCAAGCGTCGTGGCATTCAGGACCGCATCGCCCGCCGGGGCATCGAGCGCAATGACCGCCTCGGGCGTCATCGCTGGGTGGTGGAGCGAACGCACGCCTGGCTGGCAGCATTCGGCAAACTGCGAGTGCGCTTCGAGCGCAGTATCCAGACTCATCTTGCATTGCTCAGCTTGGCTTGCAGTGTCATCTGCGTCCGCTCATTGCCCCAGTTTTGTTAGCAAATCTAAGCAGTCAATGCTGTGCTCTAGTTTGCTATCAGGATATTGCTGAAGAAGAAACTGCAACAGGGTGAACGATCAAGAATTTTCCGAACCCTTTGGAATATCTTTGAGCCGATTGATTATGTGGTTTATCAACAAGAAGTTTGGCGTATACATCGATTCGGTAGCCGTCCTGCGAAGCCACCGGTGGTGCCTGATAGGTCTTACAGGAGGCAGTTTTCTAACGATTGACAGACTCTTCGATGCACGCTCACCCGAGCCGACATCGTGTGCGTCATTGAAGTCGTTAGATACGGCAGGCAAATGTCGTGCTTTTCGGCAAGTATCGATTACTGCGCTGAAAGGCCTGCACGCTTCATCATCGCTTCGGTCAGCGCCATCTCATCAAGAAAGCCGCGACTGTAGGCTTCCGGCGCCAGAGGTGTGATCTGGCCTCCAGCGTTGATCAGGCCGGTTCTGACAGACGGTTGTTTCAAAGCTTGCTCAAAAGCGCTTTGGATCCGCATGGCGATGGCATCGGGCGTCCCGGCCGGTACCGAGATGCCCCCCCAGGACGTGAGTTCAACCCCAGACAGCCCGAGCTCCGCAAATGTGGGTACGTTGGGGAGTTGCGAATTGCGGGTGCTGCCCGCGATGGCCAGAGCCTTCAGGTTGCCAGAGACGATCTGGGGATATGCAACGCTGAGAATAGGCATGCCGAATGCCACTTGGTTGCCAAGCACCGCATTGACCAGTTCAGAAGCGCCCTTGTATGGCACATGGGTGGCACGCACATGGGCGGAGCTCAGCATCAGTTCCACGCCCATGTGCGACGGTGTCCCGACGCCGCCAGAGGAATAATCAAGTTTGCCCGGCTGCGCTTTCGCTCGGGCGATCAACTCATCGAGGCTGTTGATGCCTGAGGCTGCATTGACGATCAGCGCAACGTCAGCGGACGTCGTGCGCATGATGTGGCGAAAGTCTTTCATGGCGTCGTAACCGGGTACCTTGTACATCCGCATGTTCGCTGCCATCGGTGCAGAGGAGTACACCCACGTATAACCGTCAGGCGCAGCCTTGGCCGCGATCCTTGCACCGATGTTGCCGGCTGCACCTGCGCGGTTGTCGATGATCACTGGCTGCCCGAGGATGGGTGAAACACCCTCCGCCAACACCCGGGCGGTGGTATCTGGCGATGTTCCCGCCAAGAACGGGACGATCCATTTGATCGGCCGTTCGGGCCAGGTTTCGGCGGCGAAGGAAGTGGTTGGCAGCAGTGCGCATGCCATGGCGCTTCCGAGCAGTTGGCGTCGATTGAGATGGCTCATTCTTGTCTCTTTTTGTTTGTTGCGGTCGTTTGGCTGCGTGTCTTCAGCGCAGGTCGCCAAGCAGTTCTCTGGCAATGGTGTTGCGTTGGATCTCGCTCGTTCCGGTGACGATGCGGTACATCCGCAGCATTCGAAACAAGAACTCCACGCGAGCGCCTTGAACGATGCCTTCACCGCCGTGGATCTGGACTGCCCGATCGGCGATCTGGAAAGCCTTCTCCGAACAGAACAGCTTGGTCATCGAGGCTTCCGCGCGGGCTTCACTGCCAGCATCGATCTGGCGTGCCGTTGCCAGCATCAGTCCGCGTGCGGCGGCGAGGTCGGTCGCCATGTCGGCAAGCATGTGCTGGATGGCTTGAAACTGGCCAATCGCACGTCCAAACTGTCGCCGGTGCAGTGCATGGTCGCGTGCGTCGCGCAAAGCAACGGTGGCCATGCCGACCATCGCCGGGCAGTGCAAGAGTCGGTTGACCGTGATGCGTCCCAGCGCCAGCGCCAGACCGCGACCGAGCTCGCCGATCAGGTTGGCCGCTGGCACCCGACAGCCTTCCAACACAATATCGCCCGTGCTGGTCTGGCCAGCCATGGTCTTGTAACCCGACTCGACCCGCACGCCTGCCCCCTTCAGGTCGACGAAGAACGCCGAAACTTCACGAACTTGCGGATCTTCCGACGTTGACGCCATCAGCACGGCGAAGTCGGCAAAGGGCGAGCCGGAGATGTAGCGTTTGCGGCCAGTGATGATGTATTCATCGCCTTCGCGCACGGCACGCGTTTGGATCGCGCCGGCATCCGACCCGGCTTCAGCCTCGGTCATCGCAAAACAGATTGCCTTCTGGGCTTGGGCCACCGGCAAGATGAAGCGCTCCATCTGATAGGGCGAAGCTTTGCGGGCCAAAGCGCCGACTCGCGGTGGTCCACTGAGTTCGCCAAGCACATGTGGCGCCAAGGGCGAGCCGCTTGCGTAGATCGCTTCCTTCACCAGCACATGGTCGAGCAGCGAGAGGCCTAAGCCGCCCATTTCGACTGGTAGCGTCATGCCATAGAAGCCCAGTGCATGAGACCGCTTCCACACGCGCGATAGCGTGGCGCGATCCACACTGTGCTCATGGTCGATGGACTCCTTGCGCACGGTATCAGCGAGCTCACCATGCAGGAAGGCTTCGAGCCGCGTGATGAGCTCAGCGGCTTGCGAAGATCCTTCGAAAGGCCGATTGAACAGCATGGCAGGACGGGTGATGGATGTTTCGCTCATCTGGCTTCCTTCAGTTGACCATGCGCTCATGACCGCTCCAGTAGAGGCTCTGGATCGCCTTGCGTGCCACCTTGCCGTTGGCGTTTTTGGGTAGTGCGTTGACAAACTCGATGTGCCGTGGTCGCTTGAAGCCACCTAGCCGCGTTGCGCAAAAGGCATCAATGGCGCGGCTGTCAACAGCTGCGCCAGGCTTAAGCACCACATGGGCCGCCACGGCTTCGCCCCATTTGTCGTCGGGGATCGCGAAGACGCAGGCGTCGGCGATATCGTCGTGCTGATAGAGCACAGCCTCGACTTCCGATGGGTAGACGTTGAAGCCGCCGCTGATCACCATGTCTTTCTTGCGGTCGACGATGTAGACAAAGCCTTCATCGTCCACGCGAGCGAGGTCGCCGGTGTGGTAGCGACCCTCCTTGAGGACCTCGGCCGTAAGCTCTGGCGCGCGCCAGTAGCCGGCGAAGACGTCCGGTCCGCCAACGACGATCTCGCCGATCTCGCCAGTACCGACGGGCTGGCCAGCGTCGTCGATGACCTGGACATCCGATTCCAAATACGGCCGTCCGCAAGAAGCAAGGCGTTCAGGCCGAGCGGCGCGTGCGAATAGGTGGTCTTCTACCGTCAGTCCGCAGACACCCGACGTGGTCTCACCGGCGCCATACCCCTGCGAGAGCACTGGTCCGAACACGTCCATTGCACGCAGGATGCGCGCGGGCGCCATCGGTGCTGCCCCATACCCCAGGCGCTCGAGGTCGGGAAGGGGACGGTAGCGGCCATCGAGCTCTGCCAGCAGCATCCCAATCATGGTCGGCACCATAAAGGTGTGCGTGACCCGCTCGGCCTTCATGTCAGCCAAGAAACGCCCGGGCTCGAAGCTTGAGAAGAGCCGGATCGTCACGCCGCTGCACAGTGCTGGCACGAGTTGCATCCCCGATGCGTGCGTGACTGGCCCGACGAGGCCGAGGATGTGCCCAGTCTGCATGTGTTCGGGACGCGTGAGGAACTTTCGCAGTTGAGCAAGACGGTTGCCGAAGGTCTGCATCGCAGCCTTCAACACGCCCGACGAGCCGGAGGTGTAGTGCAGCACGGCAACCTCGTCCGCATCGACTGCCGCGCAGACAAATTGATCGCTGGCTTGCGCCAGAGCGCGCTCGTAGCCGTCTTCGGCATCGTCATCCACACCGATCAGCAACAGACGTGGAATGAGGCCCTTCACGTGCGGGCGAAAGGACTCGGCACGCTCGGCAGTGGTCACAATCACTGTCGCCTCGCTGTTGGCCACGATGTCGCCGACTTCGGTTGGTGACAGGCGCGCGTTGTAGGGTGCCTTGATCAACGCCGCCTTGTAGCAAGCCAGTTCAACCTCGACGATTTCCACGCAGTTGGGCAAGTAGATGCCTACGCGATCGCCGCGTTGTAGCCCAACGGCCAGCAGTGCGTTAGCCAAACGGTTGGAGCGTTGCTCCAGTTGGGCATAAGTGACGCTGCGCTCGGGACTGTAAACGGCTGTCCGGTGGGCAAAAGCACGCGCGCTGCGCGAGACGAGTTCGCTGACATTGGCGATTCGTGTGGAAGATGCTGTCATGTTGTCTCCTGGTGGCCAGTCGGCGCTGTGCTCGCTGGCCAACTCACTGTCACAGAAGCACGCGCATGTCGGAAATACCGATTACTGATCCTGCTCCATCAACGAAAGTGATGGATTCGTCACTTGATGGTCTCTGCTGCGATGGGATCAGCTGTCGGCGCTCAGCGATTCCGCCGCCCAGTAGCCTTTACCGATGAGCTCTGTCACGGTCTGCTGCAGCGTGGCGATCACGATCTGTGTCGCAGCGTCGGCGGGTCGATCGGCTGGGATGGCAAGCTGGTAGCTGCGCTGCAGCAGCGGTTTGACAATGCGGGCGATCACCCAGTCTTCGCCGATCAGATGCGGCATGTCTGACAGCGTGCAGGCCGGCGTGAAGGTGAAGCCCGCACCGCACATGTACAACGAGCGAATCACCCGGGCGGAATCATGTTCATGCACCACGTTCAGTGCCAGGTGCCGTTCCGCTGCAGCCTCTTCGACCGTTTGGCGGATCGAAAATCGTCGCGATTGCAGTACGAGTGGCAGCGCCGCTGCGTGCCGGAACTCAATGTCGAACGCAGGAACGCGGCCGCTTGCACGACGCCGCGATGGGCGCAGCAAGGGTTCGACCTGTCCGTCCGTGTCGCGACCACAGACGTAGATCGACTCGCGCGCCAACGGCTGGCACAGCAGCCCCTCGACCTGCGGCGTATTGACGAGGATGCCCACGTCGGCACGGCGATCGAGCATCGCCTTGCGGACCATCAGGCTGAGGTCGTCGATCACGAACACGCGGATGCGCGGATGCTCGCTTTTGAGCCGCGCCAGTGTCGGGCCCATCAGTAAGGCAACGAGCAGGAAAGGCATTGCCACGGTAACGGAGCCCTCTGGTCCCTGAGGTAGCCGCTGCATGCGCTCGCGCATCGCATCGGCGTCGGACAGTAGTCGGCGGGCATCGTCGTAGAGTTGCAGCCCGGCCTGGGTGGGCGAGACGCCTGCATGCGACCGCTCGAACAGTCGCGCGCCGAGCTCACTTTCGAGCTTCTTGATCTGAGCGGTGAGCGCTGGCTGAGCTACGAAGAGTGATCCTGCTGCGCGTGACAAGCTTCCGGCCTCGAGCACGGCGATAAAGTAACGGAGGGTGCGCAGTTCCATACCGCACTGTAGGGGAGGTGCGCTTGTGGCAACGATATCGCTGTCTGAAAAGGTCAGCTCATACGATTGACTGATTGATTTGGCGTTGTTGCATAACTCCTCATCGAGGCCCCTGCTGAGGGTGTAATCTTGGTAGCCTGAGGTGATGAGCAAACCCCCTCGGGCGAGATACCGCACAACGAACTGGCCTTCGTACAACGCCTTACTCAGGCGCCGCGGCTCGCTGATGATCTGGCTCGATCCCGACCTCCAGTGGCAGGCTGTGCCTAGTGGCCGCACTGGCCGACCTGCGGTCTTCAGCGACGCGGCCATCCAGTTCTGCCTGACATTGAAGTGCATGTTGGGCTTGAGGCAGGCCACCGGCCTGGCCGAAAATCTGCTCAAGCTGGCCCAGTTGGACTGGAACGTGCCTGACTACAGCACCTTGTCACGACGCCAGAAGACACTGAGCGTGGCCATTACGGCACGCCCGAGCCAAGGTGGTTTGCATCTACTGGTCGACAGCACGGGTGTGAAGATGCTGGGCGAAGGGGAATGGAAGATCAGAAAGCACGGTGCCGACTTGCCGATCGCCAGTGGCGCAAGGTGCACTTGGGCGTGGATGCTCAGACTCTGAAGATCCGGGCCATCGAGGTCACCGACAACGCCATCGGGGACGCGCCGATGCTGCCTCAGTTGCTCGCTCAGATTCCACAGGATGAACTACTCCACTCGGTCAGCTCTGAAGGTGCCTATGACACCAGGGCCTGTCACGAGGCCGTTGCTTACCGACACGCCATAGCCATCATCCCAACGCACAAAAACGCCAAGCCCTGGGCCCAGAGCCGGGCAGGAGCTCGAGCAAGAAATGAGATCTTGAGAGCAACCCGGGAACTGGGGCGCTCGATCTGGAAGAAATGGAGCGGCTATCACCGACTCAGCTTGGTGGAGACCAAGATGGGCTGCTTCAAAAGACTGGGTGAACGGGTAATGGCGCGGGACTTCGAACGTCAGGTCACCGAGTTGCAAGTCCGGGTCTCGATCCTTAACCGGTTTACCCAGTCGGGCACGCCCGAGACAGTGTGCATGGCGTAACTCCGTCTGGGGTAAGGGGCACTGCAGCCTAAATCTGGTTTATGCAACTGCGCCCATTTGAGGTAATAGTGAGTCAGCGAGATGTGAGCTATCAACATAAGAAAGTGTTGACAAGATTGCTACACATGGAAAGAAAGGCCTTAAACGAAAATTAACGAAGGCGCAAATCGCAAATCGCAAATCCAAGAGAATCACACGACGGGGACGCTTGGACCGGTCTTGCGGCTTGCCCGCCAGCATCGATTCGGTCACGGTGCGCGTTCAAGCGTTGGTCGACCTTGACATCGCATCAACAGCACACAGCCGCCACAGTCGCAACGCCATGTGGATCTCCAGCGCCCGGCTGGCGTTGCTGCCCCAGTGGCCCAGCAGGGCCTCGATGGTTGCCAAGCGCTGGCGCACGGTGTTGACGTGGATGCCCAGGCGCTTGGCGGTGACAGTGGCGTTCTGCTGGCCGTCGAGGTAGGCCAGCAGCGTGGCGGTGAGGTCCGATCCACGGCGGGCGTCGTGCGCGGTGACGGCGCCGATGGTGGCGTCGAGGAAGGCGCCTAGGCTGGCGCGGTCGTGGGTCTCGAACAGTACCGAGTAGAGTGCCATCTCGTTTTGCGCCACGATGCCCGCGCGCATGCCCAGCCGGCCGAGCACCGACAGCCCGCGCCGCGCGGCTGCGTAGAGCGCGGGGATCTCCTCTTGTGTCGACACGGGGCGTGACAGCATGCCCCGGAAGGCCTGCCCCAGTTCGCGTCGGGCGAAGGCGTCGAACTTCCCGGCCACGTCCTGCGCCAGCGTGGCACCGCACACCAGCACCAGCGCGCCGTCGACCTCGTCGAGCACCCGTTCGCCTAAGGCGGCGTTGGCGCGCAGCCGGCGCGACCAGAAGCCAGTGCGCGTCGCCTGCTCGAGCTCGACGACGAGCAGGCACAGCGGCTGCGCGAGGTCAAGGCCGAAGCGCACGGCATGCGCGCGCGTGAGCGTCGGCTCGCCTTGGCGCGGGGCGATGAGCGTGCGCAGCAGCGCGGCCACGTCGCGGCTCTGCTCGGCCTCGACGCGCTCTTGCGACAGCAGCACCACGCCGACGATGCTCGCGCTGCGCTCGAAGGTGCGCAGCGCGATGCCGTGCAGGTCGTCGCGCCGGAACAGCAGCACGGCGCCGAGCACGTCGCTGCCGCCGATCACGGCGATCGCGCGGCACAGCTCGTCGCCGTGTCGGTAGGCCGGGACGGAGCGGCCGGCCTTGCGGCTCTCGCGCAGGGCGCCGTTCAACGCCGCGCTGTGTTCGCCGCTGGGTGAGTAGGCCCCCGCGGCCGTGCCGGTGTGGTCCGGCGCGCTCGCGCGGCCTATGACCTGGCCGGACTCGTCGAGCACCCGCACGTCGCCGCCGGACTGCCGGGCGATCGCCTCGCACATCGCCTGCAGCGACGCCCCCCGGGCCAGTAGCGACGTCAGCTGCTCGTGGGCCTCGGCCGCGCCCTGGGCGTCGCGCGCGTGGCACTCGAGCTCGGCGCGCGCGTGGTCGGCTTTCTCCAGCGCGGCGCGCGCCTCCTCGAACGCCTTAGCGTTGTGGATCGCCAGCGCCGCGTGCGTGGCCAGCGTGCACAGGATCGACACGTTGAGCGCGGTGTGCGTGCGGTGGTAGCGGTCGGCCACGAACAACAGGCCAATCACTTCGTCCTCGCAGATCAGCGGCGCGCCCACGAGCGCGGCCACGCCCTCGTCGCGGAAGGTGTCGTCCAGCGCGGGGTCATGCGCGAAGCGCGTGTCGTGCAGGTAGTCGGGCGTGGAGAAGGGCAGACGCGTGGACATCACGACGCCCGCCACGCCCAGGGTGCGCCCGGCCGTCATGCGCACGGTACGCTGCGAGATGGCGCCGTCGGTCACCACCACCTGGAACTCGCCGGTCGCTGCGTCCACCACCGTGAGCCAGCACAGGTGCGAGCCCATCAGGTTGCGGGCGCGGTTGACGATCGCCTTGAGCAGACCCTGCAGGTCGAGCCGGCCCGACAGGTCCTGCGCCGACTCGATCACCGCCAGCATGCCGCGCTCGCGCTGCTCGTGCAGCTCGATGCGGTTGCGCAGCGCCATCGCCATGCGCACCCGCTCGACGCGGCCCGACTTGTCCGGCGCACCGTCGGGCAGGGCCTCAACCTGCGTCAAGAGACGTGCGAACTCATCGGCCGAGGCGCCGCGATGCAGCAGGTCGACGAGAGTGCCGGCGATGTCGTCGGACGCGGCGGTAATCGGCGATGGCGGAGAACGCATCGGGGTTCGGGTCGGGGAGGGCATGGTCGGGAAAGGTAGCAGACACGGAGTCACCTCACATCGCGGACCCCTTCTGAGTGTGGGCAGCGTACATAGGCACGGCTCCCGGTCGCCGGGACACTCGATGCCAACGCAACACCCCACGGGTCGAACCCCTCCCCATGAGCTCCATCATCGAATCATTGCGGCCTGCGCCCGGACTGCGCGTGCTAGTCACCGCCGGCGGCTCGGGCATCGGCGCTGCCATTGCACGCGCCTTCTGCGAAACCGGCGCGCGCGTCCATGTCTGCGACATTGATCGCGCGGCACTCGACCGCCTGGGCGCCGAGGTGCCCGAGATCACCACGAGCATGGCAGACGCCTCGTCCTCCGCCGACGTCGACATGGTGTTCGAGGACATGCACGGCGCGCTCGGCGGCCTGGACGTGCTGGTGAACAACGTCGGCATCGCCGGCCCCACCGGCGCCATCCAGGACATGTCCTCCGGCGACTGGGAGCGCACGGTCGCAGTCAACCTCCACAGCCAGTTCTTGTTCGCGCGGCGCGCGGTGCCGATGCTCCAGGCGTCGACCCGCAACCCCTCGCTCATCACGATGAGCTCGGTGGCCGGCCGCCTCGGCTACGCCTACCGCACACCCTACGCGGCGACTAAGTGGGCCATCGTCGGCCTGATGAAGTCGCTGGCCATCGAGCTCGGCCCGAGCGGCGTGCGCGTCAACGCCATCCTGCCCGGTACGGTGGAAGGCGAGCGCATGGACGGCGTGATCGGCGCGCGCGCGGCCGCCACTGGCGTGTCCTTCGACGCCATGCGCGCGGACTACCTGCGCAAGATTTCTCTGCGCCGCATGGTCACGCTCGACGACGTCGCCGCCATGGCGCTGTTCCTGTCATCGCCGGCCGCGCGCAACGTGACCGGCCAGGCGATCAGCGTGGACGGGAACCTCGAACACCTCTGAGACCGCACTTTCCCCACCGACTTTCCAGACCTTCCAGAACAAGGAGACATCCATGAAGCAACGCGACACCTCTTCCCGCAACCGTCTCACCCACCTCGCCGTCGCCCCGGTAATGGGCCTGCTCGTGTGCGGCGCCGCCGCGGCCGCGCCGGTGAAGATCGGCGTGCTCGAGACCCTCTCGGGCCCGCAGGCGTCGTCGGGCCAGGCCTACCGCACGGCGGTGCGCTATGCCATCGACCAGATCAACGCGGCCGGCGGCTGGAACGGCGAGTCCGTGCAGCTACTGGAGTACGACAACCAGGGCGGTCCGGCCGGCGCGGCCGACAAGCTCAAGGCCGCGGCGGCCGACGGCGTGCACATGGTGGTGCAGGGCGCCTCGTCGGCCATCGGTGGGCAGATCACCGAGGACGTGCGCAAGCACAACCTGCGCAATCCCGGCCGCGAGATTGTCTACATCAACGTCGGCGCTGAGGCGCTGGAACTGACCGGCGAGAAGTGCAACTTCCACCACTTCCGCTTCAGCGGCGACGCCCAGTTGCGCACCAAGGCACTGGTCAACGCCATGAAGCAGGCCGGTGCCCTGGGCACGCGGGTCTATTCGATCAACCAGAACTACTCTTGGGGCCAGGACATGGAGCGCGCCATCGCCGACAACGCGGCGGCCGGCGGCTACCAGGTGGTCGAGAAGACCCTGCACGACGTCAACAAGGTGCAGGATTTCGCGCCCTACGTGGTCAAGATAGCCGCCACCAAGGCCGATTCAGTGCTCACGGGCAACTGGTCCAACGACCTGCTGCTGCTGATGAAGGCGTCGAAGTCGGCCGGCCTGAAGGTGCGTTTCGGCACGGTGTTCCTCGACCAGCCGGGCAATCTGGCCAACGCCGGCGACTTGGCTATCGGACACTTCGTGGTCCACACCTTCAACGCCGAGGCCGGCGGCGCCGAGGGCGAACGCTTCGTGAACGAGTACAAGGCCAGGACCGGCCACGCGCCCGCGTTCATCGAGCCGCAGACCGTCTTCGGCATGGCGATGGTGGCCGACGCGCTCAAGCGCACGCCAGCCGAGGGCGGCAAGCTCAACGTCAACGCGTTCGCCAAGGCGCTGGAGACCGCGAAGGTCACCTCGCCAATGGGCCAGATGAGCATGCGCGCGGCCGACCACCAAGTGCAGATGCCGATGGTCGTCTCCACCGTGGCGAAGGACGCGCGCTACAAGGCCGACGAGACCGACATGGGCTTCAAGCCGGTCAAGCGCTTCACGGCGACCGAGGCCTCGATCCCGGCGCAGTCCAACTGCGCCATGAAGCGACCGGGCTGAGCGGCGGGAGAGCGGCCATGGACCAGTTCCTCGTCTCGCTCATGAACGGCGTCGTCTACGGATTGCTGCTGTTCATGGTGTCCGCCGGGCTCACGCTCATCTTCGGAATGATGGGCGTGCTCAACTTTGCGCACGCATCGTTCTACATGCTGGGCGCCTACTTTGCCTACACGCTCCAGGGCGCGATCGGTTTCTGGGCCGCGATCGTCGTATCGCCGGTCCTGGTTGGGCTGGTGGGCGTGGGGGTGGAGCGCTTCTTCCTGCGGCGCGTGCATCAGTACGGTCACGCGCACGAGTTGCTGCTGACCTTCGGGCTGTCGTTCATCGTCGCTGAGTCGATCAAGCTGTTCTTCGGCAACTACCCGGTCGACTACCGCATTCCGGCGGCGCTCGACGTGTCGGCCTTCACCATTGGCGGCGCGCAGTACCCGGTCTACCGGCTGCTCATGGGTGGCATCGCCATCGCGATGTTCGTGGTCATCTACGTGCTGCTCACGCGCACCCGGGTCGGCATCGTGGTGCGCTCGGCGATCCACAAGCCGCGCATGGCCGAGGCCCTGGGGCACAACGTGCCGCTGGTGTTCATGGGCGTGTTCGGCGTCGGCGCGGCGCTGGCGGGCCTGGCCGGCGCAGTGGCCGGGGCCTTCTACACGACCAACCCCAACATGGCGCTCGAACTGGGCGTGATGGTGTTCGTGGTGGTGGTGGTGGGTGGGCTCGGCTCGCTGGGCGGGGCGATGCTTGCCTCGCTGCTGATCGGCGTCGTCACCTCGCTGGCGGTGGGCATCGACCGCAGTCTGGCCGACCTGTTGGCCTTGGTGGGCGTGGGCGACTGGGCCCAGGGCGTTGGCGGGCTGATGACGCTGAAGATTTCCAGCCTGTCGGCCACCATTCCATTCGCATTGATGCTGCTGATCCTGCTGGTGCGTCCGGGCGGGCTCATGGGCGAGAAGGGCTGACGCCATGACCATGAAGACCACCCTGTCCATCGTCGCGGCCGGCGTCGCGCTGCTGCTCGCCGCGCCGGTGCTGCTGTCGCAGGGCCTGCTCAACGCGGCCGTGCAGATGCTCATCGCCGCGCTGTTCGCCAGCGCCTATAACGTGCTTTGCGGCCAGGCCGGCATGCTGTCCTTCGGCCACGCGGCCTACTTCGGCGTCGGCGCCTTCGCCACCGTGCACGCCATGAACGCGGTGGGCGGCGCGGGGCTGCTGCCCACGCCGCTGCTGCCGCTGGTCGGTGCCGGCCTCGGGCTGGTGTTTGGCGGCGTCGCCGGCTGGTTCGCGACGAAGCGCACCGGCACCTACTTCGCCATGATCACGCTGGCCATCGCCGAGCTGGTGCATTCGCTCGCGCCGCACCTCAAGGGGCTGTTCGGCGGCGAGGCCGGTGTCTCGAGCATGCGCATGCCGGCCTGGGGGTTCGATTTCGGCTCGACCACGCAGGTGTACTACTTGGTGCTGGGCTGGACGCTGCTGTGCGTGGGATTGCTCTACCTCTACACCCGCACCCCGCTCGGGCGCCTGACCTGCGGCCTGCGCGAGAACAGCCAGCGCCTGCGCTTCCTGGGCTACGACGTACACGGCCTGGGCGTGGCGGTGTTCGCGATCTCGGCCATGTTCTCCGGCGTCGCCGGCGCGCTGCAGGTGCTGTCCAACGAGTCGGCGAACTACGTGGTGTTTGACCCGGCCCTGTCGGCGTCGGTGATCCTGAACTGCTTCATCGGCGGCGTCAGCGTGTTCCTCGGCCCAGCCTTGGGCGCTGCGCTCATGACCTTCTTCGGCTATGCGATGTCGGACCTGACGCGGTCGTGGCTGCTCTATCAAGGCATCCTGTTCGTGCTGGTGATGCTGTTCATGCCCGCCGGCCTGGCGGGGCTGCCCGGCACTCTGGGCCGACTCCGCCGGCGCTTCGGCCTGGCGCGGCTGCTGCCGTTGGTGCTGCTGTCCGTAGGCGCGGCATCGCTGCTGAGCCTGGGCGGCACGTTCGCCGTCGAATTGCTCCAGCGCGTGTTCTCGCAGGACTACCGCGCCGCTGTGCAGATGAACCCGGGCGTCGCCTGGCCGGACGTGACGCTGCTGTCGCGCGCCTGGTCGCCCGGCTCGCCGGCCACCTGGGCGGTGCCCGCCGCGCTGTTCGCCGTCGGCCTGGCGCTCGTGTGGTTCGCCCGCCGCCTGCACCGGGCGCTGGAGGAGGGCGAGTCGGCGCCTCCGTCCGTCGCCTCCGCCTCCGCCTCCGCTACCGTCGTCAACGTACCCGTCACCCGGAGCCTCGCATGACCGAACCCGTCCTCCGCATCCGCGGCCTGCGCAAGTCGTTCGGGCCGACCGAGATCATGCGCGGCGTCGACCTCGATCTAGTGAATGCCGAGCGTCACGCGCTCATCGGCCCCAACGGCGCGGGCAAGTCCACGCTGTTCCACCTGCTCTCGGGCCACCTGGCGCCGAGCGCCGGCGAGATCGTCTTCGACGGCCGGTCGATCGGCGGGCGCACGCCGCAGGCGATCAACCGGCTCGGCCTGGCGCGCTCGTTCCAGATCACCAACGTGTTCCCAAAGCTGAGCGTGTTCGAGAACATCCGCCTGGCCGTCATGCGCGTGCACGGCCTGCAGTATTCGTTCTGGAAGTTCATCGACAACGACCGCGTCATCCGTCGAGAGACCGAGCGTCTGTTAGAACTGGTTCGCCTGACGGCGCGCGCTGCTACGCTGGCCGGCGAGATGGCGTATTCCGAGCAGCGCTCGCTGGAGATCGCCATGACGCTTGCCTCCGACCCTCGGCTAATCCTGCTGGACGAGCCGATGGCCGGCATGGCCACGGAGGAGACGCACTACACGGCACAGCTGATCCGCGAGGTCACGAAAGGCCGCACATTGATGATCGTCGAGCACGACATGGACGTCGTGTTCTCGCTGAGCGACCGCATCAGCGTGCTGGTCTACGGCCAGGTGATCGCCACCGGCACGCCCGACGAGATCCGCAACGACGCCCGCGTCAAGGAAGCCTACCTGGGCGAGGAGGCGCACGCATGAACGCCACCGCCACCGCCACCGCCACCGCCACCGCCACCGCCACCGCCGCCGCCGCCGCCGCCGCCGCCGCCGACCGCCTGCTCGACGTCGCCGAGCTGCACGCCCACTACGGCAAGAGCCACATCCTGCACGGTGTCAACCTGCGGGTTGCGCGCAACGAGGTGGTCAGCCTGCTGGGACGCAACGGCTCCGGCCGCTCGACCACCATGAAGGCGATCATGGGCCTGGTAGCGCCCTCGTCGGGCCACGTCCGGCTGCAGGGCCGCGAGTTGGCCGGCGAGCGGCCCTACGCAATCTGCCGCGCCGGCATCGCCTACGTGCCCGAGGAGCGCGAGGTGTTCGCCAACCTCACGGTCGACGAGAACCTGCGCATGGGCGAGCAGGCCGCGCCGGCGGGCACGCACCGCTGGAGCGTGGCCGACATGTTCGACTACTTCCCGCGCCTGAAGGAGCGGCGCAACACGCGCGCGGGCAGCATGTCCGGCGGCGAGCAGCAGATGCTCACGATGTGCCGCTCGCTGCTGGGCAATCCGCGCGTGATGCTGATCGACGAGCCCACTGAGGGCCTGGCACCCAAGATCGTGGCGCAGGTCGGCGAGTGCATCCGCGACATGCACCGCAAGGGCGTGTCGGTGCTGCTGGTCGAGCAGAAGCTCGCCATCGCGCTGAAGGTCTCCACCCGCGTGTGCGTGATGGGCCACGGCCGCATCGTGTTCGAGGGCACGCCGCAGGAACTGACCGCCGACGAGGCCCTCGTCGCGCAATGGCTGGCCGTCTGAGCCGGCGTCTCCCTCTCCATCCATTTCTCTCTTTTCCATCGAAAGCCGACATGGCAACCACGAAGCCACACGACAAGGTCATCATCTCCTGCGCGGTCACGGGATCGGTCCATACGCCGACCATGTCCGAGTACCTCGCGCTCACGCCCGACCAGATCGCCGAGCAGTCCATCGAGGCCGCCAAGGCCGGCGCGGCGATCCTGCATCTGCACGCGCGCGATCCGGCGGACGGCCGGCCCTCGTCCGACCCGGCGGTGTTCGATCGCTTCGTACCGCGCATCTGCGAGGCCACCGACGCCGTCATCAACATCACCACCGGCGGCAGCACGCGCATGACGCTGGAAGAGCGCCTGGCCTACCCGCTGAAGGCCAAGCCCGAGATGTGTTCGCTCAACATGGGCTCGATGAACTTCTCCATCCACCCGGCGGCGCGGCGCATCTCCGAGTGGAAACATGACTGGGAGCAGCCCTACGTAGAGGGCATGGAGGACCTGATCTTCCGCAACACCTTCCGCGACATCAAACACATCCTGAAGGTGCTGGGCGAGGACTGCGGCACGCGCTTCGAGTTCGAGTGCTACGACGTCGGCCATCTCTACAACCTGGCGCATTTCGTCGACGAGGGCCTGATCCAGGGGCCGCTCTTCATCCAGAGCATCTACGGCATCCTCGGCGGCCTTGGCCCCGATCCGGAGAACTTGGTGACCATGCGGGCGACAGCGGACCGGCTGTTCGGCCGCGACGGCTACCGCTTCTCCATCCTGGGCGCCGGCCGCCACCAGATGCCGCTGCTGACCATGGGCGCGGTGATGGGCGGCAACGTGCGGGTCGGGCTCGAGGATAGCCTGTATCTGGGCAAGGGCCAGCTGGCGAAATCCTGCGCCGAACAGGTGCTGAAGATCCGCCGCATCCTGGAGGAACTGTCGCTGGAGATCGCAACGCCCGACGAGGCGCGTGCCATGCTCGGCCTTAAGGGACGAGACGCCGTCGCGTTCTGAAGGCGGGAGATCGACATGCACGGATTCCTCGAAGGACGCGTCGTCACCGGAGCCGGCAGCGGCCTGGGCCGGGCGCATGCGCTGGCGCTGGCGAGCCACGGCGCGCGCGCGGTGGTCAACGACATTGCGGGCACGCACGCCGGATCGCCCGCGAGGGCGGTGGTCGACGAGATCGTCCGCGCGGGCGGTAATGCTCTCGCCAACGGCGGCGACGTCACCAATTTCGCGCAGATGCAGGCGATGGTGGCCAGCGCCATCGACCAGTGGGGCCACGTCGACATCCTGGTGAACAACGCCGGCGTACTGCGCGATCGCAGCTTCTCCAAGCTGTCGCTGGATGACTTCCGTCTGGTCATGGACGTGCATGTCATGGGCGCGGTCCATTGCACCAAGGCGGTCTGGGACCACATGCGCGAGCGCAGGCACGGTCGCATCGTGATGACGTCGTCGTCGTCGGGCCTGCACGGCAACTTCGGCCAGTCGAACTACAGCGCTGCGAAGATGGCGTTGGTGGGCCTGATGCAGACGCTGGCGCTTGAGGGCGAGCGCCATGGCATCCGGGTCAACTGCCTGGCGCCGACAGCGGCCACGGCGATGACCGAAGGCCTGCTCGCGCCCGAGGCGCTGGCGCGGCTGCAGCCGGACGCCGTGAGCCCGGGGCTGGTCGCGCTCGTGGGCGACGATGCTCCGACCCGCACCATCCTGCTGGCCGGCGCGGGCAGCTTCGAGAGCGCCCACATCACGATGACGCGCGGCATCTTCATTGGCGACGACGAGGGTCGGCCGAACGAACACAGCCGCAAAGACGTGGCCACCCAGGTGAGGTCACGGATGCAGGAGATCCACGACCGAACGGACGAGACCGTTCCGGCCACCGGTTTCGAGCAGTACCGGCTCGAACTTGCCAAGGCCGGCATGGACGTGGCGCTGCCGGGTTGAGGCCGGCGGCGCGAGCGGGAAGACGGTTCCATCAATCGCAAGGAGACATTCGCAATGAAGAGCAGCAACTCACGGTTGGCCCTGGCCACCATATCCATCGTGGCGGCGAGCGGTGCGCTGGTCGCGTGCGGCGGCGGCAGCGACAATGACGGCCCCTTGCCCGAGGCCGTGGCGGCGCCGACGCAGCCCGCCACGCCCGCGGCCCCGGCCACGCTCGGCTGCGAGCAATTGGTGGGCATGGCGATCCCGACGTCGTCGATTGGTTTGCCGACATCGGGCGCGACCGTCACGGCCGCGAACTCGGTCGCGGCCAGCGGGTCGGGCGTCACGGCGGTGCCGGCGCATTGCCTGGTTTCGGGCACTATCGCGCCCGTCGATATCCTCGCGCCGGAGATCAAGTTCCAGGTCGGGCTGCCGGCCAACTGGAACCGCAAGGTCGTGATGTTTGGTGGCGGCGGCTTCAACGGCACGATTCCCAGCGTGCGCTCCAACGTACCCAACGGCCCCACCGATCAGGCGACGCCGCTCGGACGCGGCTATGCGACCTTTGCGAGCGACTCTGGCCACCAGGCGCTGCTACTGGGTTCGCAGGACGGCCTGTTCGGCCTGAACGACGAGGCAGTGCGCAACTTCGGCGGCGATGCGCTGAAGAAGACGCGCGACGCGGCCTTCGCGATCATCGCGGCGCGCTATGCTGCAAGCCCTCTCAAGGCGTACTTTGCCGGCGGCTCGACCGGCGGGCGCGAAGCGCTGGCCGCCATCCAGAGATGGCCGGCCGACTGGGATGGCGCCGTCGCTTGGTATCCGGCCTGGAACGACGCCGCCGCGCTGCTGGCCGGCCACCGCGTGAGCCGCGCGCTCGCGCAACCGGGCGCCTACCCCAATCCCGCGAAGCGGCTCGCGCTTTACGACGCGGCGATGGAAAAGTGCGATGTGCTCGACGGCGTCGCCGACGGCCTCATCGCCAACCAAAAGGCTTGCAACGCCGTGTTCGATCCGTCGACCGCCACCCTGCGCGGCATTCCGCTGCGCTGCGCGGGCGGCGCCGACACCGGCGATTCATGCCTGTCCGACGCGCAGATCGGCGCCATGAACCTGGTCAACACGCCAGCCAACTTCCGGTTCTCGCTGGCCAGCGGCGAGACCCAGTACCCCGGCTTCAACATCTGGGGCGCCGACACCGGCATCACCAGTCGCACGTCGCCGCTGCAGCCGACCGTGACCTTTCTCGCCTTCGGCACCGCGCAGCCGGCGCGCGTCATGCCCGCGAACGCGCCCTATATCAGCGTGCTGACCGACCAGTGGTTGAAGTACTCCGTCACGCGCAACCCGCTGTTCGACTCGCTTTCTCTGGACCCGGAGAACCCCGGTCCGTGGGCAGGCCGCATCAGCGCGCTGAGCACGCAGCTGGACACGAGCACCGACATCTCGGCCTTCGCCGCGCGCGGCGGCAAGCTGCTGCTGGCCCACGGCCTGGCCGACGTGCTCGTGAGTTCGAGGGCTACCGAGGAGTACTACCGCCGCCTGCAGGTGGCCATGGGCGCATCGCAGGTCGATTCGTTCGTGCGCTATTACGAGGTCGCCGGGCTGGGCCACGCCGTGAGCAGTGTCTTCAACGCGACGTGGGACTCGCTCACCGCGCTGGATCGCTGGTCGGGCGAAGGCATCGCGCCGGTCAACCAAGTCACGACCGACACGGCGGGCGTGCCCGGGCGCACGCGACCGCTGTGCGACTACCCGCAGCGGCCGCAGTACCGAGGCTCGGGCAGCGTCGATAGCGCGACTTCCTTCCAGTGCGTGTACTAGGCTGAATCTACATTCAGCTCGTAGGCTTTGGGGGGACGAGCGATCGGGCATCCTCTTTACGACCCAGCCGTTATGAACTGAGCCGCGCGCAGTGGGCACGCATCGGGCATCGGCTGCCGTGCTTAAGAGCCTAGTCCAAGTAAAGATTGTGCGAAGACCGCTTCATACGAAGTTCACAAGACCACCGAAAAATGTGGGCATCTTTCTTGCGAAGCTGGTGCTTTCGAGCACCTGCGTTGATGTCTACATGGCCAAACTTAATGCTTCAGTACAAACTTTGACAATTGGCGGATTTCGAGCAGCCGTCACAGACATTACAAGACGGTGCACGAACCAACTGGATGGGTACGTTCATCTGCCAGCAGGCCCAGTTTCAGCGACTTGGAACTTCATGGGCGTTCACAGCGCTGGAGACTCGCGTTTTAACCTCGATATGAGCAAGCCTGAACACCAGGTGCTGCGGAAGCATCCAAGCAGACCAGCGATGAGAGCTTGATGTCTACCCATAAGGCCTGACGAAATAGAGGAGATAGCACTAGACTATTACCTGCTTCTAATTGTCAACACAATGGACAAGAAAAAAGCCCCCGCTGTTGCCAGCGAGGGCAAATCAGCCGCAAGGCAGCGGCCGAGGAGACATCAAGTACTCAGAATTAAATTCTAGACTGCACAAATGCCATTTTTAAGCAAATCCATGCGATGTTATTTCGAGGTTGGCGTTGTCGTTGGCGCTGCCCGAGGAGAAAGGCTTGATGTACCTAATTCCTGTGGTTTGGAGTCTTCCGGACTGAAGAATAAGGCATAAACAAGTGATACAACAAACATCAAAATAACAAGAGTCAAGCTTCCCAAAAGGACATTTTTGTTGACGCGTGGTCTAGTTTGGCGCGGAGGTACGTTTTCGTTCATGACATTTCCTGTGTAGTTGATAACGGACGCTATGCAGGCAAACCCTATGCACACGTCAGACATGATGCTGAGGGCAAGCCACAAAAGGATGTCCTGACGTTGAGTCCACAACGTTCTCACCGCTTTACCTACCCCCTGTAATTGCTCTGTCACGTTTTGCTGTCGTTCACCATGGCTGACCAAAGTCCTAAGGGCAATGTCCTCTCGGCCTCGGAACAGGAGGAGGCCGCAACGTCACGTTCGGAGGCCCCCCGGAGCGACGCCGCACAATCCTGGCTCGCACACGACTGGTTTGCCATGACGCCTTCTTCCGCAGGATGGACAACGAATCGTTTTCTCGCATCCATGGACGTGCATGGCATGGCACGCTGGCTGCCTCACTTGCGTGTTCTAAACTTGCCCGCAGGATATGTGCTTGTGAAAGCGCATGAGAAACCTCACTATGTCTACTTTCCGACCACGTCGATTGTTTCGTTGGTCCATGTCGAGGAAAACGGCTCGTTGATGTCCCAGGAGGTGGTGTAAGTCTTGATCGCGCGGCAGGCCGCGGAGGGTGGAGCCCGTAGGGCGTAACCCGCAGCGGCCTGCCGCGCGGCGGCCGCTCCCTGTTGGGGGTGGCCATCGTGATTCCGGATAGGGTTGAGGTGCGAATACCAACCTTGATCCTTACGAAGGAAATCACGATGACCAACGCCACTATCGCACTGTCCGAACTGGCCGAGAAGGGAGCAGACATCGACGTGCTGCGCCAGATGGTGCAGTTCATGGCCCAACGGCTGATGGAGCTCGATGTCGAGGGCCGCTGCGGCGCGGCCTACGACGAGAAGAATCCTGCCGAGCGGCTGAACAGCCGCAACGGCTACCGCGAGCGCACCTGGGAGACCCGCGCAGGCTCTGTCGAGCTGAAGATCCCCAAGCTGCGCCAGGGCAGCTACTTTCCTGAATTCCTGGAGCCTCGGCGCACGGCCGAGAAGGCGCTGACCGCCGTGATCCAGGAGGCCTACGTGCAGGGCATCTCCACCCGCTCGGTGGACGAGCTGGTCAAGTCGATGGGCATGAGCGGCGTCTCCAAGAGCCAGGTCAGCCGGCTGTGTGGCGAATTGGACGAGCGGGTCAACGCCTTCCTGGGGCGCCAGATCGAGGGCGACTGGCCGTATCTGTGGGTGGATGCGACGTACGTGAAGACGCGCGAGGCCGGGCGCATCGTGAGCGTGGCCGTGATAGTGGCTGTCGGGGTGAATACCGAGGGGCAACGCGAGGTGCTCGGCCTGAAGGTCGGCGCCTCCGAGGCCGAGCCGTTCTGGACGGAGTTTCTGCGCAGCCTGAACCGGCGCGGCCTGCGCGGCGTCAAGCTGGTCATCAGCGACAGCCACGAGGGCATCAAGGCGGCCGCCTCCAAGGTCCTGAAGGCCACCTGGCAGCGCTGTCGCGTGCACTTCATGCGCAACGCTCTGGCGCACGCCGGCAAGACCCAGCGGCGCATGGTCTCGGCCGCCATCGGCACGGTGTTCGTGCAGGAATCGGCCGATGCGGCACGGGCGCAGTGGAGGTCGGTGGCCGACCAGCTCAGAGACAAGTTCCCCAAGCTCAGTGCCGTGATGGACGAGGCGGAAAACGATGTGCTGGCCTTCATGACTTTCCCGAGGGCGCACTGGACGCAGATCTACAGCACCAACCCGCTGGAGCGCCTGAACGCGGAGATCAAGCGGCGCACCAACGTCGTGGGCATCTTCCCCAACGACGCATCCATCGTGCGCCTGGTCGGCGCCATGATGCTGGAGCAGAACGACGAGTGGTCGCTCAACCGGCGCTACATGCAGCTTGAAGGCTTGCAAACCCTGAGCGACACTACGCCCACTCGGCTGCCCGCTGTGGCACGCTGAGTACCGTGCGTCTCAGCTCTGTCCGGGCTGTGGACTTACACCACGGAATGGGACACGACCAACGGCTCGACCGTAGAAGTGGCAGTGACGGGAAGAGAAGGGTTCGTTGGCGTGCCCGTCGTCACAGGGGGGGATGTCATGCCGTACCAAGCCCTCATGCAAATTTCAGGGCAGGTCTGGCAGCTGCCTGCAGAGTTGCTCCGAACTGAGGTGGCATGCGCCGGACCTGTCTTGCGTCAACTGCTGCTGTTTGTGCAGGCGCTTTTGACCCAGATTTCGCAGACGGCTGTTTGCAATCGACAGCACTCGTTGGATCAGCATCTGTGTCGCTGGCTGCTGCTGATGTTCGACCGGCTCGAGGACCAGCAATTGTCGATGACCCAGGAAACGATCTCGACCATGTTGGGCGTGCGTCGTGAGACAGTGACCGAGGCCGCCGGTGCGCTGCAGGCAGCAGGCCTGATCCGCTACGCCCGCGGACGGATCGATCTCATGGACCGACGAGGTTTGGAAGCAAGAGCGTGCGAGTGCCATGCCATCGTTGCGCAAGAGTACCGACGACTACTTCGCTGATCACCAACTCGTGATCTGACAGATCTTGAGTGTTGAGCATGGATGACAGGTTCTTTTGTGGGAACGATGTGGGCGGCGGTTCAGATCGAGGCTTCGGCGAAGCGGCTGGACATCAGCAGGTTCGCATGCAGGCGGGAGGTGGACTCGTTGGCCGTGCGGGCCGGCAGGTTGTGCTGGGTCAGTAGGTTCCAGACCATGTCGTCGTCGGCGCGGAAGCGGCACAGCAGCATGTTGCTGGAGGCCAGTTTCATGATCTGCAAGGGCGACAGCGTCGCGATCAGGTGGGCCGACTCCTCCGAGATGCCCAGGCGGAACAGCGCCTGCGCCTTGTCCTGGCGGATCAGGCTCTGGGAGAGCATGAGGTAGGTGAGGTTGGCTTCCCGGATCTCCGTCAGCATCTGTTCGCTCGTCATCTTGTACCTTTGAGGACCGCAGTCCCGTGGTGGGATGACACAATTTTCAAAGCATTTGACAAGAACCTTAATCAGCAAGCCGCTGTTAATTAAAGCTTTATCGCCTACAGCTGAGCAAGGCAAATTCCTACGTCGTTGGTACTCAGTGAATACAAAAGGATCAATCAGATATTTCAGAAACAGTTGATTGCTATTATTTAAGTACTAACTTTATCAACACGAAGAATGCGACTTAAAATAGGTCTTTGATTTGAATTTCATACAGCGCTGGCTAATTTGCTTGAATCACCTTAGCAGTACCAGACACCTTTGAGCTTCAAACCTGAGGTGCATTAGGAGATGCCATGACAACTAAGCAGCAATGTCAACGCAGGCTGCCTGTCATGACACCTGGGAGACTCAATTCCTTGCGGCCTGCCTGCCCGCCATGACACCATGATGGCTCAATCGTTTTGCTGACTCGCAGGTTCTGTGGTGGCATGTTGAGAGCTGTTGGGCATCTTCCAAGGATGCCGATCCTCTGCACCCTCACTCCAGAATCTCTCCTTGTCTACTGTCGACAACGTCCTGATCGCGCGGCTGCCTGAGTCCGATCGAGCACATCTACTGTCTGGCGCCGAAGAAGTCAACCTCGCACTGTCGCAGGTGCTTTGGCATCCTGGCGAACCGTTGGCCTACGTGTATTTTCCCAGCCAGGGCTTTGTCTGCCTGACGGCGACGGACCCGCCCCCCTCAGGTCTGGAGATTGCCATGATTGGTCGGGAGGGGATGCTAGGGATGCAGGCGGTGCTGGGTTCCGATCGCACGCCGTTTCGTGCCGTGGTGCAAGGCGAGGGGCGGGCTTGGCGGATGACCACGGACGTGTTTAAGCGGCATCTAGACCGCCATCCCGCCACGAAGCAACTCCTTGATCGCTACGTGACGTTCCGTTTGAACCAGCTCGCGACCCTGGCACATTGCCTGTGTCACCACGAGGTAAAACCACGGGTCGCGCGTTGGTTGTTGATGGGCCAGGACAGGACCGGCTCGGATCGCTTTCAGGTAACGCAGGAGGCGCTAGGCTACATGCTGGGGGTACGCCGAGTGAGTATCACTGCTGCGGCGACAGCGCTGCAGCATCGCTATGTCATTGCCTACCACCGGGGACATTTGCAGGTACTGGATCGAGGGGCCCTCGAGCAGGCTGCGTGTGGCTGCTATCGCAGCGACCTCGATCGTTACGCTGCGCTGTTCCACGACACCCACTCGGGGTGACATCAACGCCGCCACGCTGCTCAACAGCGAGCGACCCAGTTCTGATGATCTGGAGTACACAGTCCGGCAGTTGATGTTTGACCGGCTCGACGACCAGCAGTTGTCCATGACGCAGGAAACGATCTCGACCATGCTGGGCGTGTGTCGCGAGACCGTGACCGAAGCAGCCGGTGCGCTGCAGGCAGCGGGTCTGATCCGGTACGCCCGTGGGCGCATCGTCGCCGGCCTGGAGCACCTGGGTTTCGAGGTCCAGGCTGCGGTAGACGGACAGGCCGGGCTGGCATCGATCCAGGCACGCCAGCCTGATGTCGTAGTCATCGACTTCCTGATGCCCGGCATGAACGGTGCGGCGTTGGGCAAAGCGGCGCAGGCGCAGTATCCAGCGCTCCCGATTGTCTTCGTCAGCGGTTACTCAGACACATTGGCACTCAACGGCATTGCCAATGCTGTGGTGCTGCGCAAGCCTTTCAGGATTGAAGACCTGCACCGTGCGGTACGAGCCGTGCTCGATCATGACGAGCAGGCGATCAGCACCTTCGGCGACTTGGCTTGAACATCTTCAAGGATCCGGATGCAACGCGGGCAAAACCCAAACAGACAACCTGTTTGTTTGGTCCCGGATGCAGCACATTGCGAAGCACTTCAGCACCTTGTCAAAAGTAGTACATTGGTTTTCAGATGATTTGGATTGCGGTTTCGCCGTTTGGAATTGGTTAAAAACACTTTTATGCAGCTTGACTGTGGCAAGGAGTGAGCATGGCTTCAAACCATCGTGTGGTCGTCATCGCAGGTTCCATCGAAGGCATTGATGCCCTGGCCCGATTGACCAACGGTCTACCTGCTGACTTTTCTGCTCCTGTGGTCGCTTATGTCCACGGCATGCATGACAACTTGACGGCGCGGTTGATTCATCAAAAATTCGATGGGTCTTTCACGTTGAAAGTCGCGTTCGCGCGCGATGGAGAGAAGATTCAAGCAGGTTACTTCTACATTGCCCCCGTGGGTCAAGAATTGACATTCACAGGCGTTAACACGCTTGGCTGCAGGCCTCCGACCGAGCCGGCAAGTGCAGATCATTTGTTTGAATCCGCGGCCTCTTGGCATGGATCAGGAACAGTAGGAGTCATCCTGAGCGGGTTGGGCAAAGACGGGGTTCGGGGTTTCAAGGCCATCACCGAGGTGGGTGGCATTCGGGTGGTTCAAAGTCCTAGCGAAGCCTCGTTCACGTCCATGCCTTCGAACGCCCTGATGGGCGACGATGTTCAGTATTCGGTCGTGCTGGACCAGATGAACGGTCTGCTGCACGACTTAATGGCACCCGTTGAGCACGAAAACGCCCGTTTTTAAGAACGCGCCGGATAAGGGCCGCAGATGACCAGCCATTCATCGCATGACACACAGGACGCTGAGATTTTGGCATCTGATTCGGTTGCTTTGGTGACTTCAATGCCGGTCATCAGCGCGCCCGCCAAAGATGACCCCGACCTGCTACACCGCAGCATCATGGACGTCCTTCGTCTCATCCGCGAGGATCTGGCCATGGACATGGTGCTCATCACGATCCACGTCGATGACCAAGTGGTGGTGAGCCACGCAGCCGCTGCTGCTGAAGAATGCAACATCGAAGGGCTCTCGCATCCCAGGGAGCTCAGCATTTGCCAACGAGTGCTTGAAGGGCGCTTACCAGCTGTGATCCCGGACATGGCCGCGTTGAAACAAACACACGATGTGCCGCCCACGCCTGTCGCGCCGGCGGCGTTCATGGCAGTACCCGTTGTCTTGAGTTGCGGAAGGCACTATGGCGTCTTGTGTTGCTTGAAATCAACCCCCATGCCTGAATTGGACGAACGTCATCATCGACGTCTACAGATGTCTGCGCAGCACATCGCCCGGCTGGTGGATGAAGCGGGATAAGACCTGTCAGTGAGCTTTATCGAATTTGTGATGTACTGCAACATGCCTGCGTGAAGATGTAGGCGTTTGCAATTCTTCTATTGATTAATCAGGTGATTTTGATTTATCAATATTGCGCAACCGAGTGCGTCATTTAGTCAGATGCCACCTTGCAGGCCGCTGAATGAAAACGAGTGGAAGATACTCCCAAAGTTAAAACTAACCATAAGCTTTGGAAATGTGATCGAATGCGAATCTTCGTCGCCTGTAATTCTTCACTGAGACTTGGTACGTGATAGATATCACTTATAACTTTTGGGGTTATTGCTTTATCTTTCGCAATTGCGAGCTTTGCTTCCTACGTGGCGCTGGATTTGGCCAAGCGGGTGCGCACGACCGACCAGTTTCTCGGCCGCGTGTGGTGGGGTGCCGGCTCTGCGGCCATGGGCACCGGCATCTGGTCGATGCACTTCGTGGGCATGCAAGCGGCCGCATTCCCATTCGCTGTAGGGTTTGGCTATGCGTTGACCGCGCTGTCCTGGGTGGCAGCGGTTGCAGTCTCGGCCATTGCGCTGTCGATCGCGAGCCGCACACGCCTTTCGTTGGGACGGTGGGTATTTGGGTCCTTGGCGATGGGCGCGGGCATCTGCTCCATGCACTACATTGGCATGGCGGCCATGCACATGGAACCAGGTATCCGCTGGTCTGTTGGTTGGGTGGTTGTCTCGATCGGCGTCGCTTTGGTTGCGTCGGCTGTGGCGCTGCAGATCTTCTTCGCCCTACGCCGCCTGCAAGGCAACGCCGCGCGCTGGGGACAGCTGACCGCGGCACTGGTCATGGGTGCGGCCATTTGCGGCATGCACTACACCGGCATGGTCGCTGCAGGCTTTCCGGAGAATGCCGTATGCCGCAGCATCGGCGAGTTGCGCGGCGACAGCCTGGGCCTGCTGGTGGCGGGCGCCACGATCGCGCTGCTGGCCATAACCAGCTTCACCTCGGCCATCGATGCGCGGCTGCAGGACAAGGCGGCCGTGCTTGCCGCGTCGCTACAAAAGGCCAACATCGAGCTCCAGCAAGGTCGTCGCCGAGGGCGTAGAAACCATGGCGCAGCGCGACGTACTCACCGCTGTGGACTGCGACGAGCTCCAAGGCTACTTTTATGCCAAACCCATGGCAGCAGCGTCTTTGGCACGATGGGCGCTGGAGCGGACTTACTTCTCCCAAGTTGATGGGCGTGCAAGCCATACCGCAGCGAAAAATGAACCGCCCTGAGAGCTTCGCAATTTAAAAATTCAGCGCTTTATTGTCGGACGCGCCCGCCGTTAGAAAAAGCCGAGTTGCCAAGATTTGTTGTATTGGCCTGGTTAGGTCTTATCGAATTCAACGCGACACCCCAGACCATCTTTAAAAAGCTTAATGCGGTAATCGCCAAACATGTGATGTAGCCAGAGTTGCGTCAGAAAATGCTCGAAGGTGGCTGGATGCCAGTAGGCGATTCACCGGCGGATGCCATGACGAGGGCGCGTGACGACTTTACGCGCCGCGCTACCATTGCTCGGCAGATCGACCTGAATAAAGGTTGATCTAATCAAGCAGTTCGGGTGCCAATCCGACTAGAAGGTTGATAAGCCAGCGTTTTCAGGCTGGACTTATTTGTATAAGTTGATGATAAATCAGCCAAATGTGATTTATCAACACTAATATTCGCATAAGTGTCGTGCTTAGACACAGCGGAAAACCGACAAGTCCGTTGGACGCCGTGCTTGTCGAGGACGATGAGTTCACGTTGTCCATTGCCCTCAGCTTCCAAGCAGGGAGGCATCGATCTGTGCAGGGCTTGAGACGCTTGGACTTCACGTCGATGCCAAGTAACGCGGTATCAAAGCTGTCTTTCCTTGCTACCCAAGACTTAGAAATTCAGCGGCCTCGCAGAAGCGACGTTGTGGCCATGCCTGCGAAAGTCAGCAACAGCGAGCCGCCAAGGTGCAGCGTCATCGCGGCGCAGGCCATCCCAAGGCGATCGTGGCGCATCAGCTGGACCACCTCACCCGAAAAACTCGAGAACGTGCTCAAACCACCAAGAAATCCTGTGATGACCAGCAGTCTCCATTGTGGTGGCAGTTCAGGATGGGCACCAAAGAACGCCAGCGCAAGTCCCACCAGGTAAGCAGCCAGCAGGTTGGCAACCAGGGTGCCCGGTGGAATCGCCGGAAAAATCATGTTCAGCGCCATGCCCAGCAGCCAACGTGAAACA
>Ga0308163_10000792_pt1 | contig 44079 bp, 30 predicted proteins | sample PhyTR1_FD_201037 | JGI IMG/M metagenome (GOLD analysis project Ga0308163, IMG submission 201037) | Phyllosphere microbial communities from UC Gill Tract Community Farm, Albany, California, United States - DLSLT.R1 | ecosystem: Host-associated > Plants > Phyllosphere > Unclassified | place: USA... | reverse complement strand
ATAAAACAGAAAAGCCGATTCATCACTGAATCGGCTTTTCTGTTTTATGGTTGTTGTGTAGTTGCAGATGTTATTTTAAAGATGAACCAATTCCTGATATCAATGAAGTAAAGGCAGTTAAGTTAGCTACTGCATTTTGATACAGAGGGTAATATTTATTATTGGATTCTGTGACTTTCACATCGCTCATGTTGTTGATCATATTTGTGATCGTTCCGCCATCAGCATATAAGCCGTAACCAAGGTTGTTGTAATATTCCAAAGTACCGCCTGTGTTATAAAGGTCTAATATCTGACCTTCCCAGTCTTTATTAGTGTTCATTTGTCCTACTGTATTGTTATATACTTTGGCGTTTGCAACTGTAGTTTTACCAGCGATAATGTATCTGTCAAAACCTTGTAATTCGAAACCTCCGTATTTTTTAGTGTTGTAGCAAATGTTATTGTAGATCTGGTTTACTGCAGGAGTAGTTCCTCTTGAGTATAACCACATTCTGATTGCATTTCCCTGGTAGTTGGTTAGTTTATTATCGTGGAAGATACCGTTACCCTGCATTAAAAATACACCATTGTGATTTGTTGATGAGGTATTGATGTTATCGATAACGTTGTTGTGGATATTGTAGTCCTGAACATTAGAGAACGAACATACCGACCCAACGTAAGCACTGTTCTGGAAAGTATTATTAGCGATTTCCACATCTTTAAAGAATCCGGTATCTTCTCCGGTATCTTTGCTTAAAGTACCTCCGAATGTAACCATTCCTGCATTAGTGAAAGAGCAGTTTAAGATTTTAAACCCTTCAGTTCTAGTTTCGGCAGTCCCTTTATATGCAAGACCCGATCCGTTATTTGTTGAACCTGATATAGTATAATCACCAACATTTGTAAAGCTCATGCTTTTCAAAACAACACCCGACATTTTTCCAGACATGGTAATTGCCCTGTAAGAGATGTTTGCAAATTGAAATCCGTAAGTTAATCCTGATGTATAGTCGCCATCGATGATAACGTTTGTGATATTCTCAGTAGACATATTTTCTGAGATATTTACCTGACCTACATTTTTAATGTATACCGGTTTAGCTGCAGTAGCTAGGATATTTTTGATTGTGATCCCTTTGTAGCTTCCTGCTTTGATTCTGATAAATGTATTGTTTGCAATATTTAAAGTACTTCCGTCAATTACAAGATATCCCGAACCCGTACCCAAATCAAGTACTGTAGCGTCAGATGGAACTGCGTAACTTGATGCTGGTGCTGTTACTACTACTGGTTCTGTAGTTACAGGTGTGGTAGTAGTTGGAGTTTCTGATTGTTGTCCACGTCTTCTGAAACTATCTTTCTTACATGATGACATCAGCATAACTGAGCCGATTAATACTGCATAAATTGCTTGATTCTTTACCATAATTTTAAATTCTAGGAGCGTTTACTAACTGTCTACAGTGCAAGGATAGGGAATTAATCTGGATAATTCTTAACCTGCATATAGCGGGAATTCCCCGAAAGGAGTAAAAATTCCCCAAAAAGTGCTTTTCCCCGTTATGGGGAATGTTTTCCCACTTTATTGTGTAATGAAAATATTTGTCAACATTTTTGTTTATGACAATTAAATGACACAACAGGCGTTATTTGTTGTTTTAACGACGCTGTGATTTGAATTTTCGATCGATTGTATTACAAAAATTACACAAGTTGAATATTAAACTTTATTCACAAAAATGAAACTTGTTTAAATGAGAAAGATAATCCCCATACTTATGCCTAAATTCGCTAAAAAAACCACAATATGTCTTTATTTAGCGCATATTCATCTATATTTATACAATATTAGAACGCTTTCAGGTGGATAGAAGAGGATATTTAAAAACGGTGTTGTCTGTCGGTGTGGCTGGGGTCACATCCTTTTCATTGTTTAAATGGTTTGATCTGAACAAACGTGTAGATCCGGGGAAATTATGGGATAAACGGGCAATTATTGCCGAGATCGCGGAATTGATTATTCCGGAAACGGATACACCAGGCGCTAAAAGTGTAGGTGTAGATCTTTATATTATTGAAGTCATGATCAATTGTAATCTGGTGAGGCAGCAACATAAGTTTTATGCAGGGCTTGAAGACCTAGAATCGTATTCTTCAAATATTTATAATCAGGATTTTCTAAATTGCAGTATCAATCAAAAGCGGGCCGTACTTCAGCATTTTGCTGACAATGCAGAATATTCAAGCAGAATACTCAATAAGATCAATAATAAGTTTTTCGGGCAGTCTTTCTTTTCTAAAATCAGAAATCTGACTGTAGAAGGCTTCTGCCTCTCAAAGCAAGGTGCAACGCAAGCCCTGGCTTATGATTATATCCCAGGCGGGTTTGAGGCCTGCATTCCAATTCAACCGCGTCAGAAATCCTGGGCCACGAAATAATGATATATATAACTGATAAAATAAAAGAATCTTCTACTTATGACGCAATAGTTATAGGTTCGGGTATTAGTGGTGGATGGGCCGCAATGGAACTCTGCAAAAAAGGATTGAAAACTTTATTACTTGAGCGGGGCAAAGATGTGAGGCATATCACAGACTACCCTACGGCAAACCTGAACCCGTGGGATTTTAAATACGGATTTAACAATACCATAAAGGAAATAGAGCGTAATCCTGTACAGAGCTCTGCATCCGATCCTGCAAACAAACATTTTTTTGCCAGTGACACTGATCATCCCTATATACAGGAGCAGCCTTTTAGCTGGATCAGGGGTTATCAGGTTGGAGGACGATCACTAACCTGGGGCAGGCAGTGTTATCGCCTTAGCGATCTTGATTTTGAAGCCAATGCTAAGGAGGGGATTGCTGTTGACTGGCCGATCCGTTACAAGGACATTGCCCCCTGGTATGGATATGTCGAATCTTTTATCGGGGTAAGCGGAAATAAAGAAGGAATATCTCAGTTGCCGGATGGAGAATATTTAACCCCAATGGAACTTAACTGTATTGAGAAACATTTGGGTGACTCAATTAAAAAGAACAACCACGACAGGTTGCTGACTATAGCACGTGTCGCAAACCTTACCAGGGGCTGGGATAACCGGGGTCCATGTCAGTATCGTAATCTCTGTAGCAGGGGTTGCCCCTTTGGTGGATATTTCAGCAGTAACAGCTCTACTATTCCGGCAGCAATGGCTACAGGGAACCTGACATTAAGACCTTTTTCCATCGTTTCAGAAATCTTATATGACGAACGGAAACAGAAAGCAAAAGGGGTCAGGATCATAGATTCCGAGACCAGTGAAGTCCATGAGTTCTATGCTAAAATTGTATTTGTCAATGCTTCAACGATTGCAACTGCCGGTCTGCTTTTAAATTCTACCTCTTCACGATTCCCAGAAGGTTTTGGTAACGGTAGTGGACAGATTGGTCACAATTTAATGGATCACCACTCCAGTGCAGGTGCTGCCGGTACCCATGATCAGTTCACTGATATGTATTACAAAGGCAGAAGGCCAAGCGGATTTTTAATACCGAGGTTCAGAAATCTCCATGATGGTGAGAACCTCAGTTTTAAGCGCGGATATAATATTCAGGGCCATGGCGAACGCCAGGAATGGAGTGATAAGGTAAACGGACTGTCAGGTTTTGGGGCAGATTTCAAGGCACAGCTCACAACTCCGGGACCATGGACAGTGTGGATGGCAGGATGGGGCGAATGCCTTCCCGATTATAAAAATAAAATTTCGCTTGACCATGAGCAGAAAGATAAGTGGGGCCAACCCATTATTAAAATCGATTTCTCTTTCGGGGACAATGAACATGCAATGATGAAAGACATTCAGCAAACCTCGCAGGAAATGCTGGAAAAAGCAGGTTTCAGGGATGTCAATACGTTTAACTACCATAAGCCGGGTGGCTCAACTGTTCACGAAATGGGTACTGCACGGATGGGGCATGATCCTAAAACTTCGGTTCTGAACCAGCACAACCAAATGCATGAAGCAAAGAATGTATTTATTACAGATGGCAGTTGTATGACTTCCTCGGCTAGTCAGAATCCATCGCTAACCTATATGGCGCTGACAGCCCGCGCTGCGGATTTCGCACTTCAGGAATTAAAGAATGGCAATTTGTAAGCGTCTTAGTATACCGTTAAAATTTCCGGTAGAAGGAATGGTCTGCAGCGGCCAACAGTTCCTTATCGCCATTGCTGTCTCCGTAAGCATATAAAGTATAGCTGTCACGGTCGGCATAGGCTGCAAGCAGGCGATTCACCTTTTCTGCACCATGACAATTTTTAGTCAGGAAATTCCCTGTTATGATATTATTTTCTAACTGCAATCCTGTAGCTAAAACGGTGTTAATTCCGTATTTCGTAGCCCAAGGCCGGATCCAGTTTTCAACCGACGCACTGATAATAATGACCTCATGGCCCATTTGCTGGTGCCATTTGATCTTTTCCAAAGCGACTGGATTAACGATCTGTTCGATGTTTGAAGTGAACCTCTGGGAAAGCTCATTGAACTTGTCTATGCTGATACCTTTAAAGAAAGTCTTGAAGAGCCTTTCTTTCGCGGTGTAATTAGGAATGACTTTCAACTTAAAGAGCAGGACGAAAGGGGCCATGTACATGGTGCCTTTCAGCAGGTGGAAAAGTGTAACCGCAAACCGTATAAAAACGGGCAAAGTATCCCTGGTGGTAATTGTTCCGTCAAAGTCAAATACGGCAAGTACTCTTTTGTCATTCATATATTGGCTGTTATTTATTTTGTATTACTAGAGATAGTCTTTGCAGATGGAAGCAGAAACATCGCTTCGGAGCAAATGATATGTTCCGTATTAGCTTTATTTCGAAGATCCTGCTCAGTATAAGGTATATCGTTTTCCTGAAACCGTATACGGTTCGAGCCAGAACTGTTCCATTGTACTGCAATCGTTTGATGTGAATCCTTAATCTTTTTCATCTGGGCACTGATCAGATTGGTCATCATAAAGTTGTACCTGAAAGATAAGAGGGAAAAACTTACATCGATGAAAAAGCATCCATACATTACCAGTTTTAAGATTTTGCACTTATCGGCGATATATAGTTCTGATATCAATAAAACAATGATAGGGAAATACCAGAACTGGGGTACATATCGTGCCCACCAGGACTCCGGCATGATGATTACAGATAAGATAACCAAACCGATGATGTAGAGCCAGTTTTTTTTATACCCCCATCTTTCTGGATATCTGGACAGAAGTATAATGATCAGGGCAATCGACAAGAGGACGAGTCCGGAGAACATTGCCCCGAAACCTGCAATTCTGGTATCAATTGCATAGGAATTTACGACGTCATCTTTATTAACAGTAAATGGAATTTTAAGTGCTATTTGTCGACCATTTCCTACCATTGGATTATCTGGATGGCCAAAAAGGGAAACGAAAAATTTGCCGGCATCATTATGGTCTCCAAAACCGGGAGGGAGATTATGCTGCATAATATCAACCTTGTTTTCGCCCATTAGTGGGTAGAAAGGATGTTTGTAGTTGACAGTATTCAGAACATAGGTGCTGTATCCGACTACCAGAACTGCCACCATACCTGAAATCAGAGTGATCAGAAAAGCTTTGCGAAAGAATAGTTTCTGGTAATTTACCAATGCCAGCCAGGCAAGAAATGCGAATGAGAATAATACGATGTATACCAGACCGGTAAATTTAATATTCGCAGTTAAAATTATAATAGAAGCCAATACCATAAAGCTGAAATTACTGCGCTCTCTCACAGTCCAGGTGGAGACTACAAAGAAGCATAGGAGCAATATTGCTATCTGCCCGTCGACATATGTGCTTAATAATTGATTTACCGCTATAGGATTTAAGGCGGCAAATAAGCTTATTAAGATGCATTTTATTCCCGACAACCTATTTACGCTTAAAAGCAGGGATAAGCTAAGGCTGAAAGCGGCAGTAAGCAAAATAAAATTGGTGGCTTTACCAGTTTCAATACGATTGGTTAGACTATATAACGTGCTTTGTGGAATTTCAACCCCCTTGGAGTAATGATTAATATATAAAGCCATAATGACTGAGGGAGGCAATTCCTCCTTAGCAGGGTTCCAGCCTTTCTTCAACTGATAGATTTCCTCCATATGATATGACTGACCGTCGTACGAAACATCGTAAAAACTGGTGGCCACAACCATAGAAATGACAATCACCGCTAAACACGCAAGTAAAGATTTGAAGTAGGTAGCAACCTCCTTATAATAAGCCTTTGCAATAAAAAAATATAGTGCTGAAGCCAGTATAAATCCAGCAGGAAACTGCCACTTTGAGACACTAAGACCAATGAAAAACCCTAATGTTACGATCAGAAGCGTCATAGCGATAGTTATGATCAATATCCCTCCGATGGAAAATAAAATCTTCACTGTGTTCTTTGTCTCCTTCATATCAGACCTTTAAATAGATAATGAGAAAAAATGAGACTATCCAGCCTAAAAGTATGAATTGTAAGAATCTATTTTCAAGCAGCACAGTTGTTGGGCTGCCGCTTATACGCCAAACGAAAGTTAGCTGCAGATACCTCAAGACACCCAGGATTACCCAAAATGAAGTGAGATAGGTGCTTTCCCCGAAATTTGCAAGAATCTCCGGAGAAGTACAGTACATAACATAACAGACAACAACAGCAGTGGCCATCATCGTAATTGCAACATTTAAAAACTCGAGATTGTATCCCTGGATATTCTTTCGAGCCTTCTGCCCGGTCTCTACATAACTGGCAACATCATCCCTGCGTTTAGCCAGGGCAAGGAATAATGCGAGTACAAGGGTCATGACAATGATCCAGTGGGAGAGCTGCGTATCCGTGGCTTCCCCTCCAATCAAGATCCTGAGTACAAAGCCAGTTGCGATCAGCATTATATCCAGAAGGGAGATATGTTTGAGCTTAACGGTATAAAGGATATTCTGAAAAAGATATACTGCCGCGATAACCATTACCACGGTATTATTCAGGATGACGAATACTACTGAAGCAAGAATCAAAAGCAAAACAATAAGGAAAATACCTTCTTTTTTCGTTACTGCACCGCTCGCCAATGGTCTGTTCCTTTTTTTTGGGTGTATTTTGTCGCTTTCAATATCAAGCATATCATTGAAAACATAGACTGCGCTGGCCAGGAAAGAAAATCCAAGAAAAGTAAGTCCGAGATTATATAGCACATTCTGCTGCAACAGCTTTAAAGCGAAAAACGCAGGTAAGAAAATAAACAGGTTTTTACTCCATTGCGGGATTCTTATTAGTTGTAGATAAGAGCGCAGTTTTTTCATCGAGATTTGATTAATTTATAAACAAATATAATTATTTCCCGGAAAGGCGTGGACTTTAACTGCGCTAAAAAACATTGATCCGTGTAAAATATAAGATGAAAAAAAGCATGTACTGATCGATGAAAATTAGTTGTTCGTCGACACTTTGGAACCTTACTACTTATTACGCATAAATTAAGGACGTGGATCTTTTGCACACTAAAACCGGTGGCACGTAATTTTTTTTATGCGCTAATTTATGCCTTAAACACAATGTGTTTTTTAGTGAGGTAATTGAAAAAAGCAACAATAATGATTGCGAGAGCCTTGCAGACCTGAATATTCAGTTTGATGACCTCAAAAAACAGCCAAAGTATCAATTGATTCAGCGCAATGGCCAGCACTGAAAAAAGGATAAAGGACAAAAATTCATTCCTTTTTGAATGTTTGCTTTTTTCAAATACAAATGCTCTTGATAGTACATAATTGATAATAATTGCAATTACGATTGAAATCACATTGGCAACCAGATATTCAATTTTGGTGAATTTGATAAGAATGTTAAATGTAATAAATTCAATACATGCGCAAAATCCACCTACCAAAATAAATTTAAATACCTGTTGTCTGAAAATTGATCTTATAAATTCCAAAGTCTTATTTTTTATTTACTTGTATGGCGTCGTCAATCCTGTTGAGGATACTTTCATCGTGGAATTCGTCAAATTTTCTTGCGAAAAGCATGTTTGAACTTTCGATAGCGTCAAAATCAGACAGCACAAATGATTTGGGGTTTGGGTTGCCCTCAGACCAGTCTATATACCGCAGATTATCATTGATTACATTTTCCTGGTGCGGAGAGTTCATAATCAGGGTAGGTATAACAAATTCGTCTGTTCCCCAGCAATATTTCAGGAATCTGATCATCTTGGGGCTGTTATTGAATTTCTCATTCATATACGCAGCACATTCAGTGGATATTGTCCACCAGGTTGATTTATTTCCTCCGTATACTTTAGTGTATTCAGGGAACTTTCTGGCAGGTGTAAGCTTGTTGAGGATTCGCTCTGCGAAGAATTTACCTTTGAAATTAAAATCAGTCAAATGATATTTTTCATAACGGTCAAAAGCAGTCTTCCACCATTCTGAGTTGTGATCAGCGTCAAATGAAATGAAATTTTTACCCTTGTTCTGCTGCAGGAAGTTATAAATTTGTTCAGGATTGACAATGGGATAGTCCTGTCCGCTCAGCAGATTAATGAAATCATATTTAACACCCGAATCCAGTACTTCTGCTATAGAATTGAAAATGGCCTGTACGATAGTAAAGCCTCCCCAATTACATGCAACCCGGTTCTTAATCAACTTTACATTGGAGAATTCTTTAATACCCTCCAGTGCTGATGTTGGTACTTTGGCATCAAGGTGTATATAAAAATCAAATTGTGGGTGCTGCAACGTTTTAACTAACCGTACCAACTGACTGTGATTTTTGTGCGTAAGAATAATGTGGGCAACGCGCATACTTTAGAATGGATGGATGAGGAGGGTTGTATATCTATAATTTAGTTTCGAAGATACTGTTTCTTTCAAAAAAAACCTAATACCTTAGGTGTTATCTGTGTATGGGAATACCAGCGTAAAAATCAACTGTTTAGCAATTCAGATAAATCCCGATAAAGTGACCGTTAAAAACTTAGTTTTTCTTTCCTATGGAAGTTCGTCAGGATACTACCGGGCGATTTATAGTATCCTGAGTCTTGCTGCGTGGGTAAAAGAGAAAATCAATAATTTTCGCTTGATTGTGTATACTGATCAGCCAGAGTTTTTTAAAACTTATCTGGATGGTTTCAACATCACTTATATCATGCTAAGTCCGGAAATGCTAACTGAAATGCTGGCAGGGACTGGTTTTATTCACAGAAGAAAGGTGGCAGTAATAGACCTGACTTTCAAGAATTTCCCTGATGAAGACTTAGTATTTATCGATTCTGATTCCTTTTTCACAAATGAGCCAAAGCCATTTTTTGCGGAGTCGGATGATGCGGTAAGTCTCATGCATGTCAAAGAATACGATTTAGATGGCGGGCTCCGGCTGTTTAACCTGTTTGGCCAGGGGCAGTACCCGCAGGCTTTTATCGAGTATATATCGGACAGAACATTTTTGATCCGCGGCCAGCCTATGGTATTCAGTACGAAAGATTACAGTTGGAATTCAGGGATTATAGGCTTGACGAAAAACTTCAGTAGTTATATGAAGGATGTAGTCAAACTTACAGATGAATTTTATGCATATTCAAAGTGGTTTGTCAGTGAGCAACTGGCTTTTTCGTTTATTCTGCAGCGCACAACTACAATCAAATCTGCAGATAGCTTTGTTACCCATTACTGGGGTCCCCACCAGCGGATTTTGGTCGATAAGATCATTACCCGGCTCATCACTACTCAATCTTTTTCAGATTTTAAGAATAGCAAATTTATTCGTTCTTCAACAACCAGATTACGTCATATGGTAGAATGCGACCTGATTTATGAGCAACTGAAAATTGCCCTTCGCCAGCGCGATTTCATCTATACTACCAAGAAGGTTATACAATTGCTATTCCTCAAGATTTTTCACATTTCAATCAGGAAACGTAAATAGCCCGATCCTCTATTTGCGCATTTCCCATAACGCCCCTTCATATCGGAAAGGCTTTAATTGAATGTAATATTTCTCCTGCGCGGAAATGAAATCATATTGTTTGTCATAGTTTTCGCGCAGAATATTTTCGATTTTTATCCTGCTGAAAAAGCGGCAGGGATAGGAGGCCGGTATACCATAAAATACCGGAGGTACATGTTGTATAGTAACCCTGTCTTCGTTTTTATCATTGTAATGCATAAAATCCAGGAGAAGATAAGGGATCTTTGTTTGTTTGATCTCCTCAAGCAGCTGGTAAGGCTTACTAAGATATTGAAGGACATTGCAGATCAATAAAAGCTGGGGATCATTTTCTTTCATGCACTCTTCAATAGAATGATAGAATCTGACATGTTCATTTTCAAACTGCTTCTTTCCGGCCGCTACAAATTTTGGTTGTTCGATGATACACCACCTCAGTTTTTTGAGATGTTTGAGATAGTTAATATTCTGATAATAGGTGGTTCCCAGCGACCCTCCAAAGTCAATGACCGTCAGTTCATTATTGTTTAACGAAGCGAGGTATAAGAGGGTTTTGAGCAAGGGGAAATTCATCTGCACCTGATCATATGGAATACCATCCCGTTCATAAGGGATTTCGCCGTTTTTAACCTTTAATGTTGTTTCGATAATCCTGTTTAGAATATGATCCTGATCGTATCCTTCACACTTAGCCTCTGCCTCTTCAAAACTTTTGAATGAGCCTTTCCATCCGTACCTGAAACTATACCACCGTAAACTTGATATAATTGGTGGTGCTAATTCTTTCAGTAAATAATTTGCCATGGTATAGTTTTTAACTGTTTAGGACTCAAACCTGTTTAATACCCCCGCAACATAGCGTATTTGCTCTTCGGTATGTGCAAATGAACAGGGCAGGCTTAAAGTCCTGTGATGGATATCAGCTGAAACAGGGTAGTCAAAATGATGCAGATAATCCTTTAGTGCCGCCTGATCCTGTGGTGCTACAGGGTAATGAATCTCCGTTGCAATATCGTTTGCGGCAAGGTATGCTTTAAGCCGGTCTCTTTCCGGGTGAAGGATATTGTAGATATGGTATACGTTGTAGTAATTATCATCCAGCACAGGCTTGGTAAAAGAATCGTTAAGAAGGTCAAAGTAAATGGAAGCCAGCTTTCTTTTATGCTTGTTAATCTCATCCAGATGGGGGAGTTTGATCCTGAGAAAGGCAGCCTGTAATTCATCAAGTCTGGAGTTGTATCCAACAACCCCGTTATGGTATTTCTTTTCAGAACCATAGTTTCTCAGTTGCCGAAGTTTGTTATAGTCCTCTTCAGATTGACAGATAACGGCACCTGCATCACCCAGTGCTCCCAGATTTTTTGTCGGATAAAAACTGAAAGCCGCGAAATCACCAAATGTCCCCGCCAGTTTCCCCTTATACCTGGCACCATGTGCCTGAGCACAGTCTTCTATAACTTTCAGCTTGTGCTGTTTTGCGATTTCCAGAATTGGGTCCATTTCGCAGCACTGTCCATATAGATGAACAACCATGATGGCCTTCGTTTTTGCAGTAACTGCATCAGCGACCGCCACTGGGTCTATGTTATAAGTACGGGCATCAGGCTCTGCAAGCACCGGGCTTAATCCACAGTGGATTATTGCGAGAATGCTAGCTATATATGTGTTTGATGGAACTATAATCTCGTCGCCAGGCTTAAAGCCACAGCATTTCAGCGATAAGATGAGCGCATCGAGTCCATTTGCTACCCCTACGGCATATTGCTCCTGATGATACAGCGCAAATTCTTTTTCAAAAGCTGCTACTTCCTCACCAAGAATATACCATCCTTTATTGAGGAATTCGGAAAACTTAACCTTTAGCTTTTCCTCAAATGGCTGATTTAATATTTTAAGGCTTTCATACGGTATCATAAGGCTCATAGATGTAATCTTTTGGATCAAAGGCTGTCGAGGCTAAAACTAAAAGTATAGCGTTCGGAGAAAAATTATGCATAACATGCCAGTCTTCAGGCAGTAATATCAAACATTTCTCGGGGCTGTCAAGTGTAAAGATTTCTGTTGTAATGCCGTTGTTATTGCTGATCTCACACGATCCCTGAATACAGATTGCAGCCTGGTGGGTCTCATGATGACGGTGGCCGCCACGGTCAGAATGATCTACAGAATAAATATAAAATAAGCGTTTGATCTCGAAGGGAACGATACTGTCGAGAACGGTAAGTATACCACGGCTATCTTTAAACGTTTGTATATTGATGATATGTGCCATGTGTCAATAAGTTGTTATCTATAAAATCTAATATACCAGGGCTGTTGATCACATCAAATTTTCTTGCAAAAAGATCAGTGGACGCAGCCAGTGCATCTGCATCTTCCTCATTTAATATTTTTGGATTTGCCCCGCCGGCGCTCCAGTCAATATATCGGTAATTATTATTCACGATCTTATCCTTTAATGGGGAATTAAGCAAAATTGTCTGAAATACAAATTCGTCAGTAGCCCAGCATAACCAGAAGAAATTCCTTAATTTACTGTCATTCTCAACCTCATTTACAACAAACATTGCTGTTGCAGGACTCAGCATCCAGAACATTGACTTTCCAAATGGCTGAAGTTTATTGGGCAAGGTTCTTTTGGGCATGATAGAATTGATCAGTTGTTCAATCCTGTATTTGCCTTTAAAACTATATGCTGATAAATGATACTTATTCATTCTCAGCAGTCCTTCAGTCCAGTCGTTATTAATGTCGCGGTAACTCAAAAACTCCTTTCCTATATTACTCTCAAAAAAACCATTGATATACTCAGCACTTTTTATCGGATAATCCTGTCCGCTCAAAAAATTGATAAAATCATATTGTATACCTGCAGCAACGATTTCTTTGATACATTCAAAAGTTGCCATCACGGTACTAAATCCTGCCCATGTCACATCTACCCGATTTTTTATAAAATAAACATTGGGTAGTTTCTGCAGATAAAGGTGCGGACTGATGTCAAATTTTTTGTCTACATGGATATAAAAATCAAAATTTTTATGCTGTAAGTTTCGGATCATCCTCTCGGTTTGTCCTGGATTGGTATATGTTAGAATTAGATGGGCAACGCGCATTATAAGGGCATAGTTATTTGCAGATGTGCAAGATACCTATCAATTATTAATAAACGATTAAAATCGCTTTATTTATAACCTGTGGGAGTAAATGAGCGTACTCAGCAGCAGGTCCTTCAAAAATCAAGGTATATTCCAATGAAAATAAGTACTTTTACTACACATGAAGCGCACCTCCATTATTAGTGTCAATTTTAATCAGCCAGAAGTAACGATCGACTTTCTCAGGTCCATAAAAGTTCATGCAAATCTGGCACTAACAGAAGTAATTTTAGTTGATAACGGAAGCAGGGAAAACCGCGAGGCTGATTTTTTAGCTGAGTTTCCCGGGGTCATCTATATCCGTTCTGAACACAATCTGGGCTTTGCAGGAGGAAACAATCTTGGTATCAACAGGGCCAGCGGTGATTATTTACTGCTACTGAACAACGATACCGAAATCACTTCCGGATTGATTGAAACTTTGACAAACGAACTGGATAACAATGCAGATATCGGATTGGTTTCGCCTTTACTGCTGTATTTTGATGCCCCAGAAGTTATTCAATACGCAGGGTTTTCTGAAATGAATTACCTGACCTGCCGCAATAGCGTAATAGGGGGGATGGAACTCAATACCGGTCAGTATGATCAGGACAGCCGTGAAACCGCATTTTGCCATGGTGCAGCGATGATGTGCAGAACCGCGGATCTGAAATCCGTGGGTTTGATGGAGGAACAGTTCTTTTTGTATTATGAAGAACTTGACTGGTGTGAAAAGTTTAAGAGGGCAGGGAAAAAGATCTGGTTTACGGGTAAAACTAAAGTTTACCATAAGGAATCAATGAGCGTAGGTAAGGAAAGTATTATCAAAACGTATTTTATGACGAGGAACAGGATACTTTTTATCAGGAGAAATACCAGCATGCTCAATACACTGCTGTTCTGTATCTATTATATCAGTTTTGCTTCACCCAAACAAATACTGATTTATCTTGGAAAAGGACGGAAAGATTTAGTGAAATGGTTTTTTCGTGGAATAGGATGGAACCTCAGCCATTCAAAAGATAGTACTGAATTAGGTTTTAAAATTTAAATATTGATGATTATAATTTTCTGGATCAGCATTTTTCTGATCGTTTACACATTTGTTGGTTATGGCTTTGTACTTTATATCCTGGTAAAAATCAAAGGTATATTTAAAAAACCTTTTGCATTTAAAACCGAAGCGCTGCTGCCAACTGTTACTGTACTGATTGCTGCCTACAATGAAGAGGATATCATCGAAGAAAAAATAGAAAATACCCTGCTGCTGAATTACCCCAAGGATAAGGTCCAGGTGATTTTTATCACCGACGGTTCTTCAGACAGTACCGCCGAAAAAGTCAGCGGATTCAATGAAGTTACCCTGCTTCACCAGGATATCAGGGCCGGAAAGATGGCCGCGATTAAAAGGGCCATTCCCTTTATCGAAGGAGAGATTACTGTGTTTACAGATGCAAATACGTTTCTTAACAAAGATGCGCTGCTGGAATTGGTAAAGCATTACCAGAATCCTAAGGTGGGTGCCGTTGCAGGAGAAAAAAGAATTTTGGTTGATGAAGTCGCGGATGCAAGCTCGGCGGGGGAAGGCTTTTACTGGAAATATGAATCGAAGCTCAAAAAATGGGATTATGAGTTGTATTCCAATGTAGGTGCTGCAGGAGAGCTTTTCAGTATTCGTACCGTACTATATCAGCCTGTAGAGAGTGATACTATCATTGACGACCATATGATTGCCATGCGTATTGCTGAGAACGGTTACATCATCGCTTATGAACCCGGGGCATATGCTATGGAAACTGCTTCGGCAGATGTAAAAGAGGAACTCAAAAGAAAGATCAGGATTGCTGCGGGAGGGATACAATCCATTCTTCGTTTAAAAAAAGCGGCAAACCCTTTTAACAATCCGGTATTTACCTTTCAGTATATCAGTCACAGGGTTTTACGCTGGACAATCACGCCATTTCTCCTGTTTCTGGTATTTATCCTGAATGCGGTCATCGCGGTTGATACACATAGTACTTTCTACCAGGTATTCTTCGTACTGCAGGTGCTTTTTTATCTGCTAAGTATTACAGGCTTATACTTTGAGCGCCGAAATATTCGCGTAAAGGCGCTTTTCATTCCATATTATTTTTGTGTGATGAACTATGCAGTACTTGCGGGTATCATCAGGTATTACAAAAAGAATCAGAGTGCGGCCTGGGAAAAATCAAAAAGGAAAATCTGATTTCCGGCAGCAGAGGGTTCAAAGGCTATGCTCATGATGTAACCGGAATTGATATCAATGGTTGTCAGTTCCCAATTACTGGTCAATCCATTAATTTTTACCGGAATTTTGTCTCCTTCAGGCATACAGCTGATCGTATTCAGCTCATTGATCAGGCCCGATCCCATACCTTTCAGGAATGCTTCCTTTCTGGTCCACAGGCGGAAGAATTCCTGACGGGGACTGGCACTCTGTTTCAGATAGTCTGATTCTTCGTCAGAAAATGTATAATCGGCAACAGACTGATAGTCAAAATTCGGTTTCACAAATTCAACATCAATTCCTATCCGCTGCCTTGCAATTGCGATCACTGCCTGGTTATCCGAATGGGATACGTTAAAATGAATTTCCTGGTGTTCCGCAAGCACCGGCTTTTTATTTTTAGCTTGTGTGATATGTATTTCGCGGGGCTCTAAAGTTAAGGTATCCGCAAGTAATATTTTTAATATTGCCCGGGTAATGATAAACTGCTGGGCATCTTTTTTCTGGTGAAAACGCGCGGCATAAGACCTTTCTTCTGCTGTTAGGATCTGCACATAACTTGTCAGAACAGGAAGCTGACTATTTATGTCGATTACCCAGATATCAATCCTGCCTTGGGAGCTGTCGAGCGATCCGGTTTCCCGAAGCTGAGGTATACCCTCACCAGTTACACTATAGTCTGACACAATACATTTATGACACGTTATCTAAAACTTCCTGCAGTTTTCTTGCAAAGGACTTATCATATGGTGACAGAAGCATAGTTTTATGATCTCCGGGAACATCATACACTTCTACGCCCTTCTTCGCATACTTAGACCATCCGAGTGACTTATAATCTTCCACAAAGTAAACATTGTCCGTTGCCCTGAACAAATGGATCTTTTCATCGAAAGGAGCAAGTTTATAAGCCTGATAAGCGATTTCATATTTCTCATCAATTCTGCGCATGATCTCGTAAATAGCTCCCTGCCGCTCTTCCTTCACTTCATCTATCCCTAATATAGCATTTACCTTTTTCGAAAGCAGATATCCCTGGTATCCCAGGGTCTTTTTTGGATTGCGGATCAGTGATTTGATAATCCACCAGAATTTTGGAAGCTGCTTTTTGATTTTTTCAACATACACATCCATTCCTGTTCCATGGAAATCAAGATTTTTCGCATTTGTATCAAAAATAGCCAGAAGTTTAATCTCATGACCCATCAGTCTTAGCTGTCTTGCCATTTCAATAACCACATAGCCGCCAAATGAATATCCTGCCAGTGCATAAGGCCCTGTCGGGTTTTGTGCAAGAATACTGTCTATATAATATCTGGCAATGTCTTCCATGTTATCCATTGGTTCCTCCACGCCGTCAAGCCCCTGCGCCTGAATACCGAATACAGGTTGTTCCGTATCTACATGCAGCCCTATGCCGCTAAAGTTCAGAACATTGTAACCGCCACCATGAACGATGTAGATCGGTGTTTTGGAACCCGAAGGTTTAATGGGCACCAGTGAAGTGTAGGCTGTGGGCCTGTTTTGTCCGTCAAACAGCCTGGCCAGCGTTCTGACCGTAGGATATTCAAAAAGGGTTGCCAGTGGCAGTCCATGGCTGTTTACCTTTTCGATCTGGATCATAAACTGAATCGCAATCAGCGAATGTCCCCCCAGTTCGAAGAAGTTGTCATCAATACCGATACTTTTAATATTGAGCAGTTCCTGCCATATTTTTACAATCTCCTTTTCCGTTTCTGTCTGAGGAGCAGTGTAGTTAATCTGATTGGCAAAGTGCTGCTGATCGGGCGCTGGAAGTGCAAGTTTGTCAATTTTACCGCTGCTGGTACGGGGGAATTCTTTCAGCCATACAAACACCGAAGGAATCATATATACAGGCAACCTGTGCTGTATTTCGGTCCTTACATAACTTGTGTCTTCCTGTCCGTTTGATGAAGAGATATAAGCCACCAGCCTTTTCTGTCCATTATGGTCTTCTTTTGCGGTGACTACAGCCTGTGCAATTCCGGGAACGCGGTTGAGCATAACTTCGATCTCTCCGATTTCAATTCTGTATCCCCTGATTTTAACCTGATCGTCATTACGGCCGATAAATTCTATATTGCCGTCAGTTAAGATCCTTGCAAGATCTCCGGTACGGTAAATGCGTGTCTGACTATTATTTTGCAGGCTCAGCTGCACAAATTTCTGACTGGTAAGTTCCGGCTTATTCAGATAGCCCGAAGCCAGACTGGCGCCGGAAATACACAGCTCTCCGATTTCTCCGTCATTCAGAATTTCCAGGTTTTCACTGGTAATATAAATTTCCGTATTTGCTATTGGTTTTCCAATGTTGGGTAATCCCGGCCAGCGCGAGGGACTTCCGCTGAGTTTGAGTTGCGTAACCACATGGCATTCTGTGGGACCATACTGGTTGTATAAAACACAGCCAGGTATGTTTTTAAAGAAGTTCTCTACCTGCGGCGTAATTTTTAGCTGTTCTCCGGCGGTCATTACCTCCTGCAGAGCAGATGGAAATGTTTCTATACTGCCCGCTGTTTCTGCGAGAAACTGGAGGGCCACAAAGGGCAGGTAAATCCTGTTGATTTTGTTACGCTCAATCTTTGCCAGCAGGTTGTCCGGGTTTAACCTCATCACGTCATCTATCAGGATCAGCAAGCCGCCGCTGGTAAGGGTGGCAAATATCTCCTGAAAGGATACATCAAATGTTAAGGGTGCAAACTGTAAGGTCTTGCTGTCAGCCGTAGCAACAGAGTTCTGGTTTTGCCATAGAATCAGGTTAACCAGTGCGCGCTGCGTAAGGTAAACTCCTTTTGGTTTTCCGGTAGATCCTGATGTATATAAAACATAGGCATTTGGATTTTCAAAAGAGAGTGCCTGTTCAGGCAGGCTGTAAGTGCGGTCAAAATCTATGGTTTCAAGATCAAGTTTATTAAAGAACTTATTTTCTATGGCACTTGCCACGCAGAAATTAAGCCCTGAATCATCAATGATCTGATTCAATCTGTCTTCAGGATAGGTAGGGTCCAGCGGAAGGTATGCTTTCCCGGCTTTGAGGATGGCAATGACAGCCACTACCATGTTTAATTCCCTGGTCGTACTGATACCGATGATCTCTTCATCTGGAGCATAATGTAAAATTGCCCTGCTCAGGTTATCAGCCCTGATATTCAGATTGCTGTAACTGATAGATTCATCTTTGAAACTGATTGCTGGTTTGTCCTTAAAACTTTGTGCAGCATTTTCAAATAACTGCTGGATGGTGATATTCCCGAGTTCAGTTTTCTCTCCTGAACTGCTCACCTGTTTTCTGTTGGAAAACGTAGTGGTTCTCTTAAAAATTGGTTGTTTAAGATAATCGGCAGTGCCCGGTACGAGGAGGTCACTGATCTTATTTGCAGGACGTGCAACTATAAAATTCAGAATCTGCAGATAGCCGTCCATCATCTGACGGATCGTTTGTTCATCAAATAACTGGGTATTGAAAGACCATTCCAGTGTCAGTGATTTCTCTGATCCGCTGGCGTTGATGAACAGTTCAAAACTTTCGTATTCCCTGGGGTTACTGATCAGTTTATATTCCAGTCCCTCAAAAGATACATCATCGTCAAGCCCCATATCCACATTGAACACTACCGGTACCAGTGGTATCCGTGAGGGATCTCTTGCAATCTTGAGTTTGCGCAGCAAGTTTCCCCAGGTGATCTGCTGATGATCAAATGCATCCAGTATTCCGGGTTTTCTTATTTTGAGATATTCTTTGAAACTGTAATTTTTGCTTGGGCTGCTCTTTAGCGGGAGCAGGTTTACACAATGTCCAACCAGGTTGTAATTTCCGGTGATGGATTGTCCGGATGCGGGCAGGCCTACAACAATTTCTTTCTGGCCTGTTATCAGCTGAAGGAAGATCTCAAAGGACGATAATAAAGTAAGAACCAGACTGGTCCCTTCAGTTTTGCCTGTAGCTTTTAAACCCTGAACCAGATCAGTATCAAGCCGGAAATCCAGGCGCTTGCTTTTAAATGTGCGTGCTGCCGGCCGCGGATAAGTGGTGGGCATATCCAGCACCGGGATATCTTTGTTATATTGTTGTAACCAGTACTGTTCTATAGTTTCACGTTCCTTACTGTCTGCAAAATGAAGCTGTTCATTAGCAAATTCTGTAAGGAGTTTTGCTTCGGGCAATACCGGGGCTCGCTGGCCTGCCAGGGCAGAATAAAATTTACTGATATCCTGTAGTATGATACCCAGTGACCAGCCATCGCAAATAATATGGTGCCCGGTGAAAGTAAAGTGATATTCCTGATCGGAGAGCTTATGAATACCTGCTTTAAACAGTGGGCCGTCCAGCAGATCAAAGAGGTGCAGGGCATCTCCGGTAATATATTCGTTCAGCGACTTTTCCTGGTCTTCCGGAGACAATTGAGAAAGATCAGTGTAAGTAAGATAATCTGTTACCTGATCAAGAATGATGATTGTTGAGCCATCTTGACTAAAAACTGACCGGAGCGCTTCGTGCCGCTGTGCCAGCTTCTCAAGCGCCTTCTTTAAAAAGCCAGCTTTGACATCGCCTTTTAGCCTGAGAGATACAGATTCATTATACCCCCTGCTTGCATCCTTTCCACCCAGCATACAAGAAGTCCAGATTTCCTTTTGTGGTTCTGTCGCAGGTGCTGTATTGAGCACCTCGCCACGGGCAAAAGGATCAAAATCTACCTTCTTGTAGGTTATCTCATCTAATAGTTCTGTCATTTCTCATTTATTTTACTCCAGCTGGAGGTAATTGTCCGGATTATCTGGGTCAACGATGAACCAGGCCGGATTTCCTGCCTTATCTCTACCAAGTCTCGCTCCCTCAACGGGTGGTTTCATACCCTCAGCCTTTTCTGGCTTAGCTGGTGCGGAATGGGGAATTAAATTCACATTCATCAATTCATGAATGCTTTCTCTGAACTTTGCTGCGATCAGATCAATCTCCTCAAGTGTATGCGCTTCGGTAAGAAAACATGGGAAACCGTCCCAGATATGGATTCCTTTTTCACGCATCAGTGTAAATAATAACTCACTGTATGGATATTCTTGTTTGAATTTAATTTTCCATAACGAACCAAAGTGGGCAGCGTACAGGGGAAGATCAAACTCCTCAGCAGTATTATTCAATAAGCCTGCCAAATAAGTTGTGTTGTCGTTTAAGGTTTTCTGGAATTGCGTTCCTTTTCCCTTCAGATACAGGAGAGTAGCTCTTCCTGCAGCCAGTGCCAGGGGATGTCTTACAAAGGTTCCTGCGAAGTAAGTAACACCAATTTCAGGAAAGGAGTCGTCTCCATATTGCCAGAAACCACCGTCAAGCGCATCCATAAATTGTTTTTTTCCGGCGATGGCACCGATTGGCATACCACCTCCGATTACCTTTCCGTAAGTGCCCAGGTCAGCCTGTATCCCAAATATAGCCTGTGTTCCACCCTGGTGTGCACGGAAACCTGTAATTACCTCGTCAAAGATCAGCACACTTTCCGATTGAAGTGTAATCTCCCTCACTTCTTTTAAGAAAGCTACAGGTTGAAATTCAGGTCTTCTGCTTTGTACAGGCTCTACAAGTACCGCAGCAATTTCAGCAGCTCTTTCCCTGATGATCTGTAAACTTTCGTCAGTCCCGTAATCCAGGATCAGCATGTTTTGTACAGCCTCTGGCATAATGCCCGGAGCTGCGGGGAAACTTTTTAATTTTTTAGTCCCCCTGATAATTACCTCATCATTGATCCCGTGATAAGAACCGGAGAAAGCCACGATTAGTGAACGGCCTGTTACTGTTCTGGCAATCCTGATGGCGCCAAGTACAGCTTCTGAACCCGTGTTGCACAGCGCAGCACGGTCGAATCCGGTAAACTCACAGATAAGTGCACTCACCTCACCCGCCAACTCATGCTGCGGGCCAATTTCATATCCTTTCTCAATTTGGTCCAGTACCGCAGCTTTCAGCACAGGATGCTGATAGCCCAGTAAATTAGAGCCAAAGCCATTCAGGGCATCTACATATTCATTTCCGTCGATATCCCATAAATGGCTGCCGAGCGATTTGTTGGTGACGATAGAATAAACGATCTCTTTCGTGTAGGGTTTAAATCCTGATACTACCCTCGGATCGGCCATCTGTGCCCTGTTTTTTTGCGTATAGGCCTTACTTCCGGCTGTTTTTTGATTGTAACGCAGCGTTAGCTTATCCAGAAAATCTTTCTGTGCTGGTTCTAAAGAAGCAGACTGTTTTTCTATTCTTGCTACTGCACCAAATGGTTTTTTAATTTCTGCGAGTTCTTCAGCTGAAATGCCTGCTAAAGAAAGGTCCTGTTCTGCTGAGTTGGATGATAAAAATGAGGGTGCAAATTTTACCGGTGAAGGAGCAACTGGTGTAACATCCGGCATAATACTTTCAGTATAGGTCAGCCGCGCACTTGCCTCATCAATTATATGGGGCACGCCCTTCATCAGTTCAACTTGTTTGGATAGAAGCTGCAGCTGTTGTGCGATAAGGCCCAGTGCAGAATCTGAGGGCGTAAAAGCTCCTGAAGGCTGTGCTGTGCTGCTCCGCATTGGTGCTGCTGCAGCTGCGGCCGGAGCAACCGGTGCTTTTTCTGCAGGGAGGCTTTGGTCTACAAAGGAAGCAAGGGTCTCTATTGTGGAATACTCTTCATTCAGCTGTCTGAAAGTGATGGGCAGTGCAAACTCCTTTTTAAATATAAGGGCTACCTGTGTTAGCAGGAGTGAATCCAGCCCGATCTCAATGAAGCTCATATGCGGTGTTACACCTTCCATTTCAATTCCTGAAGCATCTTCCAGGATCTGTTTTATTTTGTCTATTAAAGTATCTTTCCTCATGGCAGTAGGTGCTTCTGTTATCGGTTGGTTAATCGTGTATGATAGTAGTTTGGGTTCTGCCCAAAATCTTTTCTTATGGTAACTGTAAGTCGGCAGATCAATTGTCCGTCTTTTCTGATTTTGATAGAAAGCCTGCCAGTCAGGGTTTATGCCCAGCTGCCATACTTTTCCCAGTGCATTCAAAATGGAATCACATGCTCCTGATACTTCTTTTTTATCCAGGCTGGCAATGGCATTGAAACTGGTTTTTGTTCCGTGCTGCCAGGCAAGGGTTGTACAGCTATTTCCGGGTCCGGACTCTATCAGCAGGGGGTTATCAAGTTTCAGGATGGTATCTATCGCGGGAGAGAAGAGAACGGTGTTCCTGAGATGATTTGTCCAGTAGGCAGGGTCCTGAGCTTCAGCATCGGTCAGAAATTCACCTGTTGCAGTAGATACAATTGGCTTCTGTGGCTTTTTTAGCTTTACCTGCTCAACGACCCCGGCAAAAGCTGCCAGCACGGGCTCCATCATCCATGAATGAAAGGCATGACTGGTAAGCAGTTTTTTGTGCAGGATTTGTTTTTCATCCAGCAGCTGCTGAAATAACTGGATATCTTCATCAGTTCCTGCGACTACGCATAACCTTGGGCTGTTTACAGCGGCAACAGACAGTGCTGGAGGAAGGAATTCTTGGATAGCCTCAAATGGAGAACGTACACTCAGCATACTTCCCCCCGGCAGCTTACTCACCAGCTCACCCCTTGTGGCGATCAGTCTAAGCCCGTCTTCCAGCGAAAATACGCCCGCCAGATGTGCAGCAACATACTCACCGATACTATGTCCGCAAAGTATCGAAGGCTGTATTCCCCAGCTCATCCATAATTTGGCAAGGGCATAGGAAATTACAAACAGGGCAGGTTGTGTATATTTTGTATTGCTGATATCGTCTTCTGCCTGCAAAGTACTTTCAGTATAGATCACCTCACGAATATCCTTATCAAGATGCATTGACAGGATGTCTGCGCATTCATCAACAGCGGTTCTGAATACCTGTTCATTGTGATAAAGCTCAGCGCCCATGTTGAGGTATTGCGCGCCCTGACCCGGAAACATAAATACGGTTTCTCCAGGCAGTCTTTTTAGTGGACTGGCCGACAATGGTATTTGTGCTATTGCGGTATCAAATTCCTGTTCTGTACCTGCAACAATAAAATTGCGGTAGTTAAAGTTTTCCCGGGTAGTCTGCAACGTGTAGGCTACATCAGCCAGGTTGATCTCTGGAGAAGCAGTCAAATACTCTTTTAAAACAGACCGGTAGGCTTGCAGGCTTTCAGATGATTTTGCAGACCAGCTGAGGAGCTGTTTTGTTCTGCCCTGATCTTCATTTGCCGGTTCAGGATGATCGTGTTCTTCCATTACCACATGGACATTGGTACCACCCACACCAAATGAGCTTATACCGGCGCGCCTGACTGTTACAGTATCCCATGATTTGAGTTTTTGGTTCACATAAAATGGTGACGAATCAAAATCAATATTGGGATTTGGCCGGTTAAAGTTTATAGAAGGAGGTATCTCTTTATGGTATAATGCCAGGGTGGTTTTAATCAGGCCTGCCACACCAGCCGCAGCCGTCATATGGCCCATATTGCTCTTGATTGAACCTATGGCACAGTATTGTTTCTCAGTTTGTTCACCAAAGGCCTGTTTTAGTCCTTCAATCTCAATTGGATCTCCAATAGGTGTTCCGGTGCCATGTGCTTCTATATAGGATAGGCTCGAAGGATCAATATCTGCATCACTGATTGCCATTGATATTGCTGCAGCTTGTCCCTCGGTACTTGGGGCTGTGAAACTGCCTTTATTGCTGCCGTCGTTATTTACACCGGTACCTTTAATGACCCCATAAATAGTATCACCATCCAGCTTTGCAGCTGCCAGTGTTTTTAGAAGCACAACTCCCGCACCGTCACTGAAAACTGTTCCTGTAGAACTTTCATCAAAAGACCTGCAATGTCCGTCTTTGCTCAGCATGGCGCCTTCCTGATAAATGTGGCCACTTTTAACCGGGGATGTAATGCTTGCCCCGCCTGCTAAAGCCACATCACACTGATTTTTGCGCAAGCTTTCCACAGCTTGTGAAATGGCAAGGAGGGAAGTTGAACAGGCTGAAAAAACACTGACTGCAGGTCCTTTCAGATCCAGTTCGTAGGCTGTTCTGGAAGAAATATAATCTTTTTCGTTGACCGTCATTACCTGGAAACTCCCAACCTGGTCAATGAGATCGGTATTTCCTGCAACATTGTGCTGGTAATAGCTATTGTTTCCTGATCCGGCGAATACACCGATCAGTCCGTCATATACGGATGGGAGGTATCCCGATTTTTCAAGTACATCGCGGCTGATTTCCAGGAAAATGCGCTGCTGAGGGTCCATCACCTCTGCAAGCCTTGGGTTGATGCCAAAAAATAAGGGGTCAAATAATTCAGTATCTTCAATGATCCCTCTTGCAGGTACGTAATCCGGATCATTCTTTATTTCGTCGGGTATTGAATGGTCCAGTTCTTCCTCGCTGAAAAAACTGGTAGTTTCTTTGCCGTTGCGCAGTACATCCCACAGTTCATCAATAGTTCTGGCGCCGGGGAAACGTGCTGCCATGCCAATGATGGCGATCGGCTGTCCTGAATCAGCAGATTGCGTTAGTTTCCTTTCTGGTTTTTTGCCCGGTGAAGCCGGATTCAGAAAATTTACGATCTGGCTGATGCTTGGAAACTGATACAGCTTCGTGATCGGCAGTTCAATACGGTGTTCTGACCGTAGCAGGGAAACTGTTTTTAAGGCGAGTAAAGAGTTACCGCCAAGCTCAAAGAAGTTATCGTTTATACCTACGGTATCCAGTTCCAGTACGGATGCCCATGCAGCAGCGATTTGCTTTTCTGCGGCTGTTTTTGGCGGACTGTATAAAACGGACATCTCCGGACGTTTACGTTCTGGCTGCGGCAATGCCTTTTTATCCACTTTACCGCTGCTTGTTTTTGGCAGGTCCTGCATCCATATAAAAGAGGAGGGAATCATGTAATCCGGCAACTTTGCTTCAAGGTATCTGCGTACCTGGGCTGTGCTTTCGGTTCCGTTATCTGCCACAAGGTAAGCCAGCAGCCTGCTCTGGCCAGCCGCATCATTTTTAGCAATTACTATAGCCTGTTTGATACCCTCAATTGCATTGAGCAGGACTTCGATCTCTCCAAGTTCAATCCTGTAACCCCTGATCTTCACCTGGTCATCTCTTCTTCCCAGGAAATCTATAGTGCCATCCTCAAGGATGGATGCCAGATCTCCCGTCAGGTACATTCTGTTCTCTACACCATCAACACTGATCCGCACGAACTTTTCTGCAGTCAGTTCAGGCCTGTTCAGGTAACCTGCGGCAAGGCTTATTCCCGCAATGGCCAGTTCCCCGGTTTCTCCCTGCGGCATCAGGTTTTTATCCTGATCTATAATATAAATTGCAGTGTTTGAAACTGGTATTCCAATATTTGGTAATAATGGCCATTTATCTGCAGCTCCGTGCAGTGCAAGTTGTGTAACCACATGACACTCTGTTGGCCCATACTGGTTGTAAAGTACACAATTGTTCAGTCCATTAAAAAAGTCCCTCACCTGGGGAGTAATCTTCAGCTGTTCGCCGGCAGTGATTACTTCTTTCAGGCTCTGCGGAAAATGAAGGGCGCTGCTTGCTGCCTCCGCAAGAAACTGAAGGGCAACAAAAGGAAGAAAAATACGGTCGACCTGTCTTTCACTGATATATCTCAGCAGGTTCACAGGGTCCAGCCGCAGGTCATCACTCACCAGCACCAGAGTTGCGCCAGTCGTAAGTGTTGCGAAGATCTCCTGGAATGAAACATCAAAACTTAAGGGTGCAAACTGTAGAGTTCTGCTGTCAGGGCCAGTAACCGAATGCTGATGCTGCCACAAGATTAAATTTGACATTGCTTTCTGTGTCATATACACTCCTTTGGGAATACCCGTGGAGCCTGATGTATATAACACATAAATATTTGGATTTTGCTTTAATTCAGTGTTTTTCAGCTCGGATGGCAGGCCCAGCAGAGCGGAAGAGCAGGTTAATCCAAGGTTGCCAAAGAACGCTTCGTCCTGTAATGTTGTTAAACAGGTTTTGATACCAGAGTCAGTGATGATCTGCTGAAGCCTTTGTATGGGGTAAGCCGGATCTAAAGGTAAATAGGCTTTTCCGGCTGCAAGCACTGCCAGCACCGCAACGATCATGTCAACAGAACGGCTTGTACTCACACCAATAAGCTCCTGCTCAGCTGCGCTGAGGACAATACTGCTACTTAAGCGTTGTACTCTTTCCTGCAGAGCAGCGTAGGTTACATGCTCATTTTCAAATGATACGGCAATATGTTTTGGAAAACGTTTTACGGTATCTTCGAAGAGATTATAGATGAGTGGAAGATGGTCTGTATCGTTAAAAACTTGTTTATTTATGTTTTCCATTGAGTTCCAATTTTTTTAACTGATCGTAGATTTCTTTTTTAACGAACAGGCGCTTTAATGCGACGGTAGAATGCACCAGAACATAGCCGGCTTTTCTTAGCTTGTCGCAGCTGTTTTTAATCCTGAAATGGAATGCCTTATCTTTTGTATTGTAAATTTCATCAAATTCGACCAGTATTGCTTTCACATCCAGCTTATCTTCTACAATTGAGTCAATTACCTTATATTCAGCACCTTCTATTTCAAGTTTAAGTAAATCAACATGTGCATGTCCAAGTTGTTTCATCATATTTCCCAGGCGATCTACAGGCGCTTCAATAAAACTCTTGGAGTCTGTAAACAAATAAGCAGAATGCGAGGAGTAATTCTCCCTTTCCGGGTCATAAAATTTGAGAATATCTTTTTTATCCCAAAGGCCAACTGCAACAAATTCAATTTCATTAAATTGTTCTGGCTTGATTTGATATACATAAGGGTTCAGCTTTTTGTCGAGTGTTAAAGGTGTACCCTTATTAACGTACGCCTTTACTTCTTCAAAATGATTGATGCCATAGGGCGAAGGATCAAAAATGTATACCCTGGAATCAAATTTCATTTTGAGCTCCGTGTCAAAAGAAATGTCCTCACCGGCTCCAACACAATAAACTATAGAATCTGAATTCAGAAAATGATCAGGTACAAGATAACCGCATCGCTCCGAACCGAAATAGCTCAGATTTTGCAGCGGGTTTACGTTGGACTGTGGGTGGATACCCAGCATTTTTTTTATGAGTTGCGTCGCCATTAAATGATACTATTTTTATTCTTTTTAAGCCCTTGTTTGCTTTTTTTTTTGAATCTGCTTCTATTAACCGGGAGATACGAAAGTACAAATTCTTGTAAAGATGCCATGGGCGCATTTGACTTTAATCGATTTTCTCCCGCTTCCTTTATTGGGAAAATGTTTTATAATAAGAGTTTTTTCATCTTAATCAGTTCTTTACAATTATCAAGCCTGTTTTTCATCCACTGATATTATTTAAATTTATTTGTCCGGACATTCTTAAAATGAGTTTGTGTAAACAAAACAGGCAGTTATTTTATTATACGTGTTATTATTTTACACAATTATATTCAATACTTTTGGGACTAATAAGAACAGGTCAAACCCGGTAGAGATTTCCTTATGGAAAAAGATGAAATTGTCATTAGCGAGATATTGGCCGCAGCCAAGTCCTTATTTGGTAGGTTGGGGTTGAAGAAGACTACTATTGATGATATTTCCGCGGCTTCGGGAAAGGGGAAAAGTACGCTCTATTACTATTTTCCCGGCAAGAATGAAATATTTGAAGCTGTAGTTAAAGATGAAATGCAGACAGTGATTAGAAATCTGCAGGTTACAGTGGACGCTGCCTCATCTGCAAAAAACAAACTGAAAGCCTTTCTGACCAGTCAAAGTGCCGCGATCATAGAATTACGCAGTCTCTATAAGGTATTGTTTGAAGATATGATCGAGTCGCGCAAGATGTTAATGCCTTTGCGGGTCAAATATGAAAACACCCAGATTGAAATGATCTCAGGGATCATTCAGGGAGGTGTAGCATCGGATGAGTTTAAATATATGTCTGACACACATATCCACAAACTGTCATTGGTACTGATTATAGCTTTCAGGGGCCTACACTTTCCCTTGTCTATAAATCCTGCTGAAATACAACCCCATGAGTATTTTGATGCGCTGGTAGATATGCTTATCGAAGGAATTGGGAATTAACAAATTAAACCGCCATATTTATATGATGAATTACCCCGGGGTGTTAGATCAGGTCAGAGCGCACGTTGCCAACCTGTTTCATGCCAAAAAAGATGATAAACTGATTTACCATAACCTCCTCCATACAGAACAGGTAGTGAAATCAGTAGTGAAAATTGCCAATCACTATCAACTGTCTGATCATGATTTCTTTGTGGTCAATACTGCAGCCTGGTTTCACGATATTGGATACCTGACAAGTTTCGAACATCATGAAGCAAGAGGTGCAGAATCTGCCCGGCAATATCTTTTAGAGCGGGGTGCTGAACCTGAACTGACTGAACTCGTAGTGAACTGTATTCTGGCCACTAAAATGCCACAGCATCCTGTGGGCTTGCTGGAACAGATTATCTGCGATGCCGACCTGTTCCACCTGGGTGGCGACAACTTTAAAGAGCGAAATAAGCTGATGCGAAAGGAAGCTGAAGCTTTTTATGGAAAAGACATTGATAAGAATGACTGGAGATTAAAAACGATCTCGCTTTTTGAAGCCCATCATTACCATACCGAATATTGCCAGGACCTGCTTGGGGCCAAAAAACAGCTGAACTTACAGGAACTGAAAGATAAGGCAGTTAAAGAAGCAGGTAAAGATGATAAGAAGGAACTGAAAGAATATGCCCGGGAAGAGAAACAACAGGAGAAAGAAGACAAGCGGCAGGAAAAGGATGAAATAAAACAGGAAAAGAAGGAGCCGCAGCAATATGATAATGACACTACGGATATCATGAAAAAAGACAAAGACAAAGACAAAGACAAAGACAACGACAAGGAAATAAAAAAGAAGAAAAGCGACCGTCCTGATAAAGGGATTGAAACCATGTTCAGGATTACTTCCGGCAATAATCAGCGCTTAAGCGATATGGCAGATAATAAAGCCCATATCATGATCTCTACCAACTCGATCATCCTATCTGTTATCCTGAGTATTCTTTTACGTAAACTTGAGGATAACCCGCACCTGATTATCCCGACACTGATACTGCTGATCATTTGTGTAGTGACTATGGTATTTTCCATTCTTGCCACCCGTCCTTCAGTACCAGAGGGAACTTTTACCACAGAAGATATCAGACAAAAGAAAGTGAACCTTTTGTTTTTCGGGAACTTTTACCGCATGGACCTGCCTGAATATGTAGCCGGAATGGAACAGATGATGGAAGACCGCGAATTTCTTTATGGTACGCTGATCAAGGATGTATATTCTCAGGGAGTTGTGCTCGGGCGCAAATACCGTCTGCTAAGGATCGCCTACAATGTGTTCATGTTTGGTATCATCGGTTCGGTTCTTGCGTTTGTAATTGCTGCGGCCTGGGTTGCACTTTAAAAATAGCTATGGAAGAATATACGTTCTATAACCGCGACCTGAGCTGGCTGGGTTTTAACGAAAGGGTTTTGATGGAAGCTGAAAACGGCGATGTCCCGCTGCTGGAAAGAATCAGGTTTTTGTCTATCTACTCTTCCAACCTGGATGAATTTTACAGGGTCAGAATGCCTGTCCTGATGGCCATCGATAATTTTGACGACAGAACTGGTCTGTACAATTCTTATTTTAAAGCACAATTTCTGATCAACCAGCAGCAGGAGCGATTCGGTCACCTGCTGGCTAACTACCTGTTGCCGGCACTGAGGGAAGAAAATATACACTGGTTATACAATGAGGACATACCTTCATTTATCCAGGACCAGGCGGCCGGTGTATTTTTTAACGAAGTTCTTGCCTATATCAGGCTGTTCTCGGTGGAGAAAGACGATGATGGCTTTTTTGCCGAAAACAATAAACTTTACCAGGCCATCATGCTTACTGATGGCGCCGGTACAGAACGCCTCGAACTGATCACCGTTCCTTCTGATGTATTGCCCAGGTTTTTTGTCCTGAATAAAGCAGATATGAAATACGTGGTGTTTCTGGATGATATCATTAAAAGTAACCTGGCTTATCTTTTTCCCGGAGAAACGATTACAGGAGTTTACAATATAAAAATTACCAGGAACGCAGAACTGAATCTTCGTGATGAAATTGATGAAGATATTACTGCAGCCCTGGAAAAAGAACTGAAAAAACGCGACCTTGGTTTTGCCACACGTTTTCTGTGTCAGCCCGGAATTCCTTTAAGACATTTATACAGAATTATTTATACGCTGGATCTTTCCAACGCATCGGTAGTGCAGGGGGGATTTTACCATAACATGAAGGACCTGGGAGGTTTTCCGCTCCAGGATGCGCATTTGAGTTATACCAAATGGCCTTCACAACAATCGTTAGCTATAAGAAAAGAGGAAACTCTTTTTGAACTGATCCTGCAGAAGGACCTCATGGTGAATGTACCATATCAAAACTACGACCCTGTTCTCAGGTTTTTCAATGAGGCGGCGAATGATACTTTCGTGGAAGAGATCTACGTTACGCTCTACCGTGTAGCTGATAACTCCAGGATCGTTAACGCATTGATTACAGCAGCTAAAAACGGGAAAAAAGTTTCGGTAATGGTTGAGCTGAAGGCAAGGTTTGATGAGGCCAATAATATCAAATGGGCTTCGCGAATGAAAGCTGCAGGTGTAAAACTGATTTACAGTAATGCAGATATGAAGGTGCATGCTAAGGTTGCACTGGTAAAAAGAACGGTCAGAAATGAAAGTCATTATTTAGGGTTGCTGGCTACAGGAAATCTGAACGAGTCTACCGCAAGATTCTATACCGATCATATCCTCATGACCGCGAATCAGGAAATGCTGCAGGAATTGCAGCTGCTTTTCGGCTTTCTGCGTAAAAAGAAAAAGAAGCCTTTGCTGGAAGATGCGATCAATTTTGAACATTTGCTGGTTGCACAGTTTAACCTTCAGCAGAAATTTCTCAGCCTGATAGACCGCGAAATAGAAAACGCAAAGCAAGGCCTCTCCGCAAGGATAGTAATCAAGATGAACAACCTGGAAGAGAAGGTGTTGATATCCAAATTGTACGAGGCTTCCAATGCCGGGGTGAAGATAGAAATGATCATCCGCAGTGTTTGCTGCCTTATTCCAGGTGTTCCCGGACAGAGCGAAAATATAACTATTAAGCGCATTGTAGACAGATATCTGGAACATGGACGGATATTTGTGTTCCATAATAAGGGCAACAAAGAGGTTTATATGGGATCGGCCGACTGGATGAACCGCAATATTTACGGAAGGATTGAGGTTTGTTTCCCCGTTTATGATAGTTCCCTGAAAGCACGACTGATAGAAATTCTTGATTTGCAGCTGAACGACACTGTTCAGGCGGTGGAGCTCAATGAAGAACTGCAAAACAACTATTCGGCGGGAGAGCCGCGGATCAGTTCACAGCGGGCAATATATGATCTGCTGAAAGAAGCAAGTAAAACAGAAACAACGAAGGCATGATGAAAGGACTAGTTAAAAAGCTGATAATATATACCCTCCCTGTGATGGTACTGATAGGATTTTACGCTTGTAAACCCTCAAAACCTGCATTTACAAGTCCCAGGGGTTATGATCTGAACCATCCTGAGAAATTCAATATGCCTGAAAGCTTACTTGAAATTTCGGGAATCGCGTTTTACAAGGACAAAAGTGATACTGTTTATTCCATTCAGGATGAAGACGGCAGGCTTTTCAGGCAGGGCTGGATGACCAAAAAGCAACAGCATGTAGTGTTCGGTTCAAAAGGAGATTATGAAGATCTGGCTATTCTGAACGAAACGATCATGGTGCTGGAAAGTGATGGGACGCTCTATGTTTTCCCATTTACTGAAGCCACCCAGGAAAAGGTAAGTGATATAAAAATATTTAAAGATATATTGCCTAAAGGAGAATACGAAAGCATTTACGCCGATAACCAGACAAACCAGGTGTATATGCTGTGTAAAAACTGCAAGGATGACAAAAAAGATAAAACTATGTCGGGCTCAATTTTTACTTATAATGCCGGCAAAAATGAACTGATCCCATCTGGGAAATTCTCGATGGACCTGTCAGGAATGATAAAGGAAGATGAAATTCTTAAAACGGGGTTAAAAGCATCAGCACTGACAAGGGATCCACATTCCGGCGAATGGTACATTCTTTCTTCTGTGAACAAGGTGTTAGTAGTAGCTACGCCTGACTGGAAGGTGAAAAGTGTACACCGTCTTAATTCTTCCATTTTTAACCAGCCCGAAGGTTTGGCTTTTGATAAGCAAATGAATTTGTATATATCCAATGAGGGGGATGAACTCTCTGCCGGTAATATCCTGAAGTTTAAACATAAACCCTAAAAAATGCAGGCAATAATTTTAGACTTGAATAAATCCATTTGCGGAAGCGGTAAGGAGGCAATTGGAACTGATATTCAGTTTTCATTACGGCCCTTCATAAACTTTCTTATTGATAAACAGCAGCATGAAAAAACTGCGAAGGTCAATTTTTATAATTACATGCTGGAGCAGTTTTCGGTATATCCCGAGCTGCAGTTACCTATACCCAAAGAAGAAACATCAAAATACAATCACTTATACGAGCTGATATACACTGCGCTATCACCGATAATTAACGACGAGGGCGAAAGCTTATGGGCTTTGGGGAGACCTGTATCGCCATGTTTTTATTATGGTACAGACGCCTTTTACGCAGTGCTCCTGGGTAAGGACGGACAGCTGAAGCAAAATATTGCATTGCCTACAAAAGAGGTAATGGAAGAAAGTAAGCTCAGGAACTTCTATAACCTGATATTAAAGAGGTTTTACAACTTTACTCTCGGAGGCCAGCAGGATACGATTAAGTCTATCGTTGACCAGCAAACCCGGCTGCTAAGGTATTACAGGATGAACATTGACAACCGCTTTCTGGAAATTACAGCTAAAGGGGATCTGCCGGAATTGTCTTTAGAGCGGGTGAAGGAGTATATGGAGGATGAAAGCTCAAGCATCGAATTGCTGAAAAAAGTGATACCCCCGGAAATGTTCAGCTTTGAGGGACTTTCTATAGTAAGCCTTACAGATGTTACTTCAGAATATGCACTGGAGGCTATTAAAAATACAATAATTGAACATAACCAGTGTCTGGAAGGATGGAATAACTCTGTGATTGTTACTGCACTGAAATCACTTGTTGGCTCTCCTGCAATAGAATTCAGCCTTTTGCCATACATGAGGCTGAATAAAAAGACTTTATTGTACAGCCATGAGGGTTTTGAAAGCGTGATCATCAGACAGGCCAGGCTGAACGGTCTGCCTGAAAATGAATATACCTTGCTGGCCGACAGTTTTATTGCACATCCGCGCAGGCTGATCTTTACAGATATCAGCAAGGTTGATGCAGATGAATTTCCTTTGTTAAAGCTTATCAGCGATAGCGGCATTCACTCTTACGGGCTTTTCCCCCTGTATTACAATGCAAAGCTTGTGGGCTGCCTCGAAGTCTTTACACACGATCCCCTTGCTTTTAATGGCAGCATACTTTCCAATATCGAAGCTGCCTTTCCACTGCTTGCACAGTTATACCAAAATATTATTGTTGATTTCAATAACGAGATCACCTCAATTATCACAGATAAGTTTACAGCCCTGCAGCCTTCTGTTCAATGGCGTTTTATCCAGGTAGCTTATGATTATATGAAATCAGGAGCTGCCGAAAAGAACCTGCCTATCGACCGGGTGTATTTTGAGGATGTTCATCCATTTTATGGGGCAGTGGATATCAGAAATTCGAGTATCGAACGCAATTTGATGATCAGAAGGGACCTGTATGCCCATTTTGAAGTGCTCGAAGTTACCCTTGATAACCTGAAGTCGAAAATTCCGCAGGACTTTGCTGAAAGTTTCCCCAGGCAGAAATCCGCCTGGAATCATAAGAGTTTTGACGAGATGTCTGACCGTGAAATCATGAAAACAGACGATTACCTGCAAAGGCAGCTTCCAGCATATTTTAATATGCTGGTGGATGAGCACCCTGAAACGAAGGAACTCATTGATGAGTATTTTGCGTTGACCAGGCAGGGGGGGAAGATCTATGAAAACCGCGACAACTATGAGTTGAGCATGCAGATGATCAATCATGCGCTGAACCGCCGCCTGGATGAATTTAATGCTGAACTACAGGAAATATATCCCTGCTATTTTGAGAAGTTCAGGACAGACGGGGTAGAGTTTGATATTTACCTGGGACAGTCGATCACCCCTGAAGTCAGGTTTAACCAGTATTACCTGACAGATTTCCGCTTCAGACAACTGAAGACAATTGCTGAAATAGCTCAGATAACCGGTAACCTTACACCGCATTTACCTATACCTTTAGAAACAACACAGCTGATTTTTGTTTATGATAAGCTGATTGATATTGGCTTCCGCCTGGATGAACAAAGGTTCGATGTGGAGGGCAGCTACAATATCAGGTATCAGATGGTGAAAAAAAGAATAGACAAAGCACATGTCAGGGAAAGCACAGAACGCCTCACCCAGCCTGGCAAAATTGCCATTGTTTATTTCAATCATGCCGAAGCCCAGGAATATTTGGGTTATATTCATCGGCTGCAGGAACAGAAACTGCTCAGCGATGTTATCGAATATATCGATGTAGAAGAACTGCAGGGGGTTGAAGGATTGAAAGCATTACGGGTTGAGGTGGCAATGAATAAGACAGCATAACAAAATATACATGGTTTCCAGGAAGAATAAAATTAGTTTACTGGCGATTGCCTTTTATACAGGCTTGCCTTGTATGGCTGTTGCCCAGCAGTATCAGACAAGGGACTCAATCACCATTGCTATTTCTCCTGTTTACGACTCTGTGAGCAAAGCACACCGCTTCTTTTTTGGGGAGAGCTACCGCAAACTTTGGGCAACGCCTGTAAAAATACGGGTGATTGATCTGCAAAAAGAAAAGGGCGGACTAAAAATCATCAAACTGGGTGGTGGAAATCAGACGCGCTCACTGCAATTGCAGGATGCCTCCGGGCAGGAGTGGGCACTCAGAACGGTACAGAAATATCCTGAAAGAGGTTTGCCCGAAAATCTGAGGGCTACAATCGCCAAAGATATTGTACAGGATCAGATCGCTACCAATCACCCTTTTGCATCTCTGATCGTTCCTCCTTTGGCTGATGTGCTGAATATCCCACATGCGCACCCGGAAGTGGTATACGTAGGTGATGACCCCGGTCTGAAAGAGTACCGGAAGGATTTTGCCAATGCGGTATACCTCATTGAAGAACGCTCACCTATTGGTCGCGAGGAGAGCGATAATACCCTGAAAATAGAGCGCAAACTCGAAGAAGACAATGACCACCAGGTTGACCAGAAGCTGCTGCTGAGAGCAAGGTTGCTGGATTTTATTGTGGGCGACTGGGACCGGCATGAGGACAACTGGCGCTGGCTGAAGGAAGAAGACAAAAAAGGAGATAAAACATATATCCCGGTTCCCAAAGACAGGGATAAAGTATTTTACAGTACGTCAGGCCTTTTACCCTGGGTGCTATCACATCAATGGTTAAAAGCCAATTTGCAGCCCTACCAGGCAGAGATCAGGGCAATTGACCAGTACAATTACAACCAGCAGAATTTTGACCGTTATTTTTTAAATTCTCTGTCTGAAAAAGATTGGCAAGAGGCCGTGAAAGAGGTACAGGAGAAAATCAGTAATGCCGTCTTAAGACAGGCCATGATGAAAATCCCCGCAAATATTTTTGCAGAGGGAGGAGAGAAAACTCTTGGCATTATGATCGCCAGGAAGGATAACCTTGGAAAGACTGCCCTCGACTACTATCGTTTTTTATCAGCTAAGGTAGAAATCACCGCTTCAGATAAAAAGGAATATTTTGAAATCAAACATCAGAAAGACGGCGATATTGAACTGACCATCCACAACCTTAAAAAGGATGGTGAACAGGAGAGGAAACTCTACCACAGAACTTTTGATCATACTGTTACTAAGGAGATCAGAGTGTATGGAATGGCTGGCGCAGATATCTTTGATGTAAAAGGCAAAACTAAATCCCCGGTTACCGTAAGACTGATCGGTGGTGATGACAAGGATAGCTTTAAAATCAATACTGAGCTGAACGCCCGGAGCAATACTTATATTTATGACCGCGGTGATGAGGAGAATGATCTGCCTGCCGCATCCCTTGCTAAACTACGCTTATCAACTGATACCGCTGTAAACCAGCATAAGTTCAATTACATTTACGACCAGTTTGGCCCTTTATTCCACCTGAATTATAGTGTGGATCGCGGGATTCAGCCAGGTGTGGGCTTAATCCTCCAGAAACAGGGTTTCAGAAAGTATCCCTATGCTTCCAAACAGGAATTTTGGGTAGACTACTCCACAGGAAGAAAGGCATTTATTCTCAGTTATACCGGAGACTTTAAAAAGGTTATCGGCGACTATAACCTAAAGGTAAATGCACAACTGCTGGGCCCGCATAACCTCAGCAACTTTTTCGGACTGGGCAATGAAACGTCCTTTATCCAGCACGACATTGAAGGGCCAAATGAAGACGACGAAATAGATAGAGGTATATCTTATTACCGCAACCGTTATGACTACCTGACTGCTGATTTTCAATTGTATAAAAAAATTGAAAAATGGACAATTGGTGCTGGTATAACCACGGAATATTATACAAGCAGCTCCGGGGCAAATGATGAAAGGTTCCTGAAAGATTTTAATCTTACAAACCCTGAGGAGAACGTTTTTGCTGACCAATCTTTTGCAGGACTGGTCACTGAAATCAATTACGACTCGAGAGACAATATCGCTATCCCCAAAAAAGGCCTGTACTGGAACACCAGAATTTCAGGAAGCCAGCAACTCAATGGCGATCTTGACCGTTACGGTAAGGTTCAAACGGAATTCCGTGCCTACTTCAATCCTGGAAACAGTGGTTTCGTGATTGCCAACCGCGTAGGCGGGGGTACTACCTTTGGCAATCCCGAGTACTTCCAGCTGATGCAGCTTGGAGGTGTGCACAATCTTCGTGGATACCATACCAACCGCTTTACCGGAAAAACAGTGGCTTATGAAAGTCTTGATTTCAGGTTGAAGCTATTTGACTTTACCTCTTATGTTGTTCCCGGTTCATTCGGCCTCCTTGCATTCAATGATGTAGGCAGGGTATGGTATCCGGGCCAGTCATCTGACAAGTGGCACTACGGTTACGGCGGAGGAATTTATGTTGTACCAGCTGATCTGATACTAATTCAGGCCGCAGTAGGTATTTCAAGGGAAAGCACAATGCCATATATCTCGGTTGGATTTAATTTTTAAGGAATAGATCCAGCCATCCTTCTTCTTCGCACCATGCTATTCTTGCATCGTGCTATTCTTACATCGTGCTCTTCCTGCATCGTGCTACAGGAAACTCTAAAAAAATCCTTGTACATGTGTATCGGTGCCATCTGCCGTTCTTCAGCGGCAGGCAGCATCAACAACAGGTACCAGGATTTTAGCGAAGCCAGACAATCTTAGAGAACCTTATAGCTGACTTTATAACTCGTAGCAACCCCATTAACCGGGAACTTAACACTTTCAGGATATCCATCCTCATTATAAGTATAACTAAAACTCTGGTTGTTCAAAGATTTTAAAGGATAACCGCAGGAGCTGATATTGTTCAAGCCGGAAAGGAATAACATATTCTGTTCCTCAATTGCAAACAACCACGCAAAGCCCACATTTTTGAAGAGCCCGTTTTTGTCATCATAGCTATAGTTTGCCGAAACTACACCGGCAACGCCCTGTTCCATGATCAGGTTTCCATTGTCAGCGTATATTCTCTTATCCGTACTCAAAAGTATCTGCTTCGAATCATAATGACTAATCTCGCTGATCTTTGAATCGCTTTGATAAGTAACGCTGAACATTCCAGCAAACACATCTTTATTACCCGCGATAGTATAAGAGGAGCCTTTTATTACCCTCCCGGAGTTGTCCAGTTTAAATTGGGTGTAAGCAACAATTTCATTCCCCAGGGCATGCGTCAACAGGGAAGGGCTCCCGGTTGCAGTAAACTCCAGTACCGAACTCGTCCCGTCTCCGTAATCTATTTTGGAGAGGGCATGACCTGAAGTATAACTAAAGGTCATTTTGGATTTGCCCGTTCCCATTTGAAGGGGAAGCAGCTTAGCTTCAGGTTTAGAAATTACAGGTGGTGTAACCACACCAATCTTTTCGGTTTGTGACTCAGCTTTTTTGCAGGCCATTGGCATGCAGCATCCCAGTGCAAGAAATGCCGGCAGAATTTTTAAGTAAATTTTCATATGCTTAATAGTTAAAGTAATTAATTTTAAAATTAATGCTGTTTGTGCTTATGTTGGTTATTTAATTAAAAAAATCATCGTATACGTCCTTTTATTCCTTGTTAGTTTATTTTGAAATAAACACAAACAAAGTGTAGTTTAATCCGGTTATAACTCATATTTTGATCTCAGATTTTGTTCAGTTTCAATGCTCCCCATCTTTAAAAATATATGGAAATAATTCACTTGAGCGCAGAATGTTACCCGGTTGCCAAAGTAGGTGGCCTGGGCGATGTTGTTGGCGCTCTGCCAAAATACCAGAATAAACTCGGGCACTTTGCAAAAGTGGTCATGCCTGCTTATAACAATTCGTTTTTATGGGAAAACGAATTCGAAGTGGTATATGACGCCTGGGTAAATCTGGGCCGTCAGGCATTCCCTGTACGTATACTCAGGGAAAAAACAAATAAGCTAGGCTTTGATCTTTACCTTGTTCAGGTTATAGGACTAACTGACAGGGACAGGGTTTATGGATATGCCGATGATACGGAACGGTTCCTAGCTTACCAGATTTCAGTGCTCGACTGGATTAACCAGTGGGAGCACCGTCCTGATGTAATTCATTGCCACGATCACCATACCGGTCTTGTGCCATTTATGACCGCAAACTGCGAGCGTTATAAAAGCCTGAACCAGATTCCTACTATACTTACCATCCATAATGCCCAGTACCAGGGGCAATTTGGCTGGGATAAAATACACTACCTGCCGGCATTCGACCTGTGGAAGTCAGGTATGCTGGAATGGAAAAATGCAATCAACCCATTGGCTTCAGCTATCAAATGCGCTTGGCGTGTGACTACAGTTTCGCCCAGCTATCTTGACGAATTGAGCCAGCAGGCAAATGGCCTCGAAGGACTCCTGAGCATGGAGCGCGGAAAATCCTCAGGTATACTGAATGGTATTGATTTCGAAGTGTGGGATCCAAAAACGGATGTAATGCTCGAAAAAACTTACAATTTCAGGACAGTAGAAAGTGGTAAAAAGGCAAACAAAGCGGCCCTCTGTGCTGTTTTTAACCTGGATCCAACAAAGCCGTTATTTACTTTTATCGGAAGATTAGTAGGTGAAAAAGGCGCAGATCTGTTACCGGATATTTTTCACAACGCCTTGGCGCATAGCAAAGGTAATATTAATATCCTTGTTTTAGGGTCAGGTGACCCTGTAGTTGAAGGCAAATTATCAGAACTTCACAATTGGTTTTCAGGTAATTATAACGCATATATCGGGTACAATGAAAAGCTTTCACACCAGATTTATGCAGGAGCCGACTTTCTGCTGATGCCGTCACGGGTTGAGCCATGCGGTCTAAATCAGATGTATGCCTTACGATACGGAACTATTCCGATTGTAAGGAGAATTGGCGGATTGAGAGATACTGTAACGGATATTGGTGATGGTGGATTTGGAATTTGTCATGATCAAACAAGCGTTTGGGATGTAGGGCAGGCAATGGGTAGGGCTTATGAGCTTTACCAGGATAAAAAAAGAATGAAAGGAATCCTTAAATATACAATGCAATTGGACCATTCCTGGGATAAGGCAGCCCAACAATATATCGATACATACCAAATGTAAATTAATAAATTATATGACTGAAAAAGTATTAGGAGTTATTCTTGGCGGTGGTCAGGGCTCCAGATTATCACCACTGACCCAAACACGTTCAAAGCCGGCAGTTCCCATTGCAGGAAAATACCGTTTAGTAGATATTCCTATTTCCAATTGCCTGAACTCCGGTATACACCGTATGTTCGTACTTACGCAGTTCAACTCCGCGTCACTTAACAAACACATCAAAAATACCTATTACTTCAGTCATTTTAGTGATGCATTTGTTGATATCCTTGCCGCAGAACAAACCCCGGATAACCCTACCTGGTTTCAGGGAACTGCCGATGCAGTAAGACAAACGATGCACCATTTGTTACAGCACGAATTTGAATATGTACTCATCTTATCTGGAGACCAGTTGTATCAGATGGACTTCAATGAGATGCTGCTGGCACATGAAGCAAGCGGTGCGGCTGTAACACTGGCAACAATACCAAGTACGGCTAAAGACGCTACAAGTTTTGGTATCCTGAAAGCTGACGAAGATAATATCATCACTTCATTTATAGAAAAACCGAGCAGTGACCTGCTGGTAGACTGGGCATCTGATACAGGACCGGAAATGCAGGCTGAAGGCAGGAATTACCTGGCATCCATGGGTATCTATATATTTAACCGTGAGCTTTTGTTAAGCATCTTTGCTGAAAATCCTGATGAAAAGGATTTTGGAAAAGAGATCATTCCAAGAATGCTGAAAGAACAGAAAGTACTGAGTTTTCAATATGAAGGATACTGGACTGATATTGGTAATATCTGTTCATTCTTTGAAGCCAATCTGGGCCTGACTGACGATATTCCTAAATTTAATCTTTTTGACAGTCACCAGAGCATTTTTACGCGTCCGCGTATGTTGCCGCCAACTAAGATATTAAGCTCATCTCTTGACAAGGCAGTGATTGCTGAGGGCTGTATTCTTAATGCAGATTATATCAAGCATTCCGTAATTGGTATCCGTTCCCGCATTGGTAATGGAACTACTATTGAGAACGCTTATATTATGGGAAGCGACCGTTACCAGACACTGGGAGAAATAGATGAAGAGAATGCTAAAGGTAATCCATTGATCGGCATCGGAGACCGCTGCAGGATTATCAATGCGATTGTAGATAAAAATGCCAGAATAGGAAACGATGTTCAGATTAACGGCGGTGAACATATGGCAGATGGAGATTTTCCATCTTACGCTGTTAAAGACGGAATTGTAGTTGTTAAAAAAGGAGCCATCATTTCAAATGGCACTGTGATCGGCTAAGATTTTTATTAAAGTAACAGATCGAGGATGTTTAAATCAAACATCCTCTTTTTTTGATTTGTATAGCTGATCAAAACACACTGCCAATTTCATTTGCGATTTCCAGCATGCCTTCCTCAAACCCGGTTTCATAACCCATTCTAAACACTTCAAGGAAGTACGCTTTCGATTCCTCATCCAGGTTTCCTTCATCCATTTCTCTCTGCAAAGCCTCATTTGCGGCCTGATCGGGATCGTATACTTTAAAAATGTGCTTTCTCTTTTTAAGGTCTGCTGCATATACAGCCTGCTGTTCCGCGGCTAAAGCAGAAACCTCAGCTGCCTCAAAAATTTTCCTGAAGCTCTCATCCTGAAACTTCTTTGGGATCTGATTCAAATGACGCAGGTGTTTGAGCAGGTAGAACCATTTGTCCATATCCGTTTCCAGGGCTTTTGCGGACTTATGAAATTCGGGTATTTCAAGGAATTTGAAGCCCAGTTTGCCGGCAGGATTTCTCCTCAGGTCTGTTTTTGCGAAACTGATTTCCCTGTAATACATATCCTCACAATCGCCAAAACTGAAGTCGATTAGTCCCAGCAGATAATGTTCTTTTACAGCAGATGGCGATTTTTGATCAGGAGCTTCGGCCTCCTTAAAAAACCTTGCCATAAATTTCCGCGAACTTTCACGGAACGATTCTTTCTCGATCCGCCGTATCAGCACAGTAAACTGCTTTCCGTTTTTCTCCTTACAGAGCAGGTCGGATAATACATCTTTAGCTTGTTCCTTATCCCTGTTTATTTCAACGGGCACGAAGATAACTTCTACAATCTCTTTTTTCTCCTCAAAAACAGCGTTCAAAAATTTCAGCAGGATCTCTTTGTTCAGCTCGCTGCCGAAAAAATGCTTAAATCCAAAATCTGTTAAAGGGTCAATGTAACGGTTGGTTTTTTCTGACATAGTTAATGAATTAGATGTCAAAAATAACTTCTGTTATTGAATAAAGCAAATTAAATAAATAATAAATTAACTTAAGATGTAATTATAGCTCTTTATTATTCTTAAATATAAATATATTTTACTTTATATAACTATTCTGGTATTGTTTTCAGTGGGATGCCCTGTACAGATCAAAACTCTTCCCTGTGCTATTTCCTGATCAGTAAGTATCTCATTGTAATCCATCCTCACATTTCCAGCAGTACAGGTTGCCACGCATGAACTGCAGATGCCCGCCCGGCAACTGTAAGGAACATTGATTTGATGCTCGAGGGCAACCTGGAGTATCCTTTTGTAATAAGGTACTTCCAGCTGGTAAGTATTGTCGTTAAATTCAAGCAGAACAGTATAAGTATTTTTATCACTTACTTCTTTTTCAGTCATGTCGTCATCGTCGGCTTCATCTTCAGGGATAAAATAGGTTTCCTTTTTGATCTGGTCCAGACGGTAGCCCATTGCAAGCAATGAAATCCGGCACATGACCATATAATCAATAGGTCCGCAGGTATAACACAATGCGTCAGCCTGATCGTACTCAAGATTGGCGGCAATAAGATCCTGGATCAGGAAGCCGTTCAATCTTGCAAACTGCAAACGTTTGCTGTCACTAAATAAATAAATCAGTTTAAATCTTTCCGGATATTTTTGCTGCCACTCATTGAGTTCTTCATAAAATAAAGTCGTGGACTGCGATCTGTTACTGTAGATCAGCACTATATGGGAACTGCTTTCTGTAACCAGAGCTGTTTTTAGGATAGAGAACACAGGAGTGATGCCCACACCGGCAGCAAAGAGAAAGACCGTCCGCCTGATTTCCTGAACAGGATGATAAGTAAACAAACCGTTTGGAGGTAATGCTGTAAGGATGTCACCCACTGCTGTCTTATGATGCAGATTTTTGGAAATCTCTCCATTTTCAACAAATTTCACGGCAATACTCAGAGGTTCGTTTACATCAGGCGAACTGCAAATCGAGTATGAACGCCTGATCTCCTTTCCATTGACTTCAAACAATACAGTCAGAAATTGTCCTGCTGCATAAAGGGGCATGATACCATCAAGAGTGGCTAACTGAATAAAAACATTGTCCCCTGGCTGCTTTGAAATAGCTGTGATACGTAGTTGAATGGTGGTCATGCTGCAAATCTATTGATTTCCTTTAAACATAATTGAAAACCAGTGAGAAGATCGTCTTCTCCCCCGGAACAGATGTTACTTCGAGACTGCCATAATGCATTTTCATAATGTTTCTGGTGATGGTGAGCCCAATGCCGGAACCATTCTTCCGGGTAGTGAAGAAGGGCACAAATATCTTTTCCAGCAGGTCTGCTTCTATGCCTTTTCCATTGTCTGCCACATCAATAAAGAGTTTGTTTTGTTCCAGCCGGTAATCTATCTCTATCAGCGGATGCTGCGTTTCTTCCAGAGAATGAATACTGTTCGTTA